>Ga0190275_10001151_pt1 | contig 20216 bp, 18 predicted proteins | sample Popmic550T_FD_133745 | JGI IMG/M metagenome (GOLD analysis project Ga0190275, IMG submission 133745) | Populus adjacent soil microbial communities from riparian zone of Yellowstone River, Montana, USA - 550 T | ecosystem: Environmental > Terrestrial > Soil > Riparian zone > Trees stand | place...
GCCTGATCTACGTCAGCGCGGCCGCCGGTGTAATCCATTACTTGTGGTTGGTGAAGTCCGACGTGCGGCTACCGCTGCTCTATGGCGGCGTCGTCGGCGTGCTTCTGCTGTACCGGGTTCTCGTGTATGCTGTTTCTACCCATGGAAAGCACACGCGTCAGCCGGCGAGAAATATTTGAACGTTGCATCGTGAATGGGTTGCTGATTGCCAGCGTCCCCATGTCTTCCACCAAGCTCTTCGCCCTGTGGCAGAAGACGGAGCAGGAAGCCACTAAACCAACCCCCGAAGAAGTGCTTGGGCCGTTCTACAAGAAGCATGCGCCCAATGTGAAGAATTTGCGCGGTTCCGGCGATCAGGGGGTCCCTTTGACCGTCTCGGGCAAGGTCCTCAACACTCGCGGCGAGCCCGTCACCGGCGCTCGTGTCGACATCTGGCAAGCCGATCATCATGGCCGCTACGATGTTCAGGGCTATCGCTATCGAACGAAGCTGGCGCTGGACGAGGTGTCGAACTACGAGATCGAAACCGTCATGCCCGGCCATTACTCTGACCGGCCGGCGCAGCATATCCACTACCTGATCTCCGCGCCGGGACATAAGACTCTGGTCACCCAGGTCTACTTCGCCACCGATCCCTATTTTGAAGGCGATCCCGACCGCAAGCATGCCAAGGGCGGCATCGTGGGAAATCGCGATCTGATACGCCCAGTCATGTTGTATGAGCAGGGAACGACGCCCCGGACGGCGGTCCGTTTCGATCTGTGCCTGGAGAAAGCCTGAGCATGTCGGATCAAGTCATTCAAACAGATGTTCCGGTTCGGGCCCTCACGTTCTCCTCACAAGGCGACACTCTCTCCGGAGTCGGGCCGGATGGCAAGGTCCGCGTCTGGAACGTCAGTTCCGGCAAGTTGATCCGTACCGTCCCGATCGAGGGCCGAATGTTCGCTTTCACTACCGGAGCGGATCGAATCGCCAGCTTCGGCGACAAAGGACTGCGCTTATCGGACGCCACAACGGCACAAGTCACCCGTGAATTCGATATCGTCGGGATGCGCCAAGTCTCGCTGATCTTTTCGCGCGAGGCGAGCGTGCTCGCGACCTCGAGCCGCGACAAGAAAGTGCGGATCTGGGACACTGCGACCGGCAAGGAGCGAGTGGCCGTGAATGGGGGGTTAGGTGGCGCGATGGGCACGGCCTTTTCTCCCGACGGAGCCATATTCGTTGCTGCCGACAGCGATACCAATGTGCGCGTTTGGAGCACCAGAAACGGGGAACTGGTTCGCATCATCGAGGAATTGCCGGTAGCGATGTTTGCCCTGGCATTTTCACCGGATGGTAAGTATCTTGTATCGGCGGGAGTGGATCGTACCGTTTACCTATGGGACGCCAAGACGTGGAAGCTGGTCCGAAAGATTCCCGGACAAGCGGAGATGATCTCCTGCCTTGCGATTTCTCCCGATAGCCGCCTGATCGTCACAGGAGGATTCAATGACATCTCGAGCAAGATGGCGGTATCCATCCTGATTCGAGATTTGGCGTCGGGCAACGTGGTTCGAACTATGGCCTCACCGAACCGGGTGAATAGCACGGTATTTTCCCCGGACGGCAAGTTGGTGGCAACCACGAACCTTGATAGCGGCATTTCGCTCTGGCGGGTTCCCTAAACAAAAGGCTCCCGATTTCTCGGGAGCCTTTTGTCCATCCAATTTGCTTGCGGGGATGTATCTTTATTTATCCGAAGTTTACGTTCGACGCTTCAGAGTCGGACGCTCGTCCTCTTCTTCCTTCGTCTTACCCTTGCTGTCCTTATCTTCGATGGGCGATGTGCCACCGCTGGGCGCCTTCTTCAGCTTGGGACGATTGTCATCCTTGTCGTCGATCTTGCGGCGATTCTGCATTGATGCCAGCCGAGTTTTCACGTCGTTAAACTCCGAAGTCGTCACGACGTACTCGGGCTTAGCTTCCAAGATCTCCTGGATGTTTTTCTGGGAGTCCTTGATCCGGTCGTCCGTCATCGGGTGCGAAGAGAAGACCTTCGCCATCGTGCCGGGCTTCTTCTTCTCCATCGACTGGATCTTCTCGAAGAAGTCGACGAACGCGGTCGGATCGTAGCCGGCCTTGTACATGTACTGCAGACCGAGAAGGTCGGCCTCCTGCTCGAAGGACCTGGAGAACTTCAGGAATCCCAGCGGCACCAGAATGCTCGTCGCTTGCCGGATCCCGTATCCCGTCCACCCGCCCATGAAGATAAGCGGGATGGAAGCGAGATTGATGACCTGCCCACGTGTCGCCTGCCGCGTGCCGTGCCTGGCCGCGATATGCGCGATCTCATGCGCCATCACGCCTGCCAGCTCCGACTCGCTTTCCGCCTTCATGATGAGTCCTGCGTTCACGAAGAAGAATCCGCCGGGTAACGCCATTGCGTTGACCTCTTCCGCATCGAGCACTTTAATCGTGACCGGCACCTTTACGTCCGAGTTACGAACCAGGTTCTGCCCGACACGGTTTACATACTCAGCGATGACGGGGTCGTCGATGACCTTCGCTTGCCGCTCGATTTCCTGTGCGACCTGCTTGCCCAGGGCGATCTCTTTCTCGAGAGAGTAGAAGTTAACGCCCTTACCCACGTCACGGTCCCCAATGGCGTCGGGATCCTTTTTGGAATTCTTTTTCTTCTTCTCGTTTTTGTCAGCCTTCTCGCTCTTCTCCGTTTCCTCTTCCTTTGCAAAGCCCTGCAGAGGAGAGACAGAGAGAGAGAGAGCTGCGACCAACCCGAGATGCGCGGCCCAAAGATTAGTGGAAACGAGACGTTTCATCGAAACTCCTTAACGAGCCATTCCTGCTTCTCTACTATATGCTTCTTTGCACTGCTATGGAATAGCCGCGCTTTCAGCGCACAGTTTACTCTGCCGCCGGAGGCTCCTGTAGCTTTAACGTATATTCGAGAAGATGGGTTACGAAACTTTAACTGGCGCTGGGCAGGAACTCTGGAAAGAGTACCAGGACCACTTCCCAGTCACCCAAAACCTGGTTTATCTCAACCACGCTGGTGTCGCCCCGCTTTGCCGCCGCGCCGCGGAGGCCATGAAGCACCTCGCCGACGACGCAATGCTGTACGGTTCCCACCATTACGACAAGTGGTTAGATGCGTATCAGGGTCTACGGGTCGCAACCGCCAAGCTGATTCACGCCGATCCTAAAGAGATTGCCATCGTCAAGAACACATCGGAAGGCATTTCGATGGTTGCGACTGGCATTGACTGGCGGCCCGGTGACCGGATCATTGCCTTCCGGGAGGAGTTTCCGGCGAATGTATTTCCCTGGAAACGACTGGAGCGAAAGGGGATATGCGTCGAATGGCTATCGTTTTTAGATCCGATCGACCGCATTGAGGAGGCTGTGCGCGGCGCGCGGCTACTTTCAACCAGTTTCGTCCAATACCTGAGCGGCTATCGGACCGATCTCAAAACCATCGGCGAGATTTGCCATCGTCACGGAACTCTGTTCTTTGTCGATGCTATTCAAGGACTCGGCGCCTTCCCACTCGACGTGAAGGCGTGCCGTATCCACGCGCTGGCGGCCGATGGCCACAAATGGCTCCTGGGCCCTGAAGGCTGCGGGATCCTCTATATCCAAAAAGACATTCAAGATTCGATCGAGCCCTCTGAATTCGGCTGGACCAATGTCGCGTCCTACAACGACTTCTCCTGCCGGGAGCTGACGCTTCGTAATGATGCCGGACGGTACGAGTGTGGGACGCTTAACACAGTAGGAATCTATGGTTTAAGGGCAGCAGTGCAATTCTTGCTGGAGGTCGGTATCGACCGCGTCGCGCCAGCGATACAATCCCTTGGGGACCGTGTGGCCGATGCCGTAACTGCTCGAGGATATAGCGTGCTACAGCCACGGACGGTTCAAACCGGCGCTGGAATTGTCAGCTTCCAAAAGCAGGGGATCGACAGTAGGCTTGTTGTCAGCCGATTACGCGATGCAGGCTTTGAAGCGGCTCCGAGACAAGGATGGGTAAGAGTGTCGCCACACTTCTACATCGACCCAGCCGAAATGGACCATCTTGCGGCGACGCTACCCTAAATAGCGTCGTCCAGTGCAGCCAGTTGAGTATCGAGATGACGCAATGCCGCTTCGAGCTGTTCACGATAGCGGTCGTGGGTTGCCGTCTCCAGGTCGTGCAGTACCCTCGTCCGGGTTAACTCGATACTGGCCCGTTGTTGCTCGCGGCGAATTTCTTCGCGTGACTTGCTGACTGGCGGCTTGGACCGTTCAAACTCTTCGATCTGTGATTCGATGGACTTACTTTCCCAGCCCCTCGCCATAGATCCTATTTTCCTCTTTTTTCACCCCTCTGTGATTTCAAATACCAGCGGGAAGTGATCGGAGGCGTCGCGCAGAGCCGGAGCGTCGCGGATAACATCACAGCTCGTCAGACGATCAGCGAATTGTTTGGGCACAAAGACGTAGTCGAGGCGGACATGAGGATCCCACGTAGGAAAAGTGTGGCCTGCATCGAGTTTGTGAAAAAGCCGGTAGCCGTCGACATAACCGGCGTCAAGGAGCAACTGAATGGTTTTCCATCGGATCTTACGGCCGGTCAGCCAGGCAAGGGCGCGATAGCGAAGAGGTAGTCGCGCCATATCGAGCTGCTCGCCCGGAGCGAGCGTGTTGAAGTCGCCTGTCACGACGTGAAAGCCGTGTTGATGTTGTGCGATGTTGGCTAGCAGTGACTTCAGTTCATGTTCGCGCCGGCGTTCGGTGACGTTCGAATGAATCGCCGCCAAATGGACACCGAAAATCCGCGTACTGGTTCCGGGCATGACCATTTCGAGATACCGGCGACGGGCCAATCGAACTTCCCTCCAAGCGTGATGCGCGATGTCCATTCGGCTAAGGTACGCGAGGGAATCTCCCGCGGAAGCGGCCCATTTGGGAAAGCCACATTCCTTAGCAACGTGCTCGACTACATCGGGACGAATCGCCTCTTGCAGAATAACCATGTCAGGAGAACAGGACTTGATGACTGCCGCGATCTGCTGTTCGCGTCCGCCTCCTCCGAGCCGGATATTGTAGCTGAGAAGACGCAATAGCGTTTACTCAGTGACCTTGCCGAACATCGTCAAATAAGGTTGACCCATCATGTCGCCGCGCAGATACTGCATCCAACTCCGTGTGCCTTGAATGTTGACGGGACGATTAACCATGCCCATCAGGCGTTCGCGCAATGGTACCAACTCAGGAGCGATGTCAGGATCTTCTTCGCTCAATGGACGCGAGTGAATGCCAGGGATCCAGTATCCGTCGAGCGCATAATATCGAAGCACATCAGCCCCAACTAGGGTCAGATCGAGATCGCTTGTGCCGGGACCGTCCGCATCGAACGGCGCATTGTCGCGATACCGGAAGCCAGTAACCGAGCTGCCTCGCATGACAACGGCTTCCGCTTCCGGGACAGCTTCGCGAACGATCTCGCAAAACTGTTGGTAGAGAGCTTCATCATCATAGAAAGCTAGGCGGATGACGTTCGCTCGCATCTCATCCTCGGTAGGCAAATTAAGTTTTTCATCGTCTTCTTGGCCTGCGCCAGCAGCCTCAAAGTTCATCACGTTGTCCTCGTGAAGGTAGACGCCCTGCGCTATTGGCTGTTTCCGGCGGTTACTCGAGGACGCGCACAAACTCGGCAACGACGCGCAGGCTTGCGTTCTCATCGAGGTCCCAGGCTTCATAATCGGGATTCAACGGCTCGAGTACGATGCGCTCATGACGCCATCCGGTTTCGTCCTGCTGCTTGAAGCTTCGGTAGCGTTTGATGGTGTAGCGGTTCTCGCCAGCCTCACCGTAATTCTCTACGAGAACGAGCTTCCCCTGGCGCGAGCCGGGGACATCGGCGCGGAACACACAGAGACTGCCGGCTGGAATGCGGGGTTCCATCGAATGCCCGGTGACATGGGCGACGAACATATCGTCGGTCATGCGCAAGCCTTCGGGGGACTCCACCCAACCTTCGGGTTCGACTTCCATCCGTTCGCCCCATTTGCCGGCCGCCGCCGCAAGCGTGTACTGAGGAAGGTGCGTTTCGAACGGAAGAATCTTCGCCTGCACGTGTTCGGAATAGAGGCGCCGCAGATCGGACTCGGGCCAGCTCACCGCAGTCTCCTCGATATCCGAGACCTGAATAAAATTTGATGCGTTATCGATTAGCCATGCCATCAGCGATGAACCGCCAAGCTCAGACGCTTTCTGACGCAGATCGAACCGGAGAGCTTCAAGGTATTCGGCATCGTCTTCATCGGCCAAGGATCGCAAATCCCGGCGGATCTTGACGTGGGCCGAGCCTGCGTCATCCACCAGCAGGACACCGATGTTCTCTGGCGCGGCGCCGGGTAGCGCCGTCTGGAGAATCGTGTAGTGTCCGATTGCGCTCATGCTTGCGGAATCACCCCTGAGGCGGCCCCGCCGCGTAATATCCCTTTCTGGTTCGGACTTTCACAGTGGGCAGGTCGGGAACAGTGATCTTGATGTTGCGGAAGGTCTTCTGTTCTGTGTCGCCCGTTTCAGGGATGTAGCGCATGATGTATTGCGTGGTCACTTCTCCGGCAACGTTCGCAATCGCGCGAAACATGCCTTGAGCGATCTGCGCCGCATAGCCTCCGGTTCCGACCTTGATAGCGAAATTTCCTTCGTCGGAAGGCTTTTCAAGGTAGCCGATGACGTCTTTGTATACACCTTCGAGCGGATACTCTACTCGGCCACCAGTCTCCTCGGCGAGCTTGGTCAGGTTCTTCTCACCCTCCGAATTGAACCCGAAGGCAACCGTACTCACACCATAGATCGTGACCAGGTTTCGTTGGGCGATTTCGAGCACTTCCTGAATTGTTTTCTTGCTCGCGTTGTCGTGCCCATCTCCAATGACGACAATCACGCGACGCGGCTCGATCGGTTCTCCTTTAACAAGCTTCCGGCTGGTGCACGCCATCCAGATCGCGTCATACAGCGCAGCGCCGCCACCTGGCTTGATCTTCCGTACACGGTCGATGAGTTTCTCCGGATCCTGCGTGGTGTTGACCGCAACTTCGGCGTCCGTATGGTACGTGATGAGATAGCCGCTGTACTTCGGATCGTTGGGGAGAAGCGTCGAGATCAACTCGATGGCCGACTCCTGGTAGGTCTTCCAGTGGATCTTGCTGGCGTTGCTCAAATCGAGCAGGAAACCCACCACAACGGGTTGATTGCGCTCCCGGGTGAAGAACTGAATTTTCTGTTCTCTGCCTTCGTCGAAGATTTTGAAGTCCTTGGCATCGAGATCCGACACGAAGCGGCCCTTGATATCGGTGACCGTCACCGGCACAATGACTTCGCGTACTTGTACTTTGATTTCTGCGCCCGGCGCCGGGGCAGGCGTTGTCTCTGCGGGCGTCGCGTGCTGTGGAGTCTGGGCCAACAGCGGCAGGCAGGAAATGAGACCGAAGATACTGCTGCGAATCATACTGCTGCGAATCATACTGCTGCTAATCATGATGCGGCTATCTTTCTCATATTATCGTACTTAACGCTTGTGTTACTCAGCGTCCAGACGCACCACGACGATTCCAAGTTCCCGCTGATCGGCTTCGCTCGGCGGAAATGCATGACTTAGGCGGAAAGTCAGATCCACAGGCCCCTCGGGGAGCCGCCGGCTATAGGTGGCATTTCCGGGGACGGTGTATGTTTCGGGCGCCAGCGGCTGCCCATTGGCCTCTGCCGACAGCGTGACCGATCCGAACCGCTCGAGCAATGACGGGGGCACGTAGACTTTCAAAATGACGACGGTAGCGTTCGATAGCAGGATGCGAAATTGCTTCTCCGTCCATCGCCACCCGGCCGGCTCCGGGGCATGCCAGCCTTCTTTTAAATCGAGATGCCCGAGGCCGTAGACACTTTCGAGCAACAGAAATGCCCGCTCATCGTGATCGAGGCTGTCCGGATCAGACGCTTCCGTGTCTCCGATCCGCAGAAATTCGATCACCCTCCAATTAGCCCTCTCGACGATCCGACGAAGTCCTGCCTCGGAGAAGATCCAGAAGTTCGTTACGTCGGCGTTTAACTCGTCTTCGCCGAGGAGGTACGCCATCGGAACCTTCGACACGTCGGTCCGCCGATCCGGCAGAAATCGCGTGATGCGTGTGCTCAGCAAGCAGTAGCGGGCGCGCTTGGAAATGGTTTCAAGCACGTAGAAAGGGTTCTTGAGATGGTAGAGAATTCCCAGAACGAGCGCCAGGCCATAGTGGCCATCGGGAATTTCAAAATTATTGTCGAGGTCCAATTCGTGGATTTCGACCCGCGAGCCCAGTTGCTGCTTCAGGGCCCGGACGCCAAGCATCCCGTTATGGTTGGTTCGGACGTGATCGAACGTGACCACATGCAGGCCCAGCGACTCCAGAAAAAAGGCTAAATCGCCGTCGGCACAGCCGAAGTCGAGGACGGGCTTCTCGCCCGCTAACTCTACCAGACCAGGGCGCGCGCTCAGCAACCGGTCAAGATGACCCAGATTTCCCAGAGAATCGTATCGATACCACTCGAAATTGCATTTTTCGACAGCTTCTTTTGCACTGCGCAGAACGCCTGCAAACTCCTCGGCGCGCGGTTCGAGTAGACCGGAGTTGTTTTCAAAACCCTCTGCCTGATTCATTAATCGTTAATGTCATGATCCCACTAGCGCCGGTCACGCTTCCGGCGCCGCGCAGGAGTGGGATCGAGCAATGAAAACTGCAGTTTGCGTTCGATCGCGTCGACACGATCGAGGACGACGCGTACGCGATCGCCGATGGAGAACTCTCGACGAGATCGATCGCCAACGATCTTACGCGTGTTCTCGTGATAGATGTACCGGTCGGCTGGGAGCGTGTCAATGGGCACGAGTCCTTCGACGAAGAACTTGTCAAGTTCGACGAAGAGGCCGTACTTGGTGACGCTGATGACGAGCGCGTCGAAGTCCCCGCCGACGTGCTGCTCCATGAACTTGGCTTTTTTCCATTCCACGAGCTCGCGTTCGGCCTCATCGGCGCGGCGTTCTGTCTGCGAGCATTCTTCAGCGATCGAGCGAAGCTGGTCCTCAGTAAGCGATGTCATCCGCCGCTCCATGTATTCACTCAGAAGCCGGTAGACGATCAGGTCAGGATAGCGGCGAATAGGCGAAGTGAAATGGGTGTAGCTCTCGGCAGCCAGCGCATAGTGTCCGGCGTTCTCCTCTTTGTAGCGGGCCTGTTTGAGCGAGCGCAACATGAGATAGGTGAGGATGCGCTCTTCAGGCTTCCCCTCTAATTTGGCGGTCAGCTTCTGATAGGCGCGTGACGGGATCGAGATCTTCTCGTCCGGGAGCACGATCTCTTTCGTGACCTTTCGCCCGTCGCGTCTGCGGTCCGTGCTGCGGAATTTCTTTACCGGCAGAGGACCTGCATTCAACGAATAACCGAAGCGGGCGGCGACTTCCTCGAAGTCCATGATGCGCTTGGGATCGGGCTGTTCGTGAATGCGATAGATGGATGGAACGTCGGCCTGCTCCAGATGCGATGCGACAGCTTCATTGGCAGCGAGCATGAATTCTTCAATGATGCGATGCGCAATGTTGCGCGGGCTGCGCACGACGCCGATCATTTCGCCTTGGGTGTCAAACTCGATGAGCGGCTCGGGAAGATCGAAGTCGATGGAACCTCGTTTGGTCCGCTTGCGATTTAGTTTGAGAGCGAGCTCCTTCATGAGCTCGAACCGTTCGATCAAGGCCGCGTAACGCTCGCGAACCCCCTTATCTCCTTCGAGCAACAGATGAACGTTGGTGTACGTCATCCGTTCGACACTGCAGATGACACCTTTCGTGAACTCCTGGTTAACGACGTCGCCTTTATTATCGATTTCGAGTATCGCCGAGAGCACCAGGCGATCGACCTGCGGTTTGAGCGAGCACAACTCAGTTGACAACTCCATTGGGAGCATCGGAACTGCGCGATCGGGGAAGTAGACGCTTGTTCCCCGCTTCAAAGCCTCCCTATCGATCGGTGAGCCGGGGCGCACGTAGTAGCCGACATCGGCGATATGCACGTGCAATTCGTAGTTACCGCTTTCGAGCTTGTCGACCCAAACGGCATCGTCAAAATCGCGCGCTGTCTCGCCGTCAATCGTGACGACTTGAAACCCGCGGTAGTCGTGCCGCCGGCCGATCTCCACTGCGGGGATGGTCTTCGGAAAATCCTCAGCCTGACGCAAGACGTCATCCGGAAACTGGTGAGGGATGTGGAATTTCCGGATGATGATTTCGACATCGATTCCGAAATCGTCAGGCGATCCGAGAACCTCGATGACGCGTCCTATGGAATTTTCGCCGTTCTCTCCGAACTCGAGGATCTCTACATTGACGATCTTGCCGTCGAGATCTTCTACCGACCGGATTGGGGCGGCCTCGACTCCGACGCGATTCACACTGGAACGCGTGTCGGGAAGTTCCATGCCCTGGGCGATCTCAATCCACTGACGGATGCGGTCATCGTGCGGTTTGACATAGCAGCCGTGCTTGCGCATCTGGAACTCGCCGACGACAGTCTCGTGCGCGCGCCGCAGGATCTTAACAATGGTCCCGTCCGATTTGCCGTCGCCCTCAACGCGGAGGACGCGCGCGATGACTCGGTCCCCGTGCATCGCGCGACCGGTATTTTCCGGAGGAATGAAGAGATCGCCACGCATGTTGTCGGGCCGGTTGTCAGGGATCACAAAGCCGTAGCCGTCTTTGTGCATCTGCAGACGGCCGAGAAGGTACTCGCGGCTCATACGAGCCACGACGTATTGGCCGCCGCGCAGCTCGATCAGGTCACCGCGCTCGGTGAGACGTTCAAGCGCTTCATTGAGCCGATGGCGGTCGTCACCCTTGGCGCCTAATTCGCGGGCGACGTTCTTGAAAGAGGAGCGGCCGTGTGGCGCACGGCTCAAATGTTTCAACAAATCTTCGTCAGAAACCACGCCTGTGCGCTTTTCCACGCATACAATTATAGGCATGCAGATCAGCTCGGTCAGCCTGGAGATACCGGAAGGCGGAAACGTTATTCTCGGCGCGAGCCACTTTATCAAGACAGTTGAAGATATATATGAGGCAATTGTGAACACGGCGCCACAGATGAAATTCGGCATCGCGTTCAATGAGGCGTCTGGACCGTGTCTGATACGCGTAGATGGCAATGATGATGCGCTGAAGCGTGTCGCAACGCAAAACGCGCAGGCTGTCGGAGCCGGCCATTGCTTTGTCATCGTGATGACGGATGGCTTCCCGATCAATATTCTTGGCCGCATCAAGGATGTTCCTGAGGTTGTGAACATTTTCTGCGCGACTGCGAACCCGGTGGAGGTGATCGTGGCGGAATCAGAGCAGGGAAGAGGGATCCTTGGCGTTATCGACGGGTCTTCTCCGAAAGGTGTGGAGACGGGAGAAGACGCAAATTGGCGGCACGGGTTCTTGCGGAAGATCGGTTACAAGCGGTAAAGTTTAGGGCCGCCGATCAACGCAAGTAGAAAAGGCTGAGACGCGGCAGTCCGGTTCGTTCGAGGAGATTCCTATCGAGGAACTGCTTTTCGAGCATCGTTAACTGATCGGCTGACATCCTCCCGCGGTAGGGCCGCAGCGCAGCGTCAAGTTGCCTTCTTGCTTGGAACAATGCTTCTTCCGATTCTGTGCTTTTAGCGATCGACGACATCTTCTCTTCGAGCGCGGTCAGGCGTTGTTCGAGCTGCTCGAGGTCGGAGTAATGTGTTTCCGCTTCGTTGGCGATCTTTTCAAGGCTGGATGCGATCTCGTGGAAAGGCTCAGGCTGCGTTCGTAGCTTTGCGGCATTGGCGATGAGATATTGCCGCAACTCGTCGAGCTCGAACGGAGCTTTGACGGGTTGCCGGGATCGCAACGCTCCACCTTTTGCCATGGCTTCGGCTTCGTCGTGGACGGCCTGTGCGCAGTAAGTGAGCGAGTTGACCTGCCTGATCTTGAATTTCTTTGTGTGCCACTTCTCAAACGCCGAATCGATCCCTCGCAGGACCGCTTCGAGTGGAATCTCAGAGTTCTTCCAGGTCTCGATGAGAGCCCAGTCGACGGGAGACAACAGGAACAGACCGGCTCCGCGCGTTTTCTGGAAGTGCTCTTCGATCTCAGTGAAGTAGTTGAAGTAGTTCCAGCCCGTCAGCTCTGGTTCCGCTGCCATATAAATTGCAGTCCTTCGAGAGTGAGATCGGGATCTGTCGCCTTTACGAGTTTTGAGCCTGTGATGATCAATTCGGACTGTCCACCGGTCGCGATCGTTTTCGTTTCGGGGCCGAGCGTTTGAACCATGCGTTCGAGGATGCCGTCGATCATTCCGATGACGCCATAGTAAAGGCCGGACTGCATGCTGGATACAGTGTTGGTCCCGATGAGCCGGTTGGGCTCAAGGAAGTCTACCAGGGGAAGCCGCGCTGTTCGGCTAAACAAACCTTGTACGGACATGCCAATGCCGGGACAGATAACTCCCCCCAGATACTCGGCGTTGGCGGAAACCGCGTCGAATGTGATTGCGGTGCCGAGATCGACGACGACACAAGGCCCACCGTATCGATGAAAAGCCGCGACGCCGTTCACGATACGGTCGGCGCCGACTTCCCGGGGATGGTCGTAGAGGATGCGCAGGCCGGTGTTCGTCTCCGATGTGACGAACATGGGTTCGCGGCGGAAATACTGCCGCGACATGGCGGCCAGGGTGGAATCGAGCGGCGGCACAACACTGGCGACGATGATGCCATCTATATGTTCAAGGCTAAGATCGCCAAGAGAAAAGAGGTTTCGAAGCAAAACGCCCCATTCGTCCGCGGTTTGATCCTGAACTGTGCGGAGCCGCCAGCGACGCGCCAGGACTCCGGCATTAAAGACACCGATAGTTATGTTTGTGTTGCCGACATCGAGAGCGAGGATCATGCCGGTCGTACTCCTCCCGCAAGTACGAGCGTTCGTTTGCCGTTGTCCTGCCGCAGAAAAAGAAAACCCTGCGGATCGAGACCGTCGGTTACACCAATTAGATGCGTGTCATTTTGGTCGACAACGACCCGTCTCCCGCGAACATAGCTGGACGCTTGGGAGAATGCCCGAAGAACTGGTTCGCGGCCATTCTGCAGGAGATTGTCTAGGTGCTGCTCGATCTGGACCAGCAGAATGTCGAGCAGTCTGTTTGGATCGTGATGCCGGCCGGTTACGATGCGCAGCGAGGTTGCCAAGTCGTTAAGATCGGAAGGGAACGATGTCTGGTTCACATTGATCCCGATACCTGCGATGAGAACGCCGTCATGTAGTTGAACCAGGATGCCCGCGCACTTCTTGCCGTCCAGCAGAACATCATTGGGCCACCGCAGGTCTGGCGCGACGGCGGCGGCGTTAACGATCGCCTCAGCTACAGCGAGGCCCAGAGCAAGAGTGACCAGCGGCAGGCTGTCAGGGCAGATTTTCAAGCGAAGAACCTGGGACATATAGAGTCCCGAATTCGACTCCGAGTGCCAAGCTCGGCCGAAGCGCCCTTGTCCTGCTGTTTGTTCCTTTGCAACGACGACGGTTGCCGACGCGCAGCCCGCTTGCGCAAGCTCGACTGCTTTCTGCATTGTGGATGGCAATGAATCGAAGCGATGGATGTCGGGCATTCTCGGTTATTGGAGCTCAATGCGAAAGTTGAAGTTTACCGCCTGCGCCTGGTGTGTGATCGCGCCGGAGGATACGAAGTTCGCGCCGGTATGAGCATACGCGCGGATTGTATCGAGTGTGATGTTGCCGGATAATTCGACCCTTGCGCGACCTGCAATGTATTGAATTTCGGCGGCGGCCTGCTTGGGTGTGAGGTTGTCGAGAAGCACGTGCGTTGCGCCGGCTTCCAGCGCTTCGTCGAGCTCTTGGCGGGTTCGGATTTCAATTTCGACTGGAACGGAATTCATGTCCCGCACGCTTTCGAGCGCAGCGCGGACGCCTCCGGCAGCGGTGATGTGGTTGTTCTTGATTAAGACTGCGTCGAACAGACCCATGCGGTGATTGGTGACTCCGCCTGCCGCGGCCGCAAGCTTCTCCAGGCGTCGAAAACCGGGAGTTGTTTTGCGGGTGTCGAGCACGCGGCAATGTGTTCCGGCGACTGCGTCCGTATACTTGCGTGCGAGCGTTGCCACGCCGGAAAGTCTTTGCAGGAAGTTCAAAGAGACGCGTTCGCATTCAAGCAGCGTGCGCGCTCTTCCGCGAACGCGAGCCACGGCGTGTTCGGCTTCGATCCTGTCGCCGCTTGCAGCCAGTAGCTCCATTGTGTCGACGCCTCCCCGCATTGCGAAAATGATGGGAAGAAGTTCGACGCCGGCCAGTACCATATCTTGGCGCGCATAGAAGCGACCTTCTGACTGACGGCTCTCGGGAATCGTTGCGGCGCTGGTGATGTCGCCCGGTCCGATGTCTTCCTGAAGCGCTAGCTCGATTAGCGCACGAATGTCGGGATGGTCCCAGCTATTGGTCTCAGTGGCTGTCATTCAACGACTCACGAAGCTTTTGAAGCTGCGCGCGATATCCGGCGAGCTTCTCCTTGATCGTGTCCACGACATGCTGCGGCGCGCGGCTGAGGAACTTTTCATCGGCGAGTTGGCGTTCCGAACTTGAGATCACTTTCTCGACCTGATCAACTTCCTTCTGAATGCGCGATCGCTGCGCTTCGGCTTGCGCGGCCGAGACGCGGATAATCAGATCGAACTCCGGAAAGCCCCGCTTTACGCCTTCGACTCCATCAGCCGTAGCAAGGACTTCCAGCTTGGCGCCGGAGAGCCTCTCGATCCCGGTGTGCATCTCGCCGATCATTGCCTGGGCTTTTTCCCGAACGACAAGCACACCGTCCATTGTCGCCTTCGGATCGATCTTCATATCGGCGCGCAACTCACGAGCGGCCGTGACGATTGACTGCAGGATCTCCATTTCGAACTCTGCCTTCGAGTCCGACGATCCCGCCTGGTACTGCGGATAAGGAGCCAGTGCCAGCGACTGTGGACGGTCAGGCGAGCCGTCGGTGATTCGCTGCCACAATTCCTCTGTGATGAAGGGCATCAGCGGATGCAGAAGACGAAGCGCCGACTCATACACGGTCAGCAGATTTCGCCAATGCGTGTTGATACCGCTGTTTTCCTCGAACCGCAGCTTCTTGAGTTCGAGATACCAGTCGCAGAACTCGTGCCACACGAAGTGCCACAACGTTTGGGCAGCTTCGTGGAAGCGATAAGTCTCAATCGACCGATTCACCGCGTCGGCGCAGCGGTTGAGACGGCTGAAGATCCATTTGTCTTCGAGCGGAATGATGAGACTCTCGGGCAGAGCTTCGGGCAGCGGAACGTTTGCAGCCGGCGATGCCGCCCATGAATCCACACCTGAGCTCTCCATCTTCATGAAGATGAGTCTGGATGCGTTCCAGAGCTTGTTTGCAAAGGCGCGAGCGCTTTCAATATTATCGACACCGATCGAGATGTCGGTTCCAGGAGAAGCGCCACGCATTAGAGCCATGCGTACGGCATCCGTGCCGTACTTTTCCGTAACCTCGAGTGGATCGATAACATTGCCCTTAGTCTTCGACATCTTTTGACCTTCGGCGTCGCGCACCATGGTGTGCAGGTAAACGACACGGAACGGCACGTCGCCCATGCATTCAAGGCCGAGCATGATCATGCGAGCGACCCAGAAGAATAGGATGTCAAAGCCGGTAATCAGCAGCGATGTCGGATAGAAGGTTGCGAGGTCCTCGGTCTGCTCGGGCCAGCCAAGTGTCGAGAACGGCCAAAGACCCGAGCTGAACCATGTGTCGAGGACGTCCGGGTCTTGTTCAATGCGAGTCGATTGGCAATGCGCGCACTGCGCCGGCTCCTCACGGGTGACCGTCACCTGACCGCAGACGTGACAGTGCCAGGCGGGAATGCGGTGGCCCCACCAGAGTTGCCGTGAAATACACCAGTCTCGGATGTTGTACATCCACTCGAAGTACGTCTTCGACCAATGTTCGGGAATAAGCTGAATCCGGCCATCTTCGACGACGCGAATGGCAGGTTCAGCGAGCGGCTTTGTTTTAACGAACCATTGTTTTGAGACCAGAGGCTCAATCGGTGTCCTGCATCGCTGACAACGGCCGAGCGGCAACCGATGATCTTCCGTGCCCACGAGCAGATCCTGGGCTTTCAGGTCGGCGATAATTTCGTTACGCGCCTCGAAGCGATCGAGCTGCGCGTAGCTTCCAGCAGCCGAGGTCATCTTCGCGTCTTCGCCGATTACTTTGATGCAAGCAAGATTGTGGCGGCGTCCGGCCTCGAAGTCGTTCAGGTCGTGGGCAGGCGTCACCTTCACGACTCCCGTTCCGAACTTCGGATCGGCCATCGCGTCGAGGATGATCGGGATCTCGCGATTCATCAGCGGCAGAAGTACTTTCTTGCCGTGCAGGTCTTTGTAGCGCTCGTCATCCGGATGAATCGCTACGGCTGTATCGCCGAGCATCGTCTCCGGCCGGGTTGTTGCGACTACAAGTGTGCGATCCGTGCCGATGACAGGATACGCGATGTGCCACAGATAGCCTTGTGTCTCCTCGTGGACCGTCTCGAGGTCAGAAATGGCGGTGAAGCATCGTGGACACCAGTTCACCATGTACTCGCCTCGATAGATGAGGCCTTTTTCGTAGAGGCGGACGAACGTCTCGCGGACGGCGAGAGAGAGTCCGGGATCTAGGGTGAAGCGTTCGCGCGACCAGTCACAGCTCGCACCGAGCTGGATCATTTGCTTCTTGATGGTGTTACCGGATTCGCACTTCCACTTCCAGACGCGCTTCTCGAATTCTTCGCGTCCCAACTGCTGGCGGGTGAGACCTTCGGTTACGAGTTGACGTTCGACAACCATCTGCGTCGCAATGCCGGCATGGTCTGTTCCGGGCAGCCACAAGACGTTGAAGCCGCGCATTCTGTGCCATCGCACGACGACGTCATGCTCGGTGTGATTGAGCATGTGGCCCATGTGGAGCACGCCGGTGACATTCGGCGGCGGGATGACGATAGAGAACGTTCGGCCAGTATTCTTCGCACTCGCCTTGAAGATTCCGTTGTCGATCCACCAACGGGCCCATGCTGGCTCAAATCGTTGTGGTTCATAGACTTTTTCGAGCTGGGTAAGCATGGGGAGGGGGAAGATCAATCTTAACATGCGACCCCTTTTGCAGCCGTTTGCGCACGGCGTGATCATGTATCGCATTGCATCGACACTACTGCCCGAGAACTGCCTCGAAGAAGTTAAGGACCGGGCTTACAGATAGCTGAGCCACCACTGCGCACGGCGTTCCTTCAGCCGTGCAAACCTGAGACAGACCGGGTAGTGTAGGACCACGACTGCCAGCCATACGCAATACACCACCCAAAGGTCGTAGCCGTAGCCGGCCGGGTAGAGTTTTGCATCTCCCCCGAGCGAAGGCGTGGGGTAGCGCAGAAACGCAGCCTCTCCATAACTGATAAGCGCGAAGGGAATTGTCAATGCATGAATGACATACAGATGAGCGATGAAGAAGAATAGCGGTACACGGCCGAAGACGAGTAAGGGATGCGAAGGGCCGAGCCTGAGCTGAGCGAATCCTGCCAGCAGTAGCATCGCCGGTCCGAGCGTCATCAATAGGAAATCGAGCGATGGTGGGTACTTCGTGGTTCTTAGAAACGACAGCACCGTGGGAAGGTGAACTTGCCAGGACCACGGCGCCAGATCGCCATAGATGTTGATCGCGCGGATGACAAAGAAGGCAATTGTTGTTGCCAGCCCGGCTCGAAGGAGAAATCTATACCGTTCCTGCGGCTCCAGGAGAAAAACCCGTCCCAGGCAGAACCCGAGCGACATGACCGCGGCCCAGGGAACCAATGGATAGGCGGCCAGGACGACCGCGTCCCCAACTTTGAAAAGTCCCGGCTGATGAAGGATGTTCCAGATCCATCCGTGCGAGCCGAAGCTGGCTGTTGTGACGGGGTCGGCGAGATTGTGTAACGCAATTACGGCGCTGCTCAGCAACGTTAGCCAAAGGATGGGTATGTAGACGAGCAGCGCAAGCGCCATCATCGACCAACCGAGCGCCCACAATACGTTTAGAATGACGAAGCCGGATGTCAGACTAAAGTTCAGCGCAAAACGAATCACTATTAAATCCAAGATCACCAGCCATAAGCCTCGCGTCCATAAGAAACGCGACAGCTCGGCCTTGGAATGTCCACGCTGGTACCAAAGGAATGCCGCGATACCAGCCGTGAACATGAATACCGGCGCGCAGAGGTGCGTAATCCAGCGCGTGAAGAACAGCGGGACTGTTGTGCGGGTAAGATCCTCGGGCTGAAACGACATCGCGCCCGAGTGAAAGAACTCGCGCACATGATCGAGCGCCATGATAATCATGACGAGTCCGCGCAGCGCATCAACGGAATGAACTCGTGATTTCACGAACCCAGCTACCGATAGAAAGGCTGCCACGTCAGCCAGCGAGGGCCATACTTTAATTCCGGTTTTCCCCTCTCTACGGCTCCCAAATCCGGCGCGCGTCCGGCGAAACCCTCATTCACGGTAGGGATGTGCAGTCCGGCATCCACTGCCTTGCTATCCGGTTTCAACCGGAAGTTCAGATCCATCATGTGATACACGGCGTGGCGCTTGGACGGATCCGGCGGAACCATCTTTTCGAAAATGTCGAAATCCACTTCTAGACTGTGCGCCTCCTGCCCGGTCGCGGCGCGAAAATCGGCAAGTGTTCCGAATGTCTTCCAGTCGCCGGCTTTAGGCTCATAGAGCCGCTCGCCCTTCTTCGGTCCCAGCCATTGATACTGCGCGGCAACGCCCTTGTTCGGCCGGTACCCGTTATAGTCCGAGCTGTAAACATCGGTAGCATTGGCCATGGCGAAGATCCCTCGGTCCGGTGTATCACGACCTAGATAGAGGTTGTTGCGGTAATGCATGTTTGCCGACGGATCACGGACCACATGCTCGCCAATAATCGTGTTGTGATACACGAAAAGGCCTGCAGGCTTGGCCGAGAACTTGAAGGCGACGCCGCTCGGGACGTGATAGAGGATATTCCGGATAAAATACACAGGTCCACCAAACACGGGCTGCGAACTGTAGCCGCCATGGGCCGCATTGACGCCGCGATTGTTGAAGACCCGGACATTGTGCACGCCGCCGTCGGTCTCGATGAAGTCGTCATTGAACATGTGCATTTCGTTGTTATAGATGTCAATAGACGACGCGCGCCGCTCGGGATCTTTCTCTGGCGTTCCGTAGGTGGAGATGGCGATGCCGTCGTGAAAGTAGGCAATCGCATTGTGCGCGATGACGTGTCCCGGTCCATAGACTTTGACTGCGTAGTAACTCTTCAGGCCGTGCGATCCGTACGGGCCAGCGCTCGCCCACAGCGGGCCGGTCCAGCCGATGAGGCGCATTCGGTCCTCGCGGCCCAGGAACAAATTGTCAGCGATGTAGAAGTCGCTAGAGCCGGCATACTCAGTCCAGACACCGAATCCGACATCTTCAAAGCGGCAGTTCTTCACCGTCAGGCCAACTGCGCCGATAACTTCTTTCTGTCCCGCGAAGATTCCAACAGCGGTGTTACGAATCGTCAGGCCATCGAAGATGTGGTACTGCGAGGCCATCACATCAAAGAGCCGCGCGTTCCCATCGCCATCGAAGACGACTTCGCCATCGCCGGCAGCCTTAATCGTAATTGGCTTATCGGGTGTTCCCTTGAGCGTCAGCGACATTGACCCGTCGAACGGCGTCATCATCGGGTCGACATAGTTTAGGCGTTCGGGCTTGTACAAACCGGCATGAACCAGAAGGGTGTCTCCTGGTTGCGCCCGGCGCTCCCAAACCACGCTCCAATCGCCGAGCCCCGCGCCATAGTAGGCCTGCAGAATACCCGTAAAACTCGGCTCGATCTTCTTACCTTCGTAGCCAGGCGGATAGACATGCAGTGTGCGCCCTTCCTTCGAAGGCTGAGGCTCGGATCGCGTCTTTACTTTGACTGTGTGTTCGGTCTGGCCAGTTGCCCCATCAGGGTCAGCGAGCTTGAACTGGCACTCATACTCGGTACCCGGTTGGAGATTCAGAATGCTGCCGGCGAAACCCTCGGGCACGGTGTAGTCGAGGTTCTCGCGGCGTCGAA
>Ga0190275_10001152_pt1 | contig 20210 bp, 19 predicted proteins | sample Popmic550T_FD_133745 | JGI IMG/M metagenome (GOLD analysis project Ga0190275, IMG submission 133745) | Populus adjacent soil microbial communities from riparian zone of Yellowstone River, Montana, USA - 550 T | ecosystem: Environmental > Terrestrial > Soil > Riparian zone > Trees stand | place...
ACTCCCGCTCCACCGATCGAGGGATCGCCCGCATGGGACCTCCGCGCTCGTTCAGTTCTGGTGTGGGGGTGCCGTTACTTTATGTTCACTTTTTCGCCTCGTCCAGATGTGGGTAATGCGTAGCGCGGAGCGCGGGGAGGGGCCGGGGGAGGGGGCCGCCGCGGCCGCGACGATCTCCGTCGCAACACGCGAGACTCCTCCTGCGCCCAACGCAGCACCGCCCGCCTGCCGCATCACCGCGCGCCGGTGACGGCGGCGCGGGCAATGGGGCAGACGGGCGGCAACGTATCGCCGGGGGCGGGGCGAAATCAACCGGAGGGGGGCGACAGGATCTCCAGCAGCTCCTCCAGCTCGCCGCGCAGCGCGCGCACGAAGCTCTTCTCCAGCGCGCGCCCGGCCACATCGGCGGCCGCGCCTTCCTTGCGCAGCTCGTCGATGCGCGCGCGGGCGCCCTCCAGCGTGTAGCGCTCGTCGCGGACGAGGTGCTGGATCAGCGCGATCAGCTCCATGTCCTTCTGGCGGTAGACGCGGTTGCCCGACCGGTTCTTGGGCGGGCTGAGCGCCGCGAACTGCGTCTCCCAGTAGCGCAGCACGTGCGGCTTCAGCGCGAACAGGTCGCACACCTCGCCGATCGAGTAGAACTCCCGCTGCGGCCGTTTCATCGATCGTGGTTGCCGGGATGGTTCACGGTTGCGTCATCGGATGCCGGACCGGAGATCGCCAACGTATCCTGCAATCCTCGAAAAACCAACCGAGGAACGTCTTGCGCGATCACCAGCCATCGTTTCGGAGTCAGGTTCGCCAGGGTTTCTCACAGAGGCCACAGAGGACACGGAGTAAAACCTCTGTGTCCTCTGTGACCTCTGTGAGAGCCAGATCAGGCTGGAACCAGAACGATGCCCAGGAAAGCGCTATCATTTGTTGGATTTGCAGTCAGCCGCGCGCGGCAATCCCCTGGCCGCCGACGGGCGTCGTCACGGTGTGGGAGTCGAAGCCCGCGATCAGCGGCCGGCCGCGCGAGATGGCGTCGCGCACGGCGGGGAGCGAGAGCGAGGCCTTGTGGCTGGCTTCGCTGTCCCACACCTCGGTGATCCAGATCGCATCCGCGTCGGCCGGGTCGGTTGCGACGACGTAGCTCAGGCATCCGGGCATGCTCCCGGTCCCCTCCAGGAGGATGGCGACGAGCGCGTCACGCTGCCCGGCCGCCGCCCGCATCTTCCCGATCAACCCGTACATCCCCGCTCCTCGTTCGCTTGCGCTCAACACGGAGGGCCCGGCGGCCACGATCGCCGCCATGCCCGCCAGGAATTCACGTCGCCCAATCTCCATCGACATCCTCCACATCATCAGCCGCGGCCCCCAACCCGTTCACCCACGGAACGCTGCTCGCCGACCGGTCTAGCGCAAAGGAAAGTATAGATCCTTCAGTCGCTCAGGCTCCTTCAGGATGACATCTCAAGAGGAGCACAGATCGCCGCTGCCACAAGCGCACTCGCGCACTTCCGCACCTGTTGGCGGCGCCGTCGAACGCGCGAAACCCTTAGCCCCAAACTTCTGCCTTCGGCTCCCGCGTCATCAGCGCCACGAGCGCCTCGCGCGGATCCAGGCCCTCGAACATGATCGCCTGCATGGCGTCCACCAGCGGCATCTCGATGCCCATCTTGCGGGCGAGGTCGTGGGCGCTGCGGGCGGTGCGGACGCCTTCGGCCACCATCGTCATCCCGCCCAGGATGTCGTCCAGGCTGCGGCCGCGGCCCAGCTCCACGCCCACGCTGCGGTTGCGCGAGAGGGCGCCGGTGCAGGTCAGGATCAGGTCGCCCATCCCCGCCAGCCCGGCGAAGGTGCGCGGGTCGGCGCCGGCGGCCACGCCCAGGCGCGTCATCTCGGCGAGCCCGCGGGTGATCAGCGCGGCGCGCGTGTTGTTGCCGAAGCCCAGGCCGTCCACCACGCCCGCGGCGATGGCGATCACGTTCTTGATCGACCCGCCCAGCTCCACCCCGCGCACGTCGCGGCTGGTGTACACGCGGAAGTACGGCGTCTGGAACGCCTCCTGCGCCCGCAGCGCCGCCGCCTCGTCCGTTGACGCGATGGTGACGGCGGTCGGGTGCTCCAGCCCCACCTCCAGCGCGAAGCTGGGGCCCGACAGGTAGGTGCAGGCGGCGTTCAGCCCCGGCGGGATCACGTCGGCCAGCACCTCGTCCATCGTCTTCAGCGAGTCGTTCTCGATCCCCTTGCTGGCGCTCACCACCAGCGCGCCCGGCCGCATGTGCGCCGCCGCCTGCGTCATCACCGGCCGCACGACGTGGGAGGGGGAGACGGAGACGACCAGCTCGGCGCCGTCCAGCGCGCGCGCCATGTCGGTGGTGGCGCGGAGGGACGGCGACAGATCCACCCCCTCCAGGTAGCGCGGGTTGCGGTGGTCGCGCTCGATCCCCTCGGCCACCTCGGGCTCGAAGCTCCAGAGGACGGTGTCGGTCCCCTTCTTGGCGAGCAGGTTGGCCAGCGCCGTCCCCCAGCTCCCGGCGCCGATCACGGCGGCACGGCTCATCGCGGCTCCTCGGCGTCGGCGGTGACGGCGGCGGCGCCCACCGCCGCCTCGTCGGCGTTCTTCCCGCCGCCGAAGCGGCTCTCGGTCCCGTTCATGATCCGCTTGATGTTGGCGCGGTGCACAAAGATCACGAACAGGCACACCGCCGAGCCGAGGATCCTCACCTCGGGCGGGACTCGCGTGAACGGCATCAGCAGCATCACCAGCACCACCGCCGCCGCGCTCACCGACCCGGCCGACACCATCCGCGTGGTGCGCAGCACGATCAGCCAGGTCACGAGCCCGATCGCCACCGCCAGCGGCGCCAGCGCCAGGAACACGCCCGCGGAGGTCGCCACGCCCTTGCCGCCCTTGAACCCCATGTAGATGGAGAAGACGTGCCCCACGATGGCCGCGGCGCCGTAGGCCAGCCCCCAGCGCCAGTCTCCGGTGCCGTCCCACCCCAGCCCGCGGTGGTAGAAGAGGTAGACTGGGAAGAAGCCCTTGAGGATGTCGAACACCACGACCGGCGCGGCGACCTTCGCGCCCAGCACGCGGACGGTGTTGGTCGCGCCCAGGTTGCCGCTCCCGTGCTCGCGCAGGTCGATGCCGCGCGCCATCCGCCCGGCGATGTAGCTGGCCGGGATGGCGCCCCACAGGTAGGAGATCAGCACGAACAGCAGCGGGCGGGTCATACCGGCTCCGGCGGGTGTGGAATGCTCGTGGTCATCGGAATGGACGGCGGTAGCGCGTCGCCGCAGATCGATCGAAAGGCGGCTGAAGCCGCGGCTACGACAATGGGAAGCCTCGCAAACTGCGCGAGGCTGCTGGCGGGCGCCAGCGCGCGGGGCAGGCGGGGCGTCGAATCAATCCTCGCGCATCACGCGCGCGGTCCGTGAACCCACACGGGATCGCGGGCATTCACACCCGAGCCGCCGCCGCAGCCTCGCGGCTGTTTGCGAGGCTTCCCATTGTTCTAGCCTGCGGCTTCAGCCGCCTTCCACATCATTCGCCGCCGGCATCGCGCCTTCCACATCATTCGCCGCCGGCATCCCGCCTCCCGCATGGTTCCCCGGCTTCCTCCCGCTTTTCCGTCCGCCGGGGATGCCCCGGCCGCCGCCGCTAGTCCTCGTCCTCGCTGCGGCGGCGGAGGTTGATGCGCAGGGGCACGCCCTCGAATCCCCACGCGTCGCGGAAGCCGTTCTGCAGGTAGCGCTGGTAGGCCTCGGGGATCGCGTCGGGGTGGTTGCTGAACACCACGAAGGTGGGCGGCGCCACGGCCACCTGCGTGGCGTAGAGCAGCTTCACCGGGTGGTGCATGTACGCGGGGGGCTTGGTGCGGGTCACCAGCGCGCGCATCACCTCGTTCACCTCGTGGGTGGAGATGCGGCGCATGCGCTGCTCCTGCACCTGCGTGATCATCTCCAGCACGCGGTGCACGCGCTGGCCGGTCACCGCGCTGGTGAAGAGGATCGGGATCCACTTGAAGTGCGGCACCCGCTCCCGGATCTTCTTCTCGAAGTCGGGCGCGGTCATCGTCTCCTTCTCCACCAGGTCCCACTTGTTCACCACGAACACCAGGCCGCACCCGGCGTCCCACGCCTTCTCGGCCACCTTGATGTCCTGCACCGACATCTCCCCCTCGGTGGCGTCGATCAGCATCAGGCACACGTCGGCGCGCTCGATGGCGAGCTCGGTGCGGATCGAGGAGTAGAACTCGACCCCCTCGCCGATCTTGCTCTGCCGGCGCAGCCCCGCGGTGTCGATGAAGACCAGCGACTGCCCGTGGTACTGCATGGGGGTGTCGATGGCGTCGCGCGTGGTTCCCGCCACGTCGCTCACCACCAGCCGCTCCTCGCCCAGCAGCCGGTTCACGAAGCTGCTCTTCCCCACGTTGGGCTTGCCGATCACCGCCACGCGCAGCGCCTCGGGCTCCTCGCCCTCCACGTCGGGAAGGTCCCACACGATGCGGTCGAGGAGGTCGCCGCTCCCCTTGCCGTTGGTGGACGACACGGGCACCGGCTCGCCCAGGCCCATGTCCCAGAAGTCGTGGTGGGCCACGGCGGTGGGCGCACCCAGGTTGTCCACCTTGTTCACGGCCAGCACGGCTGGCTTGGAGGTGCGGCGCAGGTGCTCGGCGATGGCGTAGTCCAGCGGGTGCGGCCCCGCCTTGCCGTCCACCACCAGCACCAGCAGGTCGGCCTCGCCGATGGCGGTGAGCACCTGCTGGCGGATGAGCCGGTCCATCGGCTCGTCGCTCCCCTCGATCATCCCGCCGGTGTCCACCAGGTAGAACTGGCGCCCGTTCCACTCCGCGCGGGCGAAGTTGCGGTCGCGGGTCACCCCCGGCCGGTCTTCCACGATCGCCAGGCGCTTGCCCAGCACGCGGTTGAAGAAGGTAGACTTGCCTACGTTCGGCCGTCCAACCACGGCCACCACGGGTAGCTTCACCAGGTCCGTCCTGCCACGGGTAAACCGCCCGCGGAAGCTGCCGGGCGATGAAAGATTCAGATCTCCACGCACCCGCCGAAACGTCCGGCAGGCATCCGCGTGGGGAATATGCGACTGAAGTCGCGGCTACGACGGCACGAAGTCCGCCTTCGCGGACTCCCCGCCGAAAAACCTACCGGTCAATCGAGCAACCAGCGCACTCGCGCACTGGCGCACCTGTTCCGTCCGCACCTGTCAGCCACCTGCCATGCGCCCCGAAACAACCACGAGCGGCCCCAGTCACCGTGGAGCCGCTCGCGGCCGGCGGCGAGGGGCGGGGTCAGCCGGCCAGCGGCGCGTTGCAGCTCGCGCAGGTCTCCTGGCCCGGCTCGTACACCTCGCCGCAGCTCGGGCAGGCGAACACCACCTCGCCCTCGTCGTCCATGTAGGCGCCGATCAGCTCCAGCGCCTGCTCCGCCTGGAAGGTGGGCACCAGCACCCGCGCGATGCTCATCTCCCCCAGGTCCATGGGGAAGGAGCGGTCGGTCTGCGAGTAGAGGGCGGCGTCGAGCCCCTCGGCGCGAAGGTTGTCCACCAGCAGCCGCGCGGAGAGCTCGTTGTTGTCGCTGTACACCTGTGCGAACCCTTCGATCACCGGGATGGTGCGGTGCGGGTCGCAGAGGGCGGCCTGGCGCTCGCCCGGCACGTCGCCGCACACGGCATGGCCGCAGATCACGCAGCGCGAGTGCGCCTGGCGCCCCGGATCGTCGTCGCAGGGCACGGGGCTCTGCAGGGCACCGCACACGGGGCACGAGTCGCCCTCGGCGTAGGGGGTCGCGCAGCGCGGGCAGGTGAGGGCGGCTTCGGCTTCGATGGTCTCAGACAAGGACGGGCTCCGGTCGGGTGGGCGTTCTTCACGCCGGGAAAACGTTCGCGTCGGGCAGGGTTTGCGCAAGATCCATGCGGGGCGCACGCGAAGCGCGGCGCGCCGATGCGCCGAGGGGCGGCTCCCGCGCGCGGAAGCCGCCCCTCGTCCGTCATCCGTCCTGCCGTCAGCCGTCCGCCGCCGCTACGGGACCAGCCGGTACCGGTAGCTGGTGGGGTAGGCGGTGGGCTGGATGGTGAACTCGAAGTTCGCCGTCTTCTCCCGCTCGGGGGCGGCCACGGTGACGGTGCCGGTGCCCACGTCGCCGTTCGGGTTGGTGAGCGTGAACTCGAGCCGGATCGGGGCGCCCACGCGCGCCGCGGCGCCGGTCACCACGCCGCGCACGGTGGTGGTGTTGTTTTCGGTGGTCAGGTTCACCTGGTCCACCGTCACCTGCATGCTGTCGGGGTTGGGCAGGCGCAGCGCCGCCATGCGGTGCTGGTTCTCGAGCGCGGTCTGGTTCTGCCCCTTGGCCTGGTCGGCCAGCGCCCGGTGCGCGGCGAACATCACCAGCGCCTCGTTGCCGTTCAGCGGGTCGATGCGCAGCACGCGCTCGGCCACGGGGAGCAGGTCGGCCCAGCGCTGCATCTTGTACAGCGCCAGCGACTGGTAGTACAGCACGTTGCGGTTGGTGGGGTCCACGCGCTGCACCTCGCGCAGGAGGTCGACGGCCTGCTGGTTCTGGTTCGCGTTCAGGTACCGCGCCGACACGTCGAGCATCCCGGCGATCGATACCATCCGCTGCTGCACGTGCTCGCTGTCGGCCGCCGCGGGGGCGGGGAGCGCCAGGATGCGGCGGAAGGCGTTGACCGCGCGCGGGTTGTCGCCGCGCATCCCCGAGAACACGCCGATGTAGTAGACCGCGTCGGTGAGCGTGCTGTCGATCGCCGTGGCCTGCTCCCAGGTGGCGAGGGCGGCCGTGGTGTCGTTGCGCTGGAACGCCTCGAGGCCCGTCTGCACCAGCTGCCCGGCGACGAGCTTGCGCGCCGGCGCCACCTCGGCGGCGAACTCGGGGCACAGCTCCACCGTGCGGCGGAAGAGCGAGTCGGCGCGCAGCGGCTGGTTCAGCCCCGCCGCGGCCTGCGCGGCCACGAAATGGACGAACGGGTCGCTGGCGTTGGTGGTCACGCCCTGCATGGCCTGGGTGTAGGCCTGCTGGTAGAACTGCTGCTTCTGCGCCGGCTGGATCGGCAGCAGGGCGCGGTTCAGCGTGCCCTGCGCGGTGCCGGCGTCGCGGCTGGGGCGCGCGCCGCTGGCGCACGTCACCTGCGGGAGCGAGCTGGCGCCGCTATTGCGCTGCGCCGCCGCGCCCCCGCCGCCCAGCGCGGTGGCCAGCACCGCCGCGCCCAGCGCGAACAGCAGCCCGTTCTTCGTGTTCATCTGGATCTTTCCCCTGGTGGGTTGTCGTTGCGCCGCCCGGGCCGCGGGCGGGTCTGGTAAAAACGCTTCGGCGGCGGCTAGCCTTCGGCCGCCACCCCCTCCGACAGCATCGCCCGGTACGCCGCCAGCGGGGTGATCCCCAGCCGGGCGGCGGCGCGCGCCACGTCTTCGTATTCGGGCTTGGCCCGCTCGCCCCCGCCCGGGAGCGTCGAGCGCTTCACCCGCACCTCCTCGCCGCGCCAGCGCACCGTCTCCACGCGGCGCGGCAGCACCGTGCGTGCCGCCGCCCAGTGGCGCACGCCGATCGACGAGCCCGCGTGGAAGAGCGCGCCCGTCACGGCGTCGAGCGTGGCAGGCTCGGCCAGCGCCTCGATGCGCACGCCGGGGCGGCCCTTCTTCATCACCAGCGGCGTGGCGGTGCAATCCAGGGCCCCCGCCGCCAGCACGGCCTCCATCAGCGGCGGCACGTACTCGCCCGGCAGGTCGTCCACGTCGCACTGGACGACGACCACCCGGGCGGCGTCACCCGCCTCGGCCCGCGGCTCCACCAGGATCAGGCGCAGCACGTTGGGCCGGTCCTGCGGGTCGCGCGTTCCGGCGCCGAAGCCGCTGGCCACCGGCGTGTACGCGGCCGGCGCGGCGCGCCCCCCGGTGAGCGCCGCGAGCAGGGCGGCACCGGTCGGCGTCGTACACTCGCCTTCGAACGAAGGGTCCGTTACCTCGATGCCGTGCAACAACTTGAGCACCGCCGGAGGGGGCACGGGAAAGTGCCCGTGCGCCATGTCGACCCAGCCGCGCCCCAGCGCCACGGGGCGCGTGTAGTACTCGGTCACGCCCAGCTCGGCGCACCCCGCCACGGCGCAGAGGATGTCGATGATGGCGTCGAGCGCGCCCACCTCGTGAAAGTGGACGCGCTCCACCGTGGTGCCGTGCACCGAGGCCTCTGCTTCCGCCAGCAGGGTGAAGGCGTGGACCGCCCGCTCCCGCACCTCGGGCGCGGCGCCCGTGCCCTCGATGATCCTGACCACGTGGTGGAGGTGCCGGTGCGCGTGCTCGTGCGGCAGCTCCAGCAGCAGGCGCGTGGCGGCGATCCCCTTGCGGTCCACGCGCTCGGCGCCGATGCGCACGTCGCCCAGCTTCAGCGCGGCCACGAAGCCCTGCAGCCACTCCAGCGGCAGCCCCAGGTCCAGCAGCGCCGCGACCGTCATGTCGCCGCTGATCCCCGCGAAGGGGTCAAAGATCAGTCCGCGCAAGTCTCCCGTCCATTTGGCTTGGAGGCGCGCAAACTACCCCGCCCGCGAGTCTCCGTCAAACGCACGAGGCCGTGCGGATCTGACCGGCGGCCGGGGGACCGGGCGTCGCGGCGCGGCTCAGGGCGCCGGGGCGGGCGCGCGCAGCCGCTGCTCGACGAGCTCGACCAGCGCCGCCTCCAGCTTTCCCGTGGTGCCGCACTCCACCGGGCTGGCTGTGACGTTGCGCCGGTTGGCCCGCGCGTCCATCTGCGTGAGCATCACGGTGGTGCCGTCGTTCTCGGGCCGCAGCTGCACGAGGATCGCGAAGGTGACCAGCCCGGTGACGGCCAGGTTGCCGCCGAAGCTGTCTTCCTGGCAGGCGAAGAACTCGGTGTTCGGCCGCCCGAAGAGCCGGCCGCGGACCTGGAGGTACGGGGTGAAGTAGTCGTTCGGGCGCCCCGTCGCCGCCACCAGCGGCAGCCCCACCTCCGCATACACCTGCCGCAGCGCCTCGGCGACGCGCTCGGGCGGCGCGCCAAGCGGATGCTCGCCCCGCGGCACGTCGCCGCGGAAGCCGACGATCAGCGTTCGCTCGCGCTCCTGTGCCGCCGCCGGCCGGATGGCGCACGACAGCAGGGCGAGGACCAGCGCGGCGGAGGCGATGAACGCCGGGGGAGATGGACGGCGGTTCGGGAGGCGCATCGATGGATCTGCTCGGGGGATGAATGCCGCGGCCCAGCAAGGAAGGAAGCCGACGCATGGACGCGAACGATGCCACGAACGGCACCATCTTACGCACGCCGCGGCGACGCGGCCAACCCGTTGCGGGAGCGATCCTCGCTGTCGACGGCCGGAATCGGCGTGGACCTGGATCGCGCCGGGTAGGCGCCTGCGCGCCAGCGGCTGGGGCGCACGATCCGCACGCGACGACTTCATGTTTCCCGGCGGACGAAGAGGCGGGGCTGGTCGAGCGTCCACGCGGGGTGATGACCGGTCCGAAAGCCGAGCAGGACACGGAGCCCAGACGACTCCGTGTCCCGCGGATCGACCCGGAACCGTCGCGGGCGGTGCCTACTCGGGCGTGGGCGCGGCCGGAGGGGTGGCGGGGCGGGGGGCGGACTCGGCCAGGATCTCCTGCACGCGCACCCCGATCTGCTGGGCGACGCGCTGCTCCAGCTTGCCCGTGCTGTCGCAGGTGACGGGGGTGGCGCTGGTGCTGCGGCGCTGGGCGCGCGCGTCGATCTGCGTGTGCAGCACGCTGCCGCCCTGCGGGTCCGCCGCCACCCGCGCGCGCAGGGCCATGTTGATCCGCCCCGTGGCCGTCAGGTCGTTCAGCAGGTCGCCCGAGTTGCACGAGAAGAACTCGGCGTTGGGGCGGTTGAACAGCCGGCCGCGCAGGTTCGCGAAGGTGCTGACGAACTCCATCCCGGCCGAGTTCGAGGCCTCCGACGCCTCGAAGCCCATCTCGCCCAGCACCTCGGCCGTGGCGCGCCAGAGCACGGCCGGCGGCGCGGCGACGCGGGTGTCGGTCGACGCCACGTCGTTGCGGAAGAGGCCGGTGCCGCCGGGCCCGCCCGAGCCCGCCCCGCGCATGCCCCCGCCCGAGCCCGACATCTGGGTGCTTCCCTGCGCGGCGGCGGGAGCGCTCGCCACCGCGGCGAGCATCACGGCCAGCGCGGCCACCCCGCCCAGCCGCGCCAGGCGCGCGAAACGCGTGTCGAAAGCGTGCTTCATCTGTTTCTTGGAGGTTGCGAGGTCTTGAAAGCGCAAGCGCCCGTCCGCCCACGCCGGTCTGGACTGACGGTGACCGAGGTGCCAGTCACGCACGTGCGGAACGAAAAATAGCCGGTCCGCGCTGGTCGGTGAAGCTCCGCGCGACAAAAAGTGACCTGCCCCCAGGCTACGGCCGCCTCACCCCATGCGTCGGAAGCCGGCGCCCGCTCGCGGAGAGCGGCCCCGTCCAGCTCCCACCTGCGATGTGGAACCCGCCGTCTTCACCCGCGGTTCCAGCGCGTCCCACGACGATGCGCGGGGGTCGCGACGGGCGCCTCCGCGCGAGCCGAAGGAGCCGGCGCGAAGCGCCCCTGGTCCCTCTCCCAGGTCGTTTGGGGGAGAGGGACAGCCGCGAAGCGGCAGGGTGAGGGCCCGCGGCGTGGAGGGACGCGAGAAGGGGCGGCCTCGCGGCCGCCCCTTAATCGTCCATCGACCCTGCCGCGGATCAGACCGCGGCGAGCTCGGCCTGCGGGCGCTCGGCGCCGGCGTCGCGGCGCTCGTGGGGGTTGGCGGGGCCCATGTCGTGCTCGCCGCCCGGGTACACGAAGCTGTCGCGCGGCGCGTAGAACGACGAGCCGGCCACCACGTTCAGCGGCGTGGCGGGGCGCAGCGCGTACACCGGGTGCGTGGGATCCAGGAACTCGATCGCGGTCACGCGGAACTGCGTCACCAGCTCGCCCACGTACGGGTAGTTGCCGCTCACCAGCCGGTCGCCCACGCGGGTGATGTAGCGCAGGTGCCCGGCGAGCGTGAGGTCGGCCGTGTCGCCCACCTCGGCGCGGGTGCGGATGATCGGCCTGTCGTCCACGTACGTGGTCGCGGTCACCACGCCGCCGGAGACCTCCAGGGTGGTGCGGCCCGGGGTCGCCGGCACGCCGCGCTCGCGGGCGTACTGGCGCACCGTCTCGCTCGAGTTGAAGTAGTGCGTGAAGAAGCGGCCCGGGGTCACGCCGTCGGGCGCGGGGTTGTCGGCCACGTCCAGCCCCAGGTAGGTGAGCGAGTAGGCACCGAAGCCGGTGGTCTGCTCGGCGCTGTCCACCACGTACTGGTTCATGTAGATGGCGTGGTTGGCCGCGGGCTTCAGCGCGGGCGGCAGCAGGCGGGCGGCGGCCTGCGGGTCGGCGGGGATCCAGCTGGTGTACAGCATGCGGCTGTTCAGCACCATCTGCGGAGACGCGAGCTTGCTCGACATGGTCGTATCCTCTCGGTAAGCGGGGTCGGAAGATTGGGTCCGGCCTCGCCCGATCATCGTTGTTTCGGGCGAACCGCGCACCGCCCGGCGGACACTCGCCGCCGGCCCGGTGCACGCCATGACCACAGGCAGCTTCCCTGCCCCGAGGTGGCACGGCGGTGCCATAAAACCGAAGTTGTTGGCGGATTTGAAGATGCGGAGCCGCGAGGCGCGCTGAAACTTTTTCGGGGGATGTCACGCGCTGCGGCAGGGCAGGTACATCGCGTGGCGGCGGCGCCCCAAGCGCTGGAGACGGTGTCCAGATGCACGAAGAGCGGGCCCAAACGGCCCGCTCCTTCCCATCATTCCGCGATCCCGCGGAGGCCATTCCAGGTTTTTCCGCAGCGTTCGGGATTGTGCTGTCAGGCGGACGGGCGGGCGGTGGACGGAATGTCATGATTCGCGTGAGGGATTCGCGCCCGAAGGGCCGAGACACCGGCGCGCCCGCGCTGGTCCTTTGGATCCGACGCGAGGCCCGGCGCGCCGGGGGCTCGGCGCCGTTGGCAACGGTCGTTTCGTTGCCTACGGCGCGCGAAGCCCGGCCCGGAGCGCAGCGGAGGGACACGCCCGACCCCCGCCGTTCGTCCTTCCAGAACGTCGCCTGGTAAGATGGGATCAGTGGCGGAACAGGCGGCGGCCGGTGAACACCATCGCCACGCCGTGCTCGTTGGCGGCGGCGACCACCTCCTGGTCGCGCATGGAGCCGCCGGGCTGGATGATGGCGCGCACGCCGGCCTCGGCCGCCGCGTCCACGCCGTCGCGGAAGGGGAAGAAGGCGTCGGAGGCGAGCGCCGCGCCGGCCAGGTCGAAGCCGTTGTCGCGCGCCTTCATCACCGCGATGCGCGAGCTGTCCACGCGGCTCATCTGCCCCGCGCCGATGCCCAGCGCCTGGCCGCCGCGCGCCAGCAGGATCGCGTTCGACTTCACCGACGCCACCGCGCGCCAGGCGAAGCGCAGGTCGTCCATCTCCTCCGCCGACGGCTGCCGCTCCGTCACCGTCTTCCATCCATCCTCCGGAAAGCGCATCGAGAGCCGCGCCTGGGCCACGAAGCCGCCGCGCACGCGCTTGAAATCCACCTCGTCCACGCTGGTCGACGGGGGGAGGACGAGCAGGCGCAGGTTCTTCTTCTCCGCCAGCACCGCCCGCGCGCGCTCGTGGAACGACGGCGCCACCACGGCCTCCACGAAGTGGGGGCGCAGCAGCGTGGCCGCCTGCTCCGTCACCTCCACGTTGAACGCGATCACCGAGCCGAACGCGCTGGTCGGGTCCGTCGACAGTGCCTTGCGGTACGCCTCGGCCGCGTCGGCGCCCACGGCGATGCCGCACGGCGTGTTGTGCTTGATGATGGCGCACGCGGCCAGCCCCGTCCCCTCCCACGCCGAGACCGCGAGCAGCGCCGCGTCCACGTCGATCAGGTTGTTGAACGACAGCTCCTTGCCGTGAAGCTGCCGCAGCTCGCCGAGTCCACCGCCGCCCGCGCCTTCGCGGTAGAAGGCGGCCGGCTGGTCGGGGTTCTCGCCGTAGCGAAGGTCCTGCACCTTCTCCAGCTCCAGCGCGATCGACGGCGCGAACTCCATCCCCCCCGTTCCTTCGCCCGAGACGCCGGCCCTGCCACCGTCGACGGAGCCGAGGTAGGCGGCGATGGCGGCGTCGTAGGCCGAGGTGTGCGCGTAGACCTTCGTCGCCAGCTCGCGGCGGAGGGCGCGCGCCTCCACGTTGCCCGCGTCCAGCCCGGCGAGCACGCGGCCGTAGTCCGCCGGGTCGACGACGACCCAGACGCTCTCGTGGTTCTTGGCGGCCGAGCGCAGCATCGACGGCCCGCCGATGTCGATGTTCTCGATCGCCTCGTCTACCGTCACACCCGCGCGTGACACCGTCTCCACGAAGGGGTAGAGGTTGACGGCGACCAGGTCGATCGGCGAATAGCCGTGCTCGCGCATCTGCGCGACGTCGTCGGCGTTGGCGCGGCGGCCCAGCAGGCCGGCGTGGATGGCGGGATGCAGCGTTTTCACACGCCCCTCCATCATCTCCGGATGACCCGTGACCTCGGCCACGTCCATCACCGCGACGCCGGCGTCGCGCAGGGTGCGCGCGGTGCCGCCGGTGGAGAGCAGCGTCCACCCGCGCTCCACCAGCGTGCGGGCGAAATCCACCAGCCCCGTCTTGTCCGACACGCTCAGCAGCGCCCTGGGCATCTGTATCTATCGAAAGAAAAAGGTTGATCGAACGACGTGATTGCGACGGCCCGACCTGGCTCACCAGACTCCGCGAGCCCCACCCCCGGCTCGCCGAGGCTCGCCGACCCCTCCCCCGAAACAGACCGCGAAACAGACCGGGGGAGGGGTGGGTTTGGCGCCGGGGCGACTACTCGCCCGTCGACCCGGGCTCCGCCAGGAGGGCGCGGACGGAGGAGTCGGGCGGCACGCGGGCGGTGAGCAGGTCGAAGCACACCTCGCCCGCCGGCGAGGCGGACGCGTGATCGCCGCTCGCCAGCGCTTCCACGGCGAGCGGGAGGATGCGGTGCTCCACGGCCAGCACGCGCAGCGCCAGCGCCTCGGGCGTGTCGCCGGGGAGCACGGGAACGGGCCACTGGAGGACGATGGAGCCCTCGTCGTAGCGGTCGGTCACGTGGTGCACCGTGGCGCCGCTGACGCGCACGCCGCTCTCCAGCACGGCGCGGTGCACGCGGATCCCGTACATCCCCTTCCCCCCGAAGGCGGGGAGGAGCGCGGGGTGGATGTTCAGCATCCGCCCCTCGTAGCGCCGCACCACCTCCAGCGGGATGAGCTGCAGCCAGCCGGCCAGCACCACGATGTCGATGCGGTGCCGCTCCAGCTCGTCCAGCATCCGCGCCGCCAGCGCGTCCACGCCGATCTCGCGCGCGTCGAGCACCACGGCCGGGACGCCGGCGCGCGCCGCGCGCTGCAGCGCGGCGATCCCCGCGCGGCCGCCGATCACCAGCTCCACGCGCGCGGCGGGGGCGGGCGCGGGGTTGAAGCGGGCGATCAGCGCCTGCAGGTTGGTGCCCCCGCCGCTGGAGAGGACGGCCACGCGCTTCGGCTCGCGCAAACGAGTGCTCCGGTCAGGGAAAAGTCGGCCGGAAGATAGGCCGGGCGCCGGAGAGCGTCAAACCATCCGTCCCGCCGCCGGGCCATCCGCGCCGCGCCGGACGCCGTCGCTCCCCGGGGGCTTGAGGCCGCCGCCGGGACGCCGTTCAATCCATGTGGATGAGCGGACGCCGGGATGTGCGGCGGCCGCCATCTTCCCACGTCAAGATACCCCCGGCTGGAACGTTGAATGCAGTCGACCACCGGCGCGGCACTCCCGCGAGGGCATTGACGTTTCGACCGAGCAGTCCCGATCTTCCCCTGTGGCTCCGTTACGCACACGGACCGCAATCGGCATCCCCGGCACCCACGTGCAGCCATGCGCAAATCCCTCGTCCTCTCCATCCTCTGCGGCACGCTGCTGCCGCTGGCGCTCACCGCCCAGTCCACCCCGCCCGCGGGCGTCGAGGTGCGCGGACGCGTCGTGGACGCCGCGACCGGCGAGCCGGTGAGCGGCGCGCTGGTGGAGCTGCGCGACACCGACCGCAGGGCCGTGTCGGACACGGCCGGGGGCTTCGTGATGCGCGGGGTGCCGACGGGCACGCACCCGTGGACCATCTCGCGCCTCGGCTACGCGAAGTGGGAAGAGACCGAGCAGGTGGAGGAGGGCGACGAGTTCACCATCGCCCTCCTCCCCCGCCCCGAGATGCTGGAGGGGATCCGCGCCGTGGCCAGCCAGCTCGACCACCGCCGGCTGACCTCCGGCGTGGCGGTGCGGAGCGTGGACCACGTGACCCTGGCGCGCGCCACGGCGCCCTCCGCGCTCGAGGCGGTGAAGGACTATCTCGACGTGACCGGCATCCACTGCCCCACCACGCGCCTCAGCAGCAACAACAACACGCCCACCACCGGCAGCGTCATCACCCGCACCACCAACACGCGCGCCGGCGCCATCCAGGACGACCCGGGCGACCGCGGCTGCGCCTGGATCCGCGGCCAGATGCTGCGGCCCGTGGTGTTCGTGGACGAGCAGCGGACGAACGGCGGGCTCACCGACCTGGCCAACTACCGCCCGCAGGACCTCTACACGGTGGAGTCGTTCTCCGGCGGGCGGATGATCCGGGTGCTCACGGTGGCGTTCGCGGAGCGCGTGGCCCGCAGGCGCGCGCAGATCCGGCCGCTGTCGTTCTGACCCGCGCGGGCTGGGCGAAAGACGAGGGCTCCGTTCACCGCGAACGGAGCCCTCGGTCGTTTCGGTCCTCCGGCGCCGACCAACCCCGACTACGCTCGGGATCAACCATGCAAACCCGCGGAGATGTCATCCTGAGCGGTGCCGCTGCACAGACCTTTCGTCTGCACCAGTGCCCGGCGGCGCCCGAAGGATCTAAACCATCACTCCGAGCGACAAGCGGCCCGTCGCTCACAGGCCGAGTTTAGATCCTTCGGCCTGCGACCGACCGCTCATTCCGCCACAACGGTGTGGTCGGCCTCAGGATGACATTTTCGAGGTCGGGGAGGAATGCACGGTCGATCTCCCGATCAGGGATCAGGCGAAGCTGCTGCCGCCGTAGTTGCCCACGATGAAGGGGTTGGTGACGCGCTCGTGGCCCACGGTGGTCTCCGGGCCGTGCCCGGTGTGCAGCGTGGTCGCGTCGGGCAGGGTGAGCACCTGCTCGCGGATCGAGCGCATCAGCGTGGCCAGGTCGCCGCCGGGAAGGTCGGTGCGGCCGATGGAGCCGTTGAACACCACGTCGCCCACGATCGCCACGCCATCGCCCACCAGGATCACGTGGCCCGGCGCGTGGCCCGGCGCGAACCGCACCACCAGCTCGCACTCGCCGAAGCGCACCGCGTCACCCGTGGCGAGGGGGTGGTCCACCGGCGGCAGCGGGTCCATGCGCAGCCCGAACCACTCGGCCTGCATCGGCGCGGCGCGGTAGAGCTCGTCGTCGGCGGGGTGGAGGTAGATCGGCGCGCCCGTCTCCGCCTTGGCCAGCGACAAGCCCTCGACGTGGTCCACGTGCGCGTGGGTGAGCACGATCGACTGGATGTCGACGCCGAGCCGCCTGGCCTCGGCGAGCATCTGCGGGGTGGCGGCGCCGGGGTCCACCAGGATGCCGGCGTTGGTGGCGGCGCAGGTCAGCAGGTAGCAGTTCTCGCTGAACACGCCGCCCGTGAACGCGCGGACCACCACGTCGCCGCGCGGCTCAGGCACCGATCGCCCCCAGGATCTCCTCGGCGTCGTGGGCGCCGGGGGCCGCGTAGGCGATCCTGCCGTCGGGGCCGATCACGTAGGTGGCGCGCGCGACACCGCCGTTCTCCTTGAGCACGCCGTACGCGGCGGCGATGCGGCTCCCCTCGTCCACGATCAGCGGAAAGTCGAGCATGTACTTGTCGGCGAACTTGCGGTGGCTCTCCATCCCGCCCGGGTTCACGCCGAAGCGGCGCACGCCGGCCGCCTCGTACTCCTCGCGCTCGTCGCGGGCGGCGCACATCTGCCGGGTGCAGCCGGGGGTGTCGTCCTTGGGATAGAACATCAGCAGCACCGACCGGGTCCCGCGGAAGTGGGCCAGCGACACGCGGCCGCCGTCGGTGGTGGGCGCGTCGAAATCGGGCGCTTCGGCACCGACGGGGAGCAGCTCTTCGGCCATCTGTGGCTCCGTTACAGGTCAGAAGGGTGGATGCCGCGGGCGACAAGTTGATGTCGCCGGCGAACGGGTGCAACGGGTACGATCCCGTGGAGTTGCCGCTGTGGACGTGCGGACGGAAAGGGGCTAACCACGTGGGGCTTCGCCCGAGCAGCGGAGGGAGTGGAGGATACGGAGCACTACCACGCCGTTCTCCGTTTCCTCCGCTTTCTCCGTTGCTCCGTGTTCATGCCGTTGGGGATTTCGATCCCGCGCTCAGTCGCCGATGCGGGCTTCCACGGCGTGGCCGGCGGCCATCAGCGCGGCGGCGGCTTCGCGCAGGCGCTCCTGCTTCACCATCACGTAGTCGGTGTCGTACGTCATCACCGCGAACAGGCTGATCCCCGCGTCGGCCAGCGGCTGGGCGATGCGCGCGAACACGCCGGTGAGGGCGAAGTCCAGCGGCCCCTTCACCTTGAGGCACCGCCACCCGCCCTCGCGCCGCACGTCGGCCGGCACCAGGTCCGCGCGGCAGACGATGGAGAGCTCGTCGCGGGTGCGGGTGACGCAGGCGATCTCGCCCATCCACGCCCAGTGCGGCACCACCGTCTCCGCGTCCAGCCGGCAGACGGCGAACGTCTCGCCCAGCAGCGTCAGCGTGAGCGCCGGCGCGGCTGGGGTGACCTGGAGATCGCGAACCTGGGCGAGCGGAGTGGGCATCGACGTGGCGCTCCATCAATCCACGGAAGATTCTGCCACTGGATGATGGAGCAGCTTGGCCGTTGAGGCAATGGGAGATGCGTCCCCTCGTGTAGCAGGAGGGAACGATTCGGGGTTGACCGGGCGGCGCGGGAGTTGCAAGGTGATACAAACATTGAACAACCGTCGGAGCGACCCCCTGTCCCCCGCGCGCATGCAGACCGCCGCCCCGCCCGCATCGCGAATCGTCGCCGCCGTGGACCCGGGCCACGCGGTGGTGCGGCTGTTCGACGCCTGCGCCCCCGAGCTGTTCGCGCTCGCGCTGGCCGTCTCCGGCGACGCGGACGCCGCGGAGGCGGCGGTGTTCGATGCCTTTGCCGCCGCGATGGACCTCCCCGCCCCGCCCACCCGCGCCGCCATGGCCATGCGCGTGCGCACCGCCGCGCTCGCCCGTGCGCCGGTGGAGCGGGCGGGTGCCGCCAGGGGCGCGGACGGCGAGCGGTGCGCGGTGGAGCTGGCGTGCTACGCGCGGCTCACCGTGGCGGAGATCGCCGCGGAGCTCGGCATTCCGCCCGGCGAGGTGATGCGCAGGCTCTCCGCCGGCCTTCGCTCGCTCGCCCGAACACCGGCGATGGCCGCGGGCTAAGAAGAGGGGCTCCGGATCCAACGATCCGGAGCCCCTCTTCCGTCATCCACCTACTGGAGCGTTAACCGCTTCGGAAGCATCGTTCTGGTTCCGGCCACCTACTGGCTCTCACAGAGGCCACAGAGGACAGAGATTTCCTCCGTGTCCTCTGTGGCCTCCGTGAGAAATCATTGGCACCCGATTTCCGGCACGATCCCTGGTGATCGGGGATTACGCGCAGCCGCAGCCGCTCTTGCGCAGGCCGGCCAGCTCCAGCTCGGCCTCTTCGTCGCTCTGGCCCACCCAGCCGCCGTTGAGGTCGAGCATGCGGCGGAGCGAGCGCTCGGCGCGCACGCGGATCTCCTCGTCCAGCACCAGCTCGTGGCGCACGTGGTCCAGGCACCAGGCCAGCTTGGCCAGCGTGTTCACCTTCATGTTCCCGCAGATCGCCGCGCCGGAGAGCGGCACCAGCGTCTTCTCGGGGAAGCGCGCCTTCATCCGGTCCACGATGCCGCGCTCGGTGCCGAAGATCACCGCGTCGTTCTGCTCGGCGATGTCCACCATCTTCGCGGTGGAGGCGATCACGTCGGCGTGGGCCAGGAGCTCGGCGCGCGCCTCGGGGTGGATCACCACCAGCGCCTTCGGGTGGCGCTTCCTGGCCTCGGCCAGCTCGTCGAGCACCAGGTCGTCGTGCACGTAGCAGTAGCCGTCCCAGGCCACGATGCTCCCCGGCTTCACCTCGCCCGCGCCTTCCTTCCCCGCGACCACGTAGGGCCGGCCGCTGCGCTCCGCCGCGTACTTCGCCAGGTTGCGGTCGGGGACGAAGAGGATCGTGCGGTCGGCCGGGATGGTGTTCACCACCTGCACCGCGTTGGCGCTGGTGCAGCAGATGTCGCTCTCGGCCTTCACCTCGGCCGTGGAGTTGACGTAGGCGACCACGACGGCGTCGGGGTACGTCGCCTTCAGCCGGCGCAGCGCGTCGCCGGTGACGAAGTCGGCCATCGGGCAGCCGGCGCGCAGGTCGGGCATCAGCACCGTCTTGCCCGGCGAGAGGATCTTGGCCGTCTCGGCCATGAAGTGCACGCCGCAGAACACGATCACGTCGGCGTCGGTGCGGGCGGCCTCCTGCGAAAGCCCCAGCGAGTCGCCCAGGTAGTCGCTGACCTCCTGGATCTCCACGCGCTGGTAGTTGTGCCCCAGGATCACCGCGTTCAGCTCGGCCTTGCGCGCGGCGATGCGCGCGGCCAGCTCCTCGCGGGGAAGCGCCGCGTATTCCAGCGGCGTGCTGAGCTTGTCGGCGATCTGGACCATCCTCACCTCCGTTCATCGTAATCGCGACGCCCGGAGCAACCGGGTCGCGGACGATCTCTACGCTCTCGTAACGGACTTCGTCGAAACGGTAACGTTCTCGACACGAGAAAGATCGCAGGATGCGGAGATGTGCGCAAGGGTGGACGGTAGGCGGTAGAAGGAATCCCTAGCGTGGGTGAAGAATTTCGAAGCGTTCATCGGGCTCCGCGGGCCCTCTCCCTGGCGCCTGACGGCGCCTGTCCCTCCCCCAAAACGACTTGGGGGAGGGACGGGGGGCGCTTCGCGCCGGCTGGTTCGGTGTGGGGCGGGACTCGGGGCGTTTCGTCGAATCCGCTCGGAGGATGGCGCAAAGCAGAGAGCCCGCGGACCGGTGTGGCCGCGGGCTCTCGCTTTCCTGCTATA
>Ga0190275_10001153_pt1 | contig 20193 bp, 18 predicted proteins | sample Popmic550T_FD_133745 | JGI IMG/M metagenome (GOLD analysis project Ga0190275, IMG submission 133745) | Populus adjacent soil microbial communities from riparian zone of Yellowstone River, Montana, USA - 550 T | ecosystem: Environmental > Terrestrial > Soil > Riparian zone > Trees stand | place...
GCCTTTGCCGCTTCCGGCACGTCCCGGAGGACAACGCAGTCGCAACTCTTCGGTAGACGCGAGCTCAAACGTTCCCGGATGACTTCGCGCCGGCCGCCGGCCTCGGGGCGAACCCCTCGGCCGGTTCCCGCCCTCGCCGGTTGATCGGGACGACTCGGGCAGGGTTTGCATATGGCATATGAACAAGAACAAGTCAAGAACATTCAGTCTCCGCCGTACGGGGTCGTCCGCCGTCGCGAAGCCGCAGACGCCGCGGCCTTCAATTTTCAACGCAAAGACGCAACGACGCAACGATGCCCGGGCGAGTCACTGTAACCGTGCGCGCTCTCCAAAGCCGCGCGCAGCCCGGCATCTTCAAATGTCTGGAAGTTCGCGAGGCGAGTGAAGGGCACGACATCGTTGCGTCGTTGCGTTGAAAAAACGATTGGCCTGCGGCCGATGAGGACTCGCGCGAGATGCAGAAGCGGCGTCGATTGCCCCTCCGCTTTTTTGAGTGGTCCCCATCTTCGGTAGCGAGGAATTTACTTTCGCAGGTCCGCGAGGAAGGCCCTTACCCGCTTCGCGTTCATGCCGACGTCGCTTCCACCGACTCGGCTGATCGAGCGCATGTCGACCAGGCTTCCGCCGCCGGGCGCGGGGCGGATCCGGACGGCGACGTCGTCCTTGAAGCGGAAGAAGGTGCTGGTGTCGGTCGCCTCGACCCGGCCCCCTTCGGCCAAGGCGACTTCCCACCCGCGCTCCCGGGCGAGATCGGCCGCCCGCTGCGCCGTCCGGTCCGGGGCCGTCGGCAGGCGGATCGTGCGGATGTCGCCATAATGAGCCCGGTGGAGCGCCTTCCACCTTTCCTCCGGCGCGAGCGCCTTGAGGTCCGGCTTGCCCTCGTCGGGGACGTTCTCGAGATTGTCGGGCCTCACTTTCAGCCGGGTGAATTGCGGCAGGTCGTCGAGATCGGTGGCGACGTCGTGGATGGCGGGGACGCTCTTGGCGATTCGCACCAGATTGCCGAGATAGAGGACGAAGCCGAGCGCGACGACGAGCGCGAGCAGATTGGCGAGCATCAGCTTCGCCCGCCGCCGGGCCATGACGAGGCCGATCAGCCCGAGCAAGGCGCCCGCCGCCGCCGCGAAGAACAGGTAGCGAAGGGCGGAAAGACCCGCCCCGAAGCTCCACATCTCCATCCCGCTTCCAATGGCGGCGATCAGCGCCGCGGCCACCGCTCCGACGCCTAGAAAAACGGCGGCCCGAGTGACCAGCCGCGCCCAATCCCTGTTCGATTCCGCCATGATCGCCCTCCCTTCCCGCCATGCTGCGCCGACCGGGCCGTCACCGCAAGGCCGAGCCTTGCAGTGACCGGCGTTATAGGCTTGGTACCGCGCGCTCATGATCGAGATCGTCGCCATCGACATTGGGGGCACCCATGCCCGCTTCGCCCTGGCCGAAGTGGAAGGCGGGCGCGTGCTGCGCCTGGGCGAGCCATGCACGTTCAAGACCGCAGAGCATGAGGGGCTGGAGACCGCATGGGCGGCGTTCGAAGCCGCCATCGGCCGCCCGCTTCCCCCGGCCGCCGGGATCGCGCTGGCCGGCCCGACGCGGGGCGAGACGCTCAAGCTCACCAACAATCCCTGGGTGATCAGGCCCGCGTGGATTGCGGGCAGGCTGGGCACGGGACGTTATACGCTGGTCAACGATCTGGGCGCCGTCGCCCATGCCGTCGCCCAGCTCGGCGACGCGCATTTCACCCACCTCTGCGGCCCGGATCGGCCCTTGCCCGAGGGCGTGATCAGCATCGTCGGGCCCGGCACCGGGCTCGGAGTCGCCCAATTGCTCCGCCACGGCGGGGGCTATCACGTCATCGAGACCGAGGGCGGACATTCCGATTTCGCTCCGCTCGACGACCTGGAGGACCGGATCCTCGCCCAGCTTCGCCGCCGCTACGGCCGGGTTTCGGTCGAGCGAATCGCCTCGGGCAGGGGCCTCTCCAACCTCTACGAGGCGCTCGCCGCGATCGAGGGGCGGGACATCCGCTTGCGCGACGAGAAAGCGCTTTGGCAAGCGGCCATGGCGGGCGCGGACGACCTCGCCGCCGCGGCCTTCGACCGATTCTGCCTGGCGCTCGGCGCCGTGGCCGGCGACATCGCCCTCACCCAGGGCGCCCGGTCGGTGGTGATCGGCGGCGGCCTTGGGCTTCGACTGGCCGGGCATTTGCCCGGTTCGGGCTTCCGCGACCGCTTCGTCGCCAAGGGGCGCTTCGAGCGGCGCATGGCCGAGATGCCGGTCAGGATCATCACCTACGCGCAGCCGGGCCTTTTCGGCGCGGCCGCCGCCTTCGCCGCGGAGCATTTGTAAATGAGGACCATCGGGGAAATCATGCGTCTCGCGCCGGTCATCCCGGTGTTGGTGATTGAGGAGGCCGGCGATGCCGTCGCGATCGCAAGGGCCCTGGTCGCCGGCGGCTTGAGGGTGCTCGAAGTCACGCTTCGAACGCCCGCGGCCTTCGACGCGATCGCGCAGATGCGCAAGGTCGAAGGCGCCGTGGTCGGCGCCGGCACCGTGCTGAACCCCGAGCAGCTCGACCAGAGCCTCGCCGCCGGCGCCGAGTTCATCGTCTCGCCGGGCCTTACCGGGCCGCTGGGCCGGGCCGCGGTCGCTTCCGGCATTCCGTTCCTCCCCGGAATCGCCACGGCGGCGGACCTGATGCGAGGCCTCGATCTCGGCCTTTCGCACTTCAAATTCTTCCCCGCCGAGACCTCCGGAGGCATTCCGGCCCTGAAGGCGCTCGCGGGTCCGTTCGGCGCTGCCCGCTTCTGCCCGACCGGCGGGATCACCCAAGCCAGCGCCCCGGCCTGGCTGGCGCTCGACCCCGTGCTCTGCGTCGGCGGCTCATGGCTGGTCCCGAAGGGAAAGGCGGACTCCGGCGAAATCGAGACTCTGGCCCGCGCCGCCGCCTCGCTTCGGCGCTGAGCGGAGCGCGCACTCGACAAGAGCCGCGGCCTTTCCTAGATATCGGGGGCCCGAGCGGGCGTAGCTCAATGGCAGAGCAGAAGCTTCCCAAGCTTACGACGAGGGTTCGATTCCCTTCGCCCGCTCCAAGGCTTCTCGCCCATCCGATTCGGACTCGAAACAATTTGATCGGCGGCTGCATCCCCCTCATAATCGCGACTGCCCTTGGGCGACGATGAGGAGGGGAACGTCGATGCGCAAACCCATTTTCACCGCTATCCGAAGCGCTCGTGGCAAGGGTTTCAGCCCGGACGAAGTGAAGGCGGTCGACGCCTTGCTCGATCGGCTCGGAGTCCCGGAGGACGACGAGGAGGCGAAAGGCGAGCATCCCGCCGCCGAGCATGCCCTGCCGAGCGCGGCCCCTGCCGCAGGAGGGACCGGGCTGGCCGATCCGGGCAAGTTCTTCGCGTCGGTCAAGGCGCCGCAGCTCTTCACCTCGGCGCTGAAGCCCGACCAGAAAGCCGGGCTCGAGGCCATTCTCGCCGCCGCCGCCGCGGCCAAATGGCCCTTGTCCTTCACCGCCTACGCGCTCGCCACGGCCTTTCATGAGACGGCGGCGACGATGCAGCCCGTCCGCGAGGCCTTCTGGCTCAGCGAATCGTGGCGCAAGACCCATCTCGCCAAATATTATCCTTATTACGGGCGCGGTTACGTCCAGCTCACCTGGCGGAAGAATTATGAGCGGGCGGACAAGGAGCTCGGCCTGGGCGGCAAGCTGGTCGCCAACCTCGACCTGGCCATGAAGGCGGAAGTGTCGGCCCCGATCATGATCAAGGGCATGGAGGAAGGCTGGTTCTGCGCCAGCAAGGACGGAAAGCGGCACAGCCTGGCGCGCCATGTCGCCAAGAGCGGCCCATCGACCCGCGCCCAATATCAATCGGCGCGACGGATCATCAACGGAGTCGACAAGGCCGACAAGATCGCCGGCGAGGCGATCGCCTTCCAGTCGGCGCTCCAGGCGGGGGGCTGGAAGGGGTAGGGCGTCGAAGGCCGAGCGTAACCGTCATCCCGGACTTGATCCGGGATCCATCTTCCTCAGGCTCCGGCGCAGGTGAAGAAGGTGGATGCCGGATCAAGTCCGGCATGACGAGCATGGCAACCGATCCCGCCCCCCCCTAAATCCCCTCGCGAACGACCGCCCGTCCCTCCGCCTCGAGGCGCTCCACGAGGTTCGTTTCGCACTCGGCCAGCGCCTCCTCCTCGACGGAGCGGATGACGAAATTGGCGCCGACCCGGCCGTCCCTGAAGAACGGGTAGGAGCCGATCTGGCAGCCGGGATGGCCGCGCTCGACCTCGGCGAGCAGCTGCGCCACCTCGCTCTCCGCGGTCCAGCAGCCGATCGTCCGCGACAGCAGCGGGCGGCCGCCCTCGATCGTTCCGGCCAGCGATTCGAGCATCTGGGTCGCGATGTGCGGCACTCCGGCCAGGATGAAGAGGTTGCCTCGGCGAATGCCGGGGGCGCCGGACATCTTGTTCTCGATCAGCTCGGAGCCTTCGGGCACCCGGGCCATCCTCAGCCGCCCCGCGTTGACGCCGCCGCGGGTGGCGTAATACTCTTCGAGTATCGCCCGGGCCCGGGGATGGACGATCACGGGCACGCCCAGGGCATGAGCGACCGCATCGACGGTGATGTCGTCATGCGTCGGACCGATCCCGCCGGTGGTGAAGAGATAGTCGTTCTGAGCCATGAGCGCGTTCACCGCCGCCGCGATCCGCTCGACCACGTCGGGAACGACCCTCACCTCGCTCAGCCTGATGCCCTGGAGGTTGAGCCAGCCCGCGATCTGGGCGACGTTCTTGTCCTGGGTCCGGCCGGAAAGTATCTCGTCGCCGATGATGAGGAGGCCCGCCGTCCAGATGCGTTCTTCGGTCATGGTCCGGCCCTTACTCCCAAGCGCCGTCATGCTGAACTTGTTTCAGCATCCAGGATTGAGGCGCCTCGAGGGTGGAGGCCTGGACCCTGAAACAAGTTCAGGGTGACGCCTGAAATGGACGATGGGTGCAATCCTCCTCCGCGAACGCTATATTCCCCCCATGACCGAATATCAGGCGATCAGCGGCACCGAATTGATCGGCCGCAGCGGGGCGATCAAGCTCCATGGGCCGGAAGGCTTCGAAGGGATGCGCCGGGCCGGCCGGGCCGCGGCCGAGGTGCTGGACAGGCTCGTCCCCCATGTCGTGCCCGGGATCGCCACCCAGGCGATCGACGACATCGTCCATCGCGAGATGATCGCGCTCGGCGGCATTCCCGCGACATTGGGCTATCGCGGCTTCACCGGAAGCTGCTGCACGTCGATCAACCACGTCGTCTGCCACAGCATTCCCGGCGACCGGACGCTCAGGGACGGCGACATCGTCAACATCGACGTCACCATCATCGTCGACGGCTGGCACGGCGACACCAGCCGAATGTTCCTCGTCGGCGACGTTCCGATCAAGGCGCGCCGGCTGGTCGACATCACCTACGAGTGCATGATGCTCGGGATCGATCAGGCGCGGCCGGGCCGGTTCCTCGGCGACATCGGCCACGCCATCCAGACCTATGCGGAGAAGAATCGCTACGGAGTCGTCCGAGACTTTTGCGGCCACGGCCTCGGCCGGCTGTTCCACGACGCGCCCGAAGTCGTCCATGCCGGCCGCCCGGGCAGCGGCCCCGAGCTTCGGCCCGGAATGTTCTTCACGATCGAGCCGATGATCAACATCGGCAAGCCCGCCGTGAAATTGCTCGAGGACGGCTGGACCGCCGTCACCCGCGACCGCTCCCTCTCGGCCCAGTTCGAGCACAGCGTGGGAATCACCGAGGACGGCTGCGAGATCTTCACGAAGAGCCCCGGGGGGCTGGACAGGCCGCCTTATTGAGGCTCGTCGGCCCGGAGGGTGAAAGGTGCCGCGCTCTCCACGAAATGGCCGTCATCCCAGCGAAGGCTGGGATCCCAGGGGGTGAAAAGCTCGGCGCTCGTCACCCGCTGGGGCCCCAGCCTTCGCTGGGGCGACGTAACCCCCTGCACCCCTTGAACTTTCCCAACCCTCCCCCATCTCCTCCCCATCGTTCAACAACGGAAAGGAGGTGGTCTGATGTCTCATTGTCAAATGCCGCATGCGGCGGGTTTTGTGAGCGCAGCCTCCACGGGGGTTCGCGCCTGAAGACTCGAGGGCCGCATTTCCGGCTGACAATGTAAAAGGCCGTCCCGCGAGGGGCGGCCTTTCGCATTTCCGGGCAATTGACTCCTCCGCTCTCCCGCTTAGCCTCCCCCCGAACGGCGGGGAGAGCGAAGATGCGGTGGATCGTGGCGATGGGGCTGGCGCTGGGCGCCGCGTCTTCCTGGGCGCAGGTGCCGGCCGACCGGCTTGCCAGGCCGCCGGCGGACGCCAGGCGCTATGTCATCATGTCCACCGCCGGCAAGCATGGCGAAGCCAGCGAGTGGACCGCCCCCGACGGGACCCGCTGGGCCAGGGCGAGCCTCGTCCTTCGCGGCCAGGTCTGGGAGATAGACGAATCGGCGAAGCTCGGGCCGGACGGAATGATCGCCCGATATACGGCGCGCGGAATCAGCCCGCAGGGGGACGTCGGCGAGACCTTCGCAATCGCCGGCGGCAAGGCGGAATGGAAATCGCCGATCGACAATGGCTCGGCGCCCTACAAGCACCCGGCGATCTATTATCCCGCCGGCCCCGGCTCGCTGAGCTTCGAGCATCTGGTCGAGCGGCTGATCGCCTCGCCCGACCGGAGCGTCGCTTTGCTCCCGGGCGGGCGGGCGAAGATCGAGCCGCTGGCCATGGTCCGGATCGGCACCGGCGCTTCGGCTCGGACGGTGATCGGCTACGCCGTCACCGGGATCACCGGAAGCTCGATCCCGGTCTGGGCGACCGAGGACGGCAGGTTCTTCGCCTCGGTCGGTTTCCTCTCCACGCTTCAGGTCGGCTATGAAGATGCCCAGCCGGCGCTCGAGAAGGCGCAGGACGAAGCGCTCGCGGCGCGCTCCCCCGCTCTGGCGAAGCGCTTCCTGAAAGCGCCCGCCGGCCCCGTCGCCTTCACCAACGTCCGCGCTTTCCTCGACGGCCGCCGTTTCGCCGAGGGCCAGAATGTGGTGGTCGACAAGGGCCGGATCGTCGCCGTCGGGCCGGCGGCGCGCACGCCGCCGCCGGCGGGCGCGCAAGTGATCGACGGCAAGGGCAAGACGCTCGTCCCCGGCCTGTGGGACGCGCACATGCATTTCGGCGACGACAGCTCCGGGCCGATGCTGCTCTCGCTCGGGATCACCTCGGCCCGGGACCCGGGCAACGTGACGGCGCTGACGAAGGCGAGGGCCGAGCGGCGGGCGAAGGGCGATCTGCTCAGCCCCCGGGTCTACGCCTCGACCCTGATCGACGGCAAAGGGCCGAACACCGCCCAGGTCGCCGAGGTCGCCACGTCGCAGGAAGAAGCGATCGCCGCCGTCCGCAAGGCGAAGGCGGACGGGATGATCGGGGTGAAATTCTACGGCACCTTCAACCCGGCATGGCTTCCGGCCGCCGCGGCGGAGGCCCACAAGCTCGGCCTTCACGTCAGCGGCCACGTGCCCGCGGGGATGCGGACGCTCGACGCGATCGCCGCGGGCTATGACGAGGTCACCCACATCTACTTCATGATGATGCAGGCGATGCCGGACCCGGTCGTCGCCGCTTCCAACGGCATCCAGCGTTTCCAGGGACCGGGCCGCTACGCCAAGGACGTCGATCTCCGGGGCGAAGCGATCCGAACGCTCATCGAGACGATGGTGCGGCGCAAGACCGTCGCGGATCCGACCCTGGTCGTCGCCGAAAGCCTGTTCGTTCCGGAGAACGGCGACCTGTCTCCCGCTTACGCGCCGTTCCTCGGCACCCTGCCCCCGGCGACCGAGCGCGGCTTCCGCCAGGGCGGATTCGCGGTCCCGGCGGGCCTGACCCGGGCCGACTGGCGGGCGAGCTACAGGAAGCTCGCCGGCCTCGTCGGAGCGATGCACGAGGCGGGCGTTCCGATCGTCGCCGGCACCGACGGCAGCGGCATGGAGCTGGTGCGCGAGCTCGAGCTCTACGTGGCCGACGCCGGCTTCACGCCCGCCGAGGCGCTGGCGGCGGCGACGATCGTTCCCGCCCGCCTGGTCGGCGCCGACCGGGAGACGGGATCCATCGCGGTCGGCAAGTCCGCGGACCTGGTGCTGGTCGAGGGCGATCCGTCGAAGACGATCGGCGACCTCAGGCACACCGTGTGGGTCATGATGGACGGCAAGCTGATGAACGCCGACGAATTGCGCGCCGCGGGCGGCTTCGCGGGGAAACCGAAGTTCGCGGACTGAAAATCCTCCCTGCCGCGAAGCGGTGGGGAGGGGGACCGCACGAAGTGTGGTGGAGGGGTAACCGCGAGGCTTCTGCCAGCTACCCCTCCACCATGCTTCGCATGGTCCCCCTCCCCATCTTCGATGGGGAGGACATTAGGCGCTGCCGACCGCCCGTTCGACGGCGAGGGCGGCCTCGACCATCCGCTCCCAGACCTCCGGGTCGCCGGCCGCGGCCATCACCGGGTCGGGCTCGCGCATCGTTCGAAGGATCGACAGAGCGTCCTGAACATATTCGTGCCAGGTCTCGTCCACGTTCGGGCCGGCGGAGGGATCGTCGCCCTTGGCGTTGATGCTGTGAGCCCGGCCGGCGAGCACTCGGGCGATTCGCTCTACGAGAGTCAGATTCGAGACGGGCATGAATGGGACCTCCTTCGTTTCGAGGAACAACGGTGGAGGCGGCGGCGGGTTGCGGATGCTTGAGACGAAACGGAAACGCGATCATATCCTGATATCGCGACTCAAAGGGGGAGATCGACAATGACGCCGGGACCGGATTGCATAAAGCTCATCCAGCAATTCGAAGGCTGCGCGAAGAAGCAGACCGACGGATCCTTCACGGCCTATCCCGACCCGGGAACGGGCGGCGATCCGTGGACGATAGGCTGGGGCTCGACCGGCCCCGATATCAAGAAGGGCCTCGTCTGGACCCAGAAGCAGTGCGACGACCGCTTCGCCGCGCACCTCGCCGAGTTCGCGGCGAACGTCAGCAAGGTCCTCGGCAACACCCCCACCAAGCAGAACCAGTTCGATGCGATGGTGAGCTTCGCCTACAATGTCGGAGTCGGGAATCTGTCCGCCAGCACTTTGCTCAAGAAGCACAAGGCCCGCGACTATAAGGGCGCCGCGGCCGAGTTCGCGCGTTGGAACAAGGCGGCGGGCAAGGTGCTGGCCGGGCTGACGAGAAGGCGGGCGGCGGAAGCGGCGCTCTACGCGAAGTGATTTTGCCTCCCCTTCGCGAGGCGATGGGGAGGCAAGAAGTTACAACACCTCGAACAGCCCCGCGGCGCCCATGCCGCCGCCGACGCACATCGTCACCACGACATATTTGACTCCGCGGCGCCGGCCCTCGATCAGGGCGTGGCCGGTCATCCGGGCGCCGGACATTCCGTAGGGGTGTCCGATCGAGATCGAGCCGCCGTCGACGTTCAGTCGGTCGTCGGGGATGCCGAGCCGATCCTGGCAGTAGAGGACCTGGACGGCGAAGGCCTCGTTCAGCTCCCAAAGGCCGATATCGTCGACCGAAAGGCCGAAGCGCTCGAGCAATTTGGGGACCGCGAAGACCGGGCCGATGCCCATCTCGTCGGGGTCGGTTCCGGCCACCGCCATCCCGACGTAGCGGCCGAGCGGCTTCAGGCCGCGCTCGGCGGCGAGGCCCGCTTCCATGAGAACGCAGGCCGAGGCGCCGTCGGAGAGCTGGCTTGCATTGCCGGCCGTGATCATCGCTTCCGGCCCCATCACCGGCTGAAGCTTCTGGAGGTCCTCGATCGTCGTCTGCGGCCGGTTGCCTTCGTCCTTGGTGAGCGTCACCTCCTGCATCGAGGTCTCGCCCGTCTCCTTGTTCTTGACCATCATCTTCGTGGTTACCGGCACGATCTCGTCGTCGAACTTGCCTTCGGCCTGGCCCTTGGCGGTGAGCTGCTGCGAGCGGAGCGCGTAGGCGTCCTGGCGCTCGCGGCTGACCGTGTAGCGCTTGCCGACCACTTCGGCGGTCTGGATCATCGGCATGTAGACGCCGTTGTGCATCGAGAGCAGCTCAGGGTCGGGCCCGACCCGCATCTCGGGCGTCTGCACCATCGAGATGCTCTCGACCCCGCCGGCGACGCAGATCGGCATCCGGTCGACGATGATCTGCTTGGCGGCGGTGGCGATCGCCATCAGGCCCGAGGCGCACTGGCGGTCAACCGACATTCCGGAGACGGTGACGGGGAGGCCTGACCGCAAGGCGGCGGTGCGTCCGATGGTCGTCTGGACGCCCTGCTGGAGCGCGGCGCCCATGACGACGTCGTCGACTTCGGCCGGGTCGATCCCGGCGCGCTCGACCGCCGCCCTGATGGCGTGGCTGGCCAGAGTCGGCGACGGGGTCGCGTTGAACGCGCCGCGATAGGCCTTGCCGATCGGCGTTCGGGCGGTGGAAACGATGACGGCTTCGCGGGTGGCCATGTTGGTTCCTTTCAGTTTCTTGCCTCCCTACCGCGAAGCGGTGGGGAGGGGGACCACCCGAAGGGTGGTGGAGGGGTAAATGACGAGGCTTCTGCCAGCTACCCCTCCACCAGGCAAAGCCTGGTCCCCCTCTCCATCTTCGATGGGGAGGCAAAGCGTTACACGAATATAAGCCCGATCCAGTCGGCGACCAGAGCGGGCTTGTCCTCGCCCTCGATCTCGACCATCACCTGATGGACGAATTGCCACTGGCCGGGTTTCTTCTCCTCGAAGCGGGCGAGGACGAAGCGCCCCCGGACCCGCTTTCCGCTCCGGACCGGCGCCATGAAGCGGACCCGTTCGAAGCCGTAATTGACTCCCATCTTGACGCCTTCGGGGCGAAGCATCGCGTCGGCCGCCATCCGGCTGAGCAGCGACAGGGTGAGGAAGCCGTGGGCGATCGTTCCGCCGAACGGAGTCCTCGCCGCCGCCTCCGGGTCGATATGGATGAACTGCGGATCCTCGGTGACGTCGGCGAAGGCGTCGATCCGGGCCTGGTCGACAAGGATCCAGTCGGAGGTTGCGACCTCGCTTCCGACTTTGGCTTGGATGTCTTCGATGCTGGCGATGGGCATAGAGGCGGTCTAGAGCGCCCCGGACACGAGACTCAAGCCCTTCGAAGGAGACTCCATGGCGGACGCTACGGCAACCGCGCGCGCCGAACTCGGCAAGCTGCACCGCGCGCCGGAACCCGACGTATTGAAGCCGCTGCTTCGCGACGCCGCGCTCGATTCCGATTCGCGCCGGCGGGTGGAAACGCGCGCCCTCGCCATGCTCGGCGAGCTTCGTGCCGCCCAGTCTTCGGGCTGGGTCAACCAGTTCCTCCAGGAATATCGGCTCAACACGTCGGAAGGCATCGCCCTCCTGTCGCTCGCCGAGGCCTTCCTTCGAGTACCCGACCCGGAAACCGCCGACCAGCTGATCGCCGACAAGCTCGGCAATGCCGACTGGCGCTCGCACAAGGGCAAGTCGCACTCGACCCTGGTCAATTCGGCGACCTGGGGGCTGGTGATCGGCCGCGCGCTGGTCAGCGAGAGCGAGCAGGCCAGCGCCCTGAAGCGCCTGCTCTCCCGAGCCGGCGAGCCGTTCGTCCGCCAGGCGGTCGGCGCGGCGATGCGGCTGATGGGCGAGATCTTCGTCATGGGCCGCAATATCGACGAAGCGATCCGGCGGATGGAGAAGAAGGAGAATGCCGGCTTCACCGCAAGCTTCGACATGCTCGGCGAGGCGGCGCGCACCTTCCCGGACGGGGAGCGCTATTTCCGGTCTTACGAGGAAGCGATCCTGGCCGTCGGCAAGGTCGCCGGGCGCGGCCACAGCATCTCGGTCAAGCTTTCCGCGCTCCACCCGCGCTATGAGGTCGCCCAGTATGAACGCTGCGTTCCGAACCTGATCGGACAGGTGGAGGCGCTGGCGGTCCTGGCCAAAAGGTCGGGCATCGCCTTCACCATCGACGCGGAGGAGAGCGAGCGGCTCGAGATGAGCCTCGACATCATCGAGGCGGTCGCCGGCCTGCCCTCGCTCAAGGGCTGGGACGGATTGGGAATGGCCGTCCAGGCTTATGGCAAACGCTGCCGGCCGACCGTCGCCTGGGCCGATTCGGTCGGCGCGGCGACGGGCCGGCGGATCGCCGTCCGGCTGGTCAAGGGCGCCTATTGGGACAGCGAGATCAAGCGCACCCAGGAGCAGGGACTCGCCGATTATCCCCTCTTCACCCGCAAGGCCTCGACCGACGTCTCCTATCTCGCCTGCGCCCGGGACATGCTTTCGGCGAAGAACATCTACCCCGCCTTCGCCACCCACAATGCGCTGACCGTCGCCAACATCCTCGAATGGGCGGGCGCGAGCCGCGACTTCGAGTTCCAGAGGCTGCACGGAATGGGCGAAGGGCTGTACGAGACCCTGGTCCGCGAGCAGGGCTACCAGACCCGGATCTACGCGCCGGTCGGCGGCCACCGCGACCTGCTCGCCTATCTGGTCCGGCGATTGCTCGAGAATGGCGCCAATTCCAGCTTCGTCCACCAGCTCGCCGACGAGAGCCTGAGCGATTCCGATCTCATCGCCGATCCGGTGGCGAAGATCGCCGCCGTCGGCGGGACGAGGCACCCGGCCATTCCACTGCCAGGCGACCTGTTCGCCCCGGAACGGCCGAACAGCCGGGGGCTCGATCTTCAGGATCGCGGCGAGCTGGAACGGGTCGCGGCGGCGGTGGCCCCGGCGCTCGACTTCGCCCCCGCCCCGAGCCCGGATGCCGAGGAATTGGTGAGCCGCGCCCTGAAGGGCTTCGAGATCTGGTCGAAACGAAGCGTCGAGGAGCGCTCCGCCGCGCTCGATCGGCTCGCCGACCTGCTCGAGCAGGAACGCGACATGCTGATGCGGATCGCGGTCCAGGAGGCGAAGAAGACGATCCCCGACGCCCTCGCCGAGGTGCGCGAGGCGGTCGACTTCTGCCGCTATTATGCCGCCCAGGCGCGAAAGCATTTGCAGCCGGTCGAGCTTCCGGGACCGACCGGGGAGCGCAACGTCCTGAGGATGGAGGGACGCGGCGCCTGGGTCTGCATCGCTCCATGGAACTTCCCGCTCGCCATCTTCCTCGGCCAGGTCTCGGCCGCTCTGGCGGCCGGCAACAGCGTCGTCGCCAAGCCGGCGTCCCAGACGCCCGAGATCGCCGCCTATGCGGTCGGACTCGCCCATTCGGCCGGAATCCCCGAGGACGCCCTGATCCTCGCCGCCGGGCGCCGCGACATGGGCCAGAAATTGATGGAGGACGTCCGGATCGCCGGAGTCGCCTTCACCGGCTCGACCGCCACCGCCAAGACCATCGCCCGCACCCTGATCGCCGACGATGATCGCGACATCATCCCGCTGATCGCCGAGACGGGCGGGATCAACGCGATGATCGTCGATTCGACCGCTCTGGCCGAGCAGGTCGTGCAGGACGTGATCACCTCGGCCTTCCGCTCGGCGGGCCAGCGCTGCTCGGCGCTTCGCCTGCTGGTGCTCCAGGAGGATATCGCCGAGCGAACCCTGGAGATGCTGGCCGGGGCGATGGACACGCTCGTGGTCGGCGACCCGGCCGATCCGCGCACCGACGTCGGACCGGTGATCGACAAGGCCTCCTTCGACCGGCTGATGGGCCGGCGCGAAGCGATGAAGGACCGGATCGTCAAGACGGTCGCGGCCCCCGCGGACGGGCTGTTCGTTCCGCCGACCCTGATCCGGATCGACGCGGTCGAGGAGCTTCGCGAGGAATGGTTCGGGCCGCTGCTCCATGTCGCCACCTGGAGAGGCGGCGACCTCGCCGAGACCGTTCGGCGGGTCAATGCGTCGGGCTTCGGCCTGACCATGGGACTGCACAGCCGGATCGCCCGAGCGGCCGAGACGGTCGAGGAGCTCGCCACGGTCGGCAACCTCTACGTCAACCGCTCGATGATCGGCGCCATCGTCGGCTCCCAGCCTTTCGGCGGCGAGGGTCAGTCGGGCACCGGGCCCAAGGCCGGCGGGCCGCATTACCTGCCCCGGTTCTGCGCGGAGCGGGTAACCAGCACCGACACGACCAGCGCCGGCGGCAACGCGACCTTGCTCAGCCTGGAGGACATGGGGCTGTAGATGGGACGGCTCCGGGTTCGCGACCTCGATTCAAGCGCCATCGCCCGAGCCGCTTATGACGCGGACGCGGCCACGCTCGACCTCTGGTACAGGGGCGGCGACCGCTACCGTTATTTCGACGTGCCCCTCGAGGTGTTCGAGGCGTTGCTGTCGGCGCCGTCGGCCGGTGAGTTCGTCAACCGGAACATCAAGAACGAATATCGCTTCGAGATAGAGGAACGGCGGAGGCGCTTCCGGCCGGATTGAGGAGAGTCGTCATGCTGAACTTGTTTCAGCATCCAGCGACGAAGCGCCTCGCGGGCGGAGGACTGGACCCTGAAACGAGTTCAGGGTGACGGGTGGGGTGACGGTCGGGTGCCCAACCGCTAACCCACCCCCATGACCGACCACGACACCTTCATCGCCGGCCTGCCCAAGGCCGAGCTTCACATGCATATCGAGGGCAGCCTCGAGCCCGAACTGATGTTCGAGCTGGCCCGGCGCAACCGGGTAGAGATTCCGTTCCGAAGCGTGGAGGAGGTGCGCTCGGCCTACGCTTTCTCCAACCTGCAGGACTTTCTCGACATCTATTACGCCGGCGCGGACGTGCTTCGGACCGAGGAGGATTTCCGCGACCTCGCCTCGGCCTATTTCGACCGCGCGGCCGCCGATACGGTCACCCATAGCGAGATCTTCTTCGACCCGCAGACCCATACCGACCGGAACATCCCGTTCGGCGTGGCGATGGCCGGGCTCCTCGCCGGAATGGCCGACGCGCGCGAGCGGCACGGCCTCAGCTCGAGGCTCATCCTGTGCTTCCTTCGCCATCTCGACGAGGAGGCCGCCTTGGCGACCCTTCGCGAGGCGGAGCCGTGGCTCGACCGGATCGAGGCGGTCGGGCTCGATTCCTCCGAGCTCGGCCACCCGCCGGAGAAATTCGCCCGGGTCTTTCGAAGGGCCGGAGACATGGGCCTGAAGAAGGTCGCCCATGCCGGGGAGGAAGGCCCGCCCGACTATGTCTGGCAGGCCCTGGACGTCCTCCAGGTCGATCGCCTCGACCATGGCAACCGGTCGCTCGAGGATCCGGCGCTGGTCGAGCGGCTGGCCCGGGAGCGGATGACGCTCACCGTCTGTCCGCTTTCGAACCACAAGCTCCGCGTCGTCCCCGACCTGGCGGCGCATCCGATCGACCGGATGCTGATGGCCGGGCTTCACGCCACGATCAACTCGGACGATCCCGCTTATTTCGGCGGCTATGTGAACGACAATTACCGCGCCGTCGCCGGAGCGCTGGGCCGGGAGGCTCTGGCGACGCTGGCGCGCAACAGCTTCGAGGGGTCGTTTTTGGGGGAAGCGGAGAAAGCGGCGCAGATCGCGAGGCTTGACGCTTATGTGGCGAACCCGGCCTCGGATTAGGCCGGTAGCTCGCCCCCCCATCCGTCATTCCCGCGAGCGCGTGAATGACGGAGGCGTGCGCCTGCACTGATCTTCGTACTCCGCATCCGGAAGAAAATAGTGACAGTTACGAATTTCGCACGGCGAAGCGACTCGGCGGCAGGAGAAATTCGTAACTGTCACTATTTTCTACATTCCTCCCCTGCAGCGAGGAGGATTCAGTCTGGCCCACCCTCCGGCGGGTAGGGCATGATCAGCCGCCCGTCCGGCGCCGCGGTGAAGCTGGCCTGGCTGGGGTAAGCGAGCTGGATGTCGAGCTCGGCCAAACGGCGAAGGATGTCGAGCATCACCGCCTCGCGCGCCGCGAGGAAATCCTCGAGCGAACGCGATTCCACGTGGAAGACGAGCTCGAAGTCCAGCGACGACGGAGCGAATTTGACGAGGTGGGCTCGGTCGAACTTCGCCTCCGGCTGACGATCCACGATCGCCTTGAGCTCGGCGGGCAATGCCGCGAGCTGCTCGGTCGGAGTCTGATAGACCAGGCTGAGCGGGATCTGGGCCCGCCGATGCTCGAGCCGGGTCATGTTCTGGAGCCGGGACTTGAGCAGCTCGGCGTTGGAGACGATCAGCTCCTCGCCGTTGACCGAGCGGATCCGGGTGCTCTTGAGGCCGATCCGCTCGACCGTCCCGCTATGCTGGTCGAAGGTGATCGCGTCGCCCCTTCGGAACGGCTTGTCGAAGATGATCGAGAGCGCCGCGAACAGATCGGAGAAGATGCCCTGGGCGGCGAGGCCGATGGCGATGCCGCCGATCCCGAGGCCGGCGATCAGGCCGGTGACGTTGACCCCGAGATTGTCGAGGATGAGGATGATCGCGATGGCGAAGAGCGTCACCGTCACGAGCAGGCGGATGATCCCGATCGCCGAGGCGAGCGTGCTCTGCTCCTCGTCGCCGGTTCGGCGAGCGATATAGCCGAGGATCAGCTCGCGCGCCCAGATCGCCGCCTGCAGGAACGCGGCGATGACGAAACCGAAATGGATGAACTCCATCAGCGCGGGCGGCGTGTCGGCATGGCCGGCGACGAGTTGCGCCGAGGTCAGGACGATGAAGTAGATCTTGGTCTTGGCCAGCGCCCGGGCGAACAGGGCCGGCCAGTGCGGATCCGTGCCCACCCGGACGAGCAGCTTGCAGCCCAGCGAGCGGATCGCGAGCATCGCCAGGGCGATTGCGATCCCGATCGCGGCGGCGACCAGGATCCCGACGAGATTGCCGCTGATCCAGGCCTGCGCCTCGCTCGCGAGCGCGCCGCTCCTCTGGGCGAAGTTCGACGTCGTGGCTGCCATCAGGCGGCCTTTGCAGGAACTTTGCCCTTCCCGTCCACCCTCGCCTGCTCCTTGGGCAGGGCGTCGAGGAACTCGATCAGGCCGCGCTCGGCCGAGCTCAGATATTTGGAGGCGCGCGGCAGAGACCGCTCGCCGATCGCTCCGGCATCCTTCGCCGCCTCGATCAAGGCGGGATGGACGTAGGATTTGCGGCTGATCGCGGCGGTGTTGCCGAGCGCTTCGGCGACCGGCTCGATGACGCTCTTCAGCTTGACCTTGCCGTGCTTGCGGAAGCGGCGGACCATCTCCTCGAAGGCGATGGTGCTCGCGCCCCAGGTTCGGAAGTCCTTGGCGGTGAATTCGTCGCCCGCCGCCTCCTTGATGTAGGCGTTGACGTCGCCCGAGGTCGCCGGACAGATATCGCCGGCCTCGGTCACATATTCGAAGAGGTTCTGGCCCGGCAGGTCCTGGGTGCGTTTCGCGATCCGGATGAGGTTGCGGTCGGCGATGGTCACCGTGCGCTTGACGCCGTGCTTGCCGGTGTAGGTGATCTTGAGCTGGCCCCGGGTGACCCTGGCGTGGCGGTTGCGAAGGGTGGTCGCGCCGAAGCTCTTGTTGTCCTTCGCATATTCCTCGTTGCCGACCCGCATCCGGGTCTCGTCGATCAGCCGGACGACCGCCGCCAGAACGGTATCGCGGACGGTCGGCTTGCCGGCCAAGTCCTCCTCCACCTTCTTTCGAAGCTTCGGCAGGGCCCGGCCGAAGGCGGCGAGACGCTCATATTTCGCCGCTTCCTGCTGCTCGCGAAAGCCGGGATGATAGCGATATTGCTTGCGGCCCTTGGCGTCGTATCCGGTCGCCTGGATATGGCCGTCGGGCTTCGGGCAGAACCAGCAGCGCTCATAAGCGGGCGGCATGCCCACCGCGTTCAGCCGCTCGATCTCGTCCCGGTCGGCGATCCGGCTCCCGTCGGGCGCGAAATATTGCCAATAGCGGCCTCGGCGCTTGCGGGTGATTCCGGGCAGGGACTGGTCGTCGACGAAGCAGAGCATGGGGCGTGTAAGCGCCCACCCGCCGGCTTCGTTCCGGGAACGCCGTCGGTGGCCCTTTCGTTGGGGCGCCAAAGGAGAATTTCATGCCGACGATTTCCGATTCGAAGATCCTGATGATCGCCACCGACGGCTTTGAGGATTCGGAGCTGCTCGAGCCCCGGCGAATCCTTCAGGGGCGCGGCGCCGAGGTCACCCTCGCCTCTCTGGAGACAGGCGAGATCGAGGGAGACAATGGCGCCACCGTCGAAGTGGACTGCACGATCGGCGAGGTGGACCCGGGCGATTACGACGCCCTCGTCCTGCCCGGCGGAACCAAGAATCCGGACAAGCTGAGGATGGACGAGAAAGTGGTGGCGACGATCCGCGCCTTCGCCGAGGCGGGCAAGCCGGTCGCGGCGATCTGCCACGGCCCCTGGCTTCTCATCGAAGCCGACCTCGTCCGAGGCCGACGGGTGACCAGCTGGCCGTCGATCCGAACCGACCTTCGTAACGCGGGCGGCGAAGTGGTCGACGAGGAAGCGGTGACCGACGGCAATATCGTCACCAGCCGCAAGCCGGAGGACATTCCCGCCTTCACGGAGGCCGTGATCGCGCTGGTCGAAAAAGCCGAGGCGCCGCTCGAGACGGCCTGAGCTCTTCGTCGCCCCAGCGAAGGCTGGGGCCCCAGGGGGTGAAGAGTGCCGCGGCTTTCACCCGCTGGGATCCCAGCCTTCGCTGGGATGACGGGCTGACGAGGTTTTATCCCGCGATAGCCGCCGGTCGAACAGTCGGTTCAGCGCCTTCTGCGCCGGCCGCTCGACTCCGTGGTAGAGCGCCACCGAGGCGATGAAAGTCAGCACCAGGAACAGCCCAATCAGCGCGGGCGGAACGTTCGCCGGATCCTCGACGAACAGGATCTTGAAGACGATGTAGAGGAGAAAGTGGACGAGATAGGTCGAGTAGCTGATCTCGCCCAGATAATGGATCGGGCGGGCGGCGAGCGGATTGCCGGGACGGTCCGCGGTCGAGGCGAGGGCGAGCAGAAGGCCGGCGAGGAACAGAGGCACGACCAGAGTTTCGGGAGCCCCCGCCGCGAAGCCCAGGAGCAGGGCCGCCGCGACGAGCCCGCCGGCGAGGGCGGCGGCAACCCCCGGAACGGAGCACCAGCGCCGCCACAAGGCGCAGATTATGGTCCCCATGGTGAACTCCGTAAGCGCTCGGAGCAGGCCGAAGCGGGGAATGTCGCGGTCGAGAATGAAGGCGCCGTTCCACCCCATGACCGCCGAGAGCAGCAGGGCGAGCAGGAGGAGCGCGCCGACCGCCCAAGCCGGCGAAAGCCTGCGCCAGTCCACGGCCAGGGCGATCAGCGGGAAGAGCAGATAGGCCGCCGCCTCGCCGCTGATCGACCAGCTCGGATCGTTCCAGGCCAGACCGCCGGTGAAGCCCCAATTGTGGATGAGCAGGACGTGGAGCGGGAGCTCGGCCCAGGGATAATGGACCGTGTTGAGCTCGCCGGTCGCCGCGACCAGCAAGGCGTAGATCAATGTCAGCGCGAGGATGAAGAGGTGGAGCGGCCAGATCCTCGCCACCCGCCGGGCGAGATATCCGGGCACCGCCGCGAAGCCGTCGCGGCGCAAGCGGTCGGAATAGTTCAGCCACAGGACGAAGCCCGAAAGCATGAAGAAGAGATCGACGGCGAGATAGCCTTTGGAGAGGGCCCAGCTCGCCTCCGCCGGCACATACGAAACCGCTCCGCTCCGGATGTGGTAGAGGACGACGAACCAAGCGGCGAGGCCGCGGATGCCGGTGAGCGCCGGAAGGTCGGCGCTCGGCTCGGCCGGAGCGCCGCTCATGCCGGAGCCGTCCCGGCCTGCCCGCCGGCCGTGGCCGGGACGAAGGGCGCCCGGGGCCGCTCCGCCCGCTCGCGCCGGGCGACGAGATGGCCGAGGCCGATCTGGACGCCCAGGATCATCAGCGTGAACGGCGTATAGGCGATGGCGACGAACGAAGCGCCGACGAGGTAGATGATCTGGAAATGCTGGAGCGCGGTGGCGAGCGGCGCGATCCAGGCCTTGTCTCCCACCGCCTGGCGATAGCGGCGCCGGAGCACCTCCATCCTGACCAGCCCGGCGATGTGGACGAGGAGGAAGAGGATGAGGCCCGGGAAGCCCTGCTCGCCCAGCATCTCGAAATAGGCGCTGTGCCAGGCGCGGCCCTGGTCCACCTCGGTCCGGGCGGCGATGGTCTGGACTCCGCCGGAGTCCTGGGTGGTGACGGTGCGCACCTGGATCTTGTTTCCGA
>Ga0190275_10001154_pt1 | contig 20186 bp, 14 predicted proteins | sample Popmic550T_FD_133745 | JGI IMG/M metagenome (GOLD analysis project Ga0190275, IMG submission 133745) | Populus adjacent soil microbial communities from riparian zone of Yellowstone River, Montana, USA - 550 T | ecosystem: Environmental > Terrestrial > Soil > Riparian zone > Trees stand | place...
AAATGGTAAATGGTGGTTGAGAGTGTCGCTTCTTGAACTGTGGCTTCCAAGACACAGCTAAGGGCAACATCTATTCACCATTTACTATTTACCATTCACCGGCCTTCAGTGTCCGCTGGGGGTGGGGGAGAATTCTTTGAGGGTTGCGAGCGCGGCCTCTTCGCTCTCGGCCAACGCGACGAGTCGTGTCAGTCCCAAAAGCTCGAAGAGCTTGACCGTGTGACGGCTGACGTTCGAGAAGACGAGGCGCGCGCCCACCTGCTCGGCCATGTCAATGACTCCGAGCAGGATGGAGACGCCGATGCTGTTCACAAGCTCCGTGCCTTTGAAATCTATGACGAGCGCGCGACAGCCGCCCTCCATCCTCAATAGACACTCGCGCTCGATGCGCTGGCCGCTCAGCTTGTTGACGTAGTCGCCGGCGCGCACGACCGCGATCTCGCCATCACAAGGGACACCGGCCAGCGTAGGGCCGGAGAGTTGTTCTGACATACGACAGGTCTTCCCTTCTACCTGTGCAGGTATTTCGTCATGCGGAGGCGTGTGCCGTCGTCAACACGGTCGAACTCTACCACATCCATCAGCGTTCGGATGAGTTTTAAGCCCCACCCGCGGCGTCCCTTCGCGCCCTCGCCCGCGTCGCGACCGTTTCGGTCGGTTGATGCTGCGCCGTTCTCGTAGACCGTCATAGGGACGGAAAGCCCCCGGCTCGAAACAGTGATGACTAATTTATCACCTTCGACGCGAAAGCGGTTATAGATTTTTCGCTCGGTGCTTAAGCTATGCTCGGCGGCGTTGATGCATGCCTCGACGAGCGCGGTCTTGATCTGGTTGATGGCTTCGGGCTGAAACTCCATACGGCGCGCGATCTGCTCGACCGTGTGCGCCGCGATCAGCTCGGTGTCTTCGCCCATCGGCAGCTCGATTGCGAACTCGTCCGCGGGCGCGATCCGCGCCCCCTCACCCTCTTCGCGCGCGAGCCGCGCGGATAGAAGCTCTAGCTGTTCGAGGCACGAGCCGAAAGCCTCGCGCTCGTTCAGAAGCTCGGCGGCGTCCGCCGAAAAACCCTCGCGCGAGACGAGCCAGAAGCGCGCTCGCTCAAAGCCGCATCCGTGAGCGACCTGCTCAAGACGGTCGAGCCAAAGCTCCGTCAGCGCGCGACCGGCTTCGAGCTTCGACTCGACCTCGGCGGCTATCCAGACGACCTCGTTCGCGTCGGCGTAGGAGGTCGTGTCGAAGCCGTGCGCGACGGCGCAACGCTCCTCGTCGCAGAACTGCGACATCGGCGGGTGAAACGACGCGCAGCTCGCGGCGTGGACGATCTGCGGGAGACGTATGAGGTCGGTTTCGGTCTCAAGACCTGCAAGCACTTCGTCGCGCGCGACGCCGCGATAGACACGCGCGAATCGGTCGTAGCGCAGAAGGCTCGCCGGGACGCGGTCGAAGTCGAAGCGTTGCATCAGGTCGCCGAGGTTGAGCGCGGCCTCGCGCCTGTAGTGGCGTGCCATCGTCCGGGGCGCGCGCTTCAGAGTCTCGACGAGCGTGTCCGCGACGACGAGGGCGCGCGGCTCGGCGGCGACTTGCAGCCGGTAGCTGATGCGTAGGAAGTCGCGCCAGACGTGGCCCGGCGTCGTCTCGACAAACGTCGCGTGGAAGCTCGCAAGCTCGTGCATGTGCAGAAGGCGCATCACGCGCTCGAACTCGACGGCATCAATGCCGAGCCGCTTCATCCAAACCTCGACGGGCGATTTGCCGCCGACGTTCGAGGCCGACTCGTGCAGCACGCGCAGCAGGCTCCGCCGGTTCGTGACCGAGGGGGCGATCTCTTCCAGCACGCTTCCGAAACGACGGTGGACGCGCCCGCCCATCAACTCGTCAACGTAAAGGCTCTGAAAGTCGCGGAAACTTTTCAGCTCGACGTTATTGGTCTTAGCGGCTTCGACGAGCGCGGTGATTAGGTAGGGGCTTGATTCGAGCTGCTGCACGACGAGGTCGCGCGTCTCGTCGTTTACGGCGACGCCGTGCCGCTGCGCGAGGTCTTCGACGAGCGCGCGAGCGTCCGCATCCTTGAGTTTGTCGAGGTGGATTTTGCGGAGGCTGTCGAGGCCGACGAGCGAGGCCGTGCCGTTCAGTATATCGAGCATCCTCCGGCGCAGCCCCGCAAGCACGAACGGCGTGCCCGACTGCACGGCTGCGTGCGCCACTTCCGGCCCTAGCTCGACTTCGCCGCGAAGCCGCTCGACGAGGTGAACGTCGTCGAGCATGACAAGCGTGCGAACTCCGCGCGCGGCTGCCTGCTGCGGTGCACCGAAACAGATGCGAACTATCGCGCGCTCGTCGCCTTCGCCGACGGCGCGCTCGAAAGTTTGAATCAGTCGCTCGACCCACTCGTAATCCGACGGCGCAACCAGATCGAGCAGCGCGCGCAAGGTCGGCGAAGCCGCGACGAGCGTGGCGTCTTCGCGGCGATGCGCGACGAGCTGCGTAAGGAAGCCCTGAAGAAAGCGACGCGCGGCAGCCGTCGTCGCGTGGTCGCTGCGCGTGAAAGCGAAGTAGATGGGCGTCGCGCCGCCTCGCTGGCGGAAAAGCTCGTCGAAGTTTTGGCGAAGCAGCTCGGAGAGGCCGGCTTGCGGCGCGGCGAGAAGAACGACGCTTTGCTGGCCCGTCTTAGGCGAGGCTAGGGCCGCAAGCTCGCGCGAAATTTCGCCGCGCCCGACGAACAGTTCGGGCGCGGTGCGCGCTAAGATGCGCCTCGCTTTGGGGGTCTTTGCGGGCATCCGTCTTCAGCTCTCCGTACGGCCCTCCGGCCCCTTCCCTTTCGTCGCCTTCGGCACGTATGCCTCGACGCAGTTCTTGCCGCGGCTCTTGGCAAGGTAAAGAGCCTGATCCGCCGCGAAGATTATGCTCGCGGGCGTGTCCAGCTCGGGGGAGAAGGAAGAAATGCCGATGCTCACCGTGACCGCCCCGGTCGGCTGCGCCTTGCCGTGCGGAAACTGCGTGCGCTCGATGCGGCGGCGTATGCGCTCGGCAATGACGCGCGCCTCCGTCAGCCCCGACTGCGGAAGCAAGATACAGAACTCCTCGCCGCCGTAACGCGCCGCAACGTCCGCGGAGCGAAGCGCGGTCTTCAGGCACTGCGCCGTCATCTCAAGCGCGAGGTCGCCCGCCTGATGCCCGTGCGTGTCGTTGTAGCTCTTGAAGTCGTCAATATCCACCATCATAAAGCTCATCGCGAAGTGGTGACGCTTCGACCGCTCCAATTCCTCGGAGAGCCGCTCTTCGAGGTAGCGGCGGTTGACGAGCGACGTTAGCGGGTCTGTTATCGAGAGGAGCTGAAACTGCTCCGCCTTCCTGTGCCACTCGATGCGGTCGAGCGCGAGCGCCATCTGCGGCGCGATCATATCAATCAGGCCGAGGTCTAACTCGTCGTAAGAGCCGCCGCCCGCCTTATCCGTCACGTTCAGGACGCCGACCTTGCGACCGCCGATGATGATGGGGTAGCTGATGAAGGAGTTCGTCTTGTAGCTCCGCTCGGCGGGCGCAGGATGAATACCTTGAACTGTCAAGACATCACGCACGACCGCCGGCCTTCCTTCGCTCATGACCGCCCCCGAAACACCCTCGCCGATTCTTATGCGTTCGTCGCGAGTGATTTCGGCGCGCGGGCCTACGGCGGCTTTGACGGAAAGCTCGCCCGCACTCTCGTCGAAGAGAAGGAGCGAGCCGCGCTCCGCATGGAGAAGTTCGGCGGAGTGGCGGAGAATGGTTGTGTATGCGTCTTCGGGCTTTGCGGAATTCACAACCTCCGTGAAGGCTCGAAGCTGCGTGGCCGCGCGGACGCGCCGCTCAAGCTCTTCGCGCAGCCGCATGACTTCGAGCGGCATCGAGATGTCGCGGCTGTAAGAGGCGAGCGCCTGTCTCTGCTCGTCGCTCAAGTCCTTGTCGCCGACGAGGAGCGCGCCCTTTATCTCTTCGCCGACGACGAGCGGGAACAGCTCCACCGCGTCCTCATGCTTCGACGAAGTGCGACCGCCCGCGGGCACGGCAATCGAATCGGCCTGCGTCGCCGCGAGCAGGAGCTTAATCTCCTTCACCTTGAGCGCGACGCGCGGCGGCTTCTTTTCAAAGATGCCCGTGACGCACGTCGGGTAGAAGCTGTCGTCGGCGCGAAGCATCAGCGCGAGAGACACGACGCCGTAGTCCTCGACGAGCGTGCGGACTGTACGGCGGCATGCCTCTTCGAGCGAACCGCCACCCTGTAGCGTCCGCGTTCGCTCGACCGCCGATCTTTCAACCGCCGATTCGTTTTCCGACCTTTCGGCTTTCGCCAAGTCCGACGTGCTGCTCCCGTTCCCGTTCGCGGCTGCCGCGTGCGCCTTCTCTTCGGCGGCCTCGGTCTCCGCGCCCGCGCCAGTCGCGTCTTTAGTTTTCCGGCTCTTCCCCGTCGGCGTTTCGGCGTGCGGCGAGTCCTTCGCTTGAAGCGGAGCGCGCGCAAGCAGCCGCGCCGAATCGGCGACGCGCCCGGTGAGTTCTTCGAGGTCGTGACTGGCCGCGAAGATTACGTTCTGGAAGAGGTCGGACGAAAGCAGCTCGTTCAGATCGCCCGTGCGTATGCGCTCGGCCAGCGCGCGGTAATCCGCGACGCGCAGGAAGCACCGACCGCCGATGACCGCGAGCGTCTTTTCCTTCTCTAACTGGACGGGCATCGTGAAGCAGTGGAGTCCCGCGTGGCAGCGATAATGCACGGCCTCGCCGGCCTCGGTCGCGCGGAAGAATGCTTCGCCGCAGTCCGGCTGGCAGAGATGCGCGTGCGTCGGTGAAGTTTGGAACGCCTGACAGATTGAGTTGTTGTTTGAGACGACGAGAGAAGGCGGCTGGCGTCCCTCGACAAGAAGTAGCGAGAGGCCCGAAGTCGCGGCGAGTTCCTTCTGCGCTTCAACCCACTCCGCGTGGATGTCGGCGGAAGGCGCATGCTGCGGAGCATGGTCTGAGGCCGGGGCGCTTTTGTCCATTAAGAGTTGGGGCACTTTCGTCGGACTCGTAATGCGGGTGGAAGGCGGTTCGGCTCGTGAGCGAACGAACGATGCGCCCCGCGCGTGCGCTCGCCCTCAGGGAGGAGATTGGCGCGCTACGAAGGCAGAGGCCCTCCAACCGCAGTATATTTGTCCGCACGTGAACTAACAAGCGTTTTCTGGACATAAAGCCCCACAGGCACGCGTTTAGGGGGACTTCATCCATGCCACGCTTGTATACACTACGAATAACGAGAGATTTTCACTGCGCGATGATTCGACCCGTGCCGCGCAGGCCCGGAGCATCATTCGGCGCAACCTTCTCAATATGGGGCTGTTCGGGGCTGATACGGATGCAAGCCGCGAAGTGATTCGGCTTTATCTCTGCGAGAGGGGGCACGACCTCTTTGCACGCCTCGATTGCCCACGGGCAGCGCGTGTGAAAGCGACAGCCCGCCGGAGGGTTAATCGGCGAGGGCACGTCGCCCTGCAAGACTATGCGTTTGCGCGTCGCCTCGATTTCGGGGTCGGGGACTGGCACCGCCGAGATGAGAGCCTTCGTGTAAGGCATAAGGGGGTCGCGGTATATGACCTTCGCGTCGGCAAGCTCGACGAACTTGCCGAGATACATCACGACCACTCGATCCGAGACGTGGCGTATGGCGCGCAGGTCGTGCGAGATAAAGAGGTACGTGAGATTGCGCTCGCGCTGAAGCCGCTCCATCAGATTCATTATCTGCGCCTGAATGGATACGTCGAGCGCGGATATAGGCTCGTCCGCGACTATGAAATCGGGGTCGGCGGAGAGAGCGCGCGCGATGCCTATGCGCTGCCGCTGCCCGCCGGAAAACTCGTGCGGGTAGCGTTTGAGGAAGCGAGGGCTTAAGCCTACGGTCTGCATCAAGTCGCGCACGCGCGCATCTCGCTCAGTGCCGCGCGCGAGTCCGAACGTGTCGAGCGGCTCGCCGATAATCTGCGCGACCGTCATGCGCGGGTTGAGGCTCGCGTATGGGTCTTGGAAAATCATCTGAAGATGACGACGGTGCTTTCTCAACTCTCCCTTCGAGAGATGCGAGGTCGTGGCCTCGGAAAAGCGCGTGTCCGCTCGTCGGCTCGATCAGACGCAAGAGAGCGCGGCCCAACGTTGACTTGCCGCAGCCCGACTCGCCGACAAGCCCAAGCGTCTCGCCGGGGAAGATGTCTATCGAGACGCCGTCAACGGCCTTGACGACGCGCTTGACGGGCGAGCCGCCGATGAGTTTGTCGAAGGCCGTGCCGCCGCCGAGGTCGAAGTGTACCTTGAAGTCGCGTATAGAGATGAGCGGCTCGCCCGTGTCCGTGGGCATCAAAGGCTTTTGCTGATGTGTCCCATGTACTCCACCCATCGTCATTGGCTCGTGCCCCCCTGCGAAGGATTCTCGAACGCGTCAAGGCTTTCAGGGCTTTCGGACGGAAGGGCGTCCGCGCCCGCCACAGCCGACTCGTCGCGCTCGCGCCTTTCGGCGAGCGACGCGGCGTAGACCTCTTCGGCAAAATGGCAGAGCGAGAAATGCTCGGCGTTCAACTTCACGAACGGGGGGAAGTCGCGCCGGCAAATATCCTCCACGCGGTAGCAACGCTCGGCGAACGGGCAGCCGGGCGGAAGGTGCGCCACGTCGGGCGGCAAGCCCGGTATCTGGTAAAGCTCAGTCCCCTCTTCGTGCGCGGGGTCGGGGACGGATTTGAGCAGCCCTTTCGTGTACGGGTTGCCGGGCGCTGCGAACAACTCGTGCGTCGGCGCTTGCTCGAAGACTTTGCCCGCGTACATCACGATGATGTCGTCGGTCATGCCCGCGACGACGCCGAGGTCGTGCGTGATGAGTATGACGGAAGTCCCCGTATCAACTTTGAGCTTTTTGATAAGCTCAAGAATTTGCGCCTGAATCGTCACGTCGAGCGCGGTCGTCGGCTCGTCGGCGATGAGCAGTTCCGGCTCGCACGCGAGCGCCATCGCGATCATCACGCGCTGCCGCATGCCGCCCGAAAACTCGTGCGGGTAGCTGTCAACGCGCGAGCGCGCTTCGGGGATGCCCACGGTCTCAAGCATCTTTATCGCGTGCTCGTACGCCTGCTCTTTCGTGTGGCCGAGGTGCAGGCGCGTAATCTCCATCAACTGTTTGGAGATTCGCATGAAGGGGTTAAGCGAGGTCATCGGGTCTTGGAAAATCATACTGATGCGCTTGCCCCGAATCCGTCGCACATCTTCGGGCGGTAGGCTCATGATGTCCTGCCCGTGGAAGATGACCTCGCCCGAAACTATTTTTCCCGGCGGACTTGGGATGAGACGGATGATGGAGAGGTTCGTGACGGACTTGCCCGACCCCGACTCGCCGACGATGCCCAGCGTCTCGCCGCGCTTCAGGTTGAAGCTCACGCCGTCAACGGCCTTGACCATGCCGTCCTCGGTCTCGAAGTACGTCCGAAGGTCTCTGACTGAAAGTAGATTGCCGTTCTGGCTGCTCATAGGTGTCAGTAAATGGTGAATGGTAAATGGTAAATGGTGATTGAGTATCACTCAGGTTGAATGACAAATGTGCGAGTCGAAAATCACTCAACAACTATTTACCATTCACCATTTACCATTTACGGCTTTTAAAACTTCCGCATCTGCGGGTCGAGCGCGTCGCGCAGTCCGTCGCCGAGGAAGTTGAGCGAAAAAAGCGTCAGCGCCATCGTCACGCCGGGGAAGATTAGCTGCCACGGGAAGATGGCGATGTTCTGGATGCCGTCGTTAGCAAGGCTTCCCCAAGACGCGAGCGGGGCCTGCACGCCGAGGCCGAGGAAGGACAGGAACGCCTCCGACAACATGACCGAGGGGATCGTGAGCGTCGCGTAGACGATGACGGGGCCGAGCGCGTTCGGGACGAGGTGGCGGAAGATTATCTTCGGCGTCGTGACGCCCGTGGCGCGCGCCGCCAGCACGAATTCCTGATTCTTGAGCGATATCACCTGCCCACGAACGATGCGCGCCATCGTCAGCCACGAGACCGCGCCGAGCGCGGTGAACAGGAGGAAGAGCTGGCCCAGAGGCGTCTGGCTGGCGAAGAACGCGAGCAGGACGATGACGATCATCATATACGGGATGGCGTACAGCACGTCCACGATACGCATCAACACGTCGTCCACCTTGCCGCCTATGTAACCGGCGGTCGCCCCCCACGTGATTCCGATGATGAGCGAAACGATGGTCGAGATGATGCCGACCATCAGCGAGATGCGACCGCCCAGAAGGACGCGCGCCAGCATGTCGCGCCCCGCGCTGTCCGTCCCCATCGGGTGCGTCCACGAAAAGCTCCCGTCGGGCGCGGTGAAGGGCGGGTAGGATTGCGTGTTGTCGGGCGGGATGTAGTCATATGTGAAGCCAGTCGTCGCCTTGATGATGGCCGGGCCGATTATCACTGCGAGGGCGATGAGGACGACGACTACCATGCCGAAGACGGCCAGCTTGTTCTTCAACAGTCGCTTCCAAGCATCCTTCCAGAGCGACGTGCCCGCGACCGCGCGCACGCCCTCGCCTGCGGTACGCACGTCGCCCTCGCCGACGGCGAATTCGGGCGCGGTGTGAATCTCGTCGCCCTCGCGCGCGCGTATGGGCGGAGCCTGCGGCGTGCCGCGCGGCGTGAGCGCGGGCTGCTTGCTGTCGTGCGCTACCTGCGAGCGGCCTTCTTCGGTCGGAACTTTCGGCGTTCGTTCTTCCTTCATGGCTTCAGTACCTGATGCGCGGGTCAATGAACCCGTAGGCGATGTCAACGAGCAGGTTGAAGATCAGAATCATTATCGAGATGAACGCCACGATGCCGATGATGAGCGGCTCGTCGCGGTTCAGGTTGGCGTTGATGAAGTAGTTGCCGAGGCCCGGCATGGCGAAGATGCGCTCGACAACGACCGTCCCTGTAACGAGGAAGGCGAGCGCGGGGCCGGTGAAGGAAACGACTGGCAGCAGCCCTCCGCGCAGCGCGTGGCGAAAGACCACGTCGCGCTCCTTAAGCCCCTTCGACCGCGCCGTGCGTATGTAGTCCGAGCGCAAAACTTCGAGCATACCGGAGCGTGTCAGGCGCGCAATGTAGGCCATATAGACCGCGGAGAGCGTCAGCACGGGCAGGACTATATTCCAGCTAGGAAAACCTCCCCAGCGCGCGGGGGGCAGCCAGTAGAACGAGAGCGCGAAGATGAGAACGAGTATGGGGCCTAGCACGAAGTTCGGAAGAGAGATACCGAGCATCGCAAGCCCCATCGAGGCGTAGTCGAGGCGCGAGTTCTGCCGGAGCGCGGCGAGCGTCCCTGCCGCGACGCCGACGACGAGCGCGAGCAGGTATGCAAGGATGCCGAGCGTGGCCGAGACAGGGAGCGTGCGCTTCAGTATCTCGTTGACCGACTCGCTCTCGTACTTGAGCGAGTTGCCGAAGTCCAGCCGGATGATGTTCGACATCATCCGCCCGTACTGCACGTACCACGGCTTATCCAGCCCGTATCTTTCGCGCAGGTTCTTCTCGATGGCCGCCGGCAGCTTCTTCTCGCCCGTGTAGAAGTTGCCCGGCGCAAGTCTGATGAGCGCCCACGTGATGGTGACGACGATAAGCACCATCGGGACGGTGACGATCAGGCGTCGGATGATGAAACGAAACATGGCCTTTCGACTCCTCGTGTCAGTCGGCGAGCGCATCGCCCGTCATGTCGGGCACGCCCTTGTCCCACTTTGCGCGATCTTGTTCGATGTAGACGTACTTCCATGCGTGGAGCGTGCCGGGGTTCGGGTACATGCCCTTGACGTAGGGCTTCTTCATCCAGCTCGTCGAGGGCGTGACGAGCGGGATGACGGGCTGCGCGTCGAGCAGGAAGGCTTCGGCCTTCGCAAGCATCTCGTAGCGCTTCGCCTGATCCGGCTCGCTGTTGGCCGCCTTCAACATCTTAGCGTACTCCGGCACGAACCAGCCCGTGCCGTTGTCGCCGCCGAGCTGCCCGAACAGAGAGAGGAAGGTGTACGGGTCCATGTAGTCGCCGACCCAGCCAGAGCGCGCGAAGCCTTTGTACTCAAGTTTCGAGCGCATGTTGAGAAAGGTCTTCCACTCGACGTTGCGAAGCGGGACTGTGACGCCGAGGTTCTGCTTCCACTGCGCCTGCACGAACTCCGCGACCTGACGATTCGACTCGCTCGTGTTGTAGACGAGCTCCACGTCGTCCACGGGAAATTTATTCGGGTCGAACTTGCCCGCGCCGTCGCGGAAGCCCGCTTCGGCGAGCAGGCTCTTCGCCTTTTCGGGGTTGAAATCCTCGCGCGCGGGGCGTGGGTAGCCGGGGAAAATCCCTTCGGGCGTGAAGGCCGTGAGCGCTGTGACGACGGCGCGGTAACGTGCCAACGCCTCGCGGTCAATCCCAAGCGCGAACGCCTTACGCACGCGCACGTCGTTCATCGGCGGCTTGGTGATGTTCACCTGATAATACTCGATAGCGTTCTCAGGCGTCTTCATGTAGTCCTTCATATTACGCACGCCGCTCTTGAGCCACGAGGCAGGGACGGTGTGGTTGTATGTGGCGTCCACATCGCCCGCCTTGTAGAGATTGAGCATGGTCGTCTGCTCTTCGAGCGGGTAGAAGATGATCTTGTCGAGCTTGACGGTCGCGGCGTCCCAGAACATCGGGTCGCGGACGACGACAATCTCGTTGTAAGGCTTGTGCGATTCGAGCTTGAAGGGGCCACTGGTGACGATGTTGGCCGGCTTTGTCCAAGCGACGCCGTGCTTCTCGATGGTCTTTTGCGGGATGACACGGAAGAACTGGTGCGCGAGCAAGCCGATGAAATAGGGCGCGGGCTGCGCGAGCGTTACGCGCAAGGTGTAATCGTCAACCGCCTCGACGCCTATGTCCTCAGGCTGGACGGGGACAAGCTCCTTACCGGCAAGCAAGTCCTTCAGCTTAGGGTTGTCCTTAACAGCCTTCTCGCGCCCCTTCTCATCCGCCGGAACGACGAGCTTCGTGGGCGCGTGGATCAGCCTGTGAAACTCCGTGTCGGGCGCGGCGTCCTCGCCTTTCTTGAGAAGCTCGCGGCGGTGGAGGGCTTCGTTCTCCTGTTGGAATGCCGCATCGTCCATCAAGCCTTTCGTCGGGATGGCCGTTGACTCTTCCATGCCGCCCGCGGCTGTTCCGGGCGCGGCCTCCGACGCCGTCACGAAGCGCCCGTTGCGCGGGTCGCGCACGAACACGCCGCCCTCGTTGTAACCCTGCGCGTACTTGATGTCGTAAGCGAGGTATGCGACGCGCGAGGCGAGCGCGGGATTGAGGCCGCGGCGGAAGGTGTAGACGAAATCGCGTGCCGTGATGGGGTCGCCGTTCGAGAAGCGCGCGTTGCGCCGGAGGAAGAAGACGAGCTCGGAGGCGTCCTCGTCAATCGTCCAACGCTCGGCGATGGACGGGATCGGCTGCATCGTCTTCGGGTGATACTCGACGAGTCCGTCGTAGAGCGACATATGGAGGCGTGCCTCGGGCTGGCCGGAGCTCATCTGCGGGTCGAGCGATTCAGGCTCGGAGCCTGATATGTAGCGCAAGACCTGTCCCTCGGGCGGCTCGATCTTTCCGAAGAACTCTGATTTGCTGGCCTGCGTCGTACAGCTCGCGGCGAGCATTGCCAACGCAAGGATGAAGGCGACAAGGCGAACGGCTTTTTCATTCAACATGGCAAATCCTCACTCCTGCTTCCGTCGAAAACTCTGCGATGAATGCCCACCGAAAACAGACTTCGGAGAGGGCTTATCGCTCCGGCTTTCCCACCTTGAACGGCGCGCGAGGAGACCTAACTTCTATAACAAGAATCTACGGGCTGGGAGAACTTACGGGGTTTAGGATAATTTCTTTGCGAATGTATGTCGCCCTTGAAATTATCACGCATGCGCTCGCTCAATCAAGGCGGATTTCGTTTACGAATTAAACGATGCGCCGCATTGCAAAGACAGTTGCTCGCGTCACACTGTTTTTACAACTACCGGCGCGCGCATCACGACGGGTCAGAACCGGGAGCGTTAGCGACCGTGTAGGTCTTGGCCGACGCACACCTTTTACAGTCATGCGCGACTGCATCCCATCGCTAACGCTCCGTGTACTGACCTTAGCGACGCGCAACGCGCGCGAGCCGCGAAGGCGCGATTTCCGACGGCGCTCGCCAGCCGCTATTGATTCTCACATTCTTGAGCGAAGGGGCGTCCAACAAATTGGACTCGAACCCTTCGACGTAAGGTTTGACGAGCGCGTAAGACGTGGCGAAGTGAAGCGGGATCGCGGGCAGCTCACTGAGCGCCTGCGACTCCGTCAGCACGGGCGACACGCGACGCACGCCCGTCTGATTCCGGGCAGCGACGCTTTCATCATTGCTCGCGTCGGGGGAGTCGTTTTGCGAATCAATGCCCGACGTTTCTCCGGCGGCCTGCGCGCCCCGCGTGTCGCCGAAGAGCTGGATCATGTTGGTCTCCTCGTCCGTCGTCTGCATCACGAGACTTCGGCGCACAACGTCGTAATCGCCCGCGCGCAGCATCGCCTCGTACTCCTCCCACGGTCGGACGACGATCTCCGTCTCGATGCCGAGGGCTTCGCGCCACATGCGCGCTACCGCCTGCGCGACGACTCGCTGCTGCTCGTTGCGATTGACCAGAAGGCGCACGCGCGGGAAGTTCTCACCGCCCGGATAACCCGCCTCCGTTAAAAGCTTCCGCGCATGCTCGACGTTGTGCTCAATCTCTTTAACATCGCCCGCCCCGTCGCCATCCGCAGTTTTAGCCACGGCTTGTTCGCGCTTATTTTTTACACTTGACTCGGCAACGCTTTCATCAACCGAAAGACTCTCGCCCGCGTCGCCCTTCGGCGGCAGAAATTTTTTCGCAGGCTCGGTCGAGCCGCCGAGCGTGTCCGCGCTCAGACGCTCAAGGTCGAGCGCGACCGCGAGAGCTTCGCGCACGCGTCGGTCGTCGAAGGGCGGGCGCGCGGTGTTGAAGCCGTAGTAGTTCAGCGCGCCGAACGTCTCGCGGCGGAAGTCTTTGTAAGGCGTCAGCAGCTTGACGGCCACGGGCGCGACGGGCGCGTTCGTCACGGCGTCAAGCTCGCCCGCGCGATAGGCCGCGAGCGCGGCCTCCGGATCGCCGCGGTCAATAAAGCTGACTCGTTCGAGCTGCACCGAACGCGCGTCCCAGTAGCTCGCGGCGCGCTCAAGCTCGACGCGGTCGCCCGCGAGCCGCGCGAGGTTGAACGCCCCGTTCGTAACGATGCCGGGTTCCGCGTTCGCCCCTTTGCCCTGCTCCTCTCGAAACTCCGAGAGGTCAACGCCCGGACTCAGCTCGTGTACGGGCCTGAAGACGGGGTGCGCGACGAGCGCCGGGAAGTTGTTGTCGGGGCGCATCAATGTGACGCGCAGTGTGTGCGCGTCGGGCGCGACTACGCCGAACGCGGGCGGCGCATTCGGACTTTGAACGGTTTGCGGGACGGACTCAGTCTCCGCTTTGTCGCGCGAGTTGGATCGGGCTTCGCCCACATCGCTCGTTCCGCTTTGCTGCGTCGGCGATACGGCGGACAAGCCCTGCGCGCCTTCGATGTTAGAGAGCAACTTGGAGTGCGGCGCAAGCTCTCCGAGACGTAGCGTGCGCCGCCAAGAGCGCAGGAAGTCTTGCGCCGTCACGGGGTCGCCGTTCGACCAACGCGCGTTGGCGCGCAGGTGGAAAGTCCAACGCCTCCCTCCCTCCGACGATTCCCAACGGCTCGCGACCGCGGGGACGGGCCGCAGCGTCGCAGGCTCGTAATCCGTCAACCCCTCGAAGAGAGCGCGCACGGCGTCCGTGTCCGGCGGCGCGGCTGCGCGCGCGGGGTCGAACACGCGAGGCAAGCCGCCGTCGCTCCAGCGAAACTCCTGCGCGCCCGGCACGATCACCCTGCCGTAAAACTGTTCGCCCTGCTCTTCCTTGAAACAACCTCCGAAGAGCAGCGAGAGTGTAACGACGAACGACAGCAAGACGCGCAGCGTCAGGCCGCGACGCCTGCGATTGATCGCCATATCCTTTCGCTGTTTGGTCAAGTCCACTCGTCTTCCAAAGCGAGTCGTGTTTTAGAGCCTGCGAAGCAGGCGGCCAGAATAAAGCCCTGCGTGAAGCCGAAGGCGAACGCTGGGTTATGCGTAGCCCAAAGCGGGCGGCAGTGCGTTATTAAAAACAACCATCAGATACCGAAACTTCTGTCGCCCGCTCACGCGGGCTTGCTGTTCATTACTCGTTGTTACCCAGCGTTCGCCTTCGGCTTCACGCAGGGCTTTATTCTGACGCTTGCTCCGCAAGCTAATTTAAGAGTCACACATTAAATTCGACCGCTTTGTTTGCAAGTTCGCGCAGCGACGCGAACACTTCTTCGGTCTGCCGGCGCGCGTCCTCGAAACCTTCCGACGTGTCAATCGCGAAGTCCGCGAAGCGAAGCTTCTCAACTTGCGGCATCTGCGCGGCGATGCGCCGCTCTGCCTCTTCGCGCGAAAGCACGTTGCGCCGCATCAGTCGTTCGAGCTGCACTTCAGGGCGGCAATGCACGACGATCAATTTGTCGAAACGCTTGTAGCCGCCCGACTCGATCATCAGCGCGGCATCCACGACGCCGATGCCGTGCGGGTCTTCCTCTTCCCAACGCCTGAGCGTCGCGTCCTGCTCCGCCATGATGCGCGGGTGGAGTATCGAGTTTAGAAGCTCTCGACGCGCCGCGTCGCCGAAGATCAACGCGCCCAACCGCGCGCGGTCTAGTGTTCCGTCCTCACGCAAGACCCGCGCGCCGAACGCCTCGACAACCGCTCGAAGCCCCTCCGTTCCCGGCTCGACTACGCGCCGCGCCGCGTCGTCCGCATCCAACACGCGGCAACCCAGCTCGGCCAGCACGCCGGAGACGAACGACTTGCCAACAGCAATCGAGCCTGTTAGTCCGACACGCAACATAGATCGGTAAATGGTAAATGGTGAATGGTAAATGGCGATTGAGTATTACCCAACCTGAGATGTGAAAAGCAGACGATGACTACTCTAACCCACCATTTACCATTCACCATTTACTATTTACCAGTCAGCCGCCTGCGCGCCGCCGTGACCGTGTTCTTCATCAGCATCGCGACAGTGAGAAGACCCACGCCGCCCGGCACGGGCGTAAGGCGACCCGCGACCCTCTCGACCTCGGCGGGGTGTACGTCGCCGACGAGCGTGTAGCCGCGCTCCCTCAAAGCCTTCAGACGCTTCTCCGCGCCGTCGCCGAAAAGCTCTCGCACCTGCGTCTCGTTCGTCACGCGATTCATTCCGACATCCACGACTACTGCGCCCTGTTTGACGTGCTCGGAGCGAACGAAGCCCGCGCGCCCTATGGCGACGACGAGGATGTCCGCCTCCCTCGTCACCGCCGGAAGGTCGCGCGTGCGCGAGTGTGTGATCGTGACGGTCGCGTCGCGCTGCAACAGAAGCTCCGCGACGGGACGCCCGACGATGTTGCTTCGGCCAACGACGCAGGCGCGCGCGCCTGAAACGCGGACGCCCTCGCGCACGAGCAACTCGACCACACCCGCGGGCGTGCAAGGCAGAAGCGCGGGCCGACGCTGCATCATCCGTCCGACGTTTACGGGGTGAAAACCGTCCACGTCCTTTTCAGGATCAATCGCTTCGATGACCGCCGATTCGTCTACGCCTTTTGGCAAGGGCAGTTGAACGAGTATGCCGTCAACGTCATCGCGCGCGTTCAGCGACTCGATCAACTCAAGCAGTTGCGCCGTCGTCGTCTCCGCCGGAAGGCTCAGGTGTTCCGAGCCTATCCCCAACTCCTCGCACGAGCGAATCTTGTTCCGCACGTAGACCGCGGAGGCCGCGTCGTCGCCGACCAGAACCGTCGCGAGCCGCGGCGTCACTTCATGTTCCGCGCGCAGCAGCTCCACCTCCGCGCCGACCTCGCGCTTTATCTCCGCGGCCACGCGCGCGCCGTCGAGCTTTTGCGCCCCCCGCTCCTCTTTTTCCTGTGCCGTAGTGTCCATCGGAATTTGCCGGACATCCTAGCACAGTTCAATCACGCGCATCATCAGGGCTGAGGTTGCGCGCCGCGCCGCACCTGTCCCACAATCCGCCCATGCGTCACGCTTACAAATTCATTTCCGCAATCTTCTTACGAAGCGCGTTCGCGCTTACGCTCACGTTTGCGTCCGTCACACTCTTCGCTTCCTGCGCGGGCAAACGTCTGGAGGAGCGTCGCTATGATTTGAAGGGCAAGGTCGTCTCGGTTGATCGCGTGAAGGGAGCGGTTACGGTTGACCACGAAGACATCGCAGGCTTCATGCCCGCGATGCGGATGCCCTTCCCCCTCCACGACGCCGACGTGCTTAAAGAAGTTGACGGCGGCGACGTGATTCAGGCGACCCTCGTCGTGACGGATGAAAGCTATAGGCTTGAGAACATCTTCCTCACGAAAGGTCAGCCGGGCGCGGCGGCGCAGGCGACACCGACCGACGGCCTCGCGGAGCCGCAACCCGGCGCGGAAATCCCCGACGTGAAACTCTTAAATCAGGACGGCAAGCCCTTCACCACACGCCAACTCAGAGGCCGCGCGCTCGTCGTCACATTCATCTACACGCGCTGCCCTCTGCCCGACCAGTGCCCTTTGATGAGCGCGAACTTCGCACAGCTCAACGCCGAGCTTGCGAAAGACCCCGACGCGCGGAAGAAGACTCGACTGCTCAGCGTCACCCTCGACCCTGAATACGACAAACCCGAAGTGCTGAGGCGTTACGGCGCGGCTTACGCGGGCGGAAACTTCGACAACTGGGATTTCGCGACCGGCGACCCGGCGGAGATCAGGCGACTGGCTCAGTCCTTCGGCCTCATGTACAAAGCCGAGAACGATCAGGTTGTCCACTCGCTCCGCACGGCGCTCGTCATGCCCGACGGCAAGCTCTACAAAATTTATCGCGGCAACGAGTGGAAGCCCGCCGACGTACTGCAAGACATTAGCGCGCTTCTGACAGGTTGGGGGTGATGCCAAATGAAAAGGGCGTCGCAAGCAGCGACGCCCAAAAACTTTTCCCTCAGCTCCCGACGGAGCCTCACCCCTTCATCTTCAAAATCTCCTCGGTCAAGACCGGGATGACATCGAACAAATCGCCGACGATGCCGAAGTCAGCGATGTCGAAGATGGGTGCTTCGGGGTCTTTGTTGACGGCGACAATCGTTCCGGCGTTCTTCATTCCGACGAGGTGTTGGATCGCGCCCGAAATGCCGAGCGCGATGTAGAGTTTCGGCGCGACCGTCTGACCGGACGATCCTATCTGACGGTCAATCGGAAGCCATCCGGCGTCGCAGATGGGCCGCGAGGCCGCGATGTCTCCGCCGAGCGCGTCGGCGAGCTTCTGCGCGAGCGCGATGTTCTCCTGACTCTTGATGCCGCGACCGATGGCGACGATCACGTCCGCCTTCGTCAAATCAACGGCCTGCTTCATCTCCTGAAACGGCGCTTCGGGCTGCATCCTCACGTCGCCGACCTCGACGGCCAGCGACTCGACCTGCGCGCTACCCTTCTCCGCCTGATCGCCACGGTACGCGCCTGATTGAAATGAAGCGAACACGGGCGGCTCGCCCTTCGCGATAACGTCCGCGTCCATCTTGCCGAGGAAGAGGCGGCGCGTGAAAGTCACCTCGCCTCCGTCCGCCTTCATGCGTATGCAGTCGCTGATGAGACCTTTGCCGAAACGCGCGGCGAGCTTCGGCGCGAAGTCGCGCACGAGATAAGTGTGCGGCAGTATGACGTACCGCGGGTCGCGCGCTCGGACGACCTGCTCCAACGCGTCCGCATAAGCGTCCGGCGTGTAGTCCGCGAGCTTCTGGCTCTCAGCCGAGACGACGCGGGCCACGTTGTAGCCCGTGACCTCGCCCGCGAGCGACGCGTCCGCGCCGAGTACGACCGCCGACACCTCCTGCCCCAAAGCCGCGCCCAACTGCTGCGCCGCCGCGACCGCCTCGAAAGACGTTTTATTAATCGCGCCCTGCCGATGCTCGATGAAAACAAGGATTCCGTTTGGCATAATTTGGTAAATGGTAAATGGTAAATGGTAAATGGTTTTTCTATTCACCATTTACCATTTACCATTCACGGCTTTTAAATCACCCTCGCCTCGGTGCGAAGTTTTTCGGCGAGCTGGGCCGCGCCCTTCTTTGCGTCGCCGTCGCCGAGGAACTGTGTCTGCTTCTGTTTGAGCGGGAGATAGATGCGCTCGACGCTCTGGAACTCGCCCGCCGTAGCCGCGTCGCCCGCGGGTTGGACTTCGCGAATCTCTTTCTTCTTGGCGGCCATGATTCCCTTGAGCGTCGCGTATCGAATCTGGCTGATGCCGGACTGGATCGTAAGGAGCGCGGGCGTCTGCATCGTGTACCACTGATACCAGCCGCTCTCAAGCTCGCGCTTGACGCGAAGCTGCTCGCCCGAATAGTCAACCTCGATGACGATGGTCGCGTGCGGAAGTCCTAGAAGCTCCGCGAGTATGACGCCCGTCTGCCCGTAGCCGTGATCGTCCGACTGGAGTCCGGTCAGCACGAGGTCGGGCTGCTCGCCTCGAATCGCCTCGGCGAGCATCTGCGCGGTCGCGTAAGGCCCGACCTGTTGCAACTGGTCGCCGACGACGTGAATCGCCCTGTCCGCGCCGCGCGCGAGCGCGTCCTTTATCACGGACTTGACGCGCGCAGGCCCCAGAGAGCAGACGACGACCTCGCCGCCCTTTTTCTCCTTCAGCCTCAGCGCCTCTTCGAGCGCGTAGCCGTCCGACTCGCTGACCTCGAACGAGAGGTCGCCCTCCTCGATCCACTTCTCGTCCCCGCTGACGCGAAGGATGGCGTCCTTGTTAGGGACTTGCTTCATTAAGACGACGATTTTCATTAGGCAGTTTTCAGTTTTCAGTTTTCAGTTTTCAGAAGTCAGCTTTTGTATTTGCTGAAAACTGAAAACCGAAAACTGAAAACTATTCCTCATAACGTTTGAATAAAAGCGTGGCGTTCGTTCCGCCGAAGCCGAAGCTGTTCGAGAGCGCGTAGTCCAACTTCGCTTCGCGCGGCTCGTTGGGCACGTAATCGAGATCGCAGTCGGGGTCTGGGTTGACGTAGTTGATCGTCGGCGGGAGCATCCCCTCCTTGATCGCCAGCACCGAGAAGACCGCCTCGATGCCGCCCGCCGCGCCGAGCAGGTGGCCCGTCATTGACTTCGTGGAGCTGACGGCGAGCTTGTACGCGTGGTCGCCGAAAGTCTTCTTGACGGCGAGCGTCTCGAACTTGTCGTTGTAGGGGGTCGAAGTTCCGTGCGCGTTGATGTAGCCGACCTTTTCCGGCTCGACGCCCGCGTCCTTGAGCGCCATCTTCATCGCGCGCACCGCGCCCGAAGCCGTCTCGTCGGGCATCGTGATGTGGAAGGCATCGCCCGTCATGCCGTAGCCGACGACCTCCGCGTAAATTTGTGCGCCGCGCGCTTTGGCAAACTCAAGCTCTTCGAGAATCATCAACCCCGCGCCCTCGCCGATGATGAATCCGTCGCGGTCGCGCTCGAAGGGGCGCGAGGCGCGAATGGGGTCGTCGTTGCGCGTCGAGAGTGCGCGCATCGCCGCGAAGCCCGCGACCGACATCGGCGTGATTGCCGACTCCGCGCCGCCGCAGATCATCACGTCCGCGTCGCCGCGCTGGATTATCTTGAAGCTGTCGCCGATGGCGTGCGCGCCCGCCGAGCAGGCCGTGGCCGTCGCGGAGTTCGGCCCGCGCGCGCCGAAGCGTATCGAGACCTGTCCGGCGGCGAGGTTGACGATGGCCGATGGGATGAAGAAGGGCGAGACGCGATGCGGGCCTTCGTCGAGTAGCTTCGAGTGCTCGCGCTCGATGGCCCAGAAGTCGCCGATGCCGCTGCTGATGTATGTGCCTATGCGCTCGGCCACTTCCTCGCCGTACTTGTCGCCGAGCTTCTGCCCGCGCTCGACTAGCTGGCTGTCGTAGATGGCCTCGTCCGACGCCGCGACGGCGAAGTGGATGAACGCGCCCATCTTGCGCGCTTCCTTCTTCTCGATGAATTTCAGCGGGTCGAAGTTTTTCACCTCAGCGCCGATCTTCACGGAGAACTTCGTGGTGTCGA
>Ga0190275_10001155_pt1 | contig 20186 bp, 14 predicted proteins | sample Popmic550T_FD_133745 | JGI IMG/M metagenome (GOLD analysis project Ga0190275, IMG submission 133745) | Populus adjacent soil microbial communities from riparian zone of Yellowstone River, Montana, USA - 550 T | ecosystem: Environmental > Terrestrial > Soil > Riparian zone > Trees stand | place...
CCCGCGCGACCGCCGGCGCGGGTTGAGGCGTCAACCAGGAGGTCCGATGGGTGCCGCGCCGCTCGAAAACGTGCCGCTGGGGCTGCTGTTCGCGGCCGTGGTCGGCGTCGCCGCGCTCGCCGTCGAGGGCGGCTACCGCCTCGGCCGGTATCGACTCTCCCACACGACCGAGGAGAAGGAGGCCCCGGTCGGCGCGATGGTCGGGTCGATCCTCGGCCTGTTCGCCTTCGTGCTGGCGTTCACGTTCGGCCTCTCCGCCAACTGGTTCGAGGCCCGCCGCCAGGCCGTGCTGGACGAGTCGAACGCCATCGGCACGACGTACCTCCGCGCCGCCCTCCTCCCGGAGCCGGTCCGCGGCGAGAGCGCCCGGCTGCTGCGCGAGTACGTGGACGTGCGGCTGGCGATGGTGCAGGACGGACGACTCGCCGAGGGGATGACCCGGTCTGACGAGCTCCAGCGCAAGCTCTGGGAGCGGGCGGTGGCCGGGGCGCGGCAGCAGCCGGGACCGATCACGGGGCTGTACGTCGCATCGCTGAACGAGGTGATCGACATGCACGCCGTGCGCGTCCAGGTCGGGGTGCGGAACCGCATCCCGCCGAGCATCTGGGCCGGGCTCCTGGCCTTGGGCGCGCTGGCCACGACCGCCGTCGGCTACCAGGCGGGGATCGCGGCCACGCGGCGGTCGCCGGCGATGCTGGCGCTGGTGCTGGCGTTCTCCGGGGTGCTGTTCATGATCGCCGACCTGGACCGCCCCCAGCAGGGGTTCCTGACGGTGGGTCAGCAGCCGATGCTCGACCTGCAGGCCGGCATGCGGGCCGACGTGCCCTAGCGCCGCGCCGACCCGCGACGTATGTTGGAAGAATCGACTGGAGGCCGACCCGTGTTTCTCGACTACCTCGCGCTCGTCCTGCTCCTGATGAGCCTGACGGCGGTGTTCTACCTGTTCATCTTCATCCACGACATGCCGCACAAGATCGCGAAGGGGCGCGACCACCCCCACGAGGAGGCGATCCACGTCGCCTGCTGGCTGAGCCTGTTCACCCTCCACGCCATGTGGCCGATCGTGTTCATCTGGGCGGTGTCGCACAAGAAGGGGCAGCCGCATCTGACGCTCGTCAGCGCCGGGGGTACGACCGACGAACTGGCCCGGCGCCTCGCCGTCCTCGAGGAGCGCCTCCGCAACCCGGACGCCGACGCCAAGTAACCCCCGCACACCACCCGCACCCGAGGCCTCCCGTGGTCGAATCACTCGTCGGGCTCTACGCCCTCATTTGCTGGCTGATCTTCAAGAAGTTCAAGCTCGTCGCCGTCACCACGTACACGGTCTGCACCGCCATCCTCGTCGGCGTGTCGATCCTGTCGGTGCTGTTCATCGCCCTGGCGATCTTCCACCCGGTCAGCCACGACGGGCGGATGTACGCTCCGGTCGTGCAGGTGGTTTCCCAGGTCCGCGGCGTCGTCGTCGAGGTGCCGTTCGAGGCGAACGCCCCGCTCAAGCAGGGCGACGTGCTGTTCCGGCTCGACGCCCGGCCGTTCCAGATCGAGGTGGACCGGCTGCGGGCGTCGCTGGCCGCGAAGAACTCGAAGTTCGCGCAGCTGGCCGAGCAGCTCGCGGCCGCGGAGGCGACGACCCGGCAGGCGCGGGCGAACCTCCTGGCGTCGGAGTCCTCGCAGGACCGGCAGCTCCGGGAGGAGCACGACCGCGCCAAGAGCCAGGTCGTGCAGGTGAAGGAGCGGCTCGACCTGGCCTCGGCGCAGTACGGCCGGTACAAGGAGTCGCTCGCCAAGGGGGCGGCGAGCCAGTCCGAATTCGACCGGGCCGAGGCCAACTTCCAGTCGCTCCAGCAGGAGCACACGCAGTCCGAGGCGGGCGAGCGGATCGCGGCCGAGAAGCTCCGCGGCGGCAGCGCCAGCCTGGAGTCGGTGCGGCAGGCGCTGTCCGCGGCCGAGGCGACGGAGCGGAAGGTGCGGGCCGACTTCACCGCCCAGGTGGACGGCCAGAACCCCGAGGTCCGCGAGACGACGGCGCTGCTGGATCGCGCGCGGTGGGATCTGGAGCAGACGGTGGTCCGCGCCCCGTCCGACGGGTACGTCCCGCAGAAGCTCCTCCGCCCCGGACAGATGGCGACCGCGCTCGGCATCAAGCCGCTGATGGTGTTCGTCACCGGGGAGCGGCCGTCGCTCGTCGCCAGCTTCCACCAGCGGGTGCTGAGCGACATCAAGCCGGGGCTCGACGCCGAGGCGGTGTTCGACGCCTACCCGGGGCGGTCGTTCAAGGTGAAGGTGAAGCGGGTGCTGACGGCGATCCGCGAGGGCGAGCTGGACGCCGGCGGGCAGCTCGTCAGCGGCACGCCCGTCACCGAGCACGGGTACGTTCCGGTGGTGTTCGAGTACGACGAGGACGTGGCCGGCCTGAACCTGCCGGTCGGGGCCGCGGCGAGCGTAGCGATCTACACCGAGCGGATGCACGCCCTGTCGATCCTGCGGAAGATCATCCTCCGGATCAAGAGCTGGGAGAACTTCGTGTTCTGACCCGAGCGCGTGGGGGCTCAGAATCTGGTAGCCGCAGGCTTTAGCCTGCGCTGACGTGGGCGCAGGCTAAAGCCTGCGGCTACCAGCCCGACGCGCCGACAGGTCACACCAGGCTGTGGTGCTCGCCGACGGACACCACCGCGGCGGGCGCGGGGGCGGACGGCTCGGCTCCGCCTCCCGGGGGCGGGAGCCGGCGGGCGAACCGGTCGGTCAGAATCGGCCCCAGGACGGAGGTGACGACGAGGAGCACGATCACCGAGTTCAGCACCGGCTCGCCGATCAGCCGCTCGCCGGCCGCGTTCTTCGTGTCGTACGCCACCAGCGCGGCCGCCAGCGTCGCGGCCACCTGCGGGAGCGACAGCGACCACATCGTCAACCCCTCGTCGCGGGTGTAGCCGTAGGCGCGGCGGGCGAGCTCGGCGGCGAGGAACTTCGACCCGATCAGGCCGCCGACGATCCCGGTCACGAGCCAGAAGTGGGACAGGAGGGTGTCGGCGAACGCCCGGAGGTCGATCAGGAACCCGATGGTCAGGAAGAACACCGGGATGAACAGGTGGTTCCCGATGAACTCCAGCTCGTGCTTCGCCTCGCTGTTCCGGGTCGCGGTGTTCACGGCCAGGCCGGCCAGGAACGCCCCGATGATCCCCTCCAGGTGGATCGCCTCGGCCGCGACCGCCGCCACGGCGACGATCAGCAGCATGAGTGCGAACTGCCCCTCCTTGGCCGGCTTGAGGGCGAACAGCTTCCGGCTGACCCACCCGAGTCCGATCAGCACGGCGGGGACGTAGACGGCGAGCTGGAAGAGCTGGAGCGCGAACGACTCCGGGGAGAACCCCGAGGCGTGGATCGGGATGCAGACCGCGAGTACCAGCAGCGCGGCGACGTCGGTGAACACGGTGGCGCCGAGGGTCACCGTGACCGCCTCGTTCCGCAGGCGCCCGAGCTTCTCCACGATCGGGAACGCGATGAGGGTGTGCGACGCCAGCAGCGACCCGATGAGCAGGGCGCCGACCCACGCGTACCCGGCCCAGACGCCGACCAGGAAGCCGGCCGCGAGCGGCAGGGCGAAGGTGAGCGTGCCGAAGCCGAGCGACCGGTTCCGCGACCGGTTGAACAGCACCAGGTCGATCTCCATGCCGGCGAAGAACATCAGCAGGAGCTTGCCGATCTCGGCGAAGAAGTAGGCGACCTCGCCGTGCTTGGGCGCGATCTCCAGGACGTGCGGGCCGACCAGCACGCCGGCCGCGAGCAGGCCGACGACCGCCGGGATGCGCCAGCGGCGGCACAGCGGCGGGACGGTGAACAGGATCAGCATCGCGACGCAGAACCGGGCCAGCGGCGGCATGTCGCGGACGGAGCTGAGAACGGTGTCCAGCATGGGTACGAGTCCCGCGGCAGAGCGTGTGTACTCCATCAAGGCACGGCGAAGGAGAGGAGACAAGTGCGGCCGGCGGCCCGCGCGGAGAAATCCGAGCGGACCGCCGGCAGGGAAGCACTGACCGGCACGGTCCCTCAGTTCGCCGGAACCGGGCGGGTGACTCCCGAACGACCCAACCCGACAGGGGGCAGCGATGACGCCCAAGCTTTCCGGTCAGCCCGCCCCCCTCGGGGCGACCGTCGCGGACGGCGGCTGCAACTTCAGCCTGTTCTCGCGCACCGCGAGCGGCGTCGAACTGCTCCTCTTCGACCGCCAGGACGCGCCCCCCTCCCGCGTCGTGGCGCTCGACCCCGTGTCGAACCGCAGCTACCACTACTGGCACGTATTCGTCCCCGGCGTGAAGGCCGGGCAGCTCTACGGCTACCGCGTCCACGGCCCGGCCGAGCCCGCCCGCGGGCTGCGCTTCGACCCGATCAAGGTGCTCCTCGACCCCTACGGCCGCGGCGTGGTGGTGCCGCCGGCTTACACCCCCGAGGACGCCCGCCGGCCCGGCGACAACGCCGCGACTGCGATGAAGAGTGTGGTCGTGGACAGCGCCGCCTACGACTGGGAGGGCGACGCCCCGCTGCGCCGGCCGTCGGCGCGGACCGTGATCTACGAGATGCACGTCCGCGGCTTCACCCGCCACCCGAGTTCGGGCCTAAAGGAGCACGTCCGCGGCAGTTATGCCGGCCTCGCCGAGAAGATCCCCTACCTGCAAGACCTCGGCGTCACCGCGGTCGAGCTGCTGCCGGTCCACGCCTTCGACCCGTTCGCGTGCCCGCCGGGGCGGGTCAACTACTGGGGCTACCAGCCGGTCAACTACTTCTCGCCGCACCCGCTGTTCAGCTCGCGCCGCGACCCGCTCGGCCCGGTGGACGAGTTCCGCGACATGGTGAAGGCGCTCCACCGCGCCGGCATCGAGGTCATCCTCGACGTGGTGTTCAACCACACCGCGGAGGGGAACCACGACGGCCCGACGCTCAGCTTTCGCGGCATCGACAACGCGACGTACTACATGCTGGAGGACGGCGGCGGCCGCTACGCGGACTACTCCGGCTGCGGCAACACGTTCAACGCCAACCACCCGGTCGCCCGCCGGCTCATCGTGGACAGCCTTCGGTACTGGGTGACCGAGATGCACGTGGACGGGTTCCGGTTCGACCTGGCGTCGATCCTGTCGCGGGCGCCGGACGGCCGGCCGCTGCCGAACGCGCCGGTGCTGTGGGACATCGAGTCGGAGCCGGCGCTGGCCGGGACGAAGCTGATCGCCGAGGCGTGGGACGCGGCCGGGCTGTACCAGGTCGGCAGCTTCGTCGGCGACGCGTGGAAGGAGTGGAACGGCCGGTTCCGCGACGACGCCCGCGACTTCTTCCGCGGCGCCCCCGGGTCGCTGGCCCGGTTCGCCGACCGGATGCTCGGCAGCGCCGAGGTGTACGGCCACAAGGGGCGCGAGGCCGAGCAGAGCGTCAACTTCGTGACCTGCCACGACGGGTTCAGCCTGAACGACCTGGTCAGCTACGACGGCAAGCACAACGAGGCCAACGGCGAGAACAACCGCGACGGGGCGGACGACAACCGGAGCTGGAACTGCGGCGTCGAAGGCCCGACGGACGACCCGGCGGTGGAGGTGCTGCGGAACCGGCAGGTGAAGAACTTCCACGCCGCGACGCTGCTGTCGATCGGGCTGCCGATGATCTTGATGGGCGACGAGGTGCGGCGGACGCAGGGCGGGAACAACAACTTCTACTGCCACGACAACGAGGCCAACTGGTTCGACTGGTCGCTGGTGCGGAAGCACGCCGACGTACACCGGTTCGTGAAGCTGCTGCTCGCGCGCCGCGTCCGGCGGACCACCATGCACGAGGACCGGCGGCTGAGCCTGACCGAGTCGATCGCCCGGGCGACGAAGGCGTGGCACGGCATTCGGCTGAATCAGCCGGACTGGGGGGCGAACTCGCACGCCGTCGCGTTCGGCGGCGAAGTCCCCGACGAGGGGCTGGTGTTCCACATCATCCTGAGCGCCTACTGGGAGCCGCTGGAGTTCGAGCTGCCGCCCGGGAAGGAGTGGCGGCGGTGGTTCGACACCGCACTGCCGGCGCCGGACGACATCTTCGAATGGTCGGCCGCCCCGGTCGTACCGGGCGCGAGCTACCGGGCCGGCGCGCGGTCGGTCGTCATGCTGTACGCGACGATGGGGTAACGCCCGCGGCGGCCGCGCGGCGGAAGCACCGGCGGACACCCTGGTTCGCCAGGCACGCCTGCCCGAGGCCGATCCAGACGAGGAGGGCGGTGGCGACGACGGCGGCGATGTTCAGCGCGCGGACGGTCCGGCGGTGCCAGTCGACGACCCGTTCGCGGACGCCGTGCACGTTGCCCGCGGCCTCGTCGAGGGTGGCGGCGACGCGTCCGACCCGGTCGGCGATGCCCGCGGCGTGGTCGTCCGGCGCGTCGGCCGGGCGCGGCAGGGCGGCGGAGAGGCGGTCGGCGGTGCGGATCAGGTCGGAGAGCTGGGCCGAAGCGTCGCGCAGCCGGGCGGTGTCGATGCCGACCCGCTCCGAGGCGGGGAGCTCGGCCAGCACGTCGAGCACGCCGTCCGCGACCAGCCCGACCTCGGTCGCAGTTACGAGTATCTGCCGCGCCTGCCCGAGTTGGTTTGACGCGGACGCCGCACCGGACGGCGGAAGCACGGTTCGGTGGCGCTTCACTGCGGGAGCGGCCAGCTTCTCGTCCCGCTTCTCGACGGCCTCGATCTCGCGGCGGGCCTGTTGAAGCCGCTCGGCGACCCGGCCGAGGTCGGCCCGCGCGGTCGCGAGCCGGTCCTCGGCCCGGCCGAACACGCGGTCGGCACGGCCGACGAGGTCGGAGTGAAGAACCCACACGCCGACCAGCCCAGCGGCGCACAGGATGGTGCCCGTCGTGCCGAGTAGGCCGAGGAGGGCGGCGACCAGCCGGCCGACAACACGCATGATGGCCTCGGGACGCAGGGGAAGGCGGGTTCCTGTCGCCGGTCACAAGTCTTTGCCGGGCAACGATTCGCGGCGCGAGTCGGCGGCGTCGCTCCGACGGCGATTCTTCTGGCAGAAGCACTTGTTTCCGCGACCCGGTGGGGGGGGCGGCGGAAACAATCATCTCCGCCCGAATGGACTTTTTCCTTGACGCCGCCGGATTCATCAGACTCGGTTCACAGGGGTGCGTCTTTTGAAGCGGCCGCCCGCGCCACGGCCTCGATGGTGATGGCGCACACCGCCGCGCCGTAGTCGAGGTCGATGTTCCCCATCGTGTCGTGGGTGTCGTGGTAGCCGACGCGGTTGATGTCGTAGTTCTCCATGAACAGCACGCACGGCACCCCGGCGTCGGAGAACATCTGGGCGTCGGTGTTGTACAGCGTGCTCCGCGGGTCGGACGGGACGCGCACGTGCCCCGACAGCGCCAGGAACGGCGCCGCCTCCGGGATCGCGGCCCCGTGCGGACTGCGGCGGGCGCGCGGCAGCCCCTCGCGCTTGTGGGTCTTGTTCCAGTGCGGGACGGACTCGTTCCAGGTCTCGCTGGCAAGATGCGCCTGGTACGCGAGCCACATCGCGCCGGGGTCGTTGCCCGGCGAGATCTGGAAGATGTCGCGCTCGCGATCGTGGTTGTGGGCGATCATGTCCGACACGTACAGCCCGCGGACGGTCGTCCGGGACAGGTCCTTGGACTTCCCGCCCGGCAGCCGCAGGCGGAGCGTCCGCGTGACGATCCGCTCCGTCAGCGCCCGCGCCCCCAGGCAGTCGGCGGGGAATTCTTCGCCGGTCAGGTGAACGAGCCACACGTCGCAGCCGAGCTTCCCCTGACGGCTCATCTCCAGGAAGATCGGCGCGGCCAGCATCAGCGAGGCCGTCGCCGAGTAGTTGTCGTCGGCGCCGCAGGCCGAGAGGCGCGCGCCGCCGTCCGCGTCGTACCGGTCCTGCATGTAGGCCGTGTCGTAGTGGTCGGCCATGATGACCGCCTCGCCGCGGTTCCGTCCGGGGATCACGACGACGAGGTTGCGCTCGGCCTCGGCGTCCTGGTTGTTCTTCCAGCCGCCCATCCACGGGTAGTCCATGTCGGTGCGCCAGCGGAACGGCGCCTCGCCCGCCACCGCCTTGCCGGTCATGTTCGCCGCGGCGATCGCCTTCCGGTGGTGCGCCAGCAGCCGGTCGGCGAGGCGGTCCAGGTGGCGTTCGCGGTAGGGCAGCACGCGCCGCGACGCGTCGTCGAGGACGCAGTCGGCGTTGTTCTTGTTGAGGAGCGGCGTCTCGGCCAGCGACACGATCGTCTTCCAGTAGGCGACCTCGAACGACCGCCGGGCGGTGAGCGCGTAGGTCAGCGACTCCGGGGCACGGCCCCGCTTCCCGACAGGCGGCACGGCCGGCGCGGGCACGACGATCTCGCGGATTCGGTCCGCCACCTGCTCCGGCAACTGCGACAGCCATCGTTCGCCAGCGCCGTCCTTGTCCAGGCCCATGATCCGGCGCGCGAAGTTGACGGGGAGCGGCTTCGCCCCGAACAGGGCGTAGGCGTGTGTCAGCTTGCGGACGTTGCGGACTTGGGGCGGCACCTGGCGCTTACGGGTGTAGTCCTCACCTTCCAGCGCCGCCAGCAGCACCGGCCGCTTCTGCATCCGCGGCCACAACTCGACGGCCCGATCCAGCCGCGGCTTGCCGGCGTCGTAAGCCGTCAGGTAGCCGAGTGGCGCGTCGGGCAACACCGCGGCCTCGCCCGCCGCGTCGCGGTAGGCGACGAGCGGTCGGTGCCAGTACACCTCGTGCCGGCCGACCCGCATAGCGGGGAACAGGAAGCGGTAGCCGAACACGCCGCCCGCCTCGATCGTCCGCCGCGCGCGCTCGACGTCCGCGCCCGTGGCGTGCGGCCCGTCGAGCACGAGTTCGGCGCGGTCGTTCCAGAGCTGGACGTTCCGGGCCATCGGCTTGCCGTACAGTTCCAGGTCAGTCGCGTCGGTGCTGAACAGCACCTTCACCAGCGGCGACGCCTTGCCGACCAGCGGCTCGTCCTGGTCGCGCAGGACCTTCTCCCAGCGGTGAGTCCGCGTGTAGGAGTCCCGCAGGTGGCCAGCCGCGCTCTCGTAGGTGGGCCGCTCGGGGCTCGGCTGGTGGAAGACGCCGGCCTGCGGGACGCGCAGCCCGATCGGCGACTCGTGCCGGTTCACGTTGGCGAGCAGCGGGATTTGCAGCCCCAACGGCAGCTTCGGGTGAATGACGCGCGCCCGCTCGACGCCCCAGAAGACCAGGCTGCCGGGGAACGGCAGCAGCGCCAGCCGGCCGCCGAGGTAGGCCTCCCGAACCGCCGTGGGGAGTCGCCCGAACCGCCGGAACGTGACGAGGTATTTCACGGCACCGGCCGGTTCGCCGTCGCGGAGCACGAACGGCACGGCCCACGACGGCAGCTCGCCCTCGGCCCAGAAGGGGAAGTCGGGCTCGTCCTCTGGGAGGATGCGGAGGCCGGCCCGGCGCAGGTCGTCCGCGTCGGATGCGGTCTCGCCGTAGACCGCACGCAACAGGCGGCAGAAGAAGCCGATGCCGACCGCCGCCGGCGCCTCGACACCGGGTGCGGTGAAGAAGCTCTTCCAGAACGCCTTGCCCGGCCCCTGCTCGCTGTTGCCGAACAGCGTCCAACGGACCCGCCCCTTGTCGTCCTGGGTGCGCGACAGCGCCAGCGGCAGCAGGAGCACACAGCGGTCGTTGCGGAGGTCCGCGCCGGACAGCTCGGGCGGCCAGAAGGGGTTTTCCCGCGAGACGTGCCGCGGGAGGCCGGTGTCCGGGTTGCCATCCTGGAGCCGCTTCAGCCGCGTCAGCAGTTGCCGGGCGATCCGGTGAAGGCCCGGTTGCAGCTCAAGCGCCTCGTCGAACTCGTGGACCATCCACCCGTTTGGGTCGTCGGGCGAGAACGTGTAGGCGTTGACCGGCACCGGGCCGTACGGCTTCCAACCGACGCGCGGCGGCGGCACGTACTCGGAATAGGCGGCGATGCGAAAGGTTTCGTCGCCGTGGAGCGCGTCGTCCGCGGGGATCAGTTTCGACCAGCCGGCGCGCGCCATGATCGCCCTCGTCAGGAACCGAACGGACAGATCGTAACCGTTTTCCCCTACAATCGCCACCATCCCCACGAAAACGGTGACCGCGTGTGGCCGATGATTCTCACGGCGTGCGTGGTGTCCCTCGCCAACCTGACGCTGCTGGCACTGGCGGCCGCCGGGTTCGTCCGCCGTGTGCTCCCCGTGGTGCGACGTGTGGCTATCCGGGCGCCGTTCTGGGGAGCCGCCGCCGTGCTGGGAAGTGCGCTGGCGGCCCTGCTGGCGACCGCGGTGGCCCAGATCGCCTTGTGGGCTGCGGCGTTCGTGGTGTGCGGTGAGTTCGCGGACTTCGAGGACGCGTTCTACCACTCCGCCGTCAACTTCACGACGCTCGGCTACGGTGACATCGTCATGTCGCGGCGGTGGCGGCTGCTCGGGCCGCTGGAAGCGATCAACGGCAGCCTGATGCTGGGCCTGTCGGCCGCGATGCTCTACAGCGTCCTTGGCCAGGTCGCGGAGGCGCGCCGTCAGCAGTCGGCGGGCGACGGCCGCTGAGCCTCTTCTCACCTTGCCGGCGGGGCTGGAAACGAATTCATGGCCGACAAGCCCCGTAACCGCTGGTCGTTCCTTCCTCCCGTCGGGTGGCTGCCGCAGTACCGGCGCGAGTGGTTGCGGTTCGACCTCCTCGCCGGCGCCACGCTCGCGGCCTACGCGGTGCCGGTCTCGCTGGCCTACGCCGGGCTGGCCGGGTTGCCGCCGCAGACGGGGCTTTATTGCTACCTGGTGGCGGGGCTCGGCTACGCGATCCTCGGATCGTCTCGCCACATTGCCATCGGCCCGACCTCCGCCATCGCGTTGTTGCTGGGCGTGACCCTGGCGCCGTTCTCCGGTGGTGACCCCGCCCGACAGGCGGCGCTGGCGTCGGTCACCGCCCTGATCGTGGCCGGCGTGTTCGCGCTGGCCTGGCTGCTGCGGCTGAGCGTGCTAGTGAGCTTCATTTCCGAGAGCATCTTGACCGGGTTCAAGGCTGGCGCCGCCCTGGTCATCGCCTCCACCCAGTTGCCGACGCTCGTCGGCCTCGCCGGGGGCGGCGACGACTTCTTCACCCGCGTCGGCCACCTGATCCGGCAACTGCCGGACACCAACGCCGCCACGCTGATTGTCGGTGCGGCGGCGCTGGCCGCGCTCGTCGCGGGAGCGAAGGTCCTGCCCGGCCGGCCCGTCGCGCTGTTCGTCGTGGCGCTCGCGCTCGCGGCCGCCGCGCTGGTCCCGGTCGAGCAGTACGGCGTGAAGGTGGTGGGCCGCCTGACCCCGGGGCTTCCGGACTTCCTCCCGTCCGCCGCGAGCCTGGGCGGCCTCGGGGTCGAGGAGGTCCGTCAGTTGACGCGCCTGGCCTTCGCCTGCTTCCTGCTGGCCTACATCGAGAGCGTCTCGGCCGCGCGGACGTTTGCCCTGAAGCACCGCTACACGGTGGACCCGCGGCAGGAGTTCCTCGGCCTGGGGGCGGCCAGCCTCCTGGCGGGCCTCTGGCAGGGCTTCCCCGTGGCGGGCGGGCTGTCGCAGAGCGCGGTCAACGAGAAGGGCGGCGCGCGAACGCCGCTGTCGCTGGTGGTCGCGTCCGCCGTGGTCGGCCTGGTGCTCCTGTTCTTCACCGACCTGTTCCGAAACCTGCCGGACGCCGTCCTGGCCGCCATCGTGCTCGTCGCGGTGACGGGCCTGATCGACGTCAAGGAGCTGCGTTACCTGTGGCACGCGAGCCGGATCGACTTCGCCGCGGCCGGGGTGGCGCTGGCCGGCGTGCTGCTCATGGGAGTACTGGATGGCGTGGTGATTGCCGTCCTGGCCTCGGCGGCGATGCTCCTCCTCCGAACGGCCCGGCCGCACGTCGCCTTCCTCGGCCGCATCCCGGGCACGGACCGGTTCTCCGACGCCACCCGTCACCCGGAGAACGAGGCCGTCCCCGCGGTGCTGGCGTTCCGCGTCGAGGGGTCGCTGGTGTACTTCAACGCGGACCACGTCCTGCAGACGGTGCTCCGGCGGGCGGGCGGCGAGCCCGGGCTGCGGCGCGTGGTGTACGACCTCTCGAACACCCCTTACGTGGACGTCGCAGGGGCGCGGATGCTCCGCCGCCTCCACGACGAGCTGGCCGGACGGGGGGTCGGATTCCGGCTCGTCGGGGCGACCGGCGAGGTCCGCGACCTCCTCCGGTTCGAGAAGCTCGACGAGTGGGTGGGACCGATCAACCGCCACGTCTCACTCGGCGAGGCGGTGGCGGTCGGGGCTCCGCCTGTGGGGACGGAGGAGCGCGACGCGACAACCACCAAGGGGGGTGTCGTTCCATGACGACAGCGACAGCGGCTCGATGGTCCGCCCCTACGCCGCCCGGCGGGCGGGAGCCGGGGCGAGCGGAATGGTCGCCGGGCGTGGCGCCGGGCGTGGGTCGAGCCAGGAGCGGATGGCCGTCCGGGCCGGCACCTCGACGTACCGGTACAGCCCGAGCGCGGTCAGGTGGAGGACGGCGACCATCGCCGTGAGGTGGTACAGGATCTGCCACCCGGGCTCCTTCGTAAATTCCCCGCCGATCCGCGGGACGTAGTAGCACATCACCAGGGTGTGGACGAGGTACATGCAGTAGCTCATCTCCCCCAGCAGGACCATCGGCCGGCACCCCATCACCCGGGTGGCGGCGCACGGGAGTGTGGCCAACTGGTAGATGACGACCAGGCACAGCGGGGCGTACAAGACGTTGGTGGCGGCGACGTGCAGCCATCGCGGCGTGGGGGCGGCCCCGAACAGGTCCGGGCTGAGGATCCGGGCGTTCCCGACGAGCAACACCGCCGTCGCGCTGGCGAGCGCCGCCGCCCCGGCCCACCACCGCCGGCCCGCCGGGACCGGCCGGGCGGTCGCCAGCACGTACTGGCCGACTATGGCGCCCATGAGGAACTCGCCGAACCGGATGTAAGGGCACAGGTAGATCTTCCACCAGTACCGACTCATCCCGACGCCCGGGGACAACACCACCTCGATCGGGGTGGTCCGGTAGATCACCTGTCCCGCAATCAGGTACACCACGTACACCGCCGCGCACCCGGCCAGCGCCCGCCCGCGGCCGGTCACCACCCGGGCGATCGGGAGGGCGACGAGCGGGAACACCAGGTAGAAGAACGCCTCGGTGCTCACGCTCCAGCTCACCCCGTTGTACCCGACGGCAACGGTCCGCGGGTTCGAGTCGGCGAGGAACACCGGGGTGTGGCCCCAGCTCTGCGTGAGTGTGGCGGCGTACGCCAGGGTTTTCCTGGTGTCCTCGGGGTACGCTTTCAGGTCCTGGAAGATGTTCCCGGGGAACGAGAAGTACAGGAGCAGGGCGACGGCGTAGGCCGGGTAGATGCGGGCGACCCGGGCGACGTAGTAGGACCACAAGGTCCGCCCGAACCGGGCGCGGAGCCCGGCCGAGTAGTTGTACGCCATCAGGAACCCGCTCAGGGTGAAGAACACCGTCATCGCGGGGGCGGACAGGCCGTTCAGCGCGAGTTGGAGGTCGCCGGGCGGTAGGAAGTGGGACACGTGGGCCACGACGACGGAGATGGCCGCCAGGTAGCGGAGGCCGGTGAGGGCGTCCAGCTTCGGCCCGTGGGGAGCGTCCATCGGTGGCCCTCGGTCACGAGTCGCGTCGGGCGGGAACGGCCCAGGTGGCTATCCGCTTCGCAGGGTTGGGGGTCGAGTCGAGGTCTGTCGCGGTTTCCTGCTGCGGGCCGCGCTGCCGTTACCCCGCCGCCCGGCCGTTTTTCGCCGCGAGCTTGCCGTCGACGAGCCGCTGGAGCGCCCCCACGTCCGGCAGGTTCACCACCTCGTAGGCGCGGAATCGAACACCGAACGCCGCCTCGACCCGCCCGATGATTTCGATGTGCTTGAGCGAGTCCCACCCCACGACGTCGGTCGCCAGGGTGGACGAGGTGAACGGGTAGTCGTCCAGCCCGAGGGCCTTCAGCAGCACGGCCTTCAGTTCCGGGGAAATCATCGGACGGTCCTTGTCACGAGGTAGGGGTCACGGCGGGTCAGGCGACCCAGCGGTCGTCGGCCAGCCGCTCCTGGTTCGCCTTGCGGCTCGGCTTGCCCGACGAACTCTTGAACAGCCAGCGGTGCGGGACCAGGGCGACCCGGGCGACGCTCACCCCGATCCCCATGCCAGCCGTCTTGACGGCCACCCCGAGCGCCCGCAGGCGGGCCGGGTCCGTCTCGTGCGTCTCGGCGATCACGCACACGTCCTCGGTCCCGGTGTCCGGGTTCTCGCGCCCGTACGCGACGACCCGGCCGGGCACCACGCCGGGCACCTGCCCGACCGCGGACTCCACGTCCTCCGGGTACAGGTTCTTCCCCGCGACGATGATCACGTCCTTCTGCCGGCCGATGACGAAGCACTCGCCGTCGTGCAGGAACCCCAGGTCGCCGCTCCGGTACCAGCCGTCGCGCAACACCTCGGCCGTCTTGAGCGGGTTGTTCCGGTACCCGTCGAACATCGCGGCGGACGCGATCACCAGCTCGCCGACGCGCCCGTCCGGCAGGCTCTCCCCGTCCGGCCCGACCACCCGGACCTCGGTCCCCGGGATCGGGACGCCGGACGACACGCACCGCCGCGCCGGGCCGCCGGCCGCCGGCCGGTAGCGCCCGCGGCCGAGTTCCGCCTGGTCCGCGTCGAGAACCCGGGCCGGCCGCCCGACCGGAGTCTGGGTGACGGCGAACGTCGTCTCCGCCATCGCGTAGCACGCCGTCAGGCAGTTCGGGTTCAGCCCGTACGGCCCGAGCCGGGCGGTCAGCTTCTCGTGCGCCTCCGCGCGGACCGGTTCGCTGCAGTTGACCACCGCCCGCAGGGAGTCGAGCCGCACCCCCTCCAGGTCCTCGTCGTTGGGCCGCTCGGCCAGCAGGTGGTAGGCGAAGTTCGGCAGCCAGGCGAGCGTCGCCCGGTACCGCGACACGGCCTCCAGTAGCAGCACCGGGGCGGACACCCATTCGAAAGGGTCGAGCTGGACGAGCGGCAGGCCGAAGTGGAGCGGCAGGTGGAACGCGGCGATCAGCCCCATGTCGTGGTAGAGGGGGAGCCAGCTCGCCACCTTGTCGCCCGCCCCGACGCCGAGCACGCCGCCATACGCCCGCAGGTGCTCCCGCACGGTCCGGTGCGAAAGGACCACGCCCTTCTGCAGCCCGGTCGTCCCGGACGAGTGCTGGAGCAGGCACGGGTCGTCCGGCGTGGCAGTGGCCTTCAACTGCCGGAACATCCGGTCGAAGTCGGCGGCGTCGAAGTCAGCCGCGTCCGACCCCCACTCGACCGGGAAGAGGAGCCCGCGGACGGAACTCGCGCCGCCCTCGACGAGTGGCCGGACCACCGGCTCCAGGTCGCGCTCGGTCAGGAGCAGGTCGAGCCCGGAGCAGGCCGCCATCCCCTCGAGCCCCTGGCGGAACTTGTCCGGGTGGAGGCGCGGGTTCGGGTAGGCCAGCACGGCGGGGATGGCCCCGGCCAGGGACACGCCGAGGTACAGCGGGTAGAACTCGGGCCGGTTCCGCAGCACCAGGGCGCACACCTCCCCGGGCCGCACCCCGGCCGCGACCAGCCGCCGGGCGTAGCCCCAGGCGGCGGCGACCAGCTCGTGGCGGGTGAACTCCCGGCTGCCCCCGCTCATGGTCCAGTGAACGACCGCCGTGGCGGTCGGCTCTTGCTCCCACTGCGCCCGCCAGTCGTCCCAGAGCAGCCCGTCGGCAGGAGTCATCACTGTCCTCCGGCGGGGGTGGCGGTCTCGACCGGGACGACCTCGACCCGGCCGAGCGCGAGCCGCCGCCCGGCCGGCCCGGCGTCCGCGGTGTCGCCGGCGGCGGGGCGGATGTCCACCTCCATCCGGAACCACCCGAGGTGCCGCGAGGCGGCGTCCGCGGGGAGCCGGTAGTCGATCGTGTGCGGCCCGCCCCACGTCCGCCCGACCTCGGCCAGCTCGGCGTCGTTCACCCGCACCTTCAACCGGTTCAGGGCGGTGACGGTGGTGGTGTTGAAGTGGAGGCGGACGGTGTACTCCCGGCCCGGCTTCACCACCGCGTACAGGAAGGCGCGGTCGTGCGCGCTGACGTACCGCTGGCCGTGATTCTCGACCGGCCCCCACCCGAACGCGCAGAACGGCCGGGCGAAGTCGACGTCCGCCTTCTCCGGGGCTTCCCGCGTGACGAAGTCGGCCGGCCGCGGCCGCGGGGTGGCCCCGTCCTTCGCGATGACGTCCTTGAGGATCAGCCCGGCCCGCCGGGCCGACTCGTGGCTGTACAGGGTGCTGACGTGGGAGAACGTGGAGAACTTGTCGTCCGGCCAGTACGCCAGCTCGTTCGGGACGTGGACCTCCGGGTGGGCGGTCCCGAACCGCCGGACCTCCTCCACGATCTCGTCGAGCCTGAAGACGTCCGTGAACCGGGTCTTGAGCGACGCCGGTACCGGGTTGTTCATGACCACCAGCTTCGCGTCGTACCGCCGGGCCAGGTCGGCGAACTGCTGGTACGTGGTCTCGATGTACGTCCGGGTCCGCATGCTCCCCCAGTCGAAGTGCGTCTCGACCGCGCCGACATCGCTCGCCGTCCACTTCTCCGGACTCTGCTTGTAGAAGATGCCCGCGGGGAAGTCCCCGGGGAAGTCCGTCTCCCGGCACCACCCGTGGCAGTCCCGGTTGGTGGCGGTGAGCATCTGGTAGCCGACGTTCGACGTGAGCGGGGCGTCCCGGTCCTGCAGCGCGCCGTTGCGGTACGCGACGTACCGGAACACGTCCTTCCGGGCGGCCAGGGTGGGGATCTGCAGGACGGCCCGGGGTCGGCTGACGAACTCGTTGTGGATGTCGTCGGCCATCAACTCGTGGCCCTTCTCCCCCTCGACCGTCATCTTCCGCGGCTGCCCCCCGACCATGCAGTTGTACAGCACGACGTAGCGGATCCCCGGCGACTTGCGCAGCATGTACTCGGCCAGCGCCAGGTGCCCGCCGTACCCGACGTTGGTCGCCACCCCCAGGTTCACCACCTTGAACCCCGGGATCTCGGCCATCGCCACGTGCGGAATCACCCCGTGGTTGCACGAGCTGTCCCCGACGAACAGGACGTCGGGGTCGCTGAACCGCTGGACCCGGAGCTTCTCGTACACCATCGCCCGCTGGACCGGCTCCGGCTGGCAGAAGGAGTGGTTGAGGAAGTTCGTTCGCTCCAGCCGGTCCGGCTTGGCGGCCGCCTTGTACCCGACCTCGATCCCGAGCATCCCCAGCCCGGCGAGCAGCCACGGCCGGAACGCGACGGCGGCGGACGGGCCGCGGGGACCAACGTCGGCCTGTTGGCGCCGGACCGCCCACGGCCCCCGCAGGAGCCCGACCATTCGGCCGAGCGCGGCCCGGGCGACGCTAGAAGGCGAAGTAGATGAACTCATTGGCGACCCTCCGGCCGAAGAAGGTGATCCCGTAGACGAGCCCCAGGATGCTCAGCGCCCCGGCCGGGGCCGGCAGCCGGAAGAACAGCCGGCGGACGTCGCCGCCCGCGAGCTTCTCGGCGAGGTCCCCGAGCAGGGTGACGGCGGTCAGCAGGAGCAGCCCCCAGGCCAGGGCGTAGAACACGTAGTTCTCCGTGATCCACTGCGGGGAGAGCGGGTTGCTGAGCATCTGGGGCACCTGGGCGATCGACCGCATGACCAGGCCGAGGTGCTCCAGCGAGGTGCACCGGAACAGGATCCAGCTGAAGCAGATCAGGTGCAGGAACAGCACCCACGCGACGGCCGACCCGACGACGCGGCCGAGCCCGCGGCGGAGGTAGCGGTCCACCGGGCAGAGGACGTACGCGGCGTACAGGGCGCCGTGGAACGCCCCCCACAGCAGGAACATGACCCCGGCCCCGTGCCACAGCCCGCACAGGACCATGGTCAGGAACATCGCCAGCAGCACGTGGACCGTCCGCCCGCGCCGCCCGTCGCCGGCCATCCAGAAGCAGAGCGGGGTGAACAGGAACTCGCGCAGCCAGGTGGTCAGGGAGATGTGCCACCCGGCCCAGAACTGCGCCGGGTTGACCGACAGGTACGGGGTCGCGAAGTTCCGCATCAGGTTCACGTTGAACAGCATCGCCGACCCGAGCGCGATGTCCGAGTACGAGCTGAAGTCGCAGTAGATCTGCCCGGCGAAGGCGTACGCGAACAGCAGCCCGAGGCCGGGCACGGGCTGGCCCGCGTCGAGCGGCATCGCCTGGCCGATGAACTCGACGATCCCGCCGAAGTTGTCCGCCAGGACCAGCTTCTTGAACAGCCCGAACAGGATGAGGAACAGGCCGCCGCTCGCGTCCCGGGCCGAGACCATCGGCCGGACGCCGCTCAGCTGCGGGAGGAGGTTCTGCGCCCGCTCGATCGGCCCCGCCACCAGCTGCGGGAAGAACATGATGTAGTTCATGTAGTCGATGAACTTCTTGGTCGGCGCGAACTGCATCTGGTAGACGGCGATCACGTAGCAGAGCGTCTGGAACGTGTAGAACGAGATGCCCGGGGGGAGCGGGATGTCGGTGGCCGGGATGCTGACGCCGACGAACTCCCCGACCGGCTGGAGGAGCCGGGTCAGCCAGTTCGTGTACTTGAACACCGCCAGCATGCCGAGGTTCAGGACGCAGCTGGCGATCAGCAGCAGCTTGCGAACCCGGTCGCTCCCCCCGGCCAGTCGGACGCCGATGTTGTAGTCGACGACCCCGGAGACGAGCAGCGGGATGAGGAAAACCGGCGCGAAGAAGCCGTAGAAGAAGCAGCTGGCGAGCAGGAGAATCCACTTCGCCGCCGGCTTCGTCCGGAAAAGGGTGTACAGCGCCCACACGAGGGGCAGGAAGACGAAGACGTAGAGGTAGGAATTAAACTGCATGGGCCACGCCCCTCACTCGGGTGGCGGAACCCGTTGCCGGGTTCGTAAACCGGTGGCGCTCGTCGTGTCGGTTGTGCGGGAACGATGCGTCGAATCGCGTCACCGAGTGCGTCTCCACCTACCCCACTTCCCCCGGCCGAGCGGGTCGCGGATGATAGCTCGCTACCCGGTGGAGTCAACGTCACTCGCGCCCCTCGTCGTCGACGAAGGTCCGCAAGGTCCAAGGCACGGACACGCACTGCTACTGCCAGGAGGAGGTCCAGGCGAACATCGCACACGGTCGGGGATGTGACGAACTTCGGTGGCTGGCGGACGTCGTTCCAGCGCTGTACCCGGCGGACGTGCAGCGTCGGCGGTCCTGTTCGGGCGCGTCGAGCGGACCTGCCCCTGTCGTCGGATGAGGGGAAGGGGCTGCAACACTTCAGTATCGCAGCCCAATGCGGATCATCTGCACTCGTACGTTTCGGGATACCCAACCCGCGGCGTGTTACCAGAAACTGCGGACTGAGCGAGCCTATTCAAAGACATCGCGGGCCACGGTCCCGGCCACGTCGGTGAGGCGGAAGTCGCGGCCGGCGTAGCGGTACGTCAGCCGCTCGTGGTCGATCCCCAGCAGCGCCAGCAGCGTCGCGTGCAGGTCATTCGTGTGAATCCGCCCCTCCACGGCGCGGATGCCGTACTCGTCCGTCGCCCCGTAGGTGAACCCCGGCTTCACGCCCGCGCCCGCCAGGAACATCGGGTAGCCGGTGATGTTGTGGTCGCGGCCGTCCACGCCCTGCGACGTGGGGAGCCGGCCGAACTCACTGCCGAACAGCACCAGCGTGTCGTCGAGCAGCCCGCGGCGGTCGAGGTCGTTCAGCAGCGCCGCCGTCGCCCGGTCGATCGAGCGGCAGCGGTCGATGAGGCCGGCGTGGAGGTTGTTGTGATGGTCCCAGCCGGGCTGGCAGATCTCGACGAACCGCACGCCCGCCTCGCACAGCCGGCGGGCCATGAGGCACTGGCGGGCGAAGGCGGCGTTCGGAGCGTCGGTGGCGCCGTACTCGTCGCGCACCCGCAGCGGCTCCTTCGACAGGTCGAGCAGCTCCGGCACCTTCCCCTGCATGCGGAACGCCAGCTCGAACGACTCGATGATGCCGTCCACCGCGTCCGGCGCGCCGGGGGCGGCGGCCAGGTCGCGGTTCATCCCCTGGATCAGGTCGAGTTGGCGGCGCTGCAGCCCGGCCGTGGTCGCGGGGCGAAGGTTCGGCAGAGTGCCTCGGTCGTCGATGCGGGTGCCCTGGAAGTGGGCCGG
>Ga0190275_10001156_pt1 | contig 20164 bp, 20 predicted proteins | sample Popmic550T_FD_133745 | JGI IMG/M metagenome (GOLD analysis project Ga0190275, IMG submission 133745) | Populus adjacent soil microbial communities from riparian zone of Yellowstone River, Montana, USA - 550 T | ecosystem: Environmental > Terrestrial > Soil > Riparian zone > Trees stand | place...
CCACGGCATCATCCACAGTATCATACACGGCATCACCCGCAACATCAGCCACGACACCGCCATCTTCGATCCCTTCCGTCCCAGCCCCTCCAACTTCCGCTCCTACTCTGTCTCCGAACTCGCAATACAGCTTCTTCACCACTGTCTTAAATATTCTTGCCAGCTTGTCGTCTGTTCCGGCTCTTTTGCGCGCTTCGACAAAAAACTCCCGAAGAACGTTTGTGACTGTGCTTCCGCTTACGTTTCTGGACTGCCTTATGAACGAATAGAAGGTTCTGAGCATCTTTTCTCTTCTAATCCTGTGCCCGTCGAACATTCCCCCCATCAGATACACCAAAAACTCGTTTGTGTACTTGGCGTCGCAGGAGAGCGCCGAAAACACCACGAACGGCGTCAGCACGAGCCCGTCTGCCAGAAGCATTTTTTCGTTAAACACGTCCATCAGCGTTACAAACAGCCTTTTGTTCATCTTTTTTTCTAAGTATTTTATAAGCGAGACGCCGCCCTTAACCAGCACCTCTATTTTCTGCGCTATGTTCTTGTCGCAGGCAGAGTACCCGGGGCTTGGAGAGTTCTCGCACGAAATATCCTCGCAGCTTCTTCTGTAGCACTCTTCGAAGAGCAACACGCGCTCTCTTTCATCCAGCTCCTCGAGCTCTAGGCCAAGCGATATGTCCAGGTTCACCATTTCGCACAAGATCCTGCGCACTATCACCGTCTCTGCAAACTCCTCAGACTCTGCGAACTTCAGATACTCTTCGGTCCTTCCTATCGACATCTTGTACCCGCCGGCGACTATTTTATTCAGCAGAGCTGTTTTCTTGAACGGCGTCTTTTCCCTCTCCTTGCCGTAGCTTTTGCACAGCGCCAGCAGCTCGCTCTCTCCCTTCATTAAAAATTATTTAAAAATTTAGATAGCATAAAACCGGAACAGCCAGAGATTTTAGAAGATAAAAATATTTTTAAACTATTGTTGAGCAAAGAGTAAACAAACAAATGGAAGGGAAGAGAAGTCGAATATTCTGGCACCAGAACGAAGTAGAGGTGCAAGGCAGCAGGTTTGACGCGTTTGATGGCGCTGAAATAAAAGGGAAAAAAGGGCTCGAGGGCGGGCTGTGCGCGCCGGGCCCGAAGGCGGAACCCCCTTTCGAAGTAGAGGTCCTGTTTAGCAGGTTTTTATTCCGGAACAGAAGGGAGGCGTCCGTCTATCTCATAAAAATATCGTCGCTGAACAGCTCCTGGGCCGTTGTTAAGACAATTGACGAGTTCGTAGGGTTTGTGTCCTCGTTGAAGACGTACACAGATGCGCTATCGCAGTTAAGCGTGAGAAACCTCCTGTCGCTTTCGCCTAGAAGGCAGGAAGAGAGAGAAATTTTGATAAGATTGGTGATATCGACTTTTTTGAACAGTCCGGCGCTGAATATGCGCGCGCAGGGGTTTGTTCTGACTAACACCGTGTCTATTGAGGAGATGGAGGCGATTGGAACCGAAGAGGTTCTCGAAGAGTACGTGGGGAAGGGCGACGGCGTCTATCTCGTGGAGCACAGGGGGTGGATCAGAGGATGGGAGTGCGGGTACTTCCAGCTGCGCTCGCATATTTTAACAAGGACCTCTCCGATCTCCGGTAGGGTCAAGGAGACGATCAACACAAAGGAGGCGCTGATTACCATAAGAGGAAAGACCATGGTTGTAAAACTTCCCAAAACAGAAAGAGTCTTTTTTTCTAACGACAAAACAACGGTCAGCACTTTGAGATCCTGGTTTGCAACAAATTGAGACTCTGGTTCATAACAAATTGAGATCTCGGCTTGCAACAAATAATTCAGAAATCTAATACGCACCACAAACGGAGCAAATTTTTAAGGGTTCGCTAGTATCACGCAAGGCTGCAGCCAGCACCAACAATAAATATCCTCTAGGTTAAGAAGAGCTCTGCGCACAGAATACTCCGAAAATATTTTCCAAACTAACAGGCTCAGATAATTTATTGGACCAGTGAGGCAGGTAGCGCGAGTAGATAAGGATGGGTGAGTGGATAAGAACAGGCAGACAGGTAGATATGTCAGATTCAGATGCAGTCTTACCTATCTATTATCTATCTATCCTTACCATCCTTATCAGATATCCCTACTTACCATAGATCTATCCTTACCTACCATCTATCCCTAATCACCCATACTTACCATGCCTATCCACCCTTACCTAATCAACCCCACCACATCATCCAACATTTATCTCCTCAACAACCTGATCTACCCTGCTCTTCAGAGCCGATATTACCTCCTTAACCGTGCCTATCTCTTCATTTGTAAGGTGCTTGTACCCGATCCACGTGTATGTGAACTCTCCGAGAAGCCCGTCTATACTGCCTCTCATCAGCCCGCTTCCCAGGATGTCGAGAATTGTCTCCTCTAGCATGTCCGCGTCCAGCGACAGCGCAGACGAAAGATCCGAAATCAAAACGCATCTCTGCTGCACCCTGAAGAAGTAGTTCAGAAGCCTGATCCTCAGCGCTTTTCTTCTCACTGTCTCGCATATTTCCGGATCTATCTTGTTCGCTAACTCTGTTGCTTTTCCTTCGCTTCCCTCCTCCAGTGCCTTTGCCAGCTCTAGCGCAGCCCCGTTTTCGCCTAAGGAGATAAGCCTTGCGAACGAATACACCTTTTCTGAGAGTATTCCAGACACGAGACACGCTCCAAAGACGTCTGCGTCGTAATTCGACATCTCCAAATACTCCAAAAGATTTTTGAACGCAGGCGAGTAGTTTCGCGTCCTGTAGTGCAGCATTCCCAGCGCTAAATGGAACCTTCTAAGTGACTCTTTGCTCTCCATTTGAACGTACCTGCAGTCGTGCAGGATAATTCTCGCAGAAGAGACGTTTCCTGCGGCTATTTGCCTCTGCGCGATGTCCAGCAGGAGCCTAACAACGGCAGGCCTTCCCTTCTTTGCTAAGTGTACCCCCTGCTGCACCACGCCTGTACTCGTTCTGTCGGGGTCCGTCTCCATCTCTATAAGCAGAGAGAGGCCCTTGTGGAGTATAGAGATGCCTTTTTCTTCGGCGCACTTCGAGCTGACCGCAGAGGTGAGCTCCGCAAACGACTCTGGATACAGGTTGTAGTAGTTAGGAACCACTACCTCTTGGTAGACCTTTTCTGCTTCTTTTCCGTTCATTTTTGCTATCTCCTCTAGCAGCTTTTGCGAAAGTTGGTGGAACTTTCCCTCTTGCACGAGCTCTCCAAATCTCTCCATAACAAATAAATGAAAATTTCGCTTTATTTCGTTTCGTTCTTCAGCTGGTCTCTCTTCCTGCTTCCCCATGTCGACATAATCTCGGAGTATCTGGACGAGAACTGCTCGTCTACTTCGGAAATAAGGCCTTTCAGTCCCGGCACCACTTCTTCGATCGCAACGCACGCCGCTGTTTTTCTTCCAACCATTGCTCCAAGTCTTTCTTTAGTGTCAAATACGGCGTAGCTAACTCCCATTTTCTTGCAGAGCGCTGGAAGGAAGAGCACAACAACGAGAGGATCTACGTTGTTTGCAATCAGAACGAGTTTTGCTCGTTTTTTTTCAATTATGGAGACAACTTCGCGAATTCCGAACCTGATGGAGACCTGCTTCTTTTCTTCTTTTTTTTCGATTCTTGCTGCGCGCTCTTCGGGCGTTTCTGGCTTGTACTTGAGGAATATCTCTTCTATTTTGCCTTTTAGCTCTTCGTCCATTTTTTGGTTGAACTGGTGGACTGCGGGAGGCGCTTTTAGAGCTGAGACCAGCGCTTCTTTTTTTCTGGAGATTACTGCGCTCTGTTTCTTGAGCTCGTTTTCTGCATCGCTTGCGGAGTGCTTCCTTCCTGCGTTTCTTCTGTTTCTCGGGTATTTTCCGTTGATGTACTCGTTAGATCCGTGTTTTGTAGTCATTGCAAGGGCAAAATTAAAAAAATTCTTAAATGCTGGGGGTGAGGGTTGGTGAGAGTAGGTGGGAATGGGTGGAGATGAGTAGGAATGGGTGGAAGTGGATGAGGGGTAGTAGGAATGGATAAGGTTGGTAGTATAAGGCCAATTAGCGTACCAAATATCAAAATAGCCATCATGTCTATCTATCTAACACCTGTCCATCCACCCCACACTTACCACCGCTACCTGTTCATCCATCCTTACCATCTCTACCACCCCACCCTTACCATCCAATATCTGCCTCACAAGTGACTATCTTCCTGATCTTTCCAGAGTGACTCTACCTCATCTAAAATAGCGCTATAGTTTGTGGCAGAGTTATCCGGTTCTTTTTTAGACTCTTTTTCTCTCCCTCGTTCTGTCTCTAATTGTAGCGTTGTTCTCTGTTCTTTTTTCTTCTTCAGAGATGCCAGGTTCTCTAGATGCTGTTTTAGCTTCGTTTTTGAGACTGCAGAGTTCTCTAACAGCTCGTAAAGCTTGTTAAGGATGGCTATTTTGCTAAGTGTTTCTTCTATGCAGGCTGGCTGGCTTAGGAGTGTAAGGGCGGTCTGTACGGCTTCAAGCGCTTCGTCGAGTAGCTTTCTCGGGGAGGTGGTGAACAGATAGGGAAGGTGGCTCTGTTTTAGTCTTTTTTCTAGCTTCTGCGACACTGCGTGTAATTTTCTGTTATCTCTAAGCTTTTTCTGGAACTTTTCGACCGGCTCGATAAGCCTGTGGATAACCGCAAGTTCTGTCTCTTCTTTTAGGAAAAACACTCTTGTGGCAAGGGTGAAGTAGATGTAGCATATGTTAGTTGATGGGAGGTGGAGATGTGCGGGGTGTTTATGAAGAAGGTACCCGAGGTAGAAGGAAAGATCGGAGGGATAGAAGTACGAGAGAACCGGAAGAAGCTCGGCGGAGGAGACGAGAGAGTCTGTGTAGCCGGGCTCTTCGGAGGTGGGGGGGTATTGGGACAGCGTCTCTTTGGCGGAGATGCTTAGAACCTCTTTGAAGAACGAGATTTGGGATACGGAGGCTAATTTCTTGTTTTTGATGGTTCCAGATGCTTTGGATAGGTCTGTGAAGATTTTAGAGGCGTGTCCTACTGATTTTCTTATCTTGAGCGTTATTTTTTTGATTTTTGCGAGGGCTGTTTGTGGGGTTTCCTTTTTTGGAAGTATTTCTGGTGGAAAATCAAACCGGGTTTTCACGTGCTGTTTGTGTTTTTCAAGGTACGCGAAGTAGTGCACGTCCAGGTCTGCGCACTCTTTTTCTTCCCGTTTTATGCACTCCGCAACCATCTGCTGCAGCCTCTTTATGTACGACGTCCTGGGGGTGTTTGTTTCTCCGTCCGGTGAGATAAGGGGGGAAGGGTCCTGCATCGCAATCAGCGCGTCTGCTCCGCAGTTGGCAGCGCAGCTGAGGAACGTGCTGAGCTGGTCTTTGTTTGTGCTTACGCTGAGATACCTCCTGTGCATCTTCTTCACAAAGCTGACAAGCTCTTCGACTCTTTCTAGGTTCTTTGTGTACTGCGCATGCACTTGTGCTACTTTGGTATCTATTTCGAGACCCATTATAATTCTCAGGACAAATATCCTCCCCTGGATCTTCAAAATAGTCGCGCATGTAGATACCGAAATAAGCCGTAAAATGTATCCAAACGAGCAGCTTAGCTGGATGCAGCACATGTACGCTAGTCTTATCATGAAGCTGTCGGGGGTGCAGAGGGTGATCTTTTTTCTGATCTCGCTTACAACTGCTGCCTCTATCTGTTCTACGCTTGTTTTCTCGCTCTCGTTGATCGCTATGTTGGCGCCGTTTAAGATTTCTCTTATCTGCTCTATCCGCTCGCTCCCTGGCGCATATCTTCTTTTCCATTCGCAGATCAAGACGTACCCCTGCATATAATCTCTAAGCCCGGGCTTTCTTTCTGCCCCGCTCTCCTCAGACGCATGGACTTGAGGGCTATTAAACGCAGCGGCTGTAAACACCTCAAACGGGCTAGGCGCAGGTCTTTCTCTATCTGCGCTCACTCCTCCCCTGTCGCCCACACTCTCCGGCGTTGAAATAGAGCTCTCCTCTCGCACCCCCTGCAATCTATCGGCTTTTCCATCATCTTTGATTATCTGCACAAGCTGGCACGATATCTTCTCTTCTCTTAAAATCATTTTTATCTTTCCGAACCGTGCCTATATATCTTCAAATCGCAACTTTATTTTATTATGTCACCGTACCGATGGAGTACCCACGGAGTGCCCATAAGTTTGCTATTGGGTTGGCACAGGGTTTGGTTGGCATAGTGTCGTTATGTAATATCCCTATAGTTACCCTATTTGGTAATACCCTAATGAGGTAATTTTCAGGATATAAATATGCGATAAAAAAGAGGATCCAACTGCTAAGCAATCCCTTCCAACTCCTACCACGCTTCTACATCCCTTCTAGCATCTCTATCCATCTTTTACATCTCTGTCTCTCCAATTCCACTATACAAAGTGTCTTAAAAACACCCTCTCAATTGAGGTGTTCTTAATAAACACCAGCCCATACTCTAAGTTCTCTTTTGTTCTTCCATCTGCCAAAATCATATTTCCGTCTTTATCTTTTCTTAACAGCCTTCCAATAATACTAGGAAGACGTCTTGTTCTTTCTACTTCGACCCATATCTCCTCTTTTTTCATTCTCGATTAAAATTTTATACGATGGCAGTTTACGGGTAGTTGTTGTGGTGGGGGTGGTTATGCGGGTGTTTATGCGGATGGTTATGCGGGTGGTTATGTGGGTGGTTATGCGGATGTGTATGTGAGTGGTTGTGCGGATGTGACAACTTCTACATCCATCATGTAACCGTAACAATAATACCTATACTTACAAACCTGCATATCCATCGTTACCTACCTAGTCATAGCTATTCATCCACCTACCTATTTTCCTTACCAATCCACCATTACCCAGCCACCTACCCCTCCAATCCACCCCTACATGTAATTCTGAGTGTACATTTTCCTGATCTCCTCTCCTATGTCTGGCAGCTCCATCAGCTCCTCTACCGTATAATATGTTATGTCATACCTCTTTAAAGCTTCTTCTCTGCTCATCTTGTCCATGTCTCTGAGAACAGCCTCTTTCATAAAAACTAAAACAGCTGATTTATTTGTACTACATTACACCCGTACGTACAAACAGTTTCACGCGCCCCCTCTGAGTCTCAGCACCAGGTGGATCGTGCTTTCCTTCTGGATGTTGTAATCGGAGAGCGTCCTTCCGTCTTCCAGCTGCTTTCCTGCGAAAATGAGCCGCTGCTGGTCGGGGGGTATTCCTTCCTTGTCCTGTATCTTAGTTTTAACCGCGTCTATCGTGTCGTTCGGGTCTACTTCGAGAGTTATTGTCTTGCCTGTGAGCGTCTTGACGAATATTTGCATGTCAAACAAACAATGCGAGAAATTATACCTTTCCCGATCATGGGTTAAAGAATGTACCAGTCAGAATAAATCCTGAGGATCCTGTCTTCGAGGCCTCCGGGTGCACGAGTCCAATCCGCGTTTGGTATCTCCGCATGAAGGTTTCCCGGAGATTGATTAGGCTGACTTGAGCGCGCTTCATCAACGCGTTGAATAGAGGGACAAGAGCGTCTTTGCAGTGGTGGTACATGAGAAAGTCTACAGAGGCTGTTTTGTGCACTGTTTCTATAAGAGAGAGCGTCTCTTCTGGGCAGAACGGAGCATTCGGCGCGAGAATGAGTACGACCCTTTCGTTTGGGCGGATCGGTATCTTTTGCGTTCTTTCTGGCGAATACTCCTCGATATTCGTGGGGTACCCCATTACATCGAGAAGATGCGTTGTGTAGACTGTTCTTTTGATTCCGAACAGGTTGTGGGTGCCTCCCCTGGCAGTGGCAAGCGCTGCTACCACTGCGGACCTGTACCCGTCATCGACAACGGCAAGGGAGCTGTCGATCGAGTAGAAGAGGATCTGTGCGATGGCTTCGTGCGAGATGAAGTGTTCGCTCTTTGCTAGCTTCATTTGCATTAGCATTGGAAGTGAAGGCGTGTCGAAGGCGATGTGGGTGGGGGACTTTTTCTGCTTCTTTTCTTCGTGCTTGTTTTTTGGGGGCGTAGGTGCGGATGGGAGGAGAGTAAGTGCGGTTTTTGTGAAATATACCCTTTTTGGAAGTCCTATGATCTCGTTGACCTGTATTACGCCTATTTTCTTCATGTAGAGGGGCTTTTTTTGGTCTTTTTGGGTGTGGATGCATTTGAGGGCCATTTGGTTGGAGGTAACGGCGATCCATTCGTTTTCTCTGACTGGGTCTGTCTTGTTTACAGGGGGTGTCTTGGGGAGGGATTGTTCTTGGTCACGTGGGGGGTGCTCCGTTGGGGTGTCGCAAGATGGAGGCTGATTGCTGCGGTTTTCATCTGTCGTAAGAGCGGCGTGCATGGATATTCCGCTGCTAAAAATTTTTTGTTATCATACGGGAGAGCAGGTGGCGTGGAGAGCAGGTGGAATATAGATGTGGAGGTACTTATTGGTTAGTGTTGGCATTGCGGCGTGTGCGATATTTAAGCGAATGTACGTGCAGGGCGTCCTAGAGGCATCTAATCTGAGTATAAATAGGTAAAATTTTTTAATAAATGGGTTGGCCTTGGGCATTTAAGTGGATATCTCTTGCAATAAAGGATGAATCCTAACTATTTGAGCACAGTATTGATAACCACCGATCCAGGTCTCACTTACAGATAGGTGGTAAATCAGTTGGTCCCCTAATCAATCTTACCATCTACATAGACAATTCAAAATCCAATAAAGATGACAGGCTCAAGCAATGGCTCGACGACCAATACTTACACCTAATATGGGATGGGCAGTACTCGAAAAATTTTGTAAAATTACGCCCACCGAAAGAACAGCACGTCCTCACCGCCAATAACAATAATTTTTTAACGAACTTCCAAAAAAAGAAATATATTGGTTATTTCACCCGAAAAATTTGAAAGGAGATGGAAGAAGAGCAGAAAAAAGTCTTGGACAAGCAAAGATCTATGTCTTTGAATAAAGCCATAAATCTGCTAGAAAAAGTAGTTAGCCAAGCGATTACAATAACCAACTTAAACAAAAAGAACGTTGGAAAAGACGCGGAGTTAATCAAAATTAAAGCTCAACTAGAGAACATAAAAGCGAGATGCACAATTGACAAGCCCGGCTTAGAACTAAACGGGCTAGAAGATGAAATAAAAGCAGAGGTAAAAAAAGCGATAGATTCTATGTGTTTGCTAAGAGCTGGTTTGACAGGCGCAGAAGAGGAAGTTGCAGGCAGAGAAGATAAGCACAGACAAGTAGCAGATGAGAACGATAAAAAAATAGATATCTTACGTCAACAGTTTAAAATTAAATACGGAGAGTCTATGGTTCTCCCCGGAATAGTAAGCGATATGAGAGATGAAAACACTGGCCTGCTAAAGCGAAGGCTGGAATTGGAGGAAGAAGAAAAGGCCCTTAGACACGCCTTCCGCGTTGATATGGAGGGCTTAAAAAGCGTTCACAATTTTAACGCAGCAGAACTCATACACGCTTTGAGTAATGAAGTCCCACAAAAGCTAGAGATAATAGAGAAAGACATGGAAAAACAAGGGGAAACCGAATCGAAAAGAGAGAAGATCAGGGTAGAAGAGGACTGTCTAGTCAGAAGAGTGGAAAAACTGACACAAGAGACGATAAATTATAACCCAGGACCTGGTGTTTCAAAGTATGATGTTAACATGCGTATTACTCAAATACGTGACAATATGAATCTCGAAAAAAGAAAGGAGAAACTGCAACGAGACGTTGAAAAGCTGAGAATGAAAAAAGATGACATGGATAGAACCCTGCAAGAGATGCTTAAATTTATGGAAAAGTTACAATGTTCTGACCTGGATACTTTTTATTTGAAAAGGGACATGGATGAAAACAAAAAAGAACTGATGATAAAACTTGATTGTCAGACGATGGATGAAATAGAAATAGAAGAAGAGAAATTGAAAAAAGCTGTATGCAAATTCGAAATGTTCAATGAACAAGTAAAAAAAAGTATAATAAAAGGAATGAGCTCCAAATTCACAGCCATAAACACGAAAATAATATTTATGAAAAACACTTTCGCTAGTATAAATCATTTCCTCGTAAAATTTGAAAAATTCGAAAAAGGTATCGGAGACAAGAGAAACAAGTGGTTACTGGATGTAAAAGGGGTCAAGGATAAGAAGTACAACGTGCATTTTATCAATGTGTTGGGGAATACTTTGAACGAATTAAAAGCAAGAGAAGAAACAATAGCAAACATAACTCATGAACTCGAAGATCAGCTTTTGGAATTATCTGAAAAAGACCTAACGGATACCATGCTTCAGATGGCATTGGCTAAGGTACTTAATGTAAAGGAAGAAGTAGACTTTGCTGAATACATTTTAGGGGATCGAGATACTAACCTCAAAACCTTAAATGATCTAGAGTTAACGATGACATTCTGGTTGAATAGACAGAAATTAGATACTAAAAGTAAGCGCGGGACTAATCCTAACCCATCTATCTTTGAAATATTAGGAATAGACAAAAAGATTGAGTATTATTCGCAACTGCTAGATAGTGTGGTAACTTCATTCACTAGCAAGCTAAATTTCATCCTCGGACTTCCTCTAAGGCTTCCGGCTTTTCTTGTGTGCCCTATTCTCTTTGCATATCCGCACGTTTTCTTGCTGTACATTCTTCCAAAGTTCGCCGCACCCGAGGTCCTGGAATACCGCATTCTGACGTTTTTCATCCCCATTGTCGTATCATCCACCATAGGGGCGCTGGTTCTTCTGAGAAATGTTTTTAATGCTGACATTCCGAAGTCTTGGATAGTATCTCTCAACATAAGCATGGTGTGCCTGGTTGCTGTTTTCGGGCTTTTAAGCTCTGAAGTTGTTTTCATCGTATTCCTGATAACTGCATCGATGTTCACCTTTGTAATGGTGTTTAAACTTATCTCTCTGCTGTACGGGCTCATTGCTGGTAAAGACTTCTCTATTACAGGTGTCGCTGTCAAGCTGTGGTGGATAAACTTATCCTGCATGCTGGTACTGGCCTTGTCTATGGCGTCTCTGCCGCACTACATCGCCGAAACCTACGGTTGTGCCATCGAGAACTTTGATATGCGCGAGGAATGCAGAGCTGTTAGCGTGTTGCTGCTGTACATGCTGGGAATCTATAACTTCCACACTGATGTCTTGCAAGACAAAGCTGCCCAAAAGCTCATGATTGGCCTATTTATGCTTGTAATGTGTGTTCTCGTCGTTTTACGCTCTTACGAGGTTAACACAGACATTATGCGTGTAGTGAACATTATGAAACAAGACCCGATTTTGGCTCGTTTTTATCATTGACCTGTCGCGCAGGCGTACTTTTTGAGATGTATAATGTAAAAGCAGGGGTACCCTCTCGACTTTGTTTTCTAATAAATCTGTTGGCTGGGTGTTTAAGTGAATAGTTTTTGTAAGAACAGGTGCCTTCCAGCTAGTAAGCCACGAGTAGCAAACATCTTTAGTCTTTGATGGGTCTACAAAATCCGACTAGTAGTAACATCGGCAATTATGCTTCAAATACTCAGCCCTATCAAAAGGCTACTCACGGAGGATACTAACGACGTACCAACACACTCCCCTGCAATTTACAGAGGATGCAGAGCAGCGAAAGATCTTGGAACAGATAGAAATAAGCCTTAAAAACGCACCACTCTCCTTCAATATTGCGCCATCTAAGGTGCCCCTGCATTTACAATAAACATGTTACGGATCGAATTGGCTACGTACCTGCGATACCATCACACATCCAACCACCACGCCGCCTCTCCAACCCCCAGCACGCTCTCCTCACCAATCCTGATTTATTATAGCATCCTGGACACGAGCTCGTCGAGATACTTTCCGTGGTCTCCCGTGGATCCGCCGTCCACGAAGTCCCGGATCTTTCTTCCTCCGTACCCTTTTCTCGGCGAGCTGAGCCTGAACGGCCAGAGCCACTTGTTTATCGCCGACGCGTTCGTGCGTCCGAGGAACAGCGCCTCCACTATCTCCTCTATCGTGTTGATTTCTCCTCCGAATCTGTCGAACAGCACCTCGGGCGTGATGTTTTTTCTCTCTCCGTTGTATTTGCAGAACGCTCTTTCGTACAGCATCCTTCTGATCGTCTGGAGGGAAAGCGTCCCGTACGCGATGTACGACTTCACGTTGTGGAGCATCGGCTTCGTCGACTTGTTGTTCACGACAAACGTGCCCGTGTGGATCCTGTGCAGCCTGAGCGACTTCAGGTCCTTGATCACCTTTGGCGGCGCTCTCAGCGCGCTTCTGATTCTGATCGCAAAGAAAAACGGCGCTTCTCCGGGCACGTATATCTCGTTCCTCTCCTCCGCCTCTTTTGTTTTCCTCTCCTCCTCTGCCAAGAACTTCTTCATTCTCTTGATGCAGCTGACCGTGATGTTTTCTACTTCTTTTGGTGAAAGCTGTTGCACTGCGTTCATTTCTGCAGGGTGCAAAAATAAAAATATTTGAGGGTGAAGTTGGATGTGGGTGGGGTAGGTGGGGTAGGTATATGGAGTGTGGGTGGATTAGGTGGGGTAGATGGTGTAAGTGGTGTAAATGGTGTAGATGGTGCAGGTAGATGCGGTAGGTGGGTGGGAATGTGGTAAATATTTATGACCCAAAAAGACATATGCAATGTTATTATCGCTAATCTGTCCCATCTCACCTGCCCATCTCACCTACACCACACCACCACACCTAAAACGTGTCCATGCCCGCTGGTATCGAAAAGCTTCTGTCGAACTCTGCGCGGTCCATTCCGAAAGCGTTGCAGAGGTACGTCTTGAGAGAGAGTATGTTTTCTGTCACTGCGTTGACCTCGGAGACAAGAGACTCTGCTTCTTCCTTGAGGGCCTGGATCTGCGCTGGGTCGTTTTCTTTGCATATTTGGAGCTCTGCGTCCAGCGTGTCGAGCTTTTTTCTGTTCCTGTCGAGAGCTTCGAGGCCCGTTTCTCGGTCTGTCGTCTGCTGCCTGCTTGCTCTCAGCGATGCGCTGCTGGCTTCGAGCTGTTTTTCTCTTTCTTCGAGTTTTTGCGTTTCTTCTTCGAGCTCTTCCGCTCTGTTCGCTAGCTGCTGCTGTTTGTCCGCTGCGAAGCACCAGTAGTACTTCAGGGATCCGATCTTTTCTTCTCTGACTTTGTTTTCGGACACTAGCACCTCGAGCGCCTCTTTAACGCTCTGTGGGACGATGCCTTTTTCTTTTGGCGCTAGCTTCTCCAGCTCCTTCAAAGAGAAGAAGCTCTTTTTCTCCAGAAGCAGGTCGTGCAGCCTTTTGACTTTCTCATCCGCCTGCAGAGGCTTTGTTCGGGCGGCCATATTAAAAAATTGCTCATGGGTTATGAAGGGGATGCGGTAGGTCGGGTAGGGTATGGTAGAGTATGGTAGGCATGACATGAGATGTCTAGGCCCATGGCTAAATGCAAGACAATACCAGAACATCCCGCTCCATCTGCCATCCACACCATCACCACCAGCCCACTATCGCCCCACCCCGAGAATAAAGCTTTCCAACAAACTTTTAGACCCCATATCAAAGACTGTCCCATAAAAATTGCTCACTTAAATACCCGACTGTCCACAAAATTATCCAAAAGCAAGGCGTACTTTTTCAAAAAAATGTAGAGAAAGGTTTTATTTCAAAAATTTCAGAAACTTCTGGTCCGCCGGCAGAAGCTGAGCCAGGCACGTCGGACACCGGCCTGCTTTAGCACGCCCATGCTCTGTTAGCTCGCACCGAGTATTGGGAACTTCACATTCGCAAGTCACAAGAGATATGTACCCTCCTTTCATTAGAAACACCCGCGTCTATTTCTTCTCTATCCGGCTGGGGGTGTGTCGATGCTGGTATTGCCACTAGTATTGCCGCTGGTATCGCTATCACTCAGATCACTCCGATCACTCCTACCACTCTTATCTACTTCACCTGCCACACCTGCCTTACCTTCCCCGCCGTATCCCGTTTCCTTCTGCGTGAGCGACCTGTACTTCCTGCGTATCACCTGGACAGACTCCAGGATCTCCCATGCCATCTGGTCCACCAGGAGCCCTGGCACTGCGGCTACTCTTCGCTCCTGCTTCGCGGCCGCTGCCGCGTCGGGCGCGCTGGAGGATTCGGCGGAGATCTCCTCCACAACGACGCTGTTGAGGTCTCCGCGGTACGGCGCGGCTTTGGGGCCCTCTAGCCTTCTTTCGAGTTTGCGCAGGCACGAGAATGCGCGCGATACGCTCTCGCTGTACTGCTCCGGGCTCTCTTGCTGCTCCTTTATTCTTTTCTCCCGCGTCTCCCTGCACGTGTAGTATCTCTTCGGAAGCGTGTTCAGGAGCGGCTCTCCCGTCTCTTTGTTCGTTCTGAACATAAAGCTGCACTCTCTGCACTTCCACGCCTGCTTTTGCGTCCCGGATCTGTCTCTCGGGGCGCCGTTCTTCACCACAAGTTTGCCCCAGCACATCGTGCAGATCGGGATCTTTTCGGCCCCCTCTCTATCTAGCGCGCCAGATGGGCGGGAGTTTCTTTCTATTTTTGATATGTCGCCCGTATCCAGCGATCTTCTTTCTGCGCCCCCGGCCGCTGCTGCATCCGACAGCTCGGATCTGTCTGCCAACGGCGTGCCATCCTTACGTCCCGCGTCCATGCAGCTGATAAAAAACGAAAAACTTTTCCAGCTAGTACGCGCTGCTCCTGCTTTTCTGGCATTTTAGTGCACAGATGCTCTTTCACACGGCGCGGAGTGGCAGGCATAACGCTTCTGTGCATCTGCCGCTTTTCGCTCTGCCGGCCAAGCCAGCAGACGGTAGCTCGAGCGGAGGAGCCCGCGTCGCTCGCTGCATCCGTGGTAGCAGCTCAAAAAGCAGATCTCTTGGACATGCGAAGGCGGTGCGGAGTGCTGACATAAGATTTATTCGAGGCAATTTTGCAGTTATCTTTCAGGACTCTCCCTTGCTTCGCTCTTGAGTTCGCACATGTTTATCCGGTTCTTAAACTCTCGTCTCTTCTTCAGCAGTAGATGGGGCTGGAAAACACGGGGCGCTGGATGCGGGGCGTTGAAGTTGGTTCAGAAGTCTTCTTTGCTGCTTCGACTATCACTTGTAGCGTTGATTATGCTTTACAGTATTATTTGTATAGTGTGTTTGCTAGGACTGTCCTTCCAAAACTATCACTTGTTCGCTGCCTATCTGCGTCTCGAGATGTATCCCGTATGGTTGGTGTGAGAGCGGTGGCGGGTATGGACGGTCCAACAAAGTGAATAGCGCGTGTGGCCTATCCTTTGATGCGGGTCTACAGCGGGCCTGGAGAGTTGCATCCTTTGTCTCCAGAAGAGCCGTTATAGTTGAGAGGTGTTAAAGTGTAGACATGCGATAGATAGATGGCGTTGGGAAGGGAGATATGCGATTGCTGGGTGGGAAATATGTGGCTGTTTTGGTGGAAAAGAGATGCCTGTTGTGGTGGGAAAGAGGTCTTCTCAGCCCTGTCCTCGCTTTAATGGTATCAGAGAGCACATCTCCATTTACAAGCGCACTGGCCGCGGTATGCCAGAATACGGTATCACACTGTACCCCTGTCCCCGGATCTGCAAGATGTTATGGGTTAGCGGTGGTCTACAGGATAGTCATTTGGGCTGCATTTTGGTTGCATGTGGGTTGCATTTGGGTTGCGTGTGGTGTTTGGACTGCTATGAAATTGGGATTGCATGTGGCATCTATGTCGCATGTGGCATTGGCATCACTTGACTACCCAACCACCAAACCACCCGACTACACCGCCCCGCGCACATCCCAGCAGAAAATACCGGTCGAATTAAAGCCCCTGCAGATGCCGGTGAGTTCGTAAGCCACGTGCACCACAGCGTCGTGGCACGCCCTGAAGAAGAGCTCCGTTGCGTCCCTGTTCGTGAAGATGTACCACGCCGTCTTGCACAGGCACACCGGGAAAAAAGGCACGGACACGAAGACCAAAGGGTACACCAGCATGTGCCAGAACGTGAACGCCAAGTCTGCCGGCACCATGTCCCTGTCCTCGATGTAGAAAATGCTCGAAAGCATGATAAAGTCGATTACGTTTTCTCTGCAAATATCGCATAACAGATCGCCCATGAGAAATAAAATGTTAGCAATTTATTTTTAATAAATCTGCGGCCAGCACCACAGCTGCCGCCCTCTCTCCAGAAGAGGCGCCCTAGTCGTACATCTCCGCTCTTTTCTTTCTCTCTTGGTAGAGCCATATCGCGCCGTACACCGCGCAGGACAGGAAAAGTCCCATAATCATAATAGCAAAAATCTTATCTGTCGAAAAATCTGGGTCCATTCTGTTTGAAGTTTTTTTAAAATTTGCAAAAATATTTCAATTTATAAGATTAATGTTTCCTTTTATGGAAAGAAGGAGCGAGACAGGTGGAGTGGGGTAGGTGGGGTGGAGTGGGATAGATTGAGTGGCATATCTGGGATAGGTGAGGTGGAGTGAGGTGGAGTGGGATAGGTAAGGTGAGTAAGGCAGGCAGGACGGACTAGATGCAGGTGGTATAGGTGGTATAGGTGATATGGGTAGTGCAGGTGGTATCGAAATTCCAGACCAGCACACACATCCACACACATTCACCACACCTACCACCACACCACACCCGCATCCACCAAACCACTTCCTATTGGCTGCTCTGGCTAACCCAAATATGGAGCGACTTTCTCCGTGAGACAAGAATGCAACGTATCAGTAGAAACAAGAAACACACATTTATAACGGGCGGAGTGGGTGCAGGCGTCTTTCTCTCTATTCTGGTCTATCTCTGGATGGGGAGAGGGTCTCGCGAGGAGAGTGAAGAAGCAAGAATTAAACAGCTCGATCTCATCCACAAGCCGTCTGAAGGCTCAGAAGGAGAGGGCCCGTCGGGCATCGCCGACTCCATCTTCAAACAAGACGTCAAGTACATCTTGGAAAGTAATACCATCCGCGTGAACGAAAAAAACACGCTCGAAAAAGCCAAAGAGCTCGCGGGAAAAGCCTCGATTTTCAAACAGGACGTCTACATCGAGGGCGCGCAGAGCGACGGAACGCCCAGCGAAGTCGACAGAAGCACCCTGGTGGGAATACTTAAAGGGTGCAAGGTAGTTGGAAAACTCGTTCTGTCCGGCATGCGGTACCGAAACGACGTAAGCGAGACTCTGAAAACGTTCGAGGAAAAAGAGGGCCCCGAAGGGTTCGAAAAATTAGAGAAGGAAAATAGCCTTGCGGAGGTGAAGAAGCTCGTGTTCCACAACGTATCGCACGAGTTTGTGATGGACCTGATGGGCTCCTTCTCTTTTCCAGGCGTCCGGGTGATCGAGCTCACGAACACGGCGGTGCGGTCTACCGCGTTTCTGCAGATACAGCTGCACCCGGAGCTGCAGGTGGTATCGATCAGGCACTCTCCAGAGCTCGCGCAGGTCGGGATAGCGGCGCTGAAGAGGTTCGCGAAACTTGAAGACGTGTACGTGACGTACGCAACCAGCGCGAAGTTGGAGATCGACATGCTCGCTTTCGCAGAGCTGGTGGAGAAGCTAAAAGGCGTGATACTGGACTGGGGCGTTTTCCGCCGGATGGTGGAGGCGTGCAGCAAAGAGGGAAGGAAGGTGGCGATGAAGGGCGTGATCTTCTCGTTCGAGAACCTCAGCTACGAGGAGATCGCGAGCGCAAAGGAGTTTGCGAAGAGCTACAAGGAGGCGATAAAGATCGAGACGGAAGAGTTCTGGATAACGGTGAAGGAAAGCAGCACGGTGCCGTACGAGGAGCAGAAAAAGAGCGTCGAGGCGTGGGCCAGATCGTTCGAGCTCCTTCCGAGCGCCGCCGTTTCGAAGATAAGCGAGCACAGGTGGAAGGAGTACACCGTGTGGACGTGCAAGAAGAAGGTGCAGAGTAGCAAGTGGGTGTAGGTGGTGTGGTAGGTAGGTAGGTGTGGTGGTAGGTGGGAATATGACGATATACTACGCAATAAACAGGAACTGTACATTTGAGATGCTGGTCAAGGGGTTTGAAGGAGGCGGATGGGTATGTGTGGTGAGGTGGACAGGTATGTGCTGCCAAGGGGTAGCACTCCGCAGGACATGGCAGTGACGTGCTGCACCGGTAGTTTAGCATGGCACAGGTGTTTAGCTCTGCGCTAGATTACCACGGCTATCACACATACCACACTTATCATGCCTACCTCATCTGCCTCACCTACCCCACCTATCTCACCTATCTCAGATACCACGCCTGCCGCGTAAAAACATCGACACGCGAGAATAAAAATTTGATGGAGACTTTAACAGAAGAGCGCGTTTCGAAGATGAACGCGACGACGAAAAAGATTCTGATACAGAAGACAAAGGGAAAGCTCGCAGAGATGCTGCTGGACGTGGAGAGCGCGCAGTGGCAGGAGGAGGCGTACTCTCGGCTCGTGCGCAACTGGAGCCTTCTGGGGGCGTCTTTGGAGGCCCACGCCACGGTGAAAAACGAGGCGCTTTCTATTTGGGGGTTCCTGATCGAGACGGCGGAGTGTTTCACGCTGTACAGCGGGGCGAAGAAAGTCACGCAGAAAAGCGTCGAGGACGTGCGGGCGGCGTTCCGCTGCGTGCTGAAGAGCGGCGTGGGGATGTTCTACCTGTACGCGATCCACCGGATAAACAGAAGCAAGCCGTTCGTCAACTCGCTCAACTTTGTCATCGAGCATCTCGAGGAGGTGCTAGAGAAGTGCGAGGTGGAGTGTATGATGAGGTGAGGTGCGGTGGAGGATGCGATGTGACGGGGTGGATGATGGAAAGGCGGCTCGGTGCAATCGCGGCGCCTAAATCGAAGCAGCTCATGTTACAGCGGCACGCACTGGATGGGACGCGCGGTGCACGGGCGAGACCCGGCCGCGTCCTGGGTAAGCTGTATTAATAAATGGCTTAAAGGTAAGCGAAGAGAGCGGGTTGGGCTGTTTTTGGCACGGGGCGGGCGGCGCTGTTCGGGCGAAAAGTGTTTCGTAAAATTCGGAAAAAAAGTACGGGCTCTTTTTGGAAGACAAGAGGTGGAGGTGCAGGTGGAGAGGAATGAGGGGAAAGAGAGCTGGCGTAGAAGATGTTTATTGTAGTTTGTGGAGGGGGATGTGGATAGGCGCGGGGTGTCTGGGCGGAGGAGGGTGTAGAGATGGGGATTGGTGGGTGCGGGTAGAAAAGCTAGCCATATCGCGCGAATAGCACGCGCTTCTCGTCCCTTCAGGCGTGCCACCTACACCTTCTCACTCTCTCCGCAAGCGCCTTCTGCTCTGCCGGGGTGAGATACGAGGGGAAGCGGGCAGGCGGAGAGACATAGACGTAGAGGCGGATGAGGTAGAAGAGCAAAAACGCGAAATAGATCGCAGTGGCGAAAAACGCGCAGCGCAGCAGGTACCACGCGGGGCGGAGGGAGAACACGACGGGCATGAAAAAGCAAAAGAAAAAGATTAAGCGGGGAGGGAAGAAGCGGGAGCGGGACGCAGAGGAGGGATAGAGAAGAGGTGCGCTGGATGGAAGAGGGGTTGCGCGAGATGGGAGGGCTGAAGAGCCCGCAGATTTACCACGCGCAGCCTGCACACTCTGCAAACACGTGGTGAGCGGACGGCAGCAAGTCCATATCCGCGCGCGCCTACCGCTCATCGTGCAGGGATAAACACTAAAGGTAGTGGTGGGGAAGAGAGAGGGGCGGTAGAGAGGAGCAGTACTAGTCACTTCCGGGATAATGGCTCGGTTGAAAGTGGGGTTTTAGAGAGATGGTAAGAGATAGCCTGATAAACGGGGTACTGTTACTAGCTGTCGGCCTTGGGTGTTTAGTTTTTGGAGACAGTGGAGAGGCAGAGTAGACCGTTGTTGAAATGAGGAGGAAGTTGCTGTAATATAGCATTTTTGATGTATGGTATCTAGTGTGGATCTCTGGTGATTGGTAGTTTGCAGCTGGATGCAGGACATGGGAAGAGGGGACTGGAGGAAGCGCAGATCGGGATTCCAAGAGAGCGGATTGGTCGGTTGGCTGAAATGCGGATACTCAGCTGATTCGCGGATGGACTTCTCCGTTTCAGCGGACCATGATTTGACGAGATCTTCCTTTTTGGGAAATTTTCCGTTTTTAGATGTTGAAAAAATTTAATTTACATGCTTGCTAAGACTGCTATA
>Ga0190275_10001157_pt1 | contig 20163 bp, 18 predicted proteins | sample Popmic550T_FD_133745 | JGI IMG/M metagenome (GOLD analysis project Ga0190275, IMG submission 133745) | Populus adjacent soil microbial communities from riparian zone of Yellowstone River, Montana, USA - 550 T | ecosystem: Environmental > Terrestrial > Soil > Riparian zone > Trees stand | place...
CGTATGGCATTTCAAAGTATGCCGTGGAGCGACTCGCCTACGATTACGTGGCGAACCATGGGATGGAAATCATCCACGTGCGTACCTGCTGGGTCTACGGACCGGGCCTGCCGCGCCCGCGCGTGCCGAAGATCTTTGTCGACGCCGCAGTCACCGGACGTAGCCTGCATTTGCCGGGTGGCGGTGATTTCCGCGTTGACCACGTCTATATCGATGATTGCGTGGACGGCATCGTGAAGGCGCGCGACAAACCCTCGCACAGCCACGATGTCTATCACATCTCGACCGGCGAGGCGCCGTCGCTTGTCGAGATCGTCGCCATGATCCGCGAATTGGTGCCTGGCGCCGACATCTCGATCGGACCGGGACCGTATCGCTTCGTTGACGGAACCGAAGCGGTGCGCAAGGGCGCACTCGACATCACGCGTGCGCGCACGGAACTTGGCTACGAGCCGCGCTTTCCTATCAGGAAGGGATTGGCAGCTTATATCGAGGCAACGCGGTCCGGACGCGGCTGAGTGCTGATGTGTGCCTCAGGCGCGCACGAAGCCCATACCTGCCAGCGCATCGGTCGAGGCAATAATGCTCTTTTCGGCGTCGGGCGCGATGATTTCGAGCATCGGCAGGCGCGTGTAACCGATCTCGTGCAGCGCCGGCGGAACCTGGGCGAACGGTACGTCGCCCGCGCCGACCGGATCGTGCCGGTAGACCTGCCGACCCGTATCCGACAGATGGACAAGCTTAAGCCGCGTGCGGCAGCGGCGCAGCGCTACACCGAGATTCTCCTTGATGAAGTGGCCGTTCGCGACGTCATAGACAATTCCAATGTCTTCATTGCCGTGACGATCCAACGCCTGCATCAGCCCTTCGATATCCGGAATGAAGGCGAAGGGCATGTTCTCGACCCAGAGCGCGGTGCCGACCTTCCGGGCAATAGGTGAGAGCTCTTCCAGCGCCGCGAAAAAATGCCCTTCGAGCCGCTCGCGCGGCGCGGGAAACAGCGGATTGGATTTGCCCGGTCCGATGACCACGCCCGGCACACCGAGGTCGCCGGCGAGTTCGATGATCTGCCGCAGAAGATCGAGCGTGTATCGTCGCATCTCGACGCTCGCGCCCGCGACGTTCATGTCGATATTAGGCATGTTGAGCGTGACAACACGCAAGTTGCGCTGCGCGATCAGACGCTGCAGTGCCGTACGTCGCGCGGTGTCCGTATCCGGCGGCCAGAGATGGCCTGGGTACATCATCAATTCGAATTCGACGAAGCCGAATTCGGCGAGACGCCTGATACAGTCTTCCGCGGTGTAACCGATTGTGTAGGAATAGGTGTTGCAGCCAAAGAACGGTGCGTTGTTGTTCATGCGGTGTTCCCCTTGGGCGCATCGCGCAACGCCACCATATCGCGCCAGCTGAGGCTGGCCTCAAAACCGAGGTGCTTACGCGCACGCTCGCTGTCGAGAATGGCGGCTGTTGAGTCCTTCTCGAAATAGCCGGCGTCCCGGATCGGAGGCACCTCGCCATAGCGCTCGCGCAGAAGCTCCAGGGTCGGGCGCGTGTTCAACCCGTCGCTCGCCGTGATGAAGTACGCCCGGTAACGGCCATCGGCCGTATCAAGCGCGCAGCGGAACGACTCCGCAACGTCCTCAGGGGCGACGTAAGTCCACAGATGATAATTCTGGACGTCGGCGCCGCGCGACTCGAGCTCCGGATACTCCGGCGGAAAGACGATGTGCGTCGGCCGAATCGCGATTACCTCGAGTTTGCCGCGATTGGAATAGGATCGGCAGATCGACTCCGTGCATTCCTTGCTCAGCGAGTAGAAATCTATCGGCCGCAGCGGGTGGTCTTCGTCGATAGGCAGATATTGCGGCCGCCATCCCGGCGGATTGTAGTGCAGGCCGAGCGTTGCATCACTCGACGCGACAATCACACGCCGCACGCCGCAATCCTCCGCTGCCTGCAACACGGCCCAGGTGCCCTGCACATTGATGCGGAACGTGACGTCCGCCGGTGCGGTGCGCGGATTTGGAATGGCGGCGAGATGCACCACCGCATCCTGTCCGGCCAGATCGCGCTTCAGGGCCTCGTAGTCGGTGATGTCGCCCTGGATCGACCGAACCCCTGCGATGTCGACAGGCACGCGATCGAGGACTGTCAGATCGCAGCGCTGCCGCAGGTTCTCCGTGACGTAGCGGCCGAGCCGGCCCATACCTCCGGTAACGACGATTTTTTGATACCGCACGTTTCCTCTCATCTTGCGCTGATCGTCTTCTCGCTATGCCCGGCTGAACGGCACCGACTTTGACGAAGCGTCAGCTTACATTTCATGCTACATGATGAAATTGACATTTGTCATGATAGAAACTTGAATGCCAATCACGCATGCCTTGCATCGCGCGCGGGGCATCGTCAAAGGCGGTGGCCGTGAGAACGCAAGCAACTCGAGTCGCTAAGGCCAAGGCCAGCGCGAAGGTGCCCGCCGCGCCCAAGCTTGTTTCGTCGCACGAAGACGATCTCGATGAGCGTCATCAGCGCGGCGGCATCCAGTCGATCAGCCGCGCCTTTATGATCCTTGAAGAGATCGCGCGTGCCCGCGAAGGGATTCCGTTGTCCGAGTTGAGTAAGCGGGTCGGCCTTCACAACAGCACCGCGTTTCATCTCGTCAAGACGATGGTCTCACTGGGCTATGTTCGGCAGGAGCGGGACACCAAACGCTATCGTATTGGCCGGCCGTTGTTCGGGCTTGCGGCGAGCGCCCTCGATGAAATCGAGATGGTGAGTCACGCAACACCAATCCTTGAAGCCCTCTCGCACGAAAGCGGCGAAAGTTGTCATTTCGCCGTGCGATCAGGGGACGCCGTCATGGTCGTCGCGCGAACGTCCGGGCCGAGCGCGTTTCAGCTCACCAACCGTGTCGGCGTGCTCCGTCCGGCTCATTGCACGGCGCTCGGCAAAGTCATTCTCGCCGCGTTGCGGCCCGAGCAGTTCGAGCGCTTTCTCAAGCGTGCCGACTTGAAGGCCTATTCGCCAAAATCCGTGACCGAACCTGACCTGTTGCGCCGTGAGATTGCCGAGGTCAGCCAGAACGGCATTGCCTTTGACGATGGCGAGTTCGATGCGGAGATCCGCTGCGTTGCCGTGCCGGTGCTCGATTTTAGCGGTCAGGTGCTGGGAGCCATCGGCATATCCGGGCCGGTCTGGCGTATGTCGATCCATACGCTGCAATCGCATTCACGGATCGTACGGGAAGCGGCGGCGCAGCTCTCCGCGGAGTTCGGTTTTGCCGGGCCCGCGATGCGACAGATGGAAGCCGTGATCGGCGCGAACGATTGACAATTGTTCCGCCAAAAGCCTAATTTTGCCATAATATAAAATAGCTTGCGGCATTAACGTATCAACGCACCGACAGCCAAGGCGGTCGCTTGACCTGTCACTTGCCCCCGCAAAGACGAGGGAAAGGACACTACAGCGAGGGGAGGGAGGTGATCGCGCGTGGCACTGCTCGTGACAGGCGCAATGGGCCATGTGGGCCGAGAGGTCGTGCGGCAGGCAGCAGCCGCCGGCGCAACGGTCATCGCCCAGTACCGGACGACGTACCGCGACAGCGATGCCCGCGCGCTCGGCGGCAATGTGCAATGGGTATCGTGCGACCTCGCCGATAACGCTGCCGTCGAAAAGCTTTGCGCCACACACGCGGTCGACTCGTGCATTCACTCGGCCGCCGTTCCCAATGAGAAATACGCACGGCCGCAGCCGCTCATCGCTATCAATTCGAACATCGGCGGGACCGCGAACCTGCTCGACATGGCGCGCCGAAAGAACTGGCGCCGCTTCCTCTCCGTGAGCACCGGCTCGGTTTTCCAGGACGCCAACGATCCGGCCAAATCTGTCCCGGAGGATGCTGCTCCGTCGGTGACAAACATCTACAGCACGACGAAGTACTGCGCTGAACTGCTCACCGGGATGTACCGTTCGCAATTCGGCCTGTCGGCCGCGGTCGTGCGCATCTCGTGGGTCTATGGCCCGCCGCTTGTCACCGACGATCCGCCCCGCGGTCCGGTCCCGGCCTTCCTACACGCGGCGCTGACCGGCCGGCCGATCCAGTTTCCGAGTGGCGCAGACTTCGCTGCGAGCTTCACCTACGTGGCAGATGTCGCTGCCGGCCTGATCGCCGCATGGCGATGCGAAACGCTCAACCACGGCGTCTATCATCTCGGATCCGGCGAGAACTACACCGCCCGCCGTGTCGCCGACGCCGTTCGCGCCGCGGTCCCGGGCGCCGTGATCGAACTTGGCTCCGGTACCGAGCCTTGGACCATCCACACCAAGATGCGCGGCCCACTCGCGGTGAGCCGTCTGCGCGAGGATGCCGGCTTCCGCGTCGGCTACTCGCTCGAAGACGGTGTGCGCGCCTACGCGGACTGGATGCGCGCCAACCCGGGCTTGCTCACATGACCGACGCGGCGCACCCGCAGCTGGTGAGCCGCTCGCCGGTCGTAGACGCCGTCGTCAATGCGCCCGGCGCGTTCTATCTGCTGGCGATTCTGAGCGTGGTGCTGGCGATCTGGACACCGAATTTCTTTTCCACGGCCAACCTCGCGAATGTCGCGTTGCAGGTGGCAGTGCTCACGATCGTCGCGCTCGGCATGACTCTTGTCATCCTGACGGAAGGGATCGACCTCAGTCTTGGCCCCTTGCTCGGCCTGTGCGGTGTCGCGGCGGCCCTGTTGGTGACCGCCGGCTATCCGCTTCCGGTGGCGGTCGGCAGCGCCCTTGTCGTCGGCATGATATTCGGCGCGGTCAACGGGACACTCGTGGCCGTCGTCGGCATGCCGCCGTTCGTGGTCACGCTCGGAACCTTCGGTATCGCGCAAAGCGTCGCCACGGTGCTGACGAAAGGCGATTCCGTCACCAGTCTCCCGCCGTATTACCGATGGTTCAACGACGGGGCCTTCGCCGGAATTCCGGTGCCGATCTGGGCAACGATTACGGTCTTCGCGCTTACGTGGTTCTTGCTGTACCGCACGAAGTTCGGCCGCTATGTGTTCGCAATCGGTGGCAACCGGCGCGCGCTCATTCTGTCGGGCACACGCGTCAACGCGTATCATATCGCGGTCTATGTCTACGCCGGACTTCTCGCCGGCATTGCGTCCTTCATCATGACGGCGCGGATGAACGCCGCGCATCCGACCATCGGCGTCGGGATCGAGTTTGACGCCATCGCGGCCGTCATTCTCGGCGGCACATCGTTCGAAAAAGGCCGGGGCGGCATCGTCGGAACGGTGATCGGCGCGCTCGCGGTCGGCGTGCTGCGCAACGGCCTCAATCTCCTCGGTGTCGGCACGGAGTGGCAGGTCGCGATCGTCGGCATCGTCATTATCTTTGCGGTCGGGCTCGACTCATTGCGGAAGCTGAACGCATGAGCGCCGAAACGACAAAATTTCCCTCGCGCTGGACCAGTCTCGACTCGGATCAGTTGTTCGTCGTCGTCTCGCGGCTGATTGCGCTCGTGCTGCTGGTTGGGGCGCTATCATTCCTCAGCCCGTACTTTCTGACCTGGCCCAATCTCATCAATGTCCTGCGGCAAGCTTCGCTGCAGTTCATGATGTCGGCCGGCCTTACGCTCGTGATCCTCACCGCCGGCATCGATCTGTCAGTTGGTGCCATTCTTGGCCTGTCCGCCTGTATCTCCGCCTCACTCATCAGCAGCGGTTATGTCGTGCTTGGCATCGGTTCGGCGCTGTTGGCCGGCACCATTTGCGGCGTGGTCAACGGCGTGATGGTGACGATCTCGCGTATCCCGCCGTTCATCGCCACTTACGGCATGCTCTGGATTGCCTTCGGGCTCGGCTATGTCTTCATGAAGGGCGAAGTGATCTACGGCCTGCCGGACAGCTTCCGTTTCATCGGCGCGGGGTTCGTCGGATTTCTGCCGGTTCCGGTAATCGTGGCGGTGCTGCTGCTCCTCGTCCTCCACTTCATGCTGCATCGAACGGTCCTCGGCCGATCCATCTACGCGATCGGCGGCAACCCGGATGCCGCGCGCCTGTCCGGCATGCCTGTCACGCGACGGCTGATTACTGTCTACGGGCTAAGCGGCTTTCTCGCGGGCTTCGCAGCGCTGGTGGTGATTGCCCGAGTCAATGCGGCGGATTCCAGCCTTGGCGAAGACCTCTTGTTGCCCGCGATCGCGGCGGTCTGCCTCGGCGGCACGTCGCTGTTTGGCGGCGTCGGCGGCATCACAGGTACCGCCGTGGGCTCGCTCATCCTAGCGCTCATCGTCAACGGGATGAATCTGCTTGGGGTGCAGACATTCTGGCAAAGTGGCGTGATGGGTGCGATCATTCTGATTTCGGTGCTGGTCGATCAACTTGGAGGAACGCGGCTGGCGCGCCAGCAGTGACTCATTCGGCGGGGACCTCCCCGCCTCAGCGGACCGCTCGTAGAGAGCACGCGGACCGGAAGAAAACGCTCTCATGTAAACAACGAGGAAACCTCAATGGATCGCAGAACATTCGTGAAAGCGACGCTCGCGGCCGGCTCTACCGCGGCGTTTGGCGCGATGCCGCAATTGGCGAGCGCGCAGGGCGGCAAGCCTGCGACGATCGCCTTCTTCGTCAAGAACGTCACCAACCCCTTCTGGAAAGCCTGCCGCATCGGCGCGGAGAAGGCCGGCAAGGCGCTCGGCGTTACCGTAGAGACTGTGGCTCCCACGAAGCCTGACAACATCGAGGAACAGACGCGTCTGGTCGAAGACTGGATCGTCAAAAAGCCTGATGCCTTCGTGTTCGTCCCAGTCGACTACAAGGCCCTCGTGCCGTCGATTCAGAAGGCGAACACAGCCGGCATTCCGATCGTCAACTACAACAACAAGATGACCGACGTGAATATCGTCACTTACGTCGGTTCGGACGATGAGGTGATGGAGTACGAGATCTGCAAGGATCTCTTCAAGTCGATGGGCGGCAAAGGCAAGATTGTCCATATCGATGGCGTGCCGGCGGCAATCACCGCGCAGGCCCGCAAGAAAGGCTTCGAGCGCGCCGTCAAGGAAACGCCTGGTATCGAAGTGCTCGCCTCGCAGCCCGGCAACTATCGCCGGCTGCCCGCCGTGCAGGTCTTCGAGAATCTCATGCAGCGCTTCCCGGTGATCGACGCCGTCGTGTCAGCGAATGACGATATGGCCGTCGGCATCGCCGAGGCACTTGCCGCAGCCGGGCGCGGCGGCAAGACCAAGGTGATCGGCATCGACGGCATCCCCGACGCCACCGCGGCGATCGCGGCCGGCAAGATGTTCGCTACCGCCGACTTCAGCGGTCACGATCAGGCCTATCTCGCTGTCACGGCGGCGGTGCGCCATCTTCGCGGGCAACCAGTCCCGAAGGAGATAATGCTGCCGGTGGTTATCGTGAACAAGGATAACGTCACCAAGTTCATGAAGACGCCGGAAGAACGCGATCCTCCGGATTGGAATACGTACGCGAGCGGCAAGGCCTAGCGAAAACACATGCGGGAGGCGAGGATGACCTCGCCTCCTTGCCTGGACAATACAGGTTGCGCATGACCGACGCGAAAATGCCCATCATCCAGATGCGGGGGATCGACAAGTCCTACGGGGGCGTGCACGCCGTTCGCAGCGTCGATCTCAATATATACACCGGCGAGGTGCACGCGCTCGTCGGCGACAATGCCGCCGGCAAGTCGACGCTGATCAAGATCCTGTCGGGTGCAGTCATGCGTGACGGCGGAACGATCTCGTTCGAGAACCGCGCGGTCGAGATCACCAAGCCGCGCGACGCGAAAAGCCTTGGCATCGAGACCGTCTATCAGGACCTTGCGCTGGCGGACAATCTCGACGTCGCATCCAACGTTTTCCTTGGTCGCGAGATGACGCGATCGGGTCTTCTGCGCTTTATGCTGGACAACGGCACGATGGAGCGGCGCTCGCGCGACCTGCTCAGCCGACTCAAGATCAACATGCCCAATATCCGCCAGCGCGTTCGCTCAATGTCGGGTGGCCAGCGACAGTCAATAGCGATTGCGCGCTGCGTGTGTTTCAACGCCCGTGTCGTGATCCTTGACGAGCCAACGGCGGCACTTGGCGTTGAGGAGACCCGAAAGGTCTACGCGCTGATCCGGGAAATGCGCGATCAAGGGCTCGCGGTTTTGCTGATCAGCCACAATCTCAATCACGTGTTCGAAAACTGCGACCGGATCACCGTGCTCAAGACTGGCCAGCTTGTCGGATCGCGTCGCGTCGACGAGACGACGCAGGACGACATCGTGCGCATGATCGTGAGCGGCGTTGACGACCCGACGCAGCGTCCGCAGCCGCGCTTGGCGACTGGTTGATCTGCTGGCGATGGCCATCCTTCACACCGCTCATCTTCGCGTTCGCGTGGACATCGTTGAGCCGTTTCGCGAGCGGTTGCTGCGCCACTCGCGTATCAGTCTTGACTCCGAGCCCGGGTGCTATCGGTTCGATATCCACCAGGAAGCCAAGGATCCAACGCTATTCCTCCTGATCGAGGTCTACGCCGATGACATGGCCCTCGAGCTTCATCGGAACTCGCATCACTATCGCCAATTCCGGGAGGATGTGAGCGACTGGGTTGTGGAGCGGAGCTGGTGGTACTGGACGTCTGCTGATGACCCGCAAGCGCGCGGCTAGCGGATGATCGACAGCCTGTCGACGCGCCGCTCGGACGAGAATTGCCCACGAATGTGCTCGGCCAGAAGGCCGGAGAACTCCTGCGCGTGGCGCGGGAGCAGCGGGTGAAGCCTGCCTCTGATGGTGGCGGGTGAGCATCGATCGTGTCATAGACGACTGCCGGGTGAGCCATGAGGATCGGCGTTCCCAAGGAAATAAAGGATCACGAGTACCGTGTCGGTCTCGTCCCCTCTTCGGTCGCAGAGCTTGTCCACCGCGGCCATACTGTATCGGTTGAAAGAGGCGCTGGCACGGGCGCAGGTCTCGGCGACGATGATTATCGCGCCGCCGGCGGGACGCTCGTCGAGGGACCGGACCGCATCTTCGGTGACGCCGAGCTGATCGTGAAGGTGAAGGAACCGCTTCCGCCCGAGCGCAAGAAGCTTCGTCGCGGGCAAGTGCTCTTCACCTATCTGCATCTCGCCCCGGACCTCGAACAGACCCAAGATCTGCTTGCAAGCGGCGCGACCTGCATTGCCTACGAGACGGTCACATCCTCAACGGGGGGGCTGCCACTGCTTACGCCAATGTCGGAGGTCGCCGGTCGCCTCTCGCCCCAGGTTGGCGCAAACTGCCTGGAGAAGGCGCAGGGCGGGCGCGGCATCCTGTTGGGAGGCGTGCCGGGTGTGCCGCCGGCCGATGTCGTCATCCTCGGCGGCGGTGTTTCGGGTACGCATGCTGCGACCATTGCGCTGGGTATGGGCGCGAGCGTGACCGTGGTGGACCGCTCGGCCGATGTGCTGCGCCGGTTGACCGTGCAGTTCGGATCACAGGTGCGCACGATATTTTCGACGCGTGACGCGCTGGCACAGATCGTACGCCGCGCGGATCTCTTGATCGGTGCCGTGCTCGTGCCGGGCGCGGCCTCGCCGAAGCTCATCACGCGCGAGATGGTCAAGACCATGAAGACCGGAGCCGTCATTGTGGATATCGCAATCGACCAAGGCGGCTGTTCGGAGACGTCACGCCCCACAACGCACTCGCACCCAACCTACGTGGAAGAGGGTGTGGTGCACTACTGTGTTACCAACATGCCGGGCGCAGTCGCTCGAACCTCAACGTTCGCGCTCAACAATGTGACGCTTCCGTTCACCTTGTTGCTCGCCGACAAGGGATGGAAACAGGCGTTGCGCGATGACCCACACCTGCGGAATGGGCTAAATGTGCACGACGGAAAGACTTACTGTCGGCCGGTCGCAGAAGCGCACGCTTTGCCCGTGGCGAACGTCGAAGAGTTGATATCTTTGGGACAGACTAGGCGCTTTGCTCTCAAGCGAACGGCAGGTGGCGCATCGAGATGAATAGTCGCTGGTTCCAAAAGCCCGAAAAGCTCAATAAACCGCCTAGGAACGTTGGATCCCAGTCGCACTCCCTCCCAGCAGCCGTTCACGAAGTCGCTTAGGGGCAGGGCGCTAATTGGAGAATGTTAGTTTTCAGACAACTCCCGCAACCAAAATACGCCCGGTAGATCAGACACTTAGGTCGGATGTGCCGGGCGTTTTCATCAAGTGCCGGCCGTTTCCCCGCATTGCCGTGTCCAAAACCTCCGTCGCCCCTGTCGATCGCGTTCGGATAGAGCTTCGCGAAGGTCGCCACGATCGAGGAGATCGCGAAACCACCCCTACGGTCCCGTGTCGCCCGCAAATTTCCCGACAAAGTGGCCACCACGTGTGCCATCCGGGACGTCAACAAGCCTTGTCTTGTGGAGCTTTGCTTTCAACTCGCCCAAGCTTTGGTGGTTTGCTCGCACTCGTACGTCCGTCCAGCCATATCGCTGGATCGCTCCAAGGGCGCTTGCGCGTTTCATCTGCGAGAAGGGCGAAGTCTTGATCTCGCATCCGTCATGCGGAGCGATATCTTCATCGATGTGCGCAATGCGGAGGCTGCCCCAAGAAGCATCGACGTGAAATTCTTGGGCCTTCATAGCCTCGGACTATAAAAACCAGGATTGGAGCAAATCAAATTTGAAATTGCTCAGCATGCGTTATGCCGAAGGTCCGGGCGCGACGTGTCACCATTGGCCGAGAGGAATCGCGTGCGGGCGGAAGCGGCGCGGAGAAATCGGGAGACGCTGGGCGATCCGGAATTCGGGCCGTGGCTCGCGCAGGCGTCGATCCTGGTGATCGATGATGAGCCCGGCATGCGCAACTTTCTTGTGCGTACCCTCGGGCCGCGCTGCAAACGCATCGAAGAAGCAGTCGATACCGAAGAGGCGTCCCGCAAGCTCGACGCAAATTACTTCGACGTCGTTATTCTCGACAATATCATGCCGGGCCGGAACGGGGTCGATTGGCTCTCCGAGCAGCGTACGATCGGCTTCTTCGCGGATGCCATTCTAATAACGGCCTATGCTGATCTGGAGACCGCCATCCGCGCCTTGCGTGCTGGGGCGGTCGATTTCCTGCTCAAGCCGTTCCGATCCAATCAGGTCTTGAATGCGGTGCGCGTTGCCTCGATCGCATCCGGCTGCAACGTGAGAACCAGGTGCTGCGCTACGAACTGCGCGCGCGCGGCGCCGGCGCCTCCTTGCGCCACTACGTGGCCAATGTGCCGGTGAATGCTGTCAGCATCGAAGCGTGGTAATCAATGGGCAGCGGGTCGCCAGTGTTACCGGCACCTACGACGGACTGACTCTCGTCTTTCAAGGATTCGTCCATCTCGATTTCGATAAGGTCGCAATGATCGATGCGCTCGCTCCGCCGGGGCGGGGAAGGGCCGGCGCCGAGTTCATGCGGATGGCTGAGCGCTCGGCGGGCCTGTCGGATTTTTTGGGGCGCGTGCCCTCTGCCGAAGAAATCGTCGCTGTCCTTGCCTCAGGCATGTCGAATGAGCTTCGACTGCAATGGGTGCCGGGCGAAGCGAGTGCGGCCGAAACCGTACTTGCGGCGCGCCGCACCGAGGAAGCGGAAGATCCAAAGGTGTTGGCCGATGGAAATGAATCCGAAGGCCTCCTTCGTGTCGGCCGCAAGAAGAGCGAAAACGGCACCGTGGAGGCCTACGTGCGCCTCACGACGGGCGACCAGAAACTGATCGACTTGGTCCGCATTGCGGGCGACTTCACGATTGCCCCGACACATGCCGTTCAAGACCTTGAGCGGGCCTTGCGTGGGGTATCGGCCGACGCTGCTGCGGATCGCGCGCACAAGATCCTTCAAACGAGCATCATCACGATATTTGGTGCGGCCCCGGTGGACATCGCGGCCGCGATCAGCGCAGCAGTCCGCGCCAAGCCAACCCGCGTGTTGCGTTCACCGTGACGCGAGGAGCGCCCCGGCTGTAGGTCGGCCGCCTAAACGGCCGGACATTGTCAGGTCATTCCGATTTCGGTCGCGTTGGAGCGGCGATCACGCGCCGGCCGCTCAGAATGGATACGGGTGCGGTCCGGTCTGGATCGTGATCCAGCGCAACTCGGTGAACTCGTCGATCGCGGCCTTGCCCCCGAAGCGGCCATAGCCCGATGCCTTGGTGCCGCCGAACGGCATTTGGCCTTCGTCATGCACCGTCGGCGCGTTGATGTGGCAGATGCCGGACTGGATGCGCTTCGCGACGTTAAGCGCGCGCGCGATGTCGCGCCCGAACACGGAAGCCGACAGCCCGTATTCGGTGTCGTTTGCGACGCGGATTGCCTCCTCGACACCCTTCACCCGCACCACCGTGGTCACCGGTCCGAAGGTTTCCTCCGAATAGATGCGCATGGCGGGCGTGACCTTGTCGACGACCGTCGCCAGCATGATCGAGCCATCGAGCTGGCTGCCCGCGGCGATATGCGCGCCTTTGGCTTCTGCCTCCTTGACCAGGGCGTGCACACGCTCGGCAGCCCCGCGCGAGACCATCGAACCCAGCACGACGTGTCCGCGCGGATTGCCGGTCGGCAGCGAGCGCGCCTTGGCGGCGAACTTCTCCACGAACGCGTCCGCGATCGACTCGTCGACCACGATGCGCTCGGTCGACATGCAGATCTGCCCCTGATTGGCGAAAGCGCCAAACGCTGCCGCCTTGACCGCCTCGTCGATATCGGCGTCGTCGAGCAGCACCATCGGCGCCTTGCCGCCGAGCTCGAGCAGCACAGGCTTGAGGAAGCGCGCCGCTGTCTCGGCCACAATGCGGCCGGTGCGCGTCGAGCCGGTAAAATTGATGCGGCGGATTGCAGGATGCGAGATCAGCGTCTCGACAATCTTCGGCGCATCGGCCGGCGCGGTGGACACGACATTGAGGACGCCTGGCGGCAGACCCGCTTCGCGCAGGATCGTGCCGATCAGGCGATGGGTCGCCGGGCACATCTCTGACGTCTTGAGGACGACGGTGTTGCCGCAGGCAAGCGGCATCGCGATTGCTCGCACGCCGAGGATGACCGGTGCGTTCCACGGCGCCATGGCGAGGATGACGCCGGCCGGCTGGCGGATCGCCATGGCAAAACTGTTCGGCTTGTCGGAGGGGATCACCTCGCCGCCGATCTGGGTGACCATGGCGGCCGCCTCGCGCATCAGGCCGGCCGCGAAGTGCGCGTTGAAGTGGCCCCAGTGACCGGTCGCGCCGACCTCGGCGGTCATGATGGCGGCGAACTCGTCGCCGCGCTTATCGAGCAGGTCGGCCGCCTTCGAGAGTATTGCACGCCGTGCGCTCGGACCGAGCGCCGCCCATTCGGGGAACGCTGCGGCAGCCGCGTCGGCTGCGGCGATGGCATCCGCGATTGATGCCGCCGCAGCACGCGTCGCGACCGCGCCGGTTATCGGATCGACGCGCTCGAAGGTGCGGCCGTCGGCCGCCGGTGCGTCACGATCGCCGATCATCAGATTGACGTTGTTCATGATCGTCTCCTGCCCTGTCATTCTTGTTGGTTCCGCCATCGCTGACGGCCGCGCCGGTGCGGCGTGAACCTCGCCTGCGCCGAGATAGGCGCGCTGCACGGCCGGATCGTTCCTGAGCGCGCTGGCGGTGCCCTCTCCGACAATCCGTCCGGTCTCGATCAGGTAGCCGCGGTCGGCGATGTTAAGGCTTTGCCGCGCGTTTTGCTCGACCAGCAGCACGCCGACACCGGTCTCGCGAATGCGCGCGAGCGCCTGGAACAGCTCTGTGCACAGAAGCGGCGAGAGGCCGAGCGAGGGCTCGTCGAGCAGCAGGATGTTCGGCGCCGACATCAGCGCGCGCGCGATCGCGACCATTTGCTGCTCGCCGCCGCTCATGGTGCGGGCCAACTGGCGCTTGCGTTCGGCAAGCCGCGGGAAAAGCGTCATCACGCGCGACAGGTTCTCGTCCTCGTCAAGGCGCGCGCGGCGCGCATAGGCGCCGAGCTCGAGATTTTCGCGCACCGTCATTTCGGTGAAGATGCCGCGCCCTTCGGGGACGAGGGCGACGCCGGCTTCGACGATGCGGTGCGGCGGCAAGGCCATCAGATCGCGGCCCTTGAAGGCAACGCGCGCGCCCGGTTGCGGACGCACCAGCCCGGCGATGGCCTTGAGCAGCGTGGACTTGCCCGCGCCGTTCGCGCCGAGCATCACGACGATCTCTCCCGGCTTGACGTCGAGATCGACGCCGGCAAGCGCCAGATGCTTGCCGTAGCTCGCCGCGAGGTTTCTGACCTCAAGCATCGGCGTCTCCGAGATAGGCTCTGACGACCTCGCGGTCAGCGAGCACACTCGCGGGCGGGCCTTCGGCGATCTTGCGGCCGACGTTCATCACAATGACCCGGTCGCACAGGCTGCGGATCGCGTCCATCACGTGCTCGACCAGGATGATCGTGAGACCGGTGTCGCGCAGCGAACGGATCAGCGCGATGCCTTCGCCAAGCTCGGTCGGGTTGAGGCCGGCAAGCCACTCGTCGAGCAGCAGCAGGTCCGGTTCGAGCGCGAGCGCGCGGGCAAGCTCGAGCCGCTTTTGGTCGATGTAAGTGAGCTGGCCGGCGGGCAGCGCGGCCTTGTCGGCGAGGCTGACGCGGGCGAGCAGCGCCACGGCGGCGTACTCCGCCTGCATGCCGGTCAGCGGATTGCGCCGGAACGCGAGCGCCACCATCACATTGTCGATCACCGGCATCGATTCGAGCACGCGCACGAGCTGGAACGTGCGCGCGACGCCAAGGCGCGCGATGCGGTGCGTGCTCACGCGGACGAGATCGCGCTCCTTGAAATGGATCGCTCCAGAATCCGCGGAGAGCGCGCCGGAGATCAGGTTGAGCACCGTGGTCTTGCCCGATCCGTTCGGGCCGATCAGGCCGGTCAGTTCGCCACGCCCGATGCTGAAGGACAAGTCGTCGACCGCGACAAGGCCGCCGAATGCCTTGCGCAAACCCTGCACTTCGAGCGGCGCTCCCTTGGCCGCAATAGGTGCGGCCTGCGGCGGCGGGGCTGCGGCTGACGGCACCTCGCGCGGCGTTGACGGGAACAGCCCGATCACGCCGCGCGGCAACATGTACACGATGATGATGAAGACGATACCGAGCAGGATCGAGAAATAGCTCGGGAAATTCGCACTGAGCACTTCAAACAGGAGCACCAGCGGCACCGCGCCGAGCAGCGGCCCGAACAGCGATCCGGCGCCGCCGAGCAGCGCCATGATGACCACTTCGAACGAGAGCAGCGGCGAGAACGCGATCGCGGCGTCGATATAGGTCCAGCGCGGCGCCATCACGGCGCCGGTCAGCGTCATGGACAGCGCGCCGATTGCGAACATCGCGAGCTTGGCGAGCGTGGTGTCGATGCCGGCGTGGCGCGCGACCACCTCATCGTTGCCGATCACGCGAAGCGCGAGACCGAGGCGCGAGCGGCCGATCAGCCAGCCCGCGAGCAGCACGATCGCGGCGAGCGCGAGAAGCTGCCAGTAGATCTGTTCGGTCGTGATATTCATGAAAATATACCGGCCGACAGAGCGGTTGATGTTGATCTCGTACCAGGAGACGATCTGACGGATCAGCTCCGACAGACCGAATGAGAAGATCACGAAATAAATGCCGGAGAGCCGCAGCGTGGAGAGACCGACCACCAGCGCAACCGCAATGCCGATCAGGCCGGCCGTTGCAAGCACCGCCGGCCACGGCATGAATTCGCCTGCCACCGCGACCGTATAGGCGCCGATGCCGAAGAATGCGACTGTCGCAAGCGAAATGTAGTGGGTTGGCCCGGAGAACAGCGCCCACGCGGTCGCCAGCACGGTGAAATAGAGAAGGGAGATACCGAGCGCGAGCTGATAGCCGCTCGCGACCTTCGGCACGAAGGCGAGCAGGGCGACAAGCGCGGCACCGAGCGCGAGGCCGTGGAGTGGCTTCAACGGGCCGGCCTCCCGAACAGTCCCGTCGGCCGCCACAGCAGCACGATCAGGAACAGCGCATAGGTGACCGCGATGGTCAGCCCCGGATCGACGAGGCGCGCGACCGCCGTTTCGGCAAGGCCGAGCATCAGGCCGGCGACCAGGGCTCCCGCGACATTGCCGAGGCCGCCCATGATGACGACGATCAGCGCCTTCATGGTGAACACCACGCCCATCGTGGCTGTGAAGGTCGTGAACATCGCGATCAGCACGCCGCCCGCCGCTGCGAGCGCGCCGCCGAGCGCGAACGCGAAAGCCGATGTCTTGCGCACGTCGATCGCAACAAGCTGCGCCGCCACCGGATCGACCGCGACCGCACGGATTGCGGTGCCATAGCGGGTGCGCGTGAGCGCGAGATAGAGCGCGGTGCCGATGATCACCGCGAAGAGCAGCGCGATCAGCCGGTTCAACGCGACATTCTGGCCAAGCACGGTCACCGGGATCGACAGGTAGTTCATGGTGTTGAACTGGCCGCCGAACAGCACCAGCATGCCACCCTGCAGTACGAACAGCAGGCCGAAGGTTGCGAGGATCGAATCCACCTCGAGCATGGCGCGGTTCTTCGCGCGCTTCACCAGCGGCATCAGCACGATTTCGTAGAGCAGCCAATTGAGCGCGAAGCCGACCGGGATCACGACCAGCAGTCCGATCAGCGGACTGATTGCGAAGGCGGTGAAACCCCACAGCCCGCCGAACGCGGCGGCGATCATGCTCTCGCCGTGCGACAGGTTCATGATGCGTGCGACGCCGTACTGGAGCGTGAGCCCCATGGCGATGAGCGCATACATGCCGCCGAGCACGGCGCCGGCCAGCACGATATCGATCGCAAGCGACATGACGCGTTACAAATCCCAGGCGCAATGGCGCGGGACTTCAGCCCGGCCGTTCGCGATCATTTTCGCACAGGTGCGTGAAACACCGATGCCCGGGACAGGCCCGGGCACCGTGCGTTATCGATTCACCATTAACGCATTAACGGGTCAGGCGAGGCTTACTGCCACGCCGGCTTGGGCACGATCGGGGCGCGGGCGCCGTCCTGCTTCGGCGCGATTCCGTAGAAGTTATCGCCCTGCCATTGGCCGACCGCCCAGACGCCCTTGTAGTGGTTGTCCTGGAGCTTGATCTTGCCAATGATGGTGTCGAACGTGCCGGTATTGATCTCGTTGATGACCTTCGCCTTGTCGAGGCCGACCTTCTCGATCGCCTGCTGCAGCACCTGAAGGCTCGCGTAGGTAACCGGGCTCGCCCAGCGGTCCGGCTCGCGGCCGACCACCGACTTGTGATGCTCGATGTACTTCTTGAGGCTCGGCAGGTCGGCGTTCGAGCCGCCGATGCCCATCACGCCTTCGGCGCTGGCGCCGAACTTCTGCTTGAACAGCGGGAAGGCCGTCCCGACGCCGACGAAATAAACCTTCGGCGAGAAGCCGGCGATCTTGGCCTGATCGGTGAGGCCCATCGTGTCCGGCGGATAACTGAATGCGATGAAGACGTCGGGGTTGGCGGCCTGTGCGTCCTTGACGATCGGCTGCAGATCCTGCGTGCCGGACGGATAGGACTTGTCATAGACGAGCTCGAAGCCGGCTTTCTTAAAACCTTCGCGCGCGGCGGTCGACTGCTCGATGCCGAACTGGTCGCCGACGGCCGCCATCGCGACCTTGTTGCCGATCTTGCCCTCCTTGCGCAGCGTGTCCAGCGTGGTGACGAGACCGTCGATGACCTCCGACGGCAGGCCGAGCCAGAACGTCAGGTTCGGCCAGCGCTTCACCAGCTCGGGCGAGCGGTTGGAGTTCGCCGTCACGGCAAGATGCGGGTAGCCGTATTTGTTGAAGATCGGCGCGGCCGCGAGGTTCATCCCGGTGCTCCACGGCGCCAGGATGAAATCGACCTTGTCCTGCGTGGCGAGACGTTCGATCGCCTTGATCAGTTCTTCCGAGTTAAAGCGGTCGTCGTACTCGATCACCTCGATCTTCATCTTCTTGCCGCCGACGTTGAGCCCGCCGGCATCGTTCACGTCCTTCACCCACACCTGGTAGTTCGGCAGCGTGGTGATGGCGGCGCCCGGTGCTCCGGGTCCGGATTTCGGCAGCGCCCAGCCGATCTTGACGGTGTCCTGTGCCTGCGCCGTCGTGACGAGCAGCGCGGCGAGTGCGGCCGATCCCAATAGCTTGATCAAGTTCATGTATTGCCCTCCCTCTGACGGGCCGTTCGCGGCCCGCTTGTTCTTCAAGGTGCGCGCACTCTGGGGGCGGCGGCGGGGCGTGTCAAAGCGAATTGCAATATGTCGCACCGCAGCGCGGCGCACCTGCAGGCCAGCGTTTCCCGGAAAAATCCTACCGCGTTGCGAGGGCGTGAAATGAGGTGTCGCCGCGGCCTTGGGTCTTGTTCAGGGCCTTGCCCAGGGAATGCCTGCGTCGGACTATTGGGCGAAATCCATGTCGCGCTTTAGCGGCCCGACTGTCGCATGCGCGGCGCGATCAGTTTTAAGGGGCGAGAGATGAAACGGAGTACCGACCGGATTCTCACCACCCATGCCGGCAGCCTGCCGCGGCCGCCGGACCTCACCCGCATGATGTGGGATCTGCTCGACGAAAAGCCGGTCGACCAGGACAAGCTCGCCACGCGGGTGCAGGAGGCCGTCGTGGAGGTGGTCGGCAAACAGCGCGAGGCGGGCATCGACATCGTCTCCGACGGCGAGATGAGCAAGGTCGGCTTCAGTAACTACGTGATGCAGCGCTACTCCGGCTTCGCCAATCGGGCGCAATTCGTCGCGACCGATCTGGGCGACTTTCCCGACATCATCAACAAACTGTTCGTCGAGAACGAGGGCGGCCGCCACCTCGTGATGCCCAATGTGGAGGGGCCGATCGAGCTGCGTGACAAGGACGCGGTGCATCGCGACATCGCCAACTTCAAAAAGGCTCTCGGCGGGACATCGCCGGAGATGGCTTTCATCGCCGCGGTCACGCCGGGGCAGATGCTCTTTAATTTCCCCAATCTCTATTACAAGTCGGACGCGGCGTATCTCGAAGCCGCGGCCAAGGAGCTGTCGTACGAATACAAGGCAATCGTCGATGCGGGCTTCAACCTCCAGCTCGATGCGCCCGACCTGCCGATGCGCGCGCATTGCTTCACTGGCGGCGTCGGAACCGCCGACATGAAAACCTATGTGCCGATGGCGATCGAAGCCATGAACGAGGCGACGCGCGGCCTGCCGGCGGACAAGGTGCGGCTGCATCTATGCTGGGGGAATTATGCCGGGCCGCACCATCACGATGTGGAGCTCAAGGAGATCATCGAGCCCGTGCTCAATACCAATGCCGGCTTCATCTATTTCGAAGCAGCCAATCCGCGCCACGCCCATGAGTGGGAAGTCTGGGAACAGGCGAAGATCCCGGATGGCAAGGCCCTGATCCCGGGCGTGATCGACACGCTCACCAATCACGTCGAGCATCCACGCCTCGTCGCGCAGCGCATCGAGACCTTCGCGCGCATCGTCGGCCGGGAGAACGTGATCGCAGGCACCGATTGCGGCTTCGGCACCTTCGTCGGCTGGTCGGGCTGCGACCCGAAGGTGGCGTGGCTCAAGCTCAAGGCGCTCTCGGATGGCGCCGCGATCGCCTCGGAGCGGCTCTGGCAATAGCGCATCCTGTTGCCGTAACATTGCGCGCAACAAAAAGATTTGCAGGGAGGGGCATGCCATGAGCGCCGAGAGCGCGCACGAGTATCCCGTGCTGATCGCGGGCGGCGGCCTGGTCGGCCTGTCGGCGGCGATGTTTCTCGCCCAACACAATGTCGCCTCGCTGGCGATCGAGCGCCTGAGCGGCGCATCGCAACTGCCGCGCGCCGCCTTTTTTCACATGCGCACCATCGAGCTGTTCCGTGCGGCGGGCATCGAAGCCGAGGTCCGCGAGCAATCGCTCAAGGAGTTCATGCCGGAAGGCGCCATCGTGCTGATGGACACGCTGGCGGGAAAGCAGCTCGCCGCTTTCATTCCGAGCCTGAACGAGGGTGTCGACGCGCTGAGCCCGTGCCGGCGCCTTTTCGTCACGCAGCCGGGACTGGAGCCGATCCTGCGCCGGCGCGCCGAAATGGCGGGCGCCCGGGTGCTCAACGGACACGAAGTGATCGGCGTTGATCAGGACACCGACGGCGTC
>Ga0190275_10001158_pt1 | contig 20157 bp, 20 predicted proteins | sample Popmic550T_FD_133745 | JGI IMG/M metagenome (GOLD analysis project Ga0190275, IMG submission 133745) | Populus adjacent soil microbial communities from riparian zone of Yellowstone River, Montana, USA - 550 T | ecosystem: Environmental > Terrestrial > Soil > Riparian zone > Trees stand | place...
CCGGTCTGCGTTTCCCGAGGCGGACGCCGCGCTCGGCGAGCTGCGCGGCAAGGCCGACCACGTGCTGGTCGACATGCACGCCGAGGCGACGAGCGAGAAGGTCGCGATGGGCTGGCACGTCGACGGCCGCGCGACCGCCTGCCTCGGCACGCACACCCACATCCCGACGGCCGACGCGCGCGTGCTGCCCGGCGGCACCGCCTACTGCACCGACGTCGGGATGACCGGTCCGCGCGGTGGCGTGATCGGCGTCAAGCGCGAGCTTGCGCTGAAACGCTTCCTGACGATGACCCAGGTGCGCTTCGAGACGTCGTCAGAGGACCCGTGGCTGAACGGCGTGATCGTCGAGTCCGACGGCGACGGGCGCGCCACGGGGATCGCCCAGATCCTCGAGCCGGCCAACATCTGAGTCCTCCTCGCGCGAGCCGGCGTGCACGCCGAGCAGGGTGATCAGCGCCAGCGGCAGGAACCAGACGACGTAGAGGTAGAACCAGTGCGACGCGGCGAGCTGGACCGCGATCAGCACGGCGGCGCCGAGCGCCGCGACCTGGAGCGGAGCCTTGCGGCGCGGCACGAACGCGACGACCACGGCGAGCAGCACCGCCACCCCGGTCATGATCGAGCGGTAGGTCTCGCCGTTGTCGAGCTGGCCCCAGACGCTGAACGGCGACCGCCGCGACGCCTGGTAGCCGAGCGTGCGGTCGTAGAGCTCGCGCACGCCGCCGTCGGGCATGAACGGCAGGAAGGTCGCGGCCAGCACGACGGCGAGGACGGCGACGAAGATCGCCAGGTTGCGCAGCGCCGAGCGCTTCGTCGGCCCGAGCTCGGCCGTCGCGAACAGAGGCGCGAGGGCGAGCGGACCGACCTTGGCCGCTGTGGCCAGCGCAATGCTCCCGCCACGCGCCGCCGCCGACAGTCCCCGCCGTGCAGGGGCGAGCGTCAGCGCCAGCATCGCCGCGACGGTCAGCAGCCCGACCAGCGTGTCGTTCGAGTTGGTCTGCAGCGCGAAGATCGCGTACGGATAGGTGACCCATGCGTAGCCGAGCGCGACGCTCAGCTCCCGCCCGGCCGGGCCGGCGCGCAGCCGCCGTCCGAGCAGCAGCAGCCCGAGCAGGGTCAGCAGGTCGAAGGCGATCGCCGCGCCGTGCGCCGCCGGCAGGTCGTCCCAGGCGCCGCTCCAGGGAAGCGCCTGCTCGAACGGGACGTAGCTCAGATAGGTGAGCGGGCCGTAGGTGTCGCCGTGCTCGACGTCGGGCGCGAACCCCGGGCCGTAGAGGCCGTCGCCGTCGGCGATCCTGTCCGCGCCGATCACGCCCGCGTAGCCGACGTCGATGACGTTCGAGTCGACGACGTTGAGCCCGACGCGGAAAGCGACGAGAAAGATCAGGATGAACGCCAGCCAGCTGATCGGGAGATGGGGAACGAGCCGCTGCGGTCGCTCGCGCCCGCGCAGGCCGGACCACAGCAGCCGGCCCAGCAGATAGAGCAGGACCGGGTAGACCAGCGGCACCGAGACGCCGATCTCGCCGCGATTGAAGTAGATGTGCGACAGGCCGAAGCCGAGCAGCACGAGCAGATCGAGGTGGAGCAGCCGGAACGGCCGGCGCGGGTCGACGAACGGCAGCAGGAAGAGGATGCAGAGCGGGATCCAGACGTACGGCGCGTTGAGCTTGCGGCCGAAGGCGCCCTCGTATCCGCGCGCCATCGACCACGCCACCTGGTTGCCGGTCCACGCCTCCAGCACGAGGTCGAGCTGGTCGTCGACGCGCGCCTGGGCGACCTCGCGGTCGCCGTCGAACCAGCTCACCTGCCAGCGGCCCGGACCGCGCGTGTAGGCGGCGGGACGGAAGTCGTCGTGGCGCTCGCGCTCTGCGCGGATCGTCTCGGACCGCGACGCGATCCGGATCGCCTGCTCGGCGGTCAGCTCATAGCCCGGCGGGGCGACCGTCTGCGACTCGGGGGCCTTCAGCTCGGGCGCCGCCTGCGCCGGCCCCGCGAAGGCGAGCGACGCCAGCACGAGCCCCAGCGCGAAGCGCATCGTCAGGCGCGCCAGTCCCCGGACCCGAAGCTCCACAGCTTGTTCCCGAGGAAGCTGAGCGGCGTCGCGACGACGATCGATATCGCCTGCGCCGGGATCTCGGAGATGCCCGCCCTGGTGACGAGCAGCTCGAGAACGGTGGCGGCGAAGACGAAGGCGACGACGCTGACGGCGAGGAAGCGCGCCGCCTGGAACCCGGCGTGCCCATCGCGTGCGCCGAACGTCCAGGCCCGGTTCCACCAGAAGTTGTTCGTCACGGCGACCAGGAACGCGAGCGTGGCGGCGACGAGGTGGTGCACGTCCCCCACCTCGACGGCAAGCGCGAACACGACGATGTTGACCGCGTAGCCGGAGCCGCCGACGGCGCAGAACTTCGCCAGCTGAAGCCAGTTCTGCGGCTTGCGAACGCCGGCCCGCAAACGCGCGCCGGCCGCCAGGGGCGGGGCCGGGGCGGTCGCGGCGGCCGGGGGCTCGATGCCGCGGGCCAGCGGTGACTCGGGCTGATCTCCCACGCTACGAGGTTAGCCCGAAGTGGGCCGCGATCATCGGGGTCACGTCGCGCAGATGCCGCTGCGCCGGCGCGGGCGGCGACGCGTCGACGCCGCAGGTGAGCAGCACGCCGAGCGAGTCGCAGCGATGCAGGGAGCCGTGGCTGCCGCCGCTCTGGTGGTGCGACCCGCCCCAGTCGACGAACTCGTAGCCCGGCGTGGCGGACAGCAGCACGTCGCCCGAGCGCGGGCACGTGAGCGCCGACCAGAGCCGCCCGAGCGCGTCGGGGTAGTCGCCGAAGCCGATCTCGCCGTCGCCGGCCGAGAGGTCCAGAACCGACAGGTCGCCGTCGAGCGTCCAGCGCGCGCCGCGGCCGTCGGCGAGGCCGTCGGACGGGCGGAAGCGCAGCTCCCCCACGACCCCGGCGACGACCGCGTCGTCGCCATCGCGCCAGGCGGTCAGGTCGACGCCCTCGATGCCGCGCAGCTGGCGGATCAGCCGCGGCAGCATCCGCTCGCGTCGCCCCGGGTCGAGGACGTAGACCATCGCCGACCGCGCCCCCGGGCAGACGGCCAGCTCGGCCTCCTCGGGCGCCTGGTCGCTCGGCGTCAGGACGCGCCAGTCGCCGAGATGCAGGGCGAGGTTGAGCGGCTGCTCGACGAGGCTCTGCGAGTGGTCCGACATCACGATCACCGCGTGGCCGGCGAGGAAGTCGTCGACGCCGCCCGCCGCGTGGAACACGCGCTCGAGCGCGCGGTCGGCCTCCGCGATCGAGGTCGGCTGCGCGTCGGGGCCCGCGCGGTGCGAGTACGTGTCGTTGTCGGGCAGCGACAGCAGCATGAAGTCGAACAGGTCGTGCTCGACGAGGTAGGAGCCGACGCAACCGGCGTGGCGATCGCGCTGCCCGGGCATCCCGAGCGTCGACGAGCAACCGGTGTGGCGCGAGTCGAAGAGGTCGGCGTAGAACAGCTCGCGCGCGCCCCACGTCGGGTGGCGGAACTGCGCCGCCTCGGCGATCCGCCGGTAGCGCGAGTCGCGTGCCGGCTCGTGGCGGTGCCGGCCGCGGTAGATCAGGTACGTGGTGCAGGCGGTCCTCAGCCCGGCGTCGTCGAGCTGCTCGAAGATCGTCCGGCGGTCCTGGACGAGGTGGGCCAGGTTCATGTTGTAGACGGTGTCCTGCAGCGAGCGGAAGACCCCGAAGGCGCGCGTCGCGGGAAACGACGAGCCGTACTCGACGTAGCGTTCCTCGCCGCGGTGGTACCAGTTCATCGACGGGATCAGGTGCTGGTCGGGGCCGAGCCCGGTCGTGATCGCCGACGCCGCGACCGGCGTCAGCGACGGGAAGGTCGAGACGCAGTCGCGCGAGTACTCGCCGCGACGCACGAGCTCGGCGAGAACCGGGGCCCGGCCGTCGGCGACCGCGCGGTCGAGCGCGGCGGGGCTGAGTGCGTCGATGACCGCGAGGACGAGCTTCTTCGGCGCGCCGGTCACCGCAAGATCCGCAGACCCGCGTACTTGCGGTCGGCGGCGGCGCGGCCCCTGACGAGCACCAGCGCGAAGGCGATCAGCGCCAAGAACGAGACCGGCGGCAGGAAGATCGCGACAGCCGCGAGGACGAGTGCCGCCGCATCCGCGTAGATCGTGAGGAAGCCGGCCTCCCCGTCGAGACGCCGGGCCGCGCGTGTCAGCAGGCTGAAGACAGCCAGGTAGGCGAGCGCGGCGCAGGCGACGCCGGCGACCAGGCCTGGAATCCCCGAATGCCCGCCCGCGGCCACCGAGCCGGCGAACAGCAGCGCGCCGAGCGTCACGCTCAGCAGCAGGCCAGCTCTCGCCATGAGGCTTCGGTTCGCCCCCGAACGTTCGGCCATGTACCAAACGACCGCCAGCACCAGGATCGCGAACAGGAACGCCGAGCTCTCGAGGAAGCTCCAGTCGGTGCCGCTGAAGTCGATGCCGATGTCGCCGCGCGCGAGGGCGCCGGTCAGCAGTGGCGGCAGGAACGGCCGCACGCCGACCGAGCCGGCGAGGCCGGCGCCGGTTCCGATGTCCATTACTAGGCTCATGAGCTTTAGGCGAGTTCCAGGGTCGGTACGCTGGAGCGCGTGACGATAGACGACCCGCCCGAGCGCTCGACGCGTCGCGACCTCGAGCGCTACGCCGGGCTCTTCTCCGCCCGCACGCGTGTGATGACGTCTTCCGCGACCCGCGACCTGATGGCGATGAGCGACCGGGCCGACGTCATCTCGTTCGCCGGCGGCCTGCCGGACACCTCGAGCTTCCCGCCGGAGATCTTCGCGTCGATGACCGCCCGGATCGCGGACGAGTCGTGCGCGCGAGCGCTGCAGTACGGCCCGACCGAGGGACTCGCCGAGACCAAGGGCTGCATCGTCGACGTGATGGCGGCCGAGCAGATGACCGTCGATCCAGACGACATCCTCGTGACGACCGGCGGCCAGCAGGTGCTCGACCTCGTCACCAAGACGCTGATCGATCCCGGCGACATCATCGTCGCCGAGGGTCCCTCCTACCCCGGCGCGCTGAACGCCTTCCAGGCCTACCAGGCGAACGTCGTCCAGGTCGACATGGACTCCGACGGGATGCGCGTCGACCTGCTCGAGGAGACGCTCGACCGGCTCGAGCGCGACGGCAAGCGGCCGAAGTTCATCTACACGGTGCCGAGCTTCCAGAACCCGGGCGGAGTGACGATGTCGCTGCCGCGCCGTAAACGGCTCGTCGCGGTCGCGCGCGAGCGCGAGCTGCTCGTCCTCGAGGACAACCCCTACGGCCTGCTGCGCTACGAGGGCGAGCCGCTGCCGACGCTGCACTCGCTGGACGGCGGCATCTACGTGATGTACCTGGGCACGTTCTCGAAGATCTTCTCCCCCGGGCTGCGCCTCGGCTGGGTCGTCGCCCCGCCGCCGGTGCTGGCGCGGATCAACCTCGGCAAGCAGCAGGCCGACCTCTGCACGTCGACGCTGTCGCAGATCCTCGTCCACGCCTACTTCGAGCACCACGACTGGCAGGAGTACGTCAGCTCGCTGACCGAGCTCTACCGCGCGCGGCGCGACACGATGCTCGACGCGCTCGCCGAGCACTTCCCGCCGCAGGCCGAATGGACGCGACCCGGTGGCGGCCTGTTCATCTGGGCGACGCTGCCCGACTTCATCGACACCGGCGACCTGCTCGCGGCCGCACTGCGCGACAACGTCGCCTTCGTGCCCGGCGAGGGCGCGTTTCTCGACGGACGCGGACGCAGCTCGATGCGACTCAACTTCTCTGGCGCCAACGAGGATCAGATCCGCGAGGGGATCCGCCGGATCGGCGAAGTGGTCAAGGAGCAGGTCGCGCTCTACGGCACGCTGACCGGCGAGCCGGCACAGGCGCCACCGCGCCATGACGCCGTCGCCGACGCCGCGGCGACCCGCGACGACGACCAGGGGGCCCGGGTGGTCGAGCTACCGCGCCGTGACGACCGCGAGCGCCGAGCCCGCGGCTCGTGAGCAGGATCGCCGTCCTCGCGGGCGGCAGCTCATTCGAGCGCCAGGTGTCCCTACGTTCCGGTGCGCGCGTCGAGGATGCGCTGGAGCGGCTCGGACACGAGGTGATCGCGATCGACGCCGGCCAGGACCTGATCCGCCGGCTGCGCGACGAGCGGCCCGACGCCGCGTTCGTCGCGATGCACGGCCGCGACGGCGAGGACGGCACGATCCAGGAGCTGCTCGAGATCCTCGGCCTCCCGTACACGGGGTCGGGAGTTCCGGCCTGCGTGCGGGCGATGGACAAGGTGCTGACCAAGCACCTGCTCGACGAGCATGACGTCCCGACGCCGGAGTTCTTCGCCTTCAACCAGACGGCGTTTCGCGAGCTCGGCGCGGCCGACGCGCTGCCGGCGATCGAGGAGCGGCTTGCCTTCCCGATCGTCGTCAAGCCCTCGAGCCAGGGTTCGGCGCTCGGGATCAAGTTCGCGCGCACAGCAGCGGACGTCCCCGCCGCGCTGGTCGCCGCGTTCTCCTACGACGCGAAGGTGCTGCTGGAGCGCCACATCGACGGGCGTGACCTCGCGGTCTCGGTGCTCGACGGCGAGCACGGGCCCGAGGCGCTCCCCGTCGTCGAGGCGGTTCCGACCGGCGGCGGCGACAGCGACTTCTACGACTTCCAGGCGCGCTACGAGATCGGCCGCACGGAGTTCATCTGCCCCGCCGAGCTGCCCGCGGGCGTCACCGAGCGGGCCCAGGAGCTCGCGTTGCAGACCTACGAGCTGCTCGGCTGCTTCGGCTTCGGCCGCGTCGACCTGATGCTCGACGCCGCCGGCGACCTCTACGTCCTCGAGGCCAACCCGATCCCCGGCCTCACCGAGACCAGCCTTCTCCCCCAGGCCGCCGAGGCAGCCGGCATCGGCTTCGACGACCTCGTCGACCGGATCCTGCAGTCAGCGTTCGCTAGACGCTGACTAGCTGTCTGCTTGAAAATCCTCCGGGGTCACATTGTCGAGGAAGTCCTTGAACTTCTCGACGACCTCCTCGGTGTCCTCCACCTCGTGCTCGAACTCGATAGCCGATTCGGTGATGACCTCGTCGGCCGCGAAGATCGAGGCGCCGGTGCGGACGGCGAGCGCGAGCGCGTCGGAGGGCCGCGAGTCGATCTCCATCTCACGGCCGTTGAGCTGCAGCGTGATCGACGCGTAGAAGGTGTTCTCGCGCAGTTCGGTCACCGAGACCTTCGTGCACTCCACGTCGAGCTCGCCGAGGACGTCGCTGATCAGGTCGTGGGTCATCGGTCGTGGCGTGTTCGCGCCCTGAAGCTTCATCAGGATCGCGGCGGCCTCCGGGTGGCCGATCCAGATCAGGAGGAACTTGTTCCCGTCGCGCGTCTTGAGGAGCACGATCGGCTGCTTGCCGACCATGTCGAAGCTGACGCCGTAGATGACCATCTCCTGCATTGCGCGAAAGTCTAGACGCGCCGCACGGCCGGTCCCCCGTTGGCTCGCTAGAATCGCCGGCCCCGGGCGATTAGCTCAGTCGGTTAGAGCGCGTCTCTGATAAGGACGAGGTCCCTGGTTCGAATCCAGGATCGCCCACTCGGGCCGTAGGACTGCGTTTGGCGGCCGGTCATCACCCCGTTCGGGGCACAGGCGGGAGCCTCACGTACGAAGTACGCATCGGCCCCCTCTTCCTTGCCAAGCCTTGTCCTACGGCCCGAGTTTGTTGGCTAGGCGGCGCGGAGGGTGGCCCGGCGGAGGAGCTGGGCGAGTTCGTCGGCTTCGGCAGGCGTGTCGAAATCGAGCTCGATGCGGACGCCGTCGCCCTTGGGCTTGGCCTTGACGGGGCGGCCGAGTGCGCTGGACAGCGCCTCCTCGACGGCGATGACGGCCGCGGCGTGGTCGGGATGGACGTCCGCCGACTTGCGCTCCGGCGGTCCGCCGGACTCGAGCTCCCGGGCGCGCCGCTCGGTCTCACGGACGGACCAGCCGTGCTCGCGGGCGTCGCGCGCCAGGCGCTTTCGGTCCTGGTGGTCCTTGCAGGTCAGGATCGCGCGGCCGTGGGCCTCGCTCAGCTCGCCAGCCTCGATCGACTCCAGCACCTCGTCGGGAAGCTCGAGCAGCCGCACGAGGTTCGACACGGCGACGCGGCTCTTGCCGACCCGGCGCCCGACCTCCGCCTTCGACAACCCGAGGTCGTCGACGAGCATCGAGCAGGCGCGTGCCTCCTCGATCGGGTTGAGGTCGACCCGCGCCATGTTCTCCGCAAGCGCGAGGTCGAGCCGCTCCCAGTCCTCGGTCTGCCGGACGACCGCCGGGATCGACTCGAGCTCGGCGAGGCGGGAGGCCCGCAGCCTCCGCTCGCCGGCGATCAGCTCGTACCTCCCACCGGGCAGCGGCCGTACGACGACCGGCTGCAGGAGGCCGCGGGACCGGATCGACTCCGAGAGCGCGACCAACGCCTCCTCGTCGAACTCGCGCCGCGGCTGGCGCGGGTTCGGCTCGATCAGCTCGACCGGCACCTCGCGGAGGCCGGTCTCGTCCTTCGCCGTCGGCAAGATGGCGGACAGGCCGCGACCCATCCCTCTACGCCCAGCCTTAGGCTCAGGCTCACGGTCAAGCACGGGCTGCTACCTCCTTTGCAAGCTTGAAATAGGCGGCCGAACCGGCGCTTTGGGGAGCGTGCCGTACTACCGGCATTCCATAGCTCGGGGCCTCTCCCACTCTGACGTTGCGCGGGATGACGGTGTCGAAGACGAGGTCCGGAAAGTGTTCGCGAACCTCGCGCTCGACGTCCTGCGCGAGACGGGTGCGACCGTCGTGCATAGTGAGCACCATGCCCGCAACCGTAAGGCTCGGGTTCAGCTCTCGTTGTATGAGCGAGAGCGTGTCGAGCAGCCCCGCGAGGCCCTCGAGGGCGAAATACTCGGTCTGAACCGGTACCAGCACCTGGTCGGCGGCCACGAGGGCGTTGACGGTCAGGGGACCGAGCGAGGGCGGACAGTCGAGAATCGTGAACAGGAAGCGATCCCGCACGTCGCCCATCTGCTCGCGCAGGCAGGTCTCGGATCCCTCCAGGCGGGGCAGCTCCACCGTGGCTCCGGCCAGGTCCGGGGTGGCCGGCACAGCGGACAGGTTCTCGAAGGGCGTGGGTTGGGCGGCCTCGGCGATCGTCAGCTCGCCACTGAGGCAGCTGTAGGCGTTCGGCTCGAGATCCTTGGCCAGCCCGACGCCGACCGTGGCGTTGCATTGGGGGTCGAGATCGACGAGAAGCGTCTCGTAACCCGCGTCGGCAATGCTGGCGGCGACGTTGACGGCGGTCGTGGTCTTGCCCACGCCACCCTTCTGGTTCGCTATCGCGAAGACGGTTCCCATCGGCCTTGAAGGTACCCCTGGACGCGGTCGGACGGGGTGCGGGGGGCACTTTAGTTCAAGGGCGAACCGTGGCTCAGGGGACGCTTGGTGGCCATGCCCGGGCGCCGGGGGAAGCGGGCTGGGGTTGGGGCGGTCTTGGTGTAAATGTAGAGATTTCGCTCTCTAGAGCCTTTGAACGGGCGTACGGGGATGGGTAGATGCGCGGTCAGGCCGAGGAGCCCGGCCGCGGCGGCGCCGGCCTGCTCTTCCTCGGGATCGCGGGCCCCCTTCCAGGCGATGAGTGTTCCGTCGATCTCCATCAGCGGGGCGGCGTACTCGGCGAGGACCGCCAGAGACGAAAGGGCCCTGGCCGTTACAGCCTCGTACCTGCTCGCGCCCTCGCTCATGGCCCACTCCTCCGCACGGGCCGGGACGGCGGTGGCGTTGTCGATGCCGGCGGCAGTCGCGAGGCGCGCGATGACCTCGCACTTGCGGGCGGTCGACTCGATCAGGTCTACCTCGGCCTCGGGGAGCGCGGCGGCCAACACCAGGCCGGGAAAGCCCGCGCCAGCACCCAGATCCGCGATCCGCGTGGCTTCGAACAGCTGTGGCGCCTCCAGCCCCGACAGGCCGTCGGCGATGTGGACGTCGATGGCCTCGGCGGGATCGGTGACCGTTGTTGGTGGGGCTGGCTCGGCAGCGAGCGCCGTGAGGAGGCGAGCGAGCTTGGTGACGACCTCTGGCGATAGGTCGTGCTTGTTCGCCTGGGTGAGGAGGCGCTGCGCGGCTCGGTGGGGCAGACCGTGCTGGGTCGCAAGGGCCTGGACCGTTTCGCGTGAAACGGTCAGGGCGTGCGGTGGGCCGCGGGGGTGATGACGAGGCGGCGGTCTGGCTCGTCGCCCTCGCTGTGCGTCTCGACGTCGGTGCGATCACGGACGTAGAGGTGGACGACCTTGCGCTCGAGCGCACGCATCGGCTCCAGCTCGACGGGGCGGTCGTACTCGAGTGCCTCGGCGATCGCGCGGTCCGCCTGACGGTGGAGCGCCTCCTCGCGGCGATCGCGGTAGCCGGCGGCGTCGATGACGACCCGCTTGTCGCGCTCGGAGTGGGGGAAGGCGATTCGCATGGCGAGATGCTGCAGAGCGTCGATCGTCGCGCCGTGCTTTCCGATCAGCAGGCCGAGGTCGTCGCCGTTGACGGTCGCTCGAAGCTCCTCGTCGGTCTCGGTTATGTCGACCTCGGCGCGGAGGCCGAGCTCCTGAACAACGCGTATCACCAGAGCGCGCAGGCGCTCCGCGGGCTCCTCCGGCAGGGTCGTTGCGACCTCACGCCAGGTGGCCTCGTCAACCTCACCAACGACACGGGCGGGTCCATCGCCGCCCTCAGACACCACGACGAACTTGACGCACTCGGCCGTGATCCCCGGAAAGCGCGGCTCGAGCCGCTTCAGTGCATTCCATTTCGCCTCGCCGACCCCGTTTCCTTCCGCCTCGACATGAATGTCGATCTCAGGGCTGCGCTCGATTGGCGTATCCGCTCCGTCCCCCATCGAGTGGGAGCCTACCGCCGTCGGCCGGAGCGCTTCTTCTTCTTGCGCGGCGAGGGCGGGGGGGCCTTGGCGGACCCATTGCCACTCGCGTCGCCCTTCGAGTCGGAGTCCTTGGACGGCTTCCCCGCCAGCGCGGCGGCGCCAGCCGGCAGAGCCGCATCGTCGGTGAGATCCGGCCGCGGGTAGAGCTTGCGCACCACGAGCTGCTGACCGATGGTCCAGACGTTGGTCGTGATCCAGTAGACGATCAGACCGGCCTCGAAGTTGACGATGAAGATGACGAAAACGAACGGCAGCGCCATCATGATCCGCTGCTGCGTCTTGTCGCCGCCGATCGACGTGATCATCGTCGCGATCAGCTGCGTCCCGACGTAGAGCACGATCATGAACGCGAGCACGACCGGCTGACCGGTCAGGGGCTCGGCAAGATTCTCGATCGGCCCGAAGGCCGCGTTGCCGGCGATGTCCGCCTTGAACGACTCGCTGCGCAGCAGCTCGAACAGCGCGATGAAGAAGGGGATCTGGAGCAGCAGTGGGAGGCAGGAGCCAAGGGGATTGACCTTGTTCTCCTGGTAGAACTTCATCATCTCCTGATTCATGCGCTGCTTGTCGTCCTTGTAGCGCTCCTGGATCTTCTTCATCTGCGGCTGCAGAACCTGGAGCTTCTGCATCGACTTCACCGACTTGAAGGTCAGCGGCAGGATGAAGATCCGGATCGTGAACGTCAGCAGGATGATCGCCCAGCCCCAGCTGCCGCCGACGAGGTCGTGCCAGAACGTCAGCACGTCCTCCAGGACGGTCAGGAACGGCTGGGGGATGATCGCGAAGTGGTGTTGCATAGAGGGTTAGGCGCGCGGGCCGAAGAGCGTCTGATCCTCGACGAAGTCGACCCCGCCGTGACTCCACGGGTTGCAACGCAAGAGCCGCCAGGCCGACAGGACCAGGCCGCGGAGTATGCCGTATCGGCGGATCGCGGTGACCGAGTACTGCGAACACGACGGGTGGTACTTGCAGCGCTGTGGGATCGCCGGAGATATGAAGCGCTGGTAGAAGCGCACCGGCGCGACGGCCGCCGAGCGCGTCGCGCTCACTTCTGGTTCCCCGGGATGCCCGCGCTCGCCAGTACGTCGCGCAGCTCCTCCTCGACGCCGGCGGCACCCCGCTCGCTCGCGACGGCAGCCATCTCCGGACGCGCGACGATCACGAAGTCGTGGGCGTCGGGCAGGCTGTCTCCGCAGGCCCAGAAGGCGTCGCGCAGCATGCGCTTGACCTGGTTGCGCGCGACCGCCCCGCCGACCTTCCGACCGACGGATATCCCAAGCCGCGGTTCCTCCCCACCCGTCCGTGGAAACGAGTAGACGACGAGAAAGCGGTTGGCGTGCGAGCGACCGTCGCGATAGACGCGATCGAAGTCGCCGCTGCGCGACAACCGCCGCCGCTTGCGCCGGCTACCGCCACGGCCCTCGGCCGCACCGCCCATCGCTAGACGGTGAGGCGGCGCCGGCCCTTGCTACGACGGCGCTTGAGGATCTCGCGACCGGCACGCGAGCTCATGCGCGCACGGAATCCGTGGGTACGGGCCCGCTTGCGCTTCTTCGGTTGGTAAGTGCGCTTCATTCAGTGCTCCTCTCGGCTGGCGGAGTATAGGCATATCCACGCTGGCCGGCCAGGTGTCGCGGGGGACCGGGGGCGTGAGCCGTCGGTGGAATTCCTCGCGATTTGCGGGTGTCGTCCGATGCGGCGGGTAAACGCGGAGCGCACGGATGTACACTCGCCAACGCCGAGGACGACGCTCACGCCGAGCCCTCTCCAACCCAGAAGTCTGCCGAACAGGTCCGGGAGGGCCGAATACTTCCGTGCGCGATCAGCTCGAGCCAATATGGGACCGCATCCGAGCCGAGATGCGTCGCGACGTAGCGGACTTCAAGTTCCACATCTGGCTCGATCCGCTCGAGCTTGCCGGCGTCGAGGGCGAGACGCTGTTCGTCAGGGCGCCCGACCACATCCGAACCTGGGTGCGCGACCGTTACCTGCCACTCGTGCGTGACGCGGCAACCCGCGGCTACACGCCCAACGCCATCGTCCAGATCGTCGATGAGCAGTGGGAGCCAGCGTCGACGAGCACCGCACCGGCCGCGCAGGCGCCCGCGGCCAGCAACCTCAACCCGAAGTACACCTTCGAGCAGTTCGTGATCGGCAAGGGCAGCCGCTTCGCCCATGCCGCGGCGCTGTCCGTGGCCGAGATGCCCGGCCAGGCCTACAACCCCCTGTTCATCCACGGCCGCCCTGGGCTCGGCAAGACCCACCTCCTGCACGCGATCGGCAACTACGTCCAGCGCTACGGATCCGGGCTCTCGGTTCGCTACGCGACCGTCGAGCAGTTCACCAACGAGTTCGTCGACGCCGTCCGCGCCCGCGACACCCAAGCCTTCAAGGAGCGCTTCCGAGGGGTCGACGTGCTGCTGCTCGACGACGTCCAGTTCCTCGCCGACAAGGCACGCACGGAGGAGGAGCTCTTCCATACCTTCAACGAGCTGCACGACTCGGGCCGTCAACTCGTCATGACCTCCGACCGCAGCCCCTCCGAGCTCGAGAACATCGCCGACCGCCTCGGCGAGCGGTTCGGCTCCGGCCTCGTGGTCGCCGTCGAGCCACCCGACTTCCACGTTCGGCGGGCGATCCTCGAGAAGCGGGCGCGTCTCGACTCCGTCGACGCCTCCCCGGATCTCGTCTCCGAGATCGCCGGCCGCGTGACCACGAGCGTGCGCGCGCTCGAGGCCGCCTTGATCCAGGTCGTCGCCTATGCGTCGCTGCGTGGCGAACCGCCGACGCCCGACATCGCCCGCAAGCTGCTCGACAAGCTCGGTCCCGATCGCCGCTCCGCGAAGCCCAGCGTCGAGGACGTCCTGATCGCCACGGCCAGCCTCTATGGCCTCACGTCGAAAGAGCTCTTAGCCCGCGACCGCCGGCCCGTCGTCGCCCAGGCTCGCAAGGTCGCCATCTACCTCTCACGCGAGCTGACGGGCAAGAGCCTGCCGGAGATCGGCCGCCGCCTCGGAGGGCGCGATCACAGCACCATCCTCGCCGCCGTTCGGAGCCTCTCGGGCGACATCGAGCGCGACAGCGAGCTCGCGCAAGCTGTGGACAAGCTCAAGCGTCAACTCGCAACCCCGGCTTGATGACCGACGTTGCTGCAAGACTCCACGCTTCCCCACAGGCTGTGCGCCAGCCTTCTTTCGCTCTACCAAGCCCTCTTCAGGACTCCATCAACATATCCACAGCACCTACCCCTTCTATAAGTAGGTAGATCAGTTGAAGCTTGTTCTTTCACGTGAATCCTTTCTCGACCGTCTCGGCATCGTTGCCCGCGGCGTTTCCACGCGAAGCGCGATCCAGACGCTCTCGGGAGTTCTGCTCAGCGTCGAGGGTGGCTCCGCCGAGCTCCAGGCGACCGACACCGAGCTCGGGATCCGGGCCAGTGTCGACGCCCAGGTCGAGCGCGACGGCGCGGTCGTCGTGCCTGGCCGTCTGCTGCTCGACGTAGCGCGCTCGCTGCCGGCGGATTCGATCTCGCTCGAGTACCGCGCGTCGGAGCAGGACGTCGAGGTCAAGTCGGGCTCCGCGACCTTCCACCTGCGCACGCTTCCACTCGACGACTTCCCGAAGCTGCCCGCGGCGGGATCCGAGGCGACTGTGGCAGTGCCGGCCGCGGCTTTCATCGAGACGGTCGATCGCGTCGCTCGCTCCGCTTCGCGCGACGAGACACGTCCGCACCTGACCGGGGTCCTCGTCACGGCGACCGGCAACACGCTGCGGATGGTCGCCACCGACTCGTACCGCCTGTCCGTCAAGGAGACGGCGCTCGAGCAGCAGCTCGGCGGCGAGCTCGAGGTGAACGTTCCGGCCCGAACCTTGCAGGAGCTCAGCCGGATCGCGGGTGCCGTCGAGGCTTCCGAGATCACCGTTACGGCGCTCGAGAACCAGGTCGTCTTCAGCGTCGGGGACGTCGTCCTGTCCTCGCGACTGGTCGAGGGTCGATTCCCGAACTATCAGCAGCTGCTCCCCGAGTCCTACGAGCACGAACTGCGTGTCGACCGCGGCGAGTTGCTCGAGGTCGTGCGCCGCGTCAGCCTGCTCGCGCAGAAGAACGCGCCGTTGCGGCTCGCCTTCGCCGACGGCCAGCTCGAGGTCTCGGCTCAGACGCCGGACATCGGCGAGGCGAGCGAGTCGCTGCCGGTTCCGTTCAAGGGCGAGGCGCTCGCGATCGGCTTCAACCCGGAGTTCTTCCGCGACGGGCTCGACAGCGCAGAGACCGACGAGATCGTGCTGAAGCTGATCAGCCCGCTGCGCCCAGGCCTGATCCAGTCCGGCGCCGACGGGGGATTCATCTACCTCGTCATGCCGATCCGCCTCAACGTCTAGCCGCCGCGCCGTGCGGGTCACGGGGCTGACAGCGAGCGACTTCCGGAACTACGAGCGCGCCGACGTCGGCCTGGGGGAGCGGCTGACGGTGATCGTCGGCCCGAACGGCGCGGGCAAGACAAACCTGCTCGAGGCGATCTACTTCGGTTGCACCGGGCGGTCGCCGCGCACGTCGAACGACCGCGACCTGCTGCGCCGCGGCGCGCCCGCGGCACGCGTGACGGTCACCACGACCGATGGCGACGGTGCCGACCACACGCTCGAGGCTGCCTTCCAGCCTGGCGAGCCCAAGCTGCTGCGGCTCGACGGATCGTCTGTGGACAACCTGTGGGCTACTGACGCCCGGCCGCTGATCAGCGTCTTCCTGCCCGAGCGGCTGGAGCTGGTCAAAGGCGCACCCGCCAGCCGCCGCTCCCATCTCGACCAGCTCGTCGCGGCACTCTGGCCGTCGCGCGCCGCCGCTCGGACCGCCTACTCGCGAGCCCTCGCGCAGCGCAACGCGCTGCTCGGCCGGGTCCGCGCCGGCGCCGCCTCGCCCGATTCGCTCGGGGCCTGGGATGCCGAGCTCGCACGCCACGGCGCCGAGCTGATGGCCGCCCGGGCCGAGGCCGTCGAGCTGCTCGCTCCGCGCTTCACGTCGCGCGCCGCCGACCTCGGCCTGCCGTCTCGGGCGGAGGTCGTCTACCGGCCGCGCTCGCCCGCCGACTCCGCAGCGGGCCTGGCCGACGAGCTGCTGGAGCGGCGCCCGGCCGATCTCGAGCGCGGGTTCACCGCGCACGGTCCGCACCGCGACGATCTGCGCCTGCTGCACGCCGGAGAGCCGCTACGCGGATTCGGGTCGCAGGGTCAGCAGCGGGTCGGGCTGCTCGCGCTGTTGTTCGCCGAGCGCGACCTGCTGGCGGCCGAGCGCGACCGCCGGCCGCTGATGCTGCTCGACGACGTCATGTCCGAGCTCGACGCGGCTCGTCGCGGCCTGCTTGCCGATCTGCTGCGGGAGGGCGGCCAGGGCGTGATCACGGCGACGGAGCTCGACCACGTCCCGGGCCATGACGAGCCCGGCACGGTCGTCCTGCACGTCGAGTCGGGCGCGGTCGAGGCCCGCGAGGTGGGTCGGTCGTGAGGCGCCGCGGACCACGCCCGATCGGCGAGGCGCTGCGCCAGATCGGCCATGAGGCGACGCCGCCGACCCTGCTCGCGCGGATCCAGGCGGTCTGGTCCGACGTCGTCGGAGCGGCGATCGCGGCCGAGGCGCAGCCAGTCGCCGAGCGTGCGGGAACCGTCACCGTCGCATGCCGATCGGCGACCTGGGCGAGCGAGTTGGAGCTGCTGGCGCCCGACCTGTTGGAGAAGCTGAACGGAGCTTTGACGGACCCTGGCGGGGGCCAGCTGAAGGAGCTGCGCGCGAAGGTTGCCAAGCTGTCCTGATTTTGTTGCGATTTGCAGGAGTTTTCGTAGGCTGTGAGCCGTCCGGGGCGACCTCTACTCTGCTAGTATCTGTTGCCGGAGTTTCTGCGCCCCGACGTTGCGCTCGAACCGCGCCGCGCCGGGGTCTTCTCATGTTGGACTGACGGAAGGATCGCTTGGCGGACAAGGGCTCGGACAACGGCAAGGCGCAGAGCTACAGCGCCCAGGACATCAGCGTTCTCGAGGGCCTCGAGGCGGTGCGCAAGCGCCCCGGGATGTACATCGGCTCGACCGGCATTCGCGGCCTTCATCACCTGATCTACGAGGTGATGGACAACTCCGTCGACGAGGCGCTCGCCGGCGAGGCCGACACGGTCGACATCGTCATCCACCCGGACAACCGCGTCACGGTGACCGACAACGGGCGCGGCATCCCGGTCGGCATCATGGAGAAGGAGCAGAAGCCGGCGGCCGAGGTCGTGCTGACGGTGCTCCACGCGGGCGGCAAGTTCGGCGACGGCGGGGGCTACAAGGTCTCCGGCGGTCTGCACGGCGTCGGCGTCTCCGTCGTCAACGCGCTCTCCGAGCAGCTCGACCTCACGATCTGGACCGACGGCTTCGAGCACAAGCAGAGCTACGAGCGCGGCACCCCGACCGGGCCGCTGGTCAAGGGCGACAAGACCGAGCGGCGCGGGACGAGCATCACGTTCCTGCCCGACCTCGAGATCTTCGAGACGATCGACTACGAGTACTCGACGCTCGAGACGCGCTTCCGCGAGATGGCCTTCCTGACCAGAGGCCTGAAGATCACCTTCACCGACGAGCGCGGCGAGGGCACCAAGGTCGACTTCAAGTACGACGGCGGCATCCGCGACTTCGTCACCTACCTGCACTCCCAGGGGACGAAGGAGCCGGTTCAGAAGAAGGTCATCTACATCGAGGACTCCGGCGACGTCGGCGAAGTCGAGGTCGCGATGCAGTGGAACAACTCCTACCAGGAGTCGCTGCTCTCCTTCGCCAACAACATCAACACCCACGAGGGCGGCTCGCACCTCTCCGGCTTTCGCTCGGCGCTGACGCGGACGATCAACGCCTACGCGAAGGAGAAGGGCCTGCTCAAGGAGAAGGACGGCAACCTCCAGGGCGAGGACATCCGCGAGGGGCTCACCGCGATCATCTCGGTGAAGATCCCCGACCCGCAGTTCGAGGGTCAGACGAAGACCAAGCTCGGCAATCCACCGGTCGAGGGCTTCGTCCAGCAGGCCGTCAACAAGGGCCTCGCCGAGTTCCTCGAGGAGAACCCCCAGGACACCAAGCAGGTCATCACCAAGGCGGTCTCCGCCTCACGCGCTCGCGAGGCGGCGCGCAAGGCGCGCGACCTGACCCGGCGCAAGTCGGCGCTCGAGAACTCGACGCTGCCGGGCAAGCTCGCCGACTGCTCGGTGCGCGACCCCGCGCTCGCCGAGATCTTCGTGGTCGAGGGCGACTCGGCCGGCGGCTCGGCCAAGCAGGGCCGCGACCGCAACACGCAGGCTGTCCTACCGCTGCGCGGGAAGATCATCAACGCCGAGAAGAACCGCATCGACAAGGTGCTGTCGAACAACGAGATCCAGGCGATGATCACGGCGATCGGGACCGGCATCCGCGAGGAGTTCGACATCGAGAAGGCGCGGTACCACAAGGTGATCATCATGTGCGACGCCGACGTCGACGGTGCTCACATCCGGACGCTGGTGTTGACGTTCCTGTTCCGCGAGATGCCGGATCTGATCGAGGCCGGCTACGTCTATCTCGCCAAGGCGCCGCTCTACAAGGTCAAGACCGGTGGCCAGGAGATCTACATCGAGAAGGAGTCGGAGCTCGAGGAGGTGCTGCTGCGCGACAAGCTCGAGAAGATCGAGGTGCTCGGCCGCGGTGGCAGCGGGACGAAGTTCACCCACGCGCGCTGGCAGAAGTACGGCCGGCTGCTGAAGCAGTACGAGGGCTGGGCGTCGGCGCTGCGCGCCGAGTTCGGCCACGACACCGTGACCTTCCTCGAGGAGTCGCAGATCCTCGACGCGGGCTCGGTCGACGCGTCGGCGGTCGAGAAGCTGATCGCCACCGACGACGTCGACAACGCCCCGTTCACGACCGAGCTGATCTCCGAGGACGACGACGAGCTGGTGATCCGCGTCGTCGAGCGCCTCAACGGCTCGGCCGCGACCTACAAGCTGCGCCGCGACATGTTCGGCCGGCCGGAGTACGCGAACTTCGTGCGCGTGCACAAGGAGCTCGAGGATCTCGTCGGCCGGCCGGCGTTCGACGTCCGGCTCGGCCGCAAGGAGCAGACCGCGCTGTCGTTCGAGGAGCTGCGCAAGAAGGTCCTCGACGTGGCGCGCGAGGGCGTCGGCGTGCAGCGCTTCAAGGGCCTCGGCGAGATGAACGCCGACCAGCTCTACGACACGACGATGGACGCCGGGCGGCGGACGCTGCAGCAGGTGACGGTCGACGACGCCTCCCTGGCCGATCAGATCTTCTCGATGCTGATGGGCGACCAGGTGGAGCCGCGACGCAAGTTCATCGAGGACAACGCGGCCAAGGTCGCCAACCTCGATGTGTAGCCGGAGGACGATCTAGATGACGGGTACAGAGGTTCTTTCCGGAGGGAACATCGAGCCGCGTGGGCTCGAGGAGGAGATGCGCTCGTCGTATCTCGACTACGCGATGAGCGTGATCGTCGGGCGGGCGCTGCCCGACGCCCGGGACGGGCTGAAGCCGGTCCACCGCCGCGTCCTCTACGCGATGTTCGAGGGCGGGCTCGGTCCGACGCGTCCGTACAAGAAGTCGGCCGCGACGGTCGGCGACGTGATGGCGAAGTTCCACCCACACGGCGACTCGGCGATCTACGACACCCTCGTCAGGATGGCGCAGCCGTTCGCGATGCGCGAGCGGCTTGTCGACGGGCAGGGCAACTTCGGCTCGATCGACAACGATCCCGCCGCCGCGATGCGCTACACCGAGGCGCGCTTGACGCGGCTCGCGATGGAGATGCTGCGCGACATCGACCGCGACACGGTCGACTTCACGCCGACCTATGACGACGCTCGACTCGAGCCGACGATCCTGCCGTCGCGCTACCCGAACCTGCTCGTCAACGGCTCCTCGGGAATCGCCGTCGGCATGGCGACGAACATGCCGCCGCACAACCTGCGGGAGACGATCGACGCGACGATCGCCTACATCGACAACCCGGAGATCCCGGTTGCCGAGTTGATGCAGCACATCAAGGGGCCCGACTTCCCGACCGGCGGAACGATCGTTGGCTGGCAGGGGATCAAGGACGCCTACGAGACCGGCCGCGGCCGCGTCGTCGTGCGCGGCAAGGCGCACATCGAGCCGCTGCGCCAGGGCAAGGAGGCGATCATCGTCACCGAGCTGCCCTAC
>Ga0190275_10001159_pt1 | contig 20157 bp, 18 predicted proteins | sample Popmic550T_FD_133745 | JGI IMG/M metagenome (GOLD analysis project Ga0190275, IMG submission 133745) | Populus adjacent soil microbial communities from riparian zone of Yellowstone River, Montana, USA - 550 T | ecosystem: Environmental > Terrestrial > Soil > Riparian zone > Trees stand | place...
CCCCGGCGCGGTGATGTTCGACGCGATCGAGGCGGCCACCGCGCGCGGCCACGACGTCGTGCTCTGCGACACCGCCGGACGGCTGCACACCCAGCAGCACCTGATGGACGAGCTGGCGAAGGTCCGCAAGGTGATCGCCTCGAAGCTTCCCGGCGCGCCCCACCACACGCTCCTGACGATCGACGCGACGACAGGTCAGAATGGCCTCCGTCAGGCGCTGCTCTTCCGCGAGACCGTCGACCTCGACGGCATCGTCCTCACCAAGCTCGACGGCACCGCCAAGGGCGGCATCGCGCTGGCGATCGCCCAGGAGCTGAAGGTTCCGGTGAAGATGATCGGCATCGGCGAGGGGATCGAGGATCTCCGCCCGTTCGACGCCGACGACTTCGCCGCCGCGATCCTCGACTAAGCGGCGCCGGCCGAGGCGTCCACGGCTGGCTCGACGACCGGCTTGGCCTGGTCGAAGAGGTTCTCGCCGGTTCCGCTGAGCTGGCGTGAGACGACGCGCGAGATGCCGTCGCCGCCCATGCTCACGCCGTAGATCCGGTCGGCGGCGTCCATCGTCCGCTTCTGGTGGGTGACGACGATGAACTGGGCGCGGTCCGAGTAGCGCCGGACGAGCTGGAGGAAGCGGTCGACGTTGAGGTCGTCGAGGGCGGCCTCGACCTCGTCGAGCACGTAGAACGGACACGGACGGGCGAGGAAGACCGCGAACATGAAGGCGAGCGCGACGAGCGACTTCTCGCCGCCCGACATCAGCGACAGCCGCTTGGTCGACTTGCCGGCCGGCGTGACCTCGATCTCGACGCCCGGCTCGGACACCGACGGCTTGGCGGCCGACTCCTCGGGGCCGTCGTCTGCCCCGGCTGCGGCGTCGCCGTCCTGGCCCTCCCCCTCGGCCTCCTGGCCGCCGAGCACCGGGCGGGGCCCCTGGTCGGGTTGGACGAGCCGCAGGCGCCCGCGGCCACCCGGGAAGAGATGTGCCACGACCTCCTCGAAGTTCTTGGCGGTCGCCGCGTAGGTCTCTTCGAAGCTCTCGCGGATGCGGCGGTCGGTGTCGCGGATCAGGCCCTGAAGCTCGGATAGGGCGCTCTCGAGATCCTTGCGCTGACCCTCGAGCTCCTCCACGTGGGCAATCGCCTCGTCGTACTCCTGCGCAGCGAGCGGGTTGACCGGGCCGAGCTGCTCGCGGCGGCGAGCCAGCCGGTCGATGCGGGTCGCAAGCTCGGTGCGGCGATCGTCGTCGAGCGCCTCCTCGGCGGGCTCCGCCGGCAGGCCAAGACGTTCCGCCACCTCGGCGAGCTCGCCGACGGCGTCCGCGGACTGGTCGCGGATCTGCTGAGCGGTGACCTCGGCGACGGTGACCCGCTCGCTGGCCTCGCGCAGCGCGCGCTGCAGCTCGGACTCCTGATGGGCGCAGGTGCGCAGCTCGGCGGCGGTGCGGTCGCCCGCCTCTGCTCCGGCGGCGTGCTCGGCCTCGATCAGCGCGACTCGCGTCCCGACTGCCTCGCGGGCGTCGTCGAGCGCGGCGGCGGCACTGTCGGCGGCGGCCGCCAGATCGCGGTCGCGCTCGATCCGGCCGCGCAGGCGGGCGGCGCGCTCGACGCGCTCGTTGTGCTCGCGCAGCGCGCTCTCGGCCATCCGGCGCTCACCGCGGACCTCGGCGGCGAGCTCGGCGCGGCGGACCGCGTCGGGACCCTCGTCGGGGCTCTCGCTGCGCTGCTCGATCAGCCACTCCGTGCGGCGGATCGCCTCGCCGGCGGCCTCGACCTCGCGGACCGCCCCGCGCAACGCGGTCTCGGCCTCGTCACGACCGCGGTCGGCGACGAGCACCTGCTCGGCGGCGCGCTCGACGGTAGTCCTGGCGTCGGACTCGGCCTTGACGGCCTGCTCGGAGGCGGCGACAAGCTCGACGCGGCGGTTGCGCTGCTCGAGCACACGCTCGGCGCCGCCGGCCGGAGCCTGGCGCAGCTCGCCGGCCCCGGGCCGCCAAACGCGACCGGCGCGGGTTACGGCGAGGCCGTCGAAGTCGTTTGGCACGTCGGCGAGCGAGTCGACGACCCAGACGCCCGCCAGCAGGCGCTCGGCGAGCGCCGCCGCGGTCGCGTCGGCCTCGACCCGGTCGAGCAGCCGCTCGGCGTCGGCGGTCGGCCCCGTGACGCCAGCGGGCGCGCCGCCGGCGGAGGCGACGAGCACGTAGCCGCCCTCGTCGCCGGCCCCGTCGAGCAGACGCTCGCCGTCGGGCACGCTCTCCACGACGCCGGCGCCGAGGCGCGGCCCGAGCGCGGCGGCCAGCGCGAGCTCGTAGCCCGGTGCGACCCGCAGCTGCTCGGAGAGCGCCCGGGCTCCCCCAGGCGCGCTCTCGGCGGCGCGCAGGAACTGGTTGACCGACGCAAGCTCGGCGCCAGCGGACGCCGCGGCGTTGCGGGCGGCCTCGGCGGCGCGCTCGGCGGCACGGCGCTCGTCGCGGGCGGCGTCGGCGACCCGCTCGGCCTCGGCGAGCGCCACACGGCGCTGCTGCACGACCTGCTCGAGCTCGACGCGCTGCGCCGCCGCGGTGTCGCGCTCGGTCCGCAGTTGTGCGAGCTCCTGCTCGAGCCGCTCGACGCGACGGCCCTCGAGCACCTCCAGCTCCTGCTCCAGCTCAGCGATCTTGGCGGCGGTGCCGGCCTCCGGGTCGCCCGCCTGGGCGATCTCGCGCTCCAGCAGCTCTAGCTGCGCGGCACGCCGCTCGGCGCCGTCGACGGCGGCGCGGCTCTGCTCGCGGGCACGGTCGAGCCGCATCGCGATCCGCTCGCCGGCGCCACGGGCGGAGAACAGCCGCGCCTGGAGCGCCTCGCGCAGCCGGCTCTGCTCGGCAAACGCCTGCTCGGCGCGCTCGCGCCGCTTGGCGACCTCGCCCAGTTGCTTCTCGGAGTCGTCGCGTCCCGTGCGCGCGGCCGTCGCGGCGGCCTCAGCCTCAGCGAGCTTGGCGGTCGCCTCGCGGACCGCGTCGCGAGCCAACTCGTAGCGTGCCTCGGCCGTCTGACGCTCGAGCCGCTCGTGCAGCTCCGCCGCCTCGGCCTGGCGCTTCAGCGGCCGCAGGCGTCCGCGCGCCTCGCGCTCGACGTCGAGCGCCCGCGAGAGGTTCTCCTCGGTCCGCTCCAGCTTCAGCTGGGCGCGGCGACGGCGCTGGCGGTGCTTGCCGAGCCCCGCGGCCTCCTCGATCAGCATCCGCCGCTCACGCGGCCGCGACAGGACGATCGACTCGACCCGGCCCTGCGAGACGACCGAGTGCATCTCCTTGCCGAGACCGGTCTCCGACAGCACCTCCGCGATGTCGGCGAGCCGGCAGCGGGCGCCGTTGAGGCGGTACTCCCCGTCGCCGTCGCGACCGAGCTTGCGGACGATCGAGATGTCGGAGAACTCCGACTCCGAGCGGCCGCCGGAGTTGTCGATCACGACCTCGACCTCGGCGGCGCTCGAGCCCTTGACGCCATGGCCGCCGGCGAAGATCACGTCCTTCATCGATTGGCCGCGAATCGCCAGCGGGCTCTGCTCGCCGAGCGCCCACAGGACGGCGTCGGTGATGTTCGACTTGCCCGAGCCGTTCGGCCCGACGACGACCGACACCCCGGTGTCGAACTCGAGCGTGGTGCGATTCGGGAAGGACTTGAAGCCCTTCATCGAGATCGAGCGCAGGTGCATCAGCCACCGTCCTCGAACTCGGCGAGCCCCCGCGCGGCAGCCTCCTGCTCGGCGAGCTTCTTCGTTCGGCCTTCGCCACGGCCGACCTCGCGGCCCTTGACGCGCGCGGCGATCGTGAAGTGGCGGTCGTGCGGCGGGCCGGTCTCCTCCACGACGGCGTAGTCGACGACGGCACCGCGGCGCGCGACGCGCTCTTGCAGCACCGACTTGAAATCGGCGGAGTGATTGAGCGCCTCGTCGATCTGGTCGGCGAACGCGGCGACCACCGGCGCGGCCACGCGGTCGTAGCCGCAACCGAGGTAGACCGCCCCGATCACCGCCTCGGTGACCGACGACAGCACGCGCTCGCTGGCGAGCAGCGACTCGAAGCCGCGCTCGTCGCCCTCCGGCGCCTGCTTGCGCAGTCGCTCCGGCACGTCGAGGTCGAGCGCGACCTGGGCGCAGGCGGCGCCGCTCACGGCCTGTGCCCGGACTTTCGTGAGCCGGCCGACGCCGTACTCGGCGAGCAACGGATAGAGGTGCGAGGAGACGGCGAGGGCAAGCACGGCGTCGCCGAGGAACGCCAGCCCCTCGTAGGAGTCGCTGCGCGGGCGGGTCCACGACGCATGGCTGAACGCCTGGCGGGCCAGTTCCGACGGGATCTCGTCGAGCAGGTCGGCGAGGGTCTCTCCTGCCTCAGGCGTCTGCACGCTCGACATGGGCAAATACGAAGTCGGCGGCCTGACCGACTGTCAGGATCTTCGCCGCCTGATCGTCGGGAATCCTGATCTCATAGTGGTCCTCGAGCTCTACGGTGAGCTCCACGAGGTCGAGCGAATCGGCCTCGAGGTCCTCCTTGAACCGCGTGTCCTCGCGGATTTGGGCAGGGTCGACCTCGAGCTCGGTCGCAAGATGCTCACGGATCCTGGTCAGTACCTCGGCGCGTTCCACGGGCGTGGTTGACGCTACCAGCGGGCGCGGACCTCAGCACGCCGTCGGCCCCCAATGCGGCGGCTGTCCGCTCGACCATCTGCTCGTCGACCGCGCGCCGGGCCAACCGGATCGCCGACGCAAGGCCAGCTGGCCCGAAACTGCCATGTCCGATCACGACCGGCTTGCGCAACCCGAGCAGGATCGCCCCGCCCACTCGCTCCGGGTCGAGCTGGGAGCGCAATCCGTCCACCTGGCGCCGGATCAGCAGCCCGCCCAGCATCGACAGCGGATTCGACTTCACCGCCGCCCGGATCCCCTCGCGTGTGACCTTCGACGCCGACTCCATCGCCTTCAAGGCCACATTCCCCGTGAACCCGTCTGTCACGACGACGTCCACCGCCGCATTCGGGATGTCGAACCCCTCGACGTTCCCGGCGAAGTTCAAGGACCCCTCCGCCAGCCGTTCATGGGCGGCCAGCACGTCCGGCGTCCCCTTGCCCGGCTCCGTCCCCACCGACAACAGCCCGACTCGCGGCCGCTCGACGCCCTCGACATGCTCCATGAACGCCGCGCCCATATAGGCGAACTGAACGAGCTGCTCCGGGCGCACCTCCGCGTTCGCGCCCGCATCCAGCAACAGGACCCGACCCGCCGGCAGCGGCAGCAGCGCCGCGATCGCCGGACGGTGGACGCCCCGGATCCGCTTGACCGCCAGTGTCGCCGCGGCCAACGTCGGCCCAGTCGCCCCCGCGCTCACCAGCGCCTCCGCGCGCCCATCGGCGACAGCCCCAGCCGCCTGGACGATCGAAGCTTCCGGCCGCGACCGCACAGCCCGCACCGGCTCCTCGCCTCCCCCGATCCGCTCCGGAGCGTCTACCAGCTCGACGCCAGGGCCGGGCTCGCCGATCTCGCTCGCGGGCCCGAACAGCAGCACACGCTCGCCAGACAGGCGGGCGCCCTCCGCGACAGCGCTCGGACCAGCGTCGGCGCCATTAGCGTCGACAGCGATCAACGCCGCGAGCTACTCGTCGGAGTCGGGCGTCTGCACGACGACCTGGCGGCCGCTGTAGCTACCGCACTCGCCGCACACACGGTGCGGAAGTCGCGGAGATCCGCACTTCGGGCACGTCGAAAGGCTCGGCGGCACGATCTTGTGCTGCGAGCGGCGCTTGTTCGTGCGCGAGTGCGACTGTCGTTGCTTTGGGACGGCCATGAGGCGGAGCAGTGTAGCCGGTTCTTGGGGCTAGGGCTGTGGCGGGTGTGGTCGCGGGAAGCCCCGCGGAGCGACCGCCCTAGTCCAGCTTCAACTCGGCGAGCTTCGACCAGCGGGGGTCCGGCTCGGGGTCGTGGGCGTGGTCCGGGTCCTCGTTGAGGTTGGCTCCGCATACGGTGCAGAGGCCCTGGCAGTCCTCGTCGCAGAGGATGCGGGTCGGGAGCGCGAGTGCGAGGGCGTCGCGAGCCCAGGCGCTGAGGTCGAGAACGTCTTCCTTGACGTAGGGAGAGCGGAGGTCTGGGGCATCGCCGGGCTGGTCGATCTCGCGGGCGTCGACTTCGACCCGGGCGTTGGCGTCCTCGAGGCAGCGGGTGCACGGGCCGTGCAGGTCGACGGCGAAGCGCAGGCGAAGGGCGTGGCCGGAGGTCGTGCGGGCGACGTCTAGGAGGGCGTCGGCGAAGCCGCCGGCGCTGTAGGTCTGGCCGCCGAAGGCGAGCTCCTCGACCGGGACTTCGAACTCGAGCTGCTTCGCCTCGCCCGAGGCGAGCCTCAGCGTGCCGACATCGAACTCATCGATTCGCTGGGCCATACATCGACCCTAGCGAGCACCGCGGCGAGGTCTAGGAGACCTCGGCCTCCTCGCGGCCCTGGAGGCGGTCGCGGCCGCGCTGGACGGCGGCGGTGAACTTCTCGAGGTTGATCTCGAGGGTGTTGAGGATGTCGTCGGCGTAGTCCTCGGCGCCGAGCCGGATCTCGCGCTCGCGGGCGCGGGCGTCCTCGACGATCTCGTCGGCTTGGCGCTCGGCCTGCTTGACGACCTCCTCGTCGGAGATCAGCTGGATCTGCTCCTCGCGCGCCTCCTTGACGATCCGCTCAGCCTCGCGCTTCGCCTCGGCGAGCATCTCCTGACGCTCCTTGACGATCCAGCGCGCCTGCTTGATCTCCTCGGGGATCGTGGCGCGCATCTGGTCGAGGATGTCGTAGATCTCCTCTTTGTCGACGCGGACCTGGTCCGTGAGGGGCACGGGCTTGGCGTTGTGGACGGTGTCGTCCAGCTTGTCGATGAGTACTAGGACGTCCATAGATGAACCTCAGTTCGTCAGCGCTCGAGCGCTTCCTGCAAGCGAGAGGCTACCGGCGCGGGCACCAATCCGGTCAGATCCCCTCCGAACATGGCCAGCTCCTTGACGCCGCTGGAGCTGAGAAAGCTGAATTGCGGGGCCGCCATCAGGTACGTGCTCTCGATGTCTGGGGCCATCTTGCGGTTGAGCTGGTTCATCTCGAACTCGTACTCGAAGTCGGAGATTGCGCGCAGGCCCTTGACGATCGTCTTGGCGCCGTTCTCGCGCGCGAACTCGACGAGCAGGTTGTGGAAGGCCTTGACCTCGACGTTGCCGAGCGAGGCGACCTCGGCCTGGATGAACTCGACTCGCTGCTCGGCGGTGAAGACGGTCTTCTGCTTGCGCACAGGCTGGTCGACGACCCCGACGATCACGTTGTCGAACACCTCGGCGGTGCGCGTGATGATGTCGATGTGGCCGAGCGTCACCGGGTCGTAGGAGCCCGGGCAGACGGCGGTGCCGCTGGTGCGATCAGCCATTGCGGTGGACGGCGATCCGCGTGTCGCCGTAGCTGCGCTCGCGCAGCAGCGGGAAGGGCAGCTCGAGCGGGGCTCGCTTGTTGGACTCGGTCACGATGACGGCGTCTTTGGCTAGGACGGGCGGGAGGAGCTCCGCCAGCTCGGGAGCTAGGCGGACAGCGGAATCATACGGAGGGTCGACGAATACGAGGTCGTAGGGGTCGCCGCCACCCGCCGCGGCGAGGTAGGCGAGCGCGTCCCGGCGCTGGACGGACGCCTCCAGTCCGAGCTCGGAGAGGTTGCGTCGGATCGCGGTGACCGCGACCCGCGAGCTGTCGACGAGGACCGCCGCGGCCGCCCCGCGTGACAGCGCCTCGATCCCGAGCGCCCCCGATCCGGCGTAGAGGTCGAGCACGCGCAGGTCGGAGACGTCGCCGAGGATCGAGAACAGCGCCTCGCGGACGCGGTCGGCCGTCGGCCGGGTCGTGTCGCCCGGTGGAGCGACGAGCTTGCGTCCGCGCAGCTCGCCGGCGACGACCCTCACCCCGTGACCAGCTCCGTGACGATCTCCGGCGCGTCGCGCAGCGTCTGCAGCACAGTGCAGTAGCGCTCCGACTTCACCTGTAGCGACGCAAGCTGCTCGCGGTCGGCCCCGGGCGCGTCGACCTCGTAGCGCATGCGGATCGCCGAGAACCCGACCGGAGCCTCGCGGTCGACGCCGAGCGTTCCGCGCAGGTCGAGGTCGCCCTCGACGACCACCTCGATCCGTTCGGTCTGGATCCCCATCGAGGTCGCGACCATCTGGCAGGTGATCTGCGCGCACGCGGCAAGCGCCCCGAGCAGCAGGTCCCCCGAGCAGGCGCCGGTGCCAGGACCGCCGACGCCGACGTGTGCCTCGGCTGCCTGCATCGCACGACCAAGATCGACAGAGCAGCCCGTCGGGCCCTCCGCCTCGCTGCCGCGGGCGGTCAGGGTGATCGATGCCGAGCCGGGATCCTCGCGATAGCCGTCCTTCAGTGGCTGCTGAATCGTCCTGAGGTCCATGCGTCCTCCTAGGTCGCCGCTGGGAGGCAAGTATCCGTCACGCGGGGATCGGGTCCAGATCGGATCCGAAATGCTCGACGACGGCGGCGCGCAAGAGCCCGTTCTCGGGCAGCTCGAGCCGCGGATCGGCGGTCAGGAGCTCGTCGGCGCGCAGCTTGGCGCGCTCGAGCAGCTCCTGGTCGTCGGGCAGCCGGGCGACCCGGAACTCCGGCAGGCCCGACTGGCGCGTGCCGAGCACCTCGCCCGCTCCGCGCAGCTCGAGGTCGATCTCGGCGAGTCGGAAGCCGTCGCGCTCGCTGGCAAGCGCCATCAGCCGCGGCAGCTTGGGATCGCCGAACAGGATGCAGAGCGAGGCGTGGCCGCCGCGACCGACGCGGCCGCGCAGCTGATGGAGCTGCGAGAGGCCATAGCGGTCGGCGGCCTCGATCAGCATCACCGTCGCATTGGGGACGTCGATGCCGACCTCGATGACGCTCGTGGCGACGAGCACGTCGGCGTCGCCGGCGGCGAAGCTGCGCATCGCCTCCTGCTTCTTGGCGGCGGGCATCTGGCCGTGGATCAACGCGACGCGGTGGTCGGCGAACTCGGTCCGGGCGAGGCGGTCGGCCTCGACGGTCGCCGCCTTGGCCTGGAGCGCCTCGGACTCCTCGACGAGCGGGCAGACGACGAAGCACTGGCGGCCGGCGGCGATCTCCTCGCGAATCCGCTCGTAGGCGCGCGCGCGGGCACGGACGCCGTCGACGACGAACGTCTCGACGGGACGCCGCCCGGCGGGCAGCTCGCGCAGGACGGTGGCGTCGAGGTCGCCGTAGGCGGTCAGCGCGAGCGTGCGCGGGATCGGCGTGGCGGTCATGTGCAGGACGTGCGGCGCCAGCTCGCCCGACGCCTTCGAGTCGAGCGCGGCGCGCTGGCGGACGCCGAAGCGGTGCTGCTCGTCGACGACGCAGACGGCGAGGTCGCGGAACTCGACGCTGTCCTCGATCAGTGCGTGGGTGCCGACGACGAGCCCCAGCTCGCCGGACGCCAGCCGCGCGAGCAGGTCGCGCCGGCGGGCGGCGGGCGTCGAGCCGGTCAGCAACTCGACCGGCACGGTCCCGCCGAGCAGGCTGTCGATCGTCGCGAGGTGCTGCTCGGCGAGCGTCTCGGTCGGCGCCATCAGCGCGGCCTGGCGGCCGTTCTCGACGGCGCGCAGCATCGCCGCGAGCGCGACGGCGGTCTTGCCGCTGCCGACCTCGCCCATCAGCAGGCGCTGCATCGGCCGCGTCCTGGCGACGTCGGCGTCGATCTCGGCGCAGGCGCGGGCCTGGTCGCCGGTCAGCTCGAACGGGAGCGCGGCGCGCCACGGGTCTACGACGGCTCCCGTCGCTTCGAGCGCGGTCGCCTCGCGGCGGCCGCGCCGTGAGCGCCGCCGCCCGGTCACGGCGAGCTGGAGCAGGAAGAGCTCCTCGAAGGCCAGCCGGCGGCGGGCGCCCTCGGCCTCGGCCTCCCCGTCGGGGAAGTGGGCCGCGGCGATCGCCGCCGAGCGGTCGGGCAGACGTTCGGCGACCCGCAGCGCAGCCGGCAGCGGCTCGACGACGTGGCGGATCAGCTTGTAGTCCTTCCAGACGAGGTCGCGCAGGGCGCCCGCCGAGAGGCCATAGGTGGCCGGATGGACCGGCACGAGGCCGACGGTGTGGACCGGCGCCGTGCCCTGCCCGAGCAGCTCGTACTCGTCGACCCAGAACTCGTTGCGCCGCTTCTTGCGGCCGTGCAGCAATACCGCCGCGCCCTCGCCGAGCTTGCTGGCGATCCAGGGCTGGTTCCACCAGACGGCGAGCGCCGGCCCTGTCTCGTCGAAGACCTTCGCCTCGACGCGCTTGCGCCGCCGGTCGCGCATCGGCCGGACGCTGACGCCACGCACGGTGACCGCCACCGTCGCCTCCTCCCCCACGCCGATCTCCCCGACGCCGCGCACCTCCCGGCGGTCGCGGTGGGTGTGCGGCAGGTGCTCGATCAGGTCGCCGTGGGTCGCGATCCCCAGCGCGGCCAGCCCCTTGGCGGTCTGCTTGCTCGACGCCAGCGGCTCGGCCAGCAGGCTCGGCCGTGGGATCGAGCGCACGGCGGCCGGACTTGGGGTCAGCTCGTCGGTGCTGGCGAACGCCTTCAAGTCACTCGGCGCAAAGGAGCCACCACCACGCCGGCTGTCCGCCGTCGTGGTAGTCGAGCTCGACGTCGCCGGGCAGCGCCTTGGCGACGGCGGCCTCGCCGAGCGGGGCGGCGGCGCCGGCGATGCAGGTCACGAGCTCGGCGCCTTCGGCGATCGCGGCGAGCGTCGCGGCGAGCGTCGCGGCGGGGTCGCCCCAGGCGACCAGCTCGTCGCCGCGGTAGCCCACGGCGTCGCCGACGGCGAAGCGCCCGTCCGGGTCGTCCTTGGCCGCCTCCGCGACTCCGCCGACGGCGAGCGCTTCGGCGGCTGCCGCGACGGCGTCGGCGTTGGCCGTCGCGTCGCGCGTCGGGTCGAACGCCAGCAGCGCGGCCAGGCCCTCCTGCTGCGCGCGGGTCGGGACGACGCGTACGGGCCGCTCGGCGAGCTTCGCCGCCTCCTCGGCGGCCATGATCACGTTCGGGCTGTTCGGCAGCACCAGCACCTCGTGCCCGTCCGCGGCGTCGATCGCCTCGAGCAGCTCGGCGGTCGACGGGTTCATCGTCGGGCCGCCCTCCAGCACGTCGACTCCCAGCTCGCGGTAGAGCGCATGCATTCCGTCGCCGGTCGCGACCGCGACGACCGCGCAGGCGGGACGTGGGCCGGCGAGACGCGCGTTGCGGTCGGCGACCTGCTCGCGCATGTCCGACGCCTCGAGCCGCGAGACCTCGCCGTGCTCGGCGAACAGCGCGACGGCCGCGTCGGGCGTGTCGGTGTGGACGTGGACGCGCAGCGCGCGGGCATCGCCGACGACGAGCACGCTGTCGCCGATCCGCTCGAGCGCCGGGACCAGCGACTGTCCGTCGATCTCGACGCCGGTGACGGCGAAGTTGGTGCAGTAGCGGTAGGTCGAGGATTCGTGCTGGGTAGCGTGGACAGCGCGCGCTGGCTCGTGGTGGGCAAGCTCGATCTGCTGCTGGCCGCGCAGCGCGGCGACGACGCCGGCGACGATCACGGTCAGGCCGTAGGCGCCGGCGTCGACGACGCCGGCCTCCTTGAGCACGGCGAGCTGCTCGGGCCCCTTGTCGACGGCCTCCTTGGCGGCGTCGAGCGCGCGCTCGAGCACGTCGGCGATCAGCGCGTACTGCTCCTCCGCCGTAGCGTCTGGACCGAGCCGCTGGTTGTCCATGTGGGCGATGTCCTGGGCGACGCGGTGCGCCATCGCCCGCACGGCGCTGAGCATCGTCCCCTCGGCCGGGTTGCGGACCGAGGCGTACGCCGCGTCGGCGGCGCGCGCGAACGCGGCCGCGACCAGCACCGGGTCGACCAGCTCTCCAGGTCGGGAGGCGAGCTCCTCGGCGGCGCCCCGAACGATCTGCGACAGGATCACGCCGCTGTTGCCGCGTGCGCCGAGCAGCGCCGCGCGGGCAACCGCCGAGACGACTTCCTCGCGCCCGACGCCGTCGAGCGGCTGGCCGTTGAGCACGTTCAGCTCGTCCATCACGGCGCGCATCGTCATCGCCATGTTGTCGCCGGTGTCGCCGTCGGCGACCGGGAAGACGTTGAGGTCGTTGACCTCGTCGCGGCGGCTCTCCAGCTCGGCGAGCGACGCCGCGACGACACGTCTGAAGCGAATCAGGCTCTCGTCAGGCACAGAAGCTTTCTACACCGCCGACCGGCGGAGTTTCGCGAACTTCAGGCGGCTTTGGTGATCTTGCCGGCTTTCAAACACCGGGTGCAGACGTACTCACGCGAAGGCGTGCCCTTGATGTCGATCCGAACCTTCTGCAGGTTCGGGTTGAAACGCCGCTTGGTGGCGACCATCGAATGGCTGCGGCTCTGCCCGAAGGCAGGGCCCTTGCCGCATGAGTAACAGACCTTTGGCACGGCGAAGCAGGATACAGGACCGGGGGCTCACGCCCCCGGACCCCCGTGCTGCCATGGCCGCGCAGCTCAGGTCAAGCGATCGCGCAGCCGCGCCATCCCGACCACCGCACGCGCCGCATCCTCGCCCTGATGGCGCTTGCCATCGCCGGTGCGAGCGAGCGCCTGGGCCATGTTGTCGACGGTCAGGATGCCGAACGCGCACGGAACGCCCGTGTCGAGCGACACGCGAGCGATGCCGGAGGCTGCCTCGGAGCAGACGAAGTCGTAATGGTCGGTCTCGCCTCGGATCACCGCGCCGAGGCAGGCGACGCCATCGGCGCCGGACTCGGCGAGGTACTTGGCGGCGAGCGGCAGCTCGAAGGCCCCGGGGACGTCATGGACCTCGACCGTCCCACCGGCCTCCTCGAAGACGTCGCGGGCGCCCGCCACGAGGCGCTCGGCGAGATCCTCGTAGAAGCGCCCGACGGCGATCGCCCAGCGATCAGCCATCTTGGCTCTTCTCCTTCGCCCGGTCGGCGCGCCGCTCCTCGGCGATCATCTCCTCGTCGAGCGCGAGGCCCTGGTGATGGAGCAGGTGCCCCATCTTCTCGGCCTTGGTGCGCAGGTACTCCTCGTTGTGCGGGTTCGCCTGATGCTGGATCGGGATCTGGTCGCTGACGCGCAGGCCGTAGCCCTCGAGGCCGACGATCTTCTTCGGGTTGTTGGTCAGCAGGCGGATCGAGCTGAGCCCGAGATCGACGAGGATCTGCGCGCCGATGCCGTAGTCGCGCAGGTCGGCGGGCAGGCCGAGCTCGAGATTGGCCTCGACGGTGTCGCGACCCTGCTCCTGGAGCCGGTAGGCCTTGAGCTTGTTCAGGAGGCCGATGCCGCGCCCCTCCTGGGACAGGTAGAGCAGCACGCCCGCGCCCTCCTGCTCGATCCGCGCGAGCGCGTCCTCTAGCTGCTGGCCGCAGTCGCAGCGCAGCGAGTGGAAGACGTCGCCGGTCAGGCACTCCGAGTGGACGCGGACGAGCACGTCGTCGGCGCCGTCGACGTCGCCCTTGACCATCGCCATGTGGTGCTTCTCGTCGACCAGCGAGCGGAAGCCGACGGCGCGGAACTCGCCGAAGGCGGTCGGCAGGCCGGTCTCCACGACGCGCTCGACGAGCTTGTCGTGGCGGCGCCGGTAGGCGATCAGATCGGCGATCGTGATCAGCTTGAGGTCGTGGCGCGCGCAGTAGCCGGTCAGGTCCGGGACACGCGCCATCGTGCCGTCGTCGTTGAGGATCTCGCAGATCACGCCGGCCGGGTTGAGGCCGGCGAGGCGGGCGAGGTCGACCGCCGCCTCGGTGTGGCCGGTCCGCTCGAGCACGCCGCCGGGCTTCGCCTTGAGCGGGAACATGTGGCCGGGCTGGACGAGGTCCTCCGGCTTGCTCGACGGGTCGACGGCGACCTGGATCGTCCGCGCGCGGTCGTCGGCGGAGATGCCGGTGGTGACGCCGTCGCGCGCCTCGATCGTCGTCGTGAACGCCGTGCCGAGATGCGACTCGTTCTTCGCCGGCAGCAGGTCGAGGCCGAGCTCGTCGCAGCGGTCGGGGGTCAGCGCGAGGCAGATCAGGCCGCGCGCCTCCTTGGCCATGAAGTTGATGCTCTCGGGTGTCGCGAACTGCGCGGCGAGTACGAGGTCGCCCTCGTTCTCGCGGTCCTCGGCGTCGACGACCACGACCATCTTGCCCGCGCGGACGTCCTCGAGCGCTTCCTCGATCGTGCTGAACTGGGTGGTGTTCAAGGCGCCTCCGCTGTCCGGTTCACGAGTTTCTCGACGTACTTCGCGAGCACGTCGACCTCCAGGTTGACACTGCGACCCGGCTCGAACGCGCCAAGCGTCGTCCGCTCGAGCGTCTCGGGGATCAGCGATACCTCGAACGCCTCGCCATCGACCGCCGAGACGGTCAGCGAGACGCCGTCGATCGCGATCGAGCCCTTCTCGACGACATAGCGCAGCAGGTCCTCGCCGGCCGCGACGCGAACGATGCGAGCGAATCCCTCGTCGGCGGTCGACGCGACCTGGCCGACGCCGTCGACGTGGCCCTGGACGACGTGGCCGCCAAGCCGGTCGCCGGCACGCAGCGGCAGCTCCAGGTTGACCTCGTCGCCGGCCGCGAGCGGGCCGAGCGACGAGCGGCGCAGCGTCTCGGCCATCACGTCCGCGGCGAACGAGTCCGGCCCGGCGCCGCGGGCCGTCAGGCAGACGCCGTTGACCGCGACCGAGTCGCCGTCGGCGAGCTCGGCGGCGAGCGGAGTCTCGACGGACAGGCGGGTGCCCTCGCCCAGCTGCTCGACCGCGGCGACGGTCCCGGTGGTCTCGACGAGCCCGGTGAACATCAGCCGCCTACCAATCCCTCAGTCGAGCGGTGATCAGCACGTCGTCGTCGATCCGCTCGACGTCGCTGGCGACCGCGCGAACGGCGTCGTCGATCCGCTCGACCCCCTCGCCCTCGATCGCCGCGCGCGCCTCGCGGCCGCCGGCGAACAGCGGTGCGACGAACATCCGCGCCTCGTCGATCTCACCGGCCTCTAGGAATACGCCGGCGAGGTGCGGTCCGCCCTCGAGCAGCAGCGACTGGACGTCGCGCGCGCCGAGCTCGTCGAGCGCCGAGCAGACGCGGGCAGCCTCGTTCTCGCCAGTCGCCACGATCACCTCGACGCCGGCGTTGCGCAGCGCGTCGGTGGCGGTTCGCTTGGCGGCACGCGAGCAGACCAGGATCACAGGCACCTCGGCGGCACTGGCGACGAGCTGCGAGTCGAGCGGCAGGCTGGCCTCGGAGTCGAACACGACTCGGCGCGGCTGACGGTCGACGCCCTCGATACGGGCGGTCAGCAGCGGGTCGTCCTGGGTCGCGGTGTGGATGCCGACCGCGACGGCGTCGCACTCGGCGCGCCAGCGGTGGGCGCGGGCGCGGCTCGACTCGCCGGAGATCCACTGGGAGTCGCCGCTGCGCGTGGCCACCTTGCCGTCGAGGGTCATCGCCGACTTGAAGATCACGAACGGGCGACCGGTGCGGGCGTGCTTACGGAAGGGCTGGTTGAGCAGGCGCGCGGCCGTCGCGAGCTCGCCCTCCATGACCTCGACGGCGATTCCCTCGTCGCGCAGGATCCCGAGGCCGCGTCCGGCGGCCTTGTCGGTCGGATCGTCGGAGGCGACGACCACGCGGCCGATCCCGGCGGCGACGATCGCGTCGGTGCAGGGCGGCGTCCGCCCTTCGTGGCAGCAGGGCTCCAGCGACACGTAGAGCGTCGCGCCGGCGGGGTCCTCGTCGCAGGCCGCGAGCGCGTTGCGCTCCGCGTGCGGCTCGCCGGCGCGGGCGTGAAAGCCCTCGCCGATCGTGCGTCCGTCCTTGACGACGACGGCGCCGACGAGTGGATTCGGCGAGGTGCTGCCCCTGGCGTTCGCGGCAAGCTCAACGGCCCGCCTGAGGTGGCGCACGTCCTGCTCGGTGACGGTGCTCGAGGCCATTCGGGGTTCTCGCGAGCCCAGATTGACTCGCGAGTCAACTCTACCAGCGGGGTCGCGTCCGACTGGCGGGGCCCCTATCGTCCCGCCGCCCGATGGAAGCACGCACAGCCTCGACTCCTCCCCTCTCCCTTCCCTCCTGGCCGCCCGGACGCCCGCTGCGCGACTGGCAGCAGGAGGCGGTCGGTCGCGTGCTGGAGTCGCCCGGCGGCGACTTCCTGGCCTCGGCGACGCCGGCCGCCGGAAAGACCACATTCGGGCTGCGAGTCGCCCACGAGCTGCTGCGGCGGGGGTTGGCGAGCCGCGTCTGCGTCGCGGCGCCGACGACCCACATCTGCCGCCAGTGGGCCGCCGACGCGGGCCGCTATGGGATCGACCTCGAGCCGAACCGGCCGAACGCCGACGGGCCGGAGCCGCGCGACCGTCACGGCGTCGCCGTGACCTACCAGACGGTCGCGGCCGGACCGAAGGTCCACCGGGCGGCGACGGCGGCGCGGCGGACGCTGCTGATCGCCGACGAGCCGCACCACATGGGCGAGCTGGCGGCGTGGGGCCAGAGCGCGGAGCTGGCGTTCGGGGGCGCCGGCTTCCGGCTGCTGCTCTCAGGCACGCCGTTCCGCTCGGACAACACGGCGATCCCGTGGGTCCGCTACGACGACGACTTGCTCAGCACGGCCGACTACTCGTACTCCTACACCGACGCGCTGGTCGACGGCGTCTGTCGTCCGATCACCTTCCTCACCTACGGCGGCGAGATGGAATGGGTCTCCGACGGCGAGACGCGCCGCTTCGACTTCGACGTCGTCCTCCCGCGCCAGGAGGCGGCGCGGCGACTGCGCACCGCCCTCGACCCCGACGGCGACTGGATCGGCCAGGTCCTGCGCGACGCCGACACGCGCCTGACCGAGTGCCGCACGACCGGCCACGCCGACGCGGGCGGCCTCGTCATCGCCGCCGACAAGGAGCACGCCCGCCAGATCGCCCGCCGCCTCGGCACGATCGCCGGCGAGCAGCCGGCCGTCGTCACCTCCGACGACCCCGGCGCCTCGTCCGCGATCGAGCGCTTCGCGTCAGGCTCGGACCGCTGGCTCGTCTCCGTGCTGATGGTCAGCGAGGGCGTCGACATCCCTCGCCTGCGGGTCGGCGTCTACGCCACCGCCGCCCGCACCGAGCTCTTCTTCCGCCAGGTCGTCGGCCGCTTCGTCCGCCGCACCCCCACCCCCAGCCGCCAGATGAGCTTCCTGCTCCTTCCCGCCGACCCCCAGCTCAAGCGCCTCGCCGCGACCATCGAGGAGGAGCGCCGCCACGCGCTCGCGCTGGCCCCCGAGCTCGAGGAGCGCGACGCCCCGGTCGAGCGCTCACCGTCGACCGACGGCTTCGTCGCCCTCTCATCCAGCGCCCGCCTCGACGACGTGATCTCGTCGACCACCCGCCCCGGCGACGCCCTCCACCTCTTCGCCGACGCCGAGAACCCCGAGTTCGCCACCACGACGACACCGGCCGACGAAGAGCCCGAGCCAGTCCAGGAGGCCCCCGAGCCCGCCTACAAGCGCCGCGAGCGCCTCCGCGACCGCCGCTCCTACCTCGTCTCCGAGGTCGCCCGCTCCAAGCGCGAAGAGCACCGCACCGTCAACGCCCGCATCAACCGCGCCGTCGGCCTCGCCTCCGTAAAGGACGCCACCGACGACCAACTCGAGCGCAGCATCAAGCTCCTAGAGCGCGAACTCGGCCTGAACTGAGCCGAGCACCAGCCCGGCCGACAGCGCGGCGGACGGACATGCCCGAGAGCGATTCCCAAGCGGACCGGGCATGTCCCGTCCGCCGCGCTCCCCCACCACGCCAAGCCCTAGGGGATGTACTGATCACCAGCCAGCTGCCGAATCGTGAACTGCCCCCTGGGCCAGCCGAGCGAGAACCCGCGCGGCTCGCGCTCCCACTCCGTCGCATGCCGCGCCAGGTCGAGCGCCCGGTCCGCCCACCACGACCCGATCGGCAGCGGCCCGCCGTTGCAGGAGCCGGCCGAGTAGCCGGGACGGTTGACGTATAGGTAGGCGTCGACGACGTCGGGCCGTAGCGTCGAGGTCGTCGGCGCCGGTCCGAGGCCGCGCTTCTGGGCGTGGCACCAGACGTTGATCCGGCGCCAGATCTTGGGGTCCTTGCGGCTGATCCAGCGGCGGTAGTGGACCGGGCCGCGCCCGTTCTCGGAGGTGTTGACGATGAAGTGCTTGCCGCCGGTCATCCGCGAGATGGCGAGGCCGTGCTTGACGTTGGCTGCCGTCCAGTCCTTGTGCGTCACGTTGAGCATGAAGCCGCGGACCTTGGCGATCCCGATGTAGTTGAGCTGCTTGGCGGTTCGCGACGCCGCCTCCCAGTCGGAGGCGCCCGCCTCGAGGTAGACGGTCGCGTTCGGCAGCTTCGAGAAGACGTCGACCCCGTAGCGGAGCGTGTCGAGGCGGGCCTTGCGGCGCGAGAAGGCGAGGCAGTCGAGCGTGCCGAGCGAGTCGGGCTCGAAGCCGATCACGACGCGCGCGTCGCCGATGCCGGCGGCGAACTGGTCGTACCAGCGCCGCGTGCGGGCGTCCTCGGCGGGTCCACCCGCCGTGTAGCGGCTGTGGCATGCCTTGCCCTGGTGGCGCATGACGACGATCTGCGGCACCGATCCGGGCTGCTCCTCCTGCACTCGCTCGACGTAGTTGCGCGCCGCGCCGTAGGTGCCGCCCTTGTCGTTCTCGTTCCAGCGGCCGTACCACTTGAACTGGGGCTGCAGCGCGATCCTTCCGAGCAGGGCGGCGCTGCCGTCCTGGCCGCGGCGCTTGTACTTGGCGTACTGGATGTACTGCGGCGCCCAGGTCTTGTCGACGAACCACTGCAGCCCCACGAGCGGGTTCGGCGATGTGGCGTCGACACCGCGCGGGTCGACGGTCGTCTGCGCGCTCGCGGTCGTGGGCGCAGACGCGACGAGCGCCAGCGCGACGACGACCAGGCTAATGCGAGGGAGAAGCACCTTCACCGGTATCGGACAACCGGTGAAGGTCCTTGAGGTTGCGCTCCCTCGATCTCCGCTACTTGGCCAGCGGCTCCTTCTGAGCGGCCGTCTCGGGGGCCTCGATGTAGGGCTGCTGCTCGTCCTGGGTCTCGGTCTCGTGGTACACCGACTCGGCGTTCACGGCCCAGATGTCGTGCTCGGTGCCCTTGACGAGGTTGTCGACCGCGCGCATCGCGGTCAGCATCGAGTGGTCGGAGTTGTTGTAGCGGTGCAGTCCGTTGCGGCCGACCTGCTGGAGGTTCTCCAGCCCGTCGAGCCAGCTGCGGATCGCGACGATCCGCTCCGAGTAGTCCATGTCGTACATCGGGTACGCCTTCGGAACGCGCGTCGCGAAGCCGAACTCGAGCTTGTCGCGGGTCGCCAGGCCGAGCGTCTCGAGCTCGCGCATGCCGAGCTCGACGAGCTCGTCGTCGTCGGTCTCCCAGAGCTCGTCGCCGGCGAAGCAGAAGTACTCCAGGCCGATGCAGGCCTTGGTCGGGTCCGGAACCATCCAGGGGCTCCAGGAGCGGAAGTTCTGGATCCGCCCGACCTCGACGTCGGGCTCGTGGATGTAGATCCAGTTGTCCGGGAACAGGTCCTCGCCGTCTAGCACCAGCGACACCGTCAGGAAGTCGCGGTAACGCAGCCCCTTGGCCGCGGCTACGACCTCCGGTGCGGGCTGCGGGTCGGCCATGCCGACGATGTTGCGCAGCGGCAGCGAGCTGACGATGTAGTTCGACACGTACTCCTTGCCACCCGCGATCACCTTGGTCGCGCGGCCGCCCTCGAAGACGACCTTGTCGACCTTCGTGTTGAGCAGCACCTGACCACCGAGCTTGGTGATGTCGTCGGTCATCGTCTCCCACATCTGGCCGGGGCCGTAGCGGGGGTAGTTGAACTCGCCGATCAGCGTCTTGATCTCGTTGCCCTTGTTGCCGAAGAAGGCAGCCTTGGCGGCGCTGAAGAAGGACAGGCCCTTGATTCGCTGGGCGGCCCACTCGGCACGGATCTCCGAGGTCGGAACGCCCCACACCTTCTCGGTGTAGGACTTGAAGAAGAGGTTGAAGAGGCGCTTGCCGAAGCGGTTCGAGACCCACTGCTCGAAGGTGTCCTCACGGCCCTTCGGCTTCACCTGCGCCCAGAAGTAGGAGAGCATGCAGCGCGTCAGCTCGATCGGACCGAGCTTCTTGATCAC
>Ga0190275_10001160_pt1 | contig 20143 bp, 16 predicted proteins | sample Popmic550T_FD_133745 | JGI IMG/M metagenome (GOLD analysis project Ga0190275, IMG submission 133745) | Populus adjacent soil microbial communities from riparian zone of Yellowstone River, Montana, USA - 550 T | ecosystem: Environmental > Terrestrial > Soil > Riparian zone > Trees stand | place...
CCCGGAGCACGCACCCGGCGGGGCCGGGCGAAGCGCTGAGTCACGGACAGTGAGGGCCCGGGGGAGCTTCTGTTCCCCCGGGTGGGAATAGCTTGCGGGCCTTCGGAAGTTGACCGGCGATGCCCATCAAGACGAAGCGCTGGGTTGTGCCCGCAGAGCCGGATGACGGCCTGCGCGTGCTGATCTGCCGTTACAGGCCGCGCGGCGTCACCAAGGCGAAGGAGACCTGGGATGTCTGGCTGCGTGATCTTGCGCCCAGCCCGGAGCTCTTCGACGCCTTCTACGGCAAGGGCCAGACGCCTATCACGCTGGACGCCTACCGCGAGCGCTACATGCGCGAGATGCAGTCACAGCAGGAGAAGATCGCCGAGCTGGCCGGGCGGGTAGACAAGGGCGAGACCGTCACGCTGCTCTGCTCGAAGGACTGTATCCTCGAGCAGGCCTGCCACCGCACCCTCCTCGCGGAGCTGATCGAGGCCGCCCGGCGCGGGGGAGCTGGAGCCGTGTTGCTGGACGGACATCCCATCCCCGCGGAATAACTGGGGAAGTGCCTGTGTGTGAAGGGAGTTCACGACTATCGGTGTTCTCCGGGATCCCGTGAGCGTCGCAGAGGCCAATAGAGTTGAGAGGCTGGGTGGCTTCTTCACAGGGTCAGCCACCTGGACCAGAAGACATGAACCTCTCGTCCGCCCCGAATTCCTCCCCCAAGCGCCTCGACCAGGAGCTCTTCCAGGTTCGCCACCATGCACTGCTGCGCGCCATCCTCGACAACATCTCCGAGGGGGTCTCCATCATGGATGCCACCGGGCAGTTCGTCTATGTGAGCGCCTTTGCGCAGAAGATGTATGGGACGGGGCTGGACACAGAAACTCCGCCCGCGGAGTGGGCCCAACGCCACGGCATCTTCCGCCCGGATGGGCAGACCCCCTTCCCCCTCGAGGAGCTGCCCGTCTGGAGGGCGCTCCGGGGAGAGGAGGTCCGGGACGTGGACATGTTCATCCGGAACGCGGGCGTTCCACAGGGGGGCCACATCCGCTGCAGCTGTTTTCCCGTGCGGGATGAGCAGGGCCAGATCCTGGGCGCCATGGCGCTCACCCGGAGCATCGACAAGGAGCGCAGGATCGAGGCCGAGAAGCGCCGCACGGAGAGCTCGTTCCAGCTGCTCGTGGAGACCGCCCAGGAGGGGATCTGGACCATCGACCGCGAGTGGCGCACCACCTATGTCAATCGCTACATGGCGGACATGGTGGGCTACTCCGTCAGCGAGATGATAGGCGTGCACCTGTTCTCCTTCCTGGACGAGGAGAGCCAGCAGCACGCGCGGGCCCTGCTCGAGAAGGGAGAGCAGGCTCCCGTGGCGGAGATCCATGACCGCAAGTTCCTGCGCAAGGATGGGACGACCCTGTGGACCAGCGTCTCCACCACGCCGCTGTTCGACGAGCAGGGGCGCTACACGGGCAAGCTGGCCATGGTCACGGACATCACCCAGCGCCGTGCGGCCGAGGAGCAGGTGCGCCAGCTCAACGCGGACCTGGAGCGCCGCATCACCGAGCGCACGGCCCAGCTCGAGTTCTCCAACCGGGAGCTGGAGGCCTTCGCCTACACCGTGGCGCATGACCTGCGCACGCCGCTGCGCGGCATCGCCAGCTTCAGCGACGCGCTGGTCGAGGATTGTCCCGGACAGCTCGACGCGCTGGGCCTGGACTACCTGCGGCGCATCGTCGGCGGCGCCAAGCGCATGGCCGAGCTCATCGACGGCATCCTCGCGCTCTCTCGAGTCAACAGCACCGAGCTGGTGTTCCGCCCGGTGGATGTGTCTGCTCTGGCCAGCACCATCATGGAGCAGCTCCGGGGGCTGCAGCCCGAGCGGGCCGTGAGGGTGAGCATCCAGGAGGGGTTGGTGGAGGAGGGGGACCCGCAGCTGCTGCACATCCTGCTGGAGAACCTGCTGGGAAATGCCTGGAAGTTCACCCGGGATTGCCCGGTGGCCGAGATTGAGTTCAGCGCGACGCGCGACGCGCGGGGCGTGCGCACCTACGTGGTGCGCGACAACGGAGCAGGCTTCGACATGGCCTACAAGACGAAGCTCTTCGGCGTCTTCCAGCGGCTGCACACGCAGGCGGAGTTCGAGGGCACGGGCGTGGGACTGGCCACCGTACAGCGCATCGTCCGCCGCCACGGAGGCCGCGTCTGGGGTGAAGGTGAGCCCGCCCGCGGCGCCCGCTTCTGCTTGACGCTGAACGAGTTCCCTCGGCCTCCCGGGACCACGGCCCAGGGAGGGGGGAGCTGAGTCCATGAACGAGTTGAATGAGCGCGTCATCCTCCTGGTGGAGGACAACGCGGATGACGAGGTGCTGACGCTGCGCGCGCTGCGCAAGAGCAACATCCGCAACCCCATCGTCGTCGTCCGGGACGGTGCCTCGGCGCTCGACTATCTCTTCGCCCAAGGAGCCCATGCGGGGCGGGACCTGCGCCTCCAGCCTCAGGTGGTGCTGCTGGATCTGCACCTGCCGAAGCTGGACGGGCTGGCGGTGCTCCAGCGCATCCGCGAGGACGAGCGCACGCGGACGCTGCCCGTGGTGATGCTCACGTCCTCCAATGAGGAGAAGGATCTCATGGGCAGCTACCAGCTGGGCGTCAACAGCTATGTGCGCAAGCCCGTGGATGTCACCGCCTTCTTCGAGGCCATCCGCCAGCTTGGCATGTACTGGCTCGTCCTCAACGAGCCCGCGCCGCGCACGGGGAGGGGCTCGCCATGAGCGCCCCTGAGGTGCTTCGGCTGCTCCTCGTCGAGGACTGCGAGGACGACGCCGCGCTGCTGGTGCGCGAGCTGCGGCGGGGCGGCTACGACGTGGTCCATCAGCGCGTCGAGACGCCAGAGGCCCTCGAGTGTGCGCTCGAGGCGGGGCCCTGGGATGTCATCATCGCCGACTATGCCCTGCCCCGGTTCGACGGGCTGGCGGCCTTCTCCCGGGTCCAGCGGCGCGGGCTGGACGTGCCCTTCATCATCGTCTCGGGGACGATCGGCGAGGACACCGCCGTCGCGGCGATGAAGGCCGGGGTTCATGACTTCCTGCTCAAGGATCGGCTGGGCCGGTTGGTGCCGGCCGTGGCCAGGGAGCTGAGGGAGGCGCGTGTCCGCCAGGAGCGCCGGCAGATGCAGGAGCAGCTGCTGATGTCGGACCGAATGGCCTCGCTGGGCGTGCTCGCGGCCAGCGTCGCCCATGAGATCAACAACCCGCTGGCCTCGCTGTTGTTGGACCTGGACTTCGGGCTGCGCGAGGCGCGGACGCGGCAGGTGTCCGAGGAGGGAGTCCAGGCGCTGGAGAGCGTGCGCGACTGCGCCGAGCGCATCCGTGAGATCGTCCGCGACATCAAGATCTTCTCCCGTCCCGAGGCCCAGACGTTCGGCGCGACGGATCTGCACCGGGTGATGGACTCGTCGGTGCGCATGGCGTGGAACCACGCCTTCCACTGCGCCCGGATCGTGAAGGACTACGGAGAGGTGCCCTTCGTTCATGCCAGCGAGGCCCGGCTGGGGCAGATCACCCTCAACCTCGTCATCAACGCGGCCCAGGCGCTGCCCCCGGGCTGCAGCCAGGAGCATGAGATCCGGATCGTCACCCGGCCGGAAGGGGCGGGGTGGGTACGCATGGAGGTCCGAGATACAGGGTCCGGCATCCCCCCCGAGCTGAGGGAGCGCATCTTCGAGCCGTTCTTCACCACGAAGCCCAGCGGGGTGGGGACGGGGCTGGGGCTGGCCATCTGCCGCCGCCTCGTCAACGAGATGGGGGGGAGCATGGGGGTGGAGGAGCGGCCAGGGGGCGGCAGCGTGTTCTGGGTCCGCCTGCGCTCGGCCCAGGGTGTCACCGCCGAGCAGAGCGGTGAGACAGAGCAGAACCTCGCGCGAGGCCAGCGTGTGCTCGTCATTGACGACGAGGTGTCCGTGACCCATGCCCTCAAGCGTTCGTTGGGGGAGTGGTACGACGTGACGGCGCTCTGCCGGGCGCGGGAGGCCATGGCGCTGTTGTCCACCGGCCAGCGCTTCGACGCGATCCTCTGTGATCTGATGATGCCGGAGATGAGCGGCCCTCAGTTCCACGAGTGCCTGGTGCGGCTCGACCCGGAGCAGGCCCGGCGCATCACCTTCATGACGGGGGGCGCGTTCACCGACGAGGTGAAGTGCTTCCTGGACACGGTGCACCCCCCCTATATCGAGAAGCCTCTTCACACGGAGCAGCTCGTGAGCCTGCTGGAGCAGCGGTACGAGGGAAGACCCGCAGCGGGCCTACCCCCGTCCGTAGCCGAGCGTGTCGAAGTGGCGAATCGCCTCTGACAAGTCCCTGGGCGTGTCGATCTCGAAGCAGCGGATGGGGCAGGCCTGGAGCGGGAGCCACTTTGCCAGCTCCTCGAAGACATACTTCTCATTGGCCTCGATGGAGAGCCCGCTCAGGTACGCCAGCCCCGACCATTCATAGGGCCGCGGCGTGTGTCGCTGGAAGCCATGGAGCATCATCCCGCCGTCGAGCTCGACGAAGACGGACTCCTCGCTCTTGCTCTCCGTGACCCCGATCAAGGAGCGGCCCGGCTGCACGCGCGACAGGAAGCTCTGGAAGCTCTCTCGCTCGAGGATCAGATCTCCATCGAGGATCAGAAAGTCCTCGCGCAGATCCCTGGAGGCGAGCGAGAGGCTGTAGGAGTTGGAGGTTGTCACGTAGTCCGGGTTGCGGACGAAGATGACGTCCCGGCGCACGGAGCGCACGTGCTCCATGACGGCGCGCTCCATGAACCCGACGACGATGCGGACGTCGGGTACGCCTTCCAGCAGCTCCAGCTGGTAGTCGATCAACCGCCGGCCTTCGAGCTCGACGAGGCACTTCGGGAGGTTCAGTCCCAGGCGCGAGCCGAGCCCGGCGGCGCTTATGACAGCGTGTCTAACAGGCTGCATAGTCCCGCTTCGTGGTAGACCACATAGTCTGACAGGTGGATGAGGGTCTCGACGGGCTCATGGACCCCGCCGAAGCTGATGCCAATGTCCGCCGCCTCGAACATGGGGGCATCGTTCATCCCGTCACCCACCGCGATGACGCGATCGAACTGCGCGCGCAGGGCCTGCACGGCATCGGCCTTGTTCAGGATCTTCGCGATCCCGGTGAGACGGCCGTCGCGCACCGCGGCGACGGACGAGAAGAAGCCACACCCCAGCTCTTCCACCAGCGGCTGGACCCAGACATCCAGATTCCCCGTCACGATGAAGCACCGCTCCGCGTGCTTGCGGATGAACTCGCGGATCCTCGCGTGCAGCGGGATTCGCCGGATCACTGCGCCCACCACCTCCAAGGGGATGTCCTGGAGCAGCCGGGTCCTCAGCTTGAAGGAGCTCTCGAAGGGAATGAGCCCTCGGATGGTGGCGCTGGTCAGCGTCGCGATCTCCTCCTCGAGACCGGCCTCGATCGCGAGCCGCGGCAGGATCTCCTGGCGGGTGACCGTGCCGTCCAGGTCGAAGCAGATGGCCGTCTTCTGCGCGCGTCGCTCGAGCAGGCGCGTCACCGGGGCTCCTCCCGAGGCAGCGCACCCGTGAGCGCGGCCGACCGCTTCAAGGCAAAGAAGCGGTGGCGCGTCTCCGCCCGGTTGTGCAACTGCTTGTCGAAGATGAAGTCCGTCTCCGCCAGCACGAAGCCCGCGGGGAGCAGCAGGGTGGAGAACCACTCCCGGTACTCGCGCTCGGTCCGGTAGACGGCGTTGTAGTGCGCGCGCAGCTCCTCGGAGTAGTGGTTGACCAGGGTCAGCCTGTCCTCCAGGAGGGACACCGGCTCGCGGATGTAGACCAGGGCGTCTTCCGCCGCGAGCAGCACGATGCTCCGCAGGATGTTCTCGCAGTCCGCATCGTTCAGATAGAGGAGCAGGGCCGTCACGAGCACGACCTGAAAAGGCCCCGGGAGCGAAGGGGCCGCGCGATGCAGCTCGCACGCGTCGAGGACCTCAAAGGAGGCCCTGCCGCCGCAGTCTCCCTGGAGCCGGCGGGCGGCCTCGATGAGCTCCTTCGAGCGGTCGAAGCCGAGGTAGCGGCCACCGCTCGCCGCAATGACGGGCGCCCAGCGCCCGAGCCCACAGCCAATCTCGAGGACGTTTCCCTGCGCCAGCGCTCCCAGGAGCGGCAGGACGCGTGCTTTCTCGACCTCGTCCCTACGGGCGGCGACCGTGGGATCCTGGTCCCCGTACATGGTCGCCGTGAGGCCCGCTGCATTCTCCCCACGGGCGCGAAAGAAGTCTTCGACCTGCTTGTAATCGATCTCGATCCTTTGCTGCACAATCCGCAACGGTCACACCTTCTGAGAACTTACGCCCGGCCAACGTCTGACGAGAGTAACGGTACAGGGACGTGCCTTCAAGGACGACCGTACTCCGAGCGGGAGGAGCGGGATCAGGCCCCGCCACTCGGTAGCGCCATGCGTTCGAGGCAGGCGTCGACCAGCGCGTCCATCGTGTCCACGATCGGGATGCCCCACCGGGAGATCATGGGAGGAGTGAGTGCGAGTGAGATCTCGCAGCAGCCCAGGACGATGGCCTCCACTTGCTGCTGGAGGAGCTCCTGGATGACGGGGACGAGGTGCCTGCTCGGATGCGCCTCAGCCGAGTCTGGAAGGTGATGCTGTCCCTTCTTCACGCTGCAGATGGCCTCGGTGACGGCCTTCTGCCCCTCCGCGGAAGGGAAGAGGGGCATTATGGACAGGTTCCGCTGGAAGTAGGTCTCGAAGAGACGGACGGCGCGTGAGCCCTCCGAGCAGAGGACGCCCACGCGCCGAACGCGGGGGTGACGCTCCGCGAGCACGCGGCAGGTCTCGTCGAGTGCATCCACCCAGGGCAGCCCTATCGCCTGCTCGAGCTCTCTGCGGTGCCAGTGCGCCGTGTTGCAGGTCATGCACAGGAGCGTGGCTCCGGCGCCCGCCAGGGCCTTGCCCACGGCCGTATAGGCGGGGAGAAAGCTCTCCCCGCGTCCTTCGAGGAAGAGGCTGCGGCTGGGAGCCTGCGTGGCCTGGAACAGGATGACTTGCGGGTGGTGATGGTCCCGGAACGCGCCCTCCAAGGAGAGGCGACGCTCGAGCCGTGAGACGATCTCCGCCCCGGCCGCCACCCCTGAGCCTCCAATGATGCCGAGGATCTGCCGAGGATCGAATGTCCTCATGACGCGGCCCAGTCCTGGTGGAGGTGATCCGCAATGAACCGGCCGGAGCCACCGGCGGGGAGGAAGAGCTCCTGCTGCCGCGTCTGCTCCCGGAGCGGCATCAAGGGATCTTTCCCGCCGAAGACGACATCGCGGAGGAAGGCCTCGAGCTCGGACTCTGTGAGCGCTGTGTAGTCGTGCTGCACGAGCCGCTGTCCCGTGGGGTTCAACCCGGGCCCCTTTGGGTTCGGAGTATAGAGGAGGGGCTTGCTGGTGGGGAGGTACTCCGCCAGGAAGGACACGCCATCGGTGATCAGGGCATCCGAGGTCTGGAAGTGGCTGAAGTAGTCGCCGGTCTCCAGGAGCTGAGCATTGGGAGCCTGGGCAATCCGGGCCTTGTAGGCGAGGACTTCGCCCTCGGACATCAGCCCTGAGCGCACCAGGTTGTCAAAGAGCATGGGGTGGGGGCGAATCAGAAGGTCCAGGCCCGGGTACTCGGTGAGCAAGCGCAGGAAGACATCTCTGAAGACGAGGAAGCGGGAGTAGCCCTCGGTCTCCCGTCCTCCCTGCACCCAGCGGAAGCTCCAGTGCGGGGCCCAGATGACGCGGCGGGTTCCACTCTCCCTCGGCAGGCGCCACTGTGCCTGCGCTGGAGCGGTGGTGGCTCTCAGGTAGATGTCCAGCTTGGGCAGCCCGCTGACGATGAACTTCTCGGAGGGGTGGCCGCGAGCTTGGAACTCCTCCTTGCGGTGCTGGGACTCGAGGAAGATGCGGTAGCAGTCCCGGTAGAAGGGGAGCTCGTACTGGAGCTCTTCACTGGCTGCCAGCATGAAGCCATAGGGGACGTAGAGCACCTGGGTGAACCTGGCCAGCGCACTCGCGGAGAGCCCTGGGGGCCGCTGCTCGCAGTAGGGAGTCTGGAGGAAGACATAGTCCGGCCGGAGTGCGCGAAGCGGGACGAGCTCCGTCCGCCCATCACTGTCATAGGCCTCGAGGTAGGGCAGGCGCCGCCTGTCGAGCTCCTCGCAGAGGTTGCGGTAGTTGCGCTCCGTGGCCTCGGGGGCGGCCGCCGTCCCGTGCGGGATGGCATACAGCAGGGGCCGGCTGTGGCCTCCGTCCCGCAGGGCCTCGAAGATGGGAAGCGTGAGGTCCAGCAGGCTGGGCTCCTGGACGATGAAGGCGACCCGCGCCTTTCGGTCCTCGTCCACCAGGCTGTCGCGCAGGCCCCAGCTCAGGAGCCCGCGGAGCCTGGCCTCCACCCGCTCGAGAAGGCTGCGGTGGCCTTTTTCCAGCTCCGTCAGCCGCTCCCGGAAGTCGAATGAGCGGGTGTGCTCACTCCACGCCGAGCTGAGGGACTCGAGCCGCAGGGAGAGCTCGCTCAGCCGCGGGCCGAGCTCCTCGAGGCGCGCGGACTGAGCCTGGGCCTGTGTGTCGGCGCGTGCGGAGAGGCTGTCCAGAGACCGGCGCAAGTGCGCCTGCTCCTGCCGGAGCGCCTGGAGCTCCTGGGTGAGTGCCTCGATTCCCAGGAGCCGCTGCAGCCGCTTTGCGGCCAACAGGGGGGACGCCTTCAGCACGTTCTGGAGGGAGCGCGGGAATCTCAAGAAGCGACCTCGGGAGTCCTCAAAAAAGGTGAGCCCGACCAGGGTATCCTCCTGGCCGGGCTCGGGGTGCTGCCATTTGGTGAGGCCTACACGTTTAAGTCTGCCGCTGAGCTTGAGACCCCGCGCTCTGCGATTGAGCTACCGCCTCGCAAGGAAGAAGAAGAGGCGGACCGGAATTGCACCGGTATCTCGGGGTTGGGTGCGACAGACAGTCGATTAGGCCTACGACAGCGGATGCTGAGTCTGGAGTGAGAGTCTGAATCTGGGGGTGCTTCACGGGCTTCTCCGCCTGCCTCTACCGTTGGGCTACCCCGTCGCAAGTGGCGGGGGCAGGACTCGAACCTGCACTCTTCAGCGAAAAAGGGATCCGCTCGGCATCAGTTTGAGGTTCAGTTTGAGCTTGCACTCCAAGCTTTCCGGTCAGCGGTTTCGCTCACCGAACAGGTAGCCGAAGACGACTTCTCCGGCTTTCATTTCTTCGACCTCGGCGTTGTTGGCCTCCTCGCGGGCGAACTTCACGGCCTGCTGCAGCTTCTCCACGCGCTCGAGCATGTCCTGGATGCGTGAGGCGGGCAAGGCACCGGAGAACTTCACGGTCTTCCAGTAACCGACGACGATGTCCTCGTAGTACACGTCCACCTGGGCGGGGTGCTTGTCGGTGGCCTCGGCCTTGATGTGGTTGCGGGGAACCTTCTTCGTCTTGGCCGTCTGGACGGGCTCGGTGGCCCAGAGCCCCTGGGCGGCATCCGCGACCCACGTCTCGCTGGGGTCCAGCGCAGGCAGCTTCTTGACGAAGGTCTGCATGTCCACCAGCTGCTTCTCCAGGAAGAGAAGGTAGGTCGCGGGCACGTTCTTGAGGAGGACCTTCCCGTCGACGACGACGTCCGCCTTGGCCCGGCAGTTGGTCACGTCTTTGGTGGCGGTGACATCGAAGAGGCGAGTGAGGATCTCCTGCGTCTTCTTGAGCATCTCCTCCGCGCGCATCTGAACGCGGGTGGACTCAGGTGGGAACTTCTCCCCCTCCTCGTCCTTGGGCTGGTAGGTGCGGGAGATGCCCGCCAGCAGCTGGGGCTTCTGCAACGCGTGGTGCGCGTCGCTCAGCTCCTGGTGCGAGCGGCTCTTGATGCCTTTTTCGACGGCGATGATCTGATTCAGCTTGGCCATGAAGGTGTGTCCCAGTGCGTGTAGGTCTCGAGGCAGGCGACGGGCGCCGTGCCTTCCGCCTGACGGAGCCTACTTGAGAGGGCCTCGTGGAGGCAGGCGCGAATAGCGGATCCGCGCGACGGTTCAGCGGCCCAGCGTCGCCGCCAGCGCCAGCCGGGCCGCCACGGCGAGTGCGTCCGCTCGCTCGTTCTCTGCGTGCCCGGAGTGTCCTCGCACCCAGTTCCAGCTCACCTGGTGGGCTCGCGACTGCTCGAGCAGCGCCTGCCACAGGTCCGCGTTCTGCACGGGCTGCTTGCTGGAGGTCTTCCACCCCGTGCGCTGCCACCTGTCCAGCCACTTCTCCTCGAAGGCGTTGCGCACGTACTGCGAATCCGTGAAGAGCTGCACCTGACAGGGCGTCTTCAGCGCCCGCAGCGCCATCAGCGCCGCCGTCAGCTCCATGCGGTTGTTGGTGGTGTCCGGCTCGGCGCCGCTCAGCTCCTTGCGCACGTTGCCGTGCGCCGGAGAGATGAGGATGGAGCCCCAACCCCCCACGCCAGGGTTCGGGGAGCAGGCGCCGTCGCAGTAGATGTGGACCAGGGGCAGCGTCATGGATGCACGGTGGCTCCATCCAGGAGTGGGGCGCCTCGCGCCGCCCGCGTGTGACGCAGGCAGCACGTCTACGGGGGGCGCGCTCCTACTTCGGCGGACGCTGCGAGAGCGCCGCCTTCATGCGCTTCTTCATCTCCGCTGGGGGCACGTCCTCGATATGGCTGCTGATGGCCCACTTCTGGCCGAACGGATCCGCCAGGAGCCCATACCGATCTCCCCAGAACGAGTTATCGAGCGGCATGATGACCTGCGCGCCCGCAGCCACCGCCTTCTTCCACGCTTTGTCCGCATTCTCCACGTACAGGTGAAGGGCGCTGGAGCCCGGCGCACTGTCCATCATGGGATCAGAGACGAAGACATGGGCGTCTCCAATCTGGACATCCGCGTGCATCACCTTGCCGTCAGGAGCCAGAATCTTCCCCAACACCTTTGCGCCGAAGGCCTTCTTGTAGAAGGCCAGCGCCGCCTGGGCGTCCTGGAGCGAGAGATGCGGCGTGACAGTAGTGAAGCCCTTTGGAACAGGACGAACCTTCTTCGGCATGGAGCTCTCCTGGCTAGCGGGTGGGGCGATATCAAGAATCAAGGTGCTCGGTCTGAGCAAGGCTTTTGTCGAGATGCATGACGGCATTCCGGAGGAGACCGGGCGCCCGCGCGGGTAGCTCGGCAGAGTGGCCCCTGTCCCTCCACGACCTTTCGCTAGGAGCGGGCGAGGCTCAGAGGGCGGGGGGCTCCGCTTGGAGGCGGCGGGAATCGAACCCGCAACAAAGCGGAAGCAAAACCCTAAGCAGGTCGCGCTGTTACCAGCTAACGCCTTGATCTCACACCGGATCGTTCCCCCTCTCCGTCCCGTCTTGTCCCGTCTCGTCCCGTTCTTATCCCCGCTGGAGGGGCACACTGGGGGTACATGCGGCCCAACAAGGTCAATCGGCTTGGACGCGAGCGGCCTGAGTTCCCCGGTCTCCCAGGGCTCACGAGAACCCCGTGGGAGGCTGACAGGAGCGTGTGCCCTGGCGAGGTGTGGCTGGGGAGGGGCAGGTGGAGGAGCGCGGGTGGGAGTACCGGCGGAGGCAGCCGGAGGGGACGGTGCTGTACGAGGCGGTGAGGGAGAACCTGGCCACGCTGCTGGCGGAGGCGAGCGAGGTGGGGCGCGGCCTGCCCCGGTACGTGGAGCGGGACGTAAGCCAAGTACCTGGAATGTGGAGTGCTGGCACACGGCTTCGCGCGGGTGCGCTGCGAGAGTTGCAAGGACGAACTGCTCGTCGCCTTCTCGTGCAAGGGACGAGGGGTGTGCCCCTCCTGTAACGCGAAGCGGGCGCAGGTGACGGAGGTGCAGCTGGTGGGGGTGGCACGGACTCTGCTCCGGCCCAGCGCACAGCCCGCGCGTCACCCTCCAGCGGCCCTTTCAACCCCTTTGCACCAGCCTGCTCCCTCAAACAGGGCCCCCATTCCGCCTATAGTCCGCGGAATCCTGGGTGGTGATCAGCAAGCCCCAGGCGTGAGATCCACAATGAGGCACAGCGTCTTGAAGATCCTGCGCGTTCCCTTCTCGGCACTGACCGGCTTCCTTCAGCGGATCGTCGACTTTTTGTTCGGCTACGATTTCTTCATCTCCTATGCATGGTCTGATGGGACGAATTACCCGCGGACTCTCGCCAGGCGCCTGCAAGAGGAATCCCGATTCCGGACCTTCATTGACAACATCGGGTATGTCCCTGGGGACAACCTTCGAAAGGCCACTCGGCGCCGAGTGCGCATGAGCACTGTTCTGGTGCTCGTCTTGCGTCCGGCAGCCATGAAGAGCGATTGGGTCCTGAAGGAGGTACAGACGTGCCTTGATGCCGGACGGACTCCTATCGTCATCGACGTCAACGGCACGTTCGCCACGGCGGCCGATTCGCCGTTGAAGCAATTGCTCGCCGATTCCCTACGGATAACGGAGAGCCTGGCAACAGGTGATGGACCCCCCTCGGAACAGACGCTGGATGAACTCAAGCGCTCATTCAAGTTTTCGCGTCGGGAGTCCCTGTTACTCAGGGTCGTTGGGTACGCCGCAGCGTTGTTTGCGATCATCGCACTGGTAGCAGCCGTTCAGTGGGACAGAGCGCGGCAGCTCGCGGAGCAGGAACGCGCTGAACGTGAGCGTGCCGAGAGGATGTATGGGATCGCGCTCGACGAGCTGGCCAAGGGGCTGGTGGATCTCGGCCAGCTGCAGGCGGAGGTCGACCCGGCACTTGCCGTGCGGCTTGCACTGACAGCGCACGACCTTCATCCGGGAGCTGAGTCTGTCAAGCTTTTGGAGTCGGCACTTCAAAGGAACCCGGTCTGGACTCGCATCGGCCCGTCCAACCCGGGGCCTGCTAAGGTGGAAGATGCCTCACGGCTCTCTCCCATGGATGTCTTCGCGACGGATCCCGATATTTCGACGGTCCTCACGCAGGAGCCCGCGAGGAAACGCGAGCGCCAGGGACACACGGGAGCTCTCATCGTGCTCCGAGAGGTTCCAACCGGGCGCACGCTCGCGGTGCTGCAACTCGACTCCAGTGAGGTCATGCTGACCCCCCGCTCCTCGACGACGCGGCTGTTCGCTACCAGGAAGGAGGGGCGGCTGCGCGTCTACGGACTCTCGGCTGCTGGAATGCAATCGCCCCTCCTGACGGTAGACGGTGCGAGAGACGTGGCTTTTACGGCAGGGGATTGGCCGGTCCACATCCTGACTCGCACAGGAGAGGTCCTGTCCTACTCCGAGAAGGAACGAGAGCCCCCACTCTCGAGGGGCATCGTCAAGGGTGCCAGGACGATTCATGCCCATCCACGAGGGGGGGGGCTGGTGCTGCTCGGGTCCAACGAATTGATCTGGATGAAGGTGGGACTGGGGCAGAAGCCCGAGGAGCACAGGGTGATCCCCTGGCCGGATCTTGCGCCGTTCGACACCGGCGCCGAGTGGGAGGCGTGGAGCGATCTTCGATGGGGACCAACAGCTGGAGATCTGCTCCTCCTTCAATGCGCGCCCGCGGATGAGAAGGACGCCTTCAAATGGAGCTCCGCTGTGCATGCGGTAGATCTCCCTTCAGGCCGCAAGCAATTGGTGAGTAACTCCGTGTACCGCAAGGATGACACGTTTCGTTGGTTCTTCGAGAGTGATCCGGAAGGCCGTCGGATTGTCATGACGTCCCAGGGACAAGAAGCCGGCGTGAAGATGCAGCTCGTCGACCTTGACTGGGAGGGTGCCCGGGAGGGAGGGGTGGTGAAGGTGACGACCCCCAAGGCGGGCCTGCTGGGTGGACACCGCAAGCTGACGCGGCCCGCCTATGCGGTCGCAGCAGCGATTGCGCCCAACCGGAACTTCATCGTCGTTGCAAGCCATTTGTTCCGAGGAGAACCTCATCTGGGGATGGGGCTGCTGGTGAGCTGCGATGACAAAGGCGAGGCTCCCTCTGTCGGCTGCTCGGTTCTACAACCGGAGCCGGTCTACCAATGGGGCGAGAAGGATCCGAGGGAGATTGGCACGGTCCCCTTGCTACGGTTGGCCTACAGCCAGGACTCCTCGCGTGTCCTCGCGTGGGATATCCGGGGTGTCTATCATGTCTTTCGCACTCGGGCGTCCCGAGGCTCTAATCGAATGCCCGAGGCCTGGAGCCTACGGCTGTTAACACCAGAGTTCACGCTGGAGGGAGAGTACGGTCAGAGAATGATCGCGCGTTTTGGCGATGGCGAGATCAGGAGTTACGACCTCAAGGCACACCGCGAAGAGAGGGTGCCCTCCATTGTAGCGCCTTCTCCGGTCCTGGTTGTCCACACGCTTCCTCAGTTGGGGGGATTGGGGGTCGTGACGGACAGGGAGATCATCCAGATCCGGGATGGTGTGATTGCCGGGAGGACTGCCTTGCCGGGCCAGGTCCATTTTGTGCTCTGGGGGCCGGAGCTGATCACCGCCTTTGCTGACAATGATGCCTACTTCATTCGCACCGCGGATTTGGTCATCCTGGGGGGCCTGGAAGATGAATCCAAGGCGGAGTTCCTTTCGCAGAGTGGCTCTTGGCGTGAGCAGGCCAAACTCAACTCTCGCTCTGTATCGCGATGGATCCAGGCACCAGACGGAAGGTACCGGCTTGGCGCCATCAAGGGTAGTCAGTTGCTGTTGTGGGTACTCGAGTATTCGCCCGAGCGAAGGAAGTTCAAGACGTTCCAGGAGAAGGTCAAACTGGTGGTCAGCGTTGACGACCAGGACTTTTGGTCGAGCCGAAGGCTGGACGAGCCGGATATCCTGTTCGTCCAGCATGGCACCTACGCGCAGGGACGGGCCGTGGCCTCATTTCAGCAGTATGACATCTCGACAGGTCAGGAGGTGTCCAAGTTCTTGCCGCCGCCCACTGGTTGGCCATTGAGTACCCTCGAGATCGAGGACGTGCGCCGGGTGGACGGGAAGGTGCTCATGCTGTTCCGCTACTTGCCTCCGGATAGTCGCGAAAATCACTATGCCGTGGGGTTTTGGGAGAAAGAGGGTGGGAGTTGCCTCCGGTGGGTTGAGCTTGGAAAGTTTGAGAACAATCCGTTGTACATCCAATCAGTGGATGGCGAGGCGGTGGCCCACGCTATGTTCTGGAACGATTCCACGAAGGAAAGTGCCTCACTCGTCAGGTTGAGTGATGGGGCGGTTCTCTGGAGTGGGGCGGTGCGATACGCAGGCATCCCGCCACCCTATCTCGTCAAGGGGGAGAGCGGGTCTTGGAGCCCTATCGCCACGGATTGGTACGATAGGATCATTCACAATCTTTCCATCCGCGGGCGTGACTACTGGGAACATGCGACGGAGATCCAACTGCCGGAAGAGCAGCGGCAGAGGATTGACCGACTCAAAGGCCGATGAGGGCGAGTTCACTGGGCTTCTCGGGATGGAGGCAGCGGGAATCGAACCCGCAGCGAGGCGATGGAAAAACCCGCAGCGGGCGGCGACCAGGGGGGCTGGAAGGCCATGGGTCGGCCGCGTCAGCGAGTCCATCATCGTCGTCGGCTCCCGTTGTGACGAGATGACTCATCTGGGTGCTGGGAAACGGCGCTATGGCTTGAACAAGGTGACAGAGAGGCTGACCTCGGGTGGTGGGCGGATGGGCATTGCCCAGCAGGGAGGGCACCTCTAAAGAGAACGGCACCGCGCTCCTGGTAAGCCAGGAATGCGGTGCCGCCCTTCATGTCATGAGGCTCACGAGACGTGAGGAGCCTTCTCCACGCTTCGCACCTGGGGCACCGAGGGCAGGTGGGCCATCAGCGCCTCGATCAGCTGCGCCACCGGGATGCCCTTGAAGTCGAGCACGGCCTTGCCCTGGTGGTTGCGCAGCTGCACCCGCACCGGCACTCCCTTGGGGAAGCGGCCCATCACCGCCTCCCGGACCTGATCAGCCAGCGCCAGGTCCTCCGTCGGCAGAGGCTTGCTGGAGGAGGGCTTGCGCTTGCGCTGGATGGCCTTGCGCATGTCCTCCACGCTGCAGTGGGAGAAGGCCGTGGATGTCGCCGCCCCATTCTCCCCCGGCACCTCGATGACGGTGCCGCCCGGCTCCTCGTGGTTCACCTCCAGGTCCGCCACCTCCTTGTAGGTGAGCAGCAGGGAGAGGCAGGTGACGCCGAACCGGCGAGAGACCGGCTCGCTGAAGTTGGCCGCCACCGCCCCATACATCTTCAGGGCCGCCTGCGACATGTCCCTCAGGTTCTGGCTGAAATAGTCCTGGGCGTTCTTGTAGCCCGCGATCTCCGCCAGCTTGCGATCCACCACGTAGTTATAGAACTGCCCCATGCGGTGGGGGAGCGTCGCCACCCAGCGGAGCACCAGCGCACCTCTGACGGACCCTGTCCCTTCGCGTCAGCTCCTGGGCCTGCCTGAGTGGAGACGGGCTCCTGGGCCCCTGTTTCCACGGGTGGTGCGGGTGACGGCGCTGTACGAGGCGGTGTGCATCGGTGCGCAGTGCCGGAGCAAGCTTGCCCTCTGGCCCAGGATTGGCGAAGAAGCGGACGCCCGAAGGCATCCGCCTGGGCAAGGCCCGGCGCCTCCGGCGCTGAGTACAAGGGAGGGTTCTACATGAAGCTCTATTTCAGTCCGATGACCCGTGCGACGCGCCCCCGCTGGATGCTCGAGGAGCTGGGAGTGCCCTACGAGCTGGCGACGCTGGACATGATGAAGGGAGAGCACAAGAAGCCCGAGTACCTGAAGATCCATCCGCTCGGCGCGGTGCCGGCCCTCGAGGACGGCGGGTTCACGATGTACGAGTCCGCGGCCATCATCATGTACCTGGCGGACAAGTACCCGGAGAAGGGGCTGGCCCCGGCGTTGGGGACGGCGGATCGTGGCGCGTACTACCAGTGGATCTCCTTCGCCATGACGGAGGCGGATCCACTGCTCGTCACCATCCTCATGAACACCCGCTTCCTCCCTGAGGCGGAGCGTTCTGCCGCGGCCGTCGAGAAGGCCAGCCAGCGCTTCAAGGTGATAGCCCCCATCATCCAGGAGCGCATGAAGGGCCGGGAGTACATCGTGGGCAATAAGTTCTCTGCCGCGGACGTGGTGGTCGGCGGCACGCTCGCTCTCGCCAATATGCTCAACGCTCTGGACGGCTACCCGGACCTGAAGGCCTACCTGGGCCGCCTGATGGAGCGCCCGGCGACGAAGAAGGCCTTCGCGTAGGCGCACTCCTGAGCCAGGCAGGACGTGCTGTCATGGGAGCTTCTGCTTCGTCTCCAGCACTGGGGCGAACAGGTCTCCCACCGCGTCCAGCCGCTTGCGCAGCGTCTTCAGGTTGAAGCGGCTCGGATCCAGGCGCCGCTTCACCTCGCTCCACTTCAGCGGCGCGGAGAACGGCGCCCCCTCCACCGCGCGCAGGGAGTAGGGGGCCACCACCGTCTTGCCCCGCCCGTTCTGCCCCGCGTCGATGTAGAGCCGGCCGTGGCGCTTGTTGATGGAGCGCTCGGTGGTGGCGATGTCGCTCAGCTGCGCCGCCACCTCGTTGGCCACGTCGTTCGCGAACTTCATGGCCCGCTCGTGGGTATAGCCGGCGCGCAGCGGCACGAGCACATGGAGCCCCCGCTTGCCGGACGTCTTCGGGAAGCTCTCCAGCCCGAGCGACTCTAGCTTCTTGCGCATCGCCGTGGCCACGGTGATGAGGTCCGCCCACGTCCCCTTGCCCGGATCCAGATCGAACAGCACCCAGTCCGGCTGCTCCAGCTTCGGCGCATGACTGGACCACATGTGGAGCGTCAGCGCGGATTGGTTGGCCAGCCACAGGAGCGCGTCGGGGCTCTTCACGTTCACGTGATCAATTGTCCGGTTCAGGTGCTTCACACGGAGGGTGGGCACCCAGTCGGGCTTGCCAGACAGCTCATGCTTGAAGAAGCCCGGAGCCGCGATGCCTCCGGGCCACTGCTGCACGGAGATGGGACGGTCCTCCAGCACCGGGAGCATCAGCGGCGCCACCTGGCGGTAGTACTCGAACACGTCCTCCTTGGTGTACCCGTCCTTCGGGTACAGCACCCGGTCTCCGCTCGTGAGCCGGGCCTGGCCCGTGTCCACTGCTGCGTCCTCCCGGACTGGGAGCTTTGCCGAGCGCGCCGCCAGCGCCGTAGGGATGCGGCGTGCCCCCGTGCTCCGGGACGCCGTACGCTTTGACGCCGCGCGCTTCTGGGAAGCTGCCGGCTTCTCGCGCACCACCTCCTCCGGCTTCTTGTCCGTGCGCAGGCCCTGGAACACCGGGTGGCGCAGGCGGCCATCATTCGTCCACTCGGTGAAGTGGACCTGGGCCACGTACTTCGGCTGTACCCACACAGCGCCTGGGCGCTTCTTCGCGTCCACCGCCACGGGCTTGTCCACGCGGATCCGCTCGAGCAGCTCCCGCAACTGGTACCGCATCTTCGTGTCGAAGCCCGTGCCCACCTTGCCCACGTCGTGGTAGCCGTCCGGCCCTCTCACGCCCACCAGCAGCGCGCCGATCTCCTTCGCCGAGTGCTCGTTCCTGATGGGCAGGAACCCGAGGATGACGACCTCCTGCCCGGCGATGACCTTGAGCTTCAGCCAATGCCCCGAGCGTGCCCCCACGTACGGGGAGCTCTTCTTCTTGGCGATGAGGCCCTCCCAGCCGCGCCGCTGGGCCTCCTTGAGCGCACGGTCCCGAGGCAGGTCCAACCGCTCGGACAGCTGCAGCGGGGGCTTCACGCCCGAGAACAGGCTCTCCAGCAGCTCGCGCCGGGCCTCCAGCGGCTTGTCCCGGAGATCGTGGCCATCCAGCCACAGCAAGTCGAAGGCGACGAAGCGCAGGTCTCCGCCGCTCTGGTTCTGGAGCAGCTGGAAGCTCGAGCGCCCCTTCTTGTCCAGCGCCACGACTTCACCGTCGATCACCGCCTCGGGGACGCGGAGCCGCCTCAGCTCGTCCGCGAGCCCTGGGAAGCGCCCGGACAAGTCATTGCCGTTGCGGCTCTTGAAGGAGAGCCCGCTCCCGGAGAGCGCAGCGATGGCGCGGAAGCCGTCGTACTTCACCTCGAAGAGGTGGGTGGCCTCGGAGGCCTCCTCGGGGGTGGCAAGCCGCGCGAGCATGGGCGGCCACACCCGCTGGAGCAGCGTCTCCGCGGGTGGGTGCGCACGATCAAGTGCGCTCTTGTGCACGGGACCGCGCGTCTCGCGTCGCCCGGACTTCACGGACTCGGGGCGCTCGGTGACGACGTCGTAGTCCGGGTTCTCGGTGCCATCCAGCGACTTGAAGCACAGCCACTGGTTCTTCCGGCCATCCCCTCGCGTGCGGATGAGGTGCCAGCGGCCCTGGAGCTTCTCGCCATGGAGCTCCACCACCAGGTGGCCCTTCTCGCGCTGCTCATGGGCCTTGCCGGGGGGCACCGTCTCATAGGTGCCCTCGTCCCAGAGCAGCGAGTCCCCGCCGCCGTACTCCTCGTCCGGGATGCGGCCCTCGAAGCGGGCGTAGGACATCGGGTGGTCCTCGGTCTCCACCGCCAGGCGCTTCTGCTTCGGGTCGTAGCTGGGGCCCTTGGGGATGGCCCAGCTGGCCAGCGCGCCGTCGATCTCCAGCCGCAGGTCATAGTGCAGCCGGGTCGCGTCGTGCTTGTGCACCACGAACATGGGCTCCCCTCCGCGCCGCTTCAGCGGCACGTCGGGAGAGGGCTCGGGCGTCTTCTTGAAGTCGCGCTTGGCGCGGTAGGTCTGGAGCGATTGTCGGGTCTTCACTCCGCAAGGGTCGGCATTGTCCCTACAGCGTGCAATTCTTGGAGGAGCAGGGGAAGCCGGGCGAAAACACCAGGCGCCCCGGGCCCCCGCCTCACGGCCGGAGGGCTGCTGGCCAACCGGTCCGACTCTGACCCGGGCCTCGGGGCGCTCCACCTTCCCCCGTGGGCGCGCTCATCCCCAGGAGGCATGAACACACCACGCGTCGGAGCACTCGGAAGTGCCCCGCACCGTCAACGTGAACATAAGGAGCCGTGGACCTTGTGCCAGGGAAGCTTGCAGGCTCGCCTGTCCGCCACTCGGGGGAGCGGCACTCTCTGACGGGAGGACGTGCACATCCTTGTGAGCACGGAGGACTTCATGACCGAGGTCATCGGATGGTTCAGCTCCTTCATCCTCGTGCTGACCATC
>Ga0190275_10001161_pt1 | contig 20083 bp, 26 predicted proteins | sample Popmic550T_FD_133745 | JGI IMG/M metagenome (GOLD analysis project Ga0190275, IMG submission 133745) | Populus adjacent soil microbial communities from riparian zone of Yellowstone River, Montana, USA - 550 T | ecosystem: Environmental > Terrestrial > Soil > Riparian zone > Trees stand | place...
CGGTGCGGCACGGCGGAGCTCGAGGTGCTCGCGATGCGCGTCCCGGACGGGGTGGCGCGCGCGGACGTCAGGGATGCCGTCGGCGCCCGGCTCGCAGACGAGGGACTGCTGGCGGAAGACGCGATCACGGATCACCTTCAGCTCCCGCTCACGGCGTCGGAGGAGGCGCAGGCACTCGTGGAGCGGCTGGTCGCACGGGTGCGGTCGCACATCGGGCCGCCCGACGCGGGCCTTCTCTAACCTGCGCTGTTCATGATCGCCCGCCAGTCACAGCTCTTCATCCCGACCCTGCGTGAGGCGCCGGCCGACGCGGAGGCCGTGTCGCACAGGCTGCTCGTCCGTGGCGGCTACATCCGCCAGGTGAGCGCCGGGGTCTGGAGCTTCCTGCCTCTCGGGTGGCGCGTGCACCAGAGGATCGTCGCGATCATCCGTTCGGAGCAGGACGCGATCGGCGCGCAGGAGATGCTCATGCCCGTACTCACCCCGCCCGAGCTCTGGGAGGCGACGGGCCGCATCGCGATCCCCGAGATCTTCCGCCTCGAGGATCGGAGCGGACGGAAGTTCATCCTCCCGATGACGCACGAGGAGACCGTGACCTTCCACGCCCGCGAGATCCAGAGCTACCGCCGGCTGCCGCAGATGCTCTACCACTTCGCGACCAAGGACCGCGACGAGCAGAGGCCGCGAGGCGGACTGCTTCGCGTCCGTGAGTTCATCATGAAGGACGCCTATTCGTTCGATCGCGACGACGCGGGCCTCGACGTGAGCTTCCGCAGGCAGGAGGGCGCGTACCACCGCACGTTCGAGCGGTGCGGGCTCGAGTACTCGGCGGTCGCGGCCGAGTCGGGGATCATGGGCGGCAAGGAGTCGATCGACTTCCTCGCGCCGTCCGGCTCGGGTGAGAACACCCTCGTCACGTGCTCGAATGGCGACTACGCCGCCGATCTCGAGATCGCCCGCGGGATTCCTCGCACCGCTGTTCTATCCGATCGACGCGATGCGCCCGAGAAGGTCGAGACACCCGGCGTCGCCACGATCGAGGCGTTGGCAGAGTTCGTCGGCGTCGACAGCTCGGCCACCTCGAAGGCCATGCCCGTGGTCAAGTCCGACGGCACCCTCGTCCTGGGCCTCGTACGCGGAGACGACCGCCTTTCGGAGTCGAAGATGCTCGGTGTGCTCGGCTCCGACTTCAGGCCGGCGACGGACGAGGAGATACGGGCGGCGTTCGGCGCGGGCGGAGGCTCGCTCGGCCCGGTCGGAGTCGAGGTCGAGATCGTCGCGGACGACGCCCTGCGCGACGGGCAGTACGTGACGGGGGCAAACCGCGACGGCTGGCATCTCCTCGGCGTCGAGGCGGGGCGGGACTTCTCGCCGACGTTCGCGGACATCCGTGAGCCGCTGGAGGGCGACACGTGCCCCGAGTGTGGCGGCTCGCTGCGCTTCCAGACCGCGATCGAAGTGGGACACATCTTCAAGTTCGGCGATCGCTACTCGGCTCCGCTGCACGCCACGTTCCTCGACGAGGACGGGACCGAGAAGCCGCTGATCGGCGGCAGCTACGGCATCGGGCCGGGGCGCGTCATGGCTGCCGTCGTCGAGCAGTCGCATGACGAGAACGGGATCGTCTGGCCGGGGTCGGTCGCTCCGTACGACGTCCACGTGCTCGCGTTGCACGGCGGGGTCGAGGACGTGCTCGCGAAAGCCGAGGAGGTTGCCGCTGCGCTCGACGACGCGGGCCTCGAGGTTCTCCTCGACGACCGTGACGAGCGTCCGGGAGAGAAGTTCGCCGACGCCGATCTCGTCGGCTGCCCCGTGCGCGTCATCGTCGGGAAGAAGTCGCTCGAGGACGACGCGGCGGACGTGCGGCGTCGTGACGGCTCCTCCGAGGACCGCGTGCAGGCGTCGGACGTGCTGAAATGGGTCATGCAGTCCTGATGGCGAAACGGCGCAGATACAGCGAGGAGCCGTTCGGCCCCACCATCGAGCGCCTGATGGAGGAGACGGGGACGACGTACCGAGGGCTCGCGGCGAAGGCCGACCTGTCGGCCGGCTACCTGAACCACATCGTCCACGGGAACCGCCCCGTCCCGTCGAACGACGTCATGGTGCGGATCGCCGAGTCCCTCGGAGTGGAGCCTGAGCACTTCCGCGAGTACCGGATCCGCGTGATCACGGACAAGCTCGAGGCGATGCCCGAGCTGATCGACCGTCTCTACCGACGCCTCGCGTAGGCCGAGGGCGAGGCAATCCTCGCGCCCGCAGGCATGGATAACTTCGGCACCTTGACGACGTACTAGAGGTCAGACGTGCGTCGCCGCCCGGACATCGAGCTCGTCGTCCTCGCCAGAGAAGGCTCGGCCGACGCCGCGGGCGCGCTCTTCGACCGCTACTGGAGCCTCGCGTGGCGCACCGCATACGCCGTGACCGCGGATCGCGGGCTCGCCGACGACTCCGCGCAGGAGACCTTCGTCAAGGCATTTGCCGCTCTTGGCCGCTTCGACGAGACGCAGCCCTTCGCGCCCTGGCTCAAGCGCATCGCCATCAACGCCGCGGTCGATTCCCTTCGTCGGAATCGGCGGCTGGAGGTCGTCGCGGACGACGAGAACTCCTTCCACACCTGGGCGCTCGGCGAGTCGGCCGAGGACGACCTCCGCCGCTGGGCGGTTGCGGACGCCGTCGCGACGCTCGGCGCGGGCAAGCGAGTGGTCGTCGTCCTCCACTACTGGCTCGACCTGCCGCTCGAGGAGATCGCAGGTGTGCTCGGGCTTCCGATCGGAACCGTGGCATCGAGGCTCGCGCGGGCGAAGGACGACCTTCGCACCGTCCTGGAGGAGGATCGTGTCGTCTGACTTCGAGCGCCTTCTTCGTGACGCTCGCGAGGCGCTTCCCCTGCCGGACGAGGAGTCGACGCAGCGTGCCCGCTCCCGTGCCGTGGCCTCGCTGCACACGAAGCGACGACGAGCTCGAGTGCTCGTCCTGGCCGGTGCGACGCTCGTCGGCGCCGTCGCGCTCGGCGTGACCGCAGGATCCCTCAACGCCCCCAACGTCACCGCTGCCAGAGAGCCCGCCGAGCTCGGCTTCGTGCCGGAGCCCGGCTGGTTCGCGCTCCAGTCGCCGCCACCGGCGATCCAGGGCCAGCAGATCGTCGCCGTGGCCGCGAATGTCCCGTTCGCCCCCGATGACGTGAAGGATGGCCTCGTCGAGCCGTCCGGGCTCCCGTACTCGACGCTCCTCACGCTTCCGCCGAGCGGGATCGTGATCGTGGCGACGATGACGCCGGAGACGATTCTGCACGTCGCCCCGGTGAGGATAGGCCCGTACTACCCGCGGGTAGAGCTACCGCTCCGACTACGCGACGCGCTGCAGGTCGTCCACGGGGGCGCCCAGGTGCGGCCGGACCAGCCGACGGCGCAGTTCCACCTGCCCGTCCATCTGCGGGGCTACAACGTCGACGTCGTCGTCTACTTCGGCACCCCGATGCCGTCGGGAGCGCTCATGCGGGAGGCGCAGCGTCAGCTGAGCGGGTTCGTCGTGCGCTCCGAAGGCTCGGAGCCGCGTGGTGCGGCCACCGTCGCCGCGCCGAGCGAGACGCACGTCCTCCTCGACCGGACGTTCTCCTGCGGGACGGTCCCGCTCGGCGGCCTGTACCAGGTCGAGGCCCGTGGGCATGCAGGCGATCGGACAGCCGGGCTGTGGTCGAGGCTCGCCTACGCGGGAGTGTCCACCGGCGGGAACGGGGGCCGACCCGACACGAGCATCCCACCGGTGAGCTCGCTCGCGTGGATTTCCGCGGGGGTGCCGTCACCGGGGACGACGATCGACGAGACGTACGACGCGTTCTCGGCCCAGACGGGTGGCACCCTCGGCCGAAACACGGAGCTCTGCCGGCCGGCGACCGAGCGCGTGGCTCTCTCTCGCGCCGGCCTCCGGGGAGGAGACGTCGGACGACAGGCCCGTACCGTCGACTGTGACGCGCCGAGGCGTGTCCTCGTCCGTCTTCGCGCGACCGCGGCGGGCAGCGCCGCGCTCCGCGAGCGCGGGCGAATCTTCGTCGCCACGAGCACGCCGATCGTGCGCGCGGAGCTCGCCGTGCGGAGTCCGGCCGGGAAGCTCCTCGTCTACGCAACGGTTGACCAGTCCGGGCGCGCGCGGCAGTACGTCGCTGCTCGCGGCTGCGAGGTGGAGCGATGAAGAGCTGCAGTCTCGTCCCTTCGCCGAACCCGTCGAAAGGATGCTCGTGAAAGCACTCGCCATCGCACTCACCGCCACGGTGATCGCCGTCGGCTCCGCCCAGGCGGCGTCGCGATCCGGGACGGCGACGTTCGTCCTCGACCGCACGTACTCGTGCGCGATCGTTCTGCACGGCGGGATCTATCAGCTCGAGAACCGCGCGCATCCGGGCGCGCGAACCGGGACGTCGTGGACGAAGCTCGCGTATGCCGGACTGCGCACCGGTGTGTTCTCGGGTGCAACCGGAAACCTGCTCGCCTGGATCTCCGCCGGCAAGCCGACGAAAACGACGACGGTCGACCAGGAGTTCTGGACGCTCGACGTCACGACGCTCGGGACGATCGGCGTCCGCGGTGAGCTCTGCAATCCCACCCGCGCGACCGTTCCGCTCACGGCGGGCGGGCTTCGGGGCGGCGCGGCGGCACCACTCGGCAGCGAGCTCAAGTGCGATGTCCCACGCCGCGTGCTCGTGCGCGTCCGCGCCGTGTTCGATTCGCGCGCTGCTCTGCGGGGGAAGGAGTTCGAGTCCGCCCACGTGCCGGTGCGTGAGGCGAAGCTCGCCGTCCGCACGGTCGCGAGCAAGCCGCTCGCGTACGCGACGGTCTCGCAGACGGGCAAGGCGACGCTCTTCACCGCGAAGGGGTGTCGCTCGGAATGAGGTCGAGTCTCGTCCTGGCGGCCACCGTTGCGCTCGCCGCGGTGGTGCTGACACCCGCGCAGGCGCGGACGGAGGCGTCACGCATCCTCGACCGCACCTACGCGTGCGAGGCCGGCTATATCGGCGGCCTCTACCAGGTGCAGCTGAGCACCCAGTACCAGCCCGGGAGCTCGTCGAAGCTCCAGGTGTTCGCGAGCGTCACGAAGAACATGTGGGAGTCGCCGTATGGCCAGCTCGGGTCGACCGGCCTGAGCGTCAACCGCAAGCTCTGCGTGCCGGCGACGGGAGACGTGAAGCTGACCACGAGGGGCATGCGCGGCGGTCGCGTGCCTCCTCTCGGCGCCGATGCGATGTGCGAGACCCCGCGGCGCGTGCTCATGCGGGTGCGGGGTGTTTTCAGGCGAACGCCGCAGGTGTCGACGTCGAGGCAGTTCGGATTCCCGCAGCTGACCGCGTCCGGGAACGTCGAGCAGGCCGCCATCGCGCTCGCCACGGCCGCCGGCAAGCCGCTCGCCTACATGTCGGTGACGGGAACGGAAAAGGCACGGTTCTTCACCGTGCGAACCTGCAAGGAGGACTGATGGAGGGATCTGGAGCTTCCGGCGCCCAGGCGCCGGAGATCGCGTCGCGGCTGCTCGCGAACGTGGAGACGGTCGTCAGGGGGAAGACCGAGGAGATCAGGCTCGTGCTGACCGCGCTCGTCTGCGGCGGGCACGTGCTTCTCGAGGACGTCCCCGGGACGGCGAAGACGGTCCTCGCGCGTGCGATCGCCGGCAGCGTCGACGGGGCGGAGTTCTCCCGGATCCAGTGCACCCCCGACCTGCAGCCGACGGACGTCACCGGGCTCTCGGTCTTCAACCAGCGCGATCGCGACTTCGAGTTCCGTCCCGGACCGGTGTTCGCGAACGTCCTCCTCGTCGACGAGATCAACCGCGCGATGCCGAAGACGCAGTCGGCGCTGCTCGAGGCGATGGCGGAGCAGCAGGTCACGATCGACGGCGTCACGCGCGAGCTGCCCGAGCCGTTCCTCGTGCTCGCAACCGAGAACCCGATCGAGCAGGAGGGCACGTTCCCCCTTCCCGAAGCGCAGCTCGACCGCTTCTTCCTGCGCACCGCGCTCGGGTACCCGTCGGAGAACGACGAGGTGGCGATCGTGGAGCAGCAGCTGAGCGCGCACCCGCTTCGCAGCCTGCGTGCAGTGCTCTCGCTCGCCGAGGTGCAGTCGCTGCGTGGCGCAGTGGAGGCCGTCTACATCGACCCGGTCATCCGGCGCTGGGTCATCCAGCTCGTGCGGGCGACGCGAGCGGCGGAGGGCGTCGCGATCGGCGCATCCGTGCGCGGGAGCCTGGCCCTCGAGCGGGCGACGCGGGCGTGGGCGCTCCTCTCCGGCCGCGACTACGTGACCCCGGTCGATGTCGAGGACCTCTTCCTGTCGGTGGTGATGCACCGCATCGTCTTCACGCCGAGCTTCGTGGCTGCTGCACGCGAGATCGGCTGGGAGGCTGCAGCAGACCGCTTTCGGGAGCGCTGCCTCGAGATCGCGCCGCGACCGGGAGCCGAGCTCGAAGCCGAAGACGAGCCGGCCGCTGCGGATGCGAGCCTCGCCGTCGCGCAGTGACGGCGACGTTCCCGCTCATCCCGCGCCGCCGGGTGCTGGGGCTGCCGTTCGGCGGCTTGCACAGCATGCGCCGCGGGCTCGGCTCCGACGTGGCGGGATCTCGGCCGTACCAGCCCGGCGACGACGTCGACAAGATCGACTGGTACGCGTCCGCGCGACTCTCGCTCGCGCGCGGCTCGGAGGAGTTCGTCGTGCGCGAGCACTACGCCGACGAGGCACCGCGCGTCGTCGTGCTCTGCGACCGACGGCCGTCGATGTCGGTCTTCCCGGAGGGATGGCCGTGGCTCTCCAAGCCGGACGCGATCCGGAACGCCGTCACGCTCATCGGCGCGAGCGCGACGGCCGCGCGCGGCCTCCTCGGATACTTCGACGAGGCCGACGGGGACGCCTACTGGCACCCGCCGCGCAGCTCGCATGCGTACGGCGCCCCCGAGCTCGAGCGCGGCTTCGGGGCGCCCGAGGACACGCTCCGTCGCGGCCTTCGGCACCTCGCGGAGCACAAGCGCGACCTTCCCGCGGGAACCTTCGTCTTCATCGTCTCCGACTTCCTCGCCCCGCCGACACGCGACGAGTGGCTGGACGCGCTCGAGCGCAGGTACGAGATCGTGCCCGTGATCGTCCAGGACCCGATCTGGGAGCAGAGCTTCCCGGACGTGAGCGGCATCGTCGTCCCCTTCGTGGCTCCCGGTGACTCGCGAGTCTCGCTCGCCGCCGTCACGGCGCGCGAAGCCCGACGGCTGCGCGAGACGAACGAGCGCCGCTTCGACGACCTGCTGTACGGCCTGCGAGCGCTCGACCTGGATCCCGTGATCCTCGACTCACACGAGCAACGCGACGTCGTCTCCGCGTTTCTGAACTGGGCGGACCAGCGACTCTTCACCCGGGGGCGCGCGTGAGGCTCCTCGCAGTCGGAGTCATCGTCGCCGCGCTCGCAGCGGGTTGCGGGGGCGACGCCTCCAAGCCGCTGATCGCCGCGAGCAAGACTGCGGTCGTCCGGGGCGAGATCGTCCCGAGCGTCCACCTCTTCGGCGAGCCCGTGGTGGCGCAGATCGACGTGATCCTGGATCGCACCAGGCTCGACCCGGCCGACGTGCGCCTGAAGACGGACTTCGAGCCGTACGAGCCCGTGGGGGAGACGCGCGAAGAACGCAAGGACATCGGCCAGTACACGGTCATCCGCTACACGACGACACTCGACTGCCTGAGCGAGTTCTGTATCCCGCGCACCGCCGAGGGCGAAACGACCGTGAGCCAGATTCCGGGCTCGCCGCCATTCCTGCCGGGCCAGCAGCGCGACGAGAAGATCAAGTTCGAGTTCCCGCCCGCGCTTCTCGTACAAGAGGCGGAGCCGAAGGACAAGACGCTCGGTCGAGTCGTCTGGGCGCCACTTCGTTCGCTGTCGCGCATCAACTGGTACGACTCGAGCGTCGTCGGCCAGGGCTTTCCGTTCGTCGCGACGGTGGCGCCGCTCCCCGAACCGGAGTACCGGATATCGCCGACGGCGCTCGGGATCGCGATGCTCGCGCTCGCGCTGGCTCTGCTGGCCGTGCCCGTGTGGTTCGTCTGGGGCCGAAGGCGCCGGAACGCAACGCCGGCAGCGGACGCAGGCCCTCCTGTGAGCCCCCTCGAGCGCGCCCTGCAGCTGGTGGAGTGGGCGAGTCGCCGGCCGTCCGTCGACGAGCGCCGCGAGGCGCTCGAGGTACTGGCCCTCGAGCTCGGTCACGAGCAAGCCGGAGACTCGGCCGAGCGCGCGCGGCGGCAAGGCTGGTCGCCACCTTCGCCCGAGCCGGACGGCATGACGAGCCTCGTCGAAGCGATCAGGGAGGAGAGCGATGCGCCTTCGTCCTGAGTCGCGGGCGATACCGTCGAGCGAGCCCGCGCGCCTGTCGCAGGTGCATCGACGCACGACCTACCTTCGTGCGGGTCTCGCCGCCGCGCTCGCGGTGCTCTTCGCGGCCGTCGTCCTCGTCGCACGCCAGTACGACGTCCGCCACGCACCGCTCGTCGCGTCGGGCTCGAGCGGGATCGTGGTGCTCGATCTCTCCGCGAGCGTGTTCGAGGGCGGCTTCGAGGCGACCGTGCGGAAGCTCGTCGAGACCGACGAGCGCGCAGGTCTCGTCGTCTTCTCGGACGCCGCCTACGAGCTCCTGCCGCCAGGCTCCTCCGGCCGTGAGTTCCAGCCGCTTCTCCGCTTCTTCCGCTCGACCGAGACCGGAATCCTGCCGCCGAACCCGTGGGACCGGTTCCGGGCCGGCACGCGGATCTCCGAAGGCCTCAAGGCTGCCCGCGAGGCACTGGTGAGGGAGGGCGGACCGGGGAAGATCATCCTGCTCTCGGATCTCGAGGTGCTTCCCGACGAGGTGCAGCGCCTCGTGATTGTGTTCTCCGAGCTGCGGCGTGACGGCTTCGACGTCGAGATCGTCCCGCTCGGACCGCGCGAGGAGCAGCGTCGCCTCATCGAGCTCTTCGTCGGGGGTGACGCGTTCCTGCCGGAGCCGGTGAGCGGCGAGGAGGCCGTGCAGGCGCGGGGCGAGGGACGCCTCACCACCGGACTACCGTGGCTCTTCTTGCTGTTGGGTCTCGGACTCGTCCTCGTCCTCGCGACCAACGAGAGGATGCTCGCGCGACTGGAGGCGACCACGTGACGCGGCGCGACAAGATCATGCTCGCCGTCTCCGTCGTCGCCGTTCCGATCGCGCTCGTGCTCGTCGTGCTCGCGATCGACGTGCTGCGCACGCCGGGCTGGATCTCCGAGGACGACAGCCGGTTCGCGAGCGCCCCCCTCCGCGGCTCCGGCCTCTGGAACGAGCCGGGCCTGCTCGCGACCAGGGCGCGCTTGACCGCCGTGGGAGCCGAGGACGACCTCGCCTACCGACGTGTCGTCGCCCTCTTCAAGCGACTGCGACCCGGCGAAGAGGAGCAGGGCCTCAACGCCGAGAAGGAGTCGCGCTGGGCGAAGCTGCAGTTCGACCTGACGAACGAGAGCCGGGACCACCCCGAGCCGAAGCGACGGTCCGAGCTCCAGAACCTCCTCGGCGTGACGCTGCTCGCGCGCTATCTCTACGCATCTCCCGACCAGCGCAGCATGCTGCTCTCGAACGCCGTGGGGGCCTTCCGGACTGCCGTCGAGCTCGATCCGGCGAACGACGACGCGAAGCTCAATCTCGAGCTCTCGATGCGAGCGTACAGCCCGATCCTCTTCCCGTCGAACGCTCCCGATGCGGGCGGCGCGCGTGGGCAGGAGTCGGGCCAGGGTCGGTCCGGCAGCGGGTACTGAGCGGTGGGCGTGAGCTTCCTGACGCCGGTCGCGGTGCTGTTCGGTCTTCTCGCGGCTGTACCGCTTGCCGTGTTCGTCGGCCGCCGGCGCCGCGCCGCCCGCGTGCGTGCCGCGCTCGGCTTGACGTCGAGCCCCGGCCGCTCCTGGATCGCTCTCGCGATCTGCCTCGCGGCGGTGCCCATCCTGGTCGGCGTCGCGGCCGCTCAACCCGTGGTCACGAGCACGCGCACCGTCCCTCAGCGCAGCGACTCCGAGGTCTGGATCGTCGTCGACACGTCACGCTCGATGCTCGCGTCGACCGGAGCGGACGACGCGACCCGATTCCGACGAGCACAGAACGATGTGATCGCGCTCCAGGAGGAGCTCCCTGACGTTCCCCTGGGGATCGCGTCGTTCACCGACCGCGTCCTTCCGCATCTCTTCCCGACGGTCGACCGGCGGGTCTTCACCGAGACAACGCGTGAGGCGCTCGGGGTCGAGCGGCCCCCGCCGTCGACGTCGTTCGGTACGAACGTGACCGCTCTCGACGCGCTCGGCGCCGTTCCGACGCTGGCGTTCTACACGCCGGCAGTCGAGAAGCGCGCGCTCGTCGTGTTCACGGACGGCGAGAGCCAGCCCGTCTCGACGCTCGCGACCGACTTCGCCCAGGAGCCGAAAGTCGATGTGACGTTCGTGAAGATGGGAGACGGGAGCGAGCGCATCTGGGAGAGCGGCGTCTCCGAGGCCGCCTACACGCCGGATCCGGCTGCCGCAGAGACCCTCGCAGCGGCCGCGACCGCGGTGGAGGGCCGGGTCGTCGAAGAGGGGCAGACGGCCGAGGTGGCCGCGGCCGTCCGTGCCGCCCTCGGCACGGGCCCGACGACACCTCGGCGAATCGAGGGAAACCGGCAGGCACTGATGCCGTACGTCGCGTTCCTCGCGATCTTCCCGCTCGCGTTCGTGCTCTACCGACGCAACGCCTGAGAGCGGCTAAGGTGCCTGGCCACGGGGCGTAGCGCAGCCTGGTTAGCGCGTCCGGCTGGGGGCCGGGAGGTCGCAGGTTCGAATCCTGCCGCCCCGACCTTCCGCAGTTCTGGAATCCGCTCACGCGGACTCCAGAACGCGACGATCCCTAAAGGCGTCGGCTTCGCCGCCGCAAGAGCCTTTTCTTACTCGTGCCGTATCAGGCGTGCGCTGGCATAGCGGGCGCGTCGGCGGAGATCGCGCGATAGATCGCTCCGCGCCAGCAGACCCCGTCGACGCCGTAGTAGATGATCTCGTCGCGGTGACAGCCCATCGAGCGCACGTAGTCGAGGGCGACCTCGCGCGCGCACGGGCCTGTCCGCTTGGCGACGATTCGCCGTCCCGACAGGACGTGGTACTCGCTGTTCATGCCGCAACCTCCGCTCGACGCCGTTGGAGCCCTCGACCCCCTCCGACTCCGCAGTGGAGAGGGATGAGAAGCCGGAGGGGGCGACCACCGAAGCTGCCGCCACGTGCGTCACCCCGCATCCGGTTATCAGTACTAGATGCTTCGTCGGCCGATTCCTTGCGTTTGCGCGGCCGAATCACTCGATCGGGCTAACTCCGACGGCACGGGCGCGAGCGTCAGGACATGAGCGCACGCAGATCGTCCGGCTCGACGACCGTGTGCGCGGCGATCAGCTCGGTCGCGGCGTCCACCTTGTCCCAGACGTCCCAGAGCAGGAAGCCCTGCGCGCGGCCGGCAGCGTCCACGTAGGCGACAACGCCCTTCCGATTCGGCTCGCTCCACTCCTCGACCGTGTCGACTCGCGAATCGACGTCGCCGACCGCTTCGTAGCCGAGGTCGAAGAGATCGGAGTAGAAGAACGGCAAGTGGTCGTACGGCTTGTCCGCGCCCGCCATGTTCTCGCCGACGAGCTTCCCGTGCGAGTTGGCGTGATCCTCGTGCTCGACGCGGCGTGTTCCACCCAGCACAGGGACGGGGAACCGCGCCACGTCGCCGGCGGCGAAGACGTCGGCGCGGCCATCGACTCGCCCGCGATCGTCGACGAGGATGCCGTCGTCGACGGTGAGCCCTGCCGCCTGGGCGAGCTCGGTGTTCGGCTCGATGCCGAGGCCAGCGACGATCACGTCCGCCTCGACCTCGGTGCCGCTCTCGGTCTGCAGCGATCCGTTCGAGACCGTCTCGACGATCTCCCCGGCGAGGACCGTCACGCCGTGACCACGGTAGTAGTCGTTGAGGAAGGACGAGAGGTGCGGAGGAAAGAGCTTCGAGCCGATTCCCGCGCCGGGGAACAGGATCGTGACCTCGCAGCCGTTCAGCGAGAGGGCGGCGGCGATCTCGGAGCCGATGAAGCCACCCCCGACGACCGCTGCCCGCACCCCATCGGCCGCGAGCTCGCGGAGCTCACGATAGGTGTCGAGCGTGCGGTAGTACACGACGCCGTCTCCGCCGCCGGGCAGCTCGCGCGGCGTACCTCCCGTCGCGAGCAGGACCTTCTCGTACGAGTGCACCTCGGCGGCGTCGTCCGTCGCCGTCTTCAGCTCGAGGTCGAGCGCGACGATCCGGCGCCCCACGTGAATGTCGACGCCGAGATCGGGCGTCCCCCGGAAGATCGAGCTCTCCTCCTTGCCCTTCCACAGCCCCTTGGAGAGTGGGGGACGCGCATACGGCTCGTGCGACTCGACGCCGAACATGCCGATCGAGCCGCCGGCGTCGTGCGCCCGGAGGCCGCGGCACGCGGAATCCCCGGTCATCCCGCCCCCGACGACCAGGTACCGATACGAAGCCACGCATCGATCCTAGATGCCGTGCGCCGAGCCGCGCTGTAGAGTGCCGCGCGGCGTTGACGCGTCTGCGGATACGGGTGTTCCTGGCAGCGGCGATAGGGGCGGCCTGTCTCGCGATTCCGGCTGTCGGCGCCGAGGCTCCGAAGCTCACCACCCGGGCGGCGATCTTCTATTACCCCTGGTACTCGACGCCGACGAAGGACGGGCGCTGGGCGCACTGGTACGTCGAGCACGAGGGCGCGCCGGTTCTCTCGACGCCGTACATCCCGACGCGCGGCCTCTATTCGTCGTCGAACGCGCGGATCGTCCTCGCCCAGATGCGCGAGATCGCCGCGGCGGGTGTCGGAACTCTCGTCGTCTCGTGGTGGGGCTTCGACTCCCCGGAGCACGACCGCCTGCTCATGGTCGAAGAGGCGGCGACCCGGTACGGGATCGACGTCGCGATCCACGTCGAGCCGTATCGCGCCCGGGCTCCGGCGCGAGCAGCCGAAGACATCGCGCGCCTGCACGAGGAAGGTGGCTACACGGACTTCTATCTCTACGACGCCGAGCGCATTCCGGCCGCGGACTGGGCGGAGGCACTCGCGCCCCTGTCGGGGGTCAGGGTCTTCGGTCACACGACCCTCGTCGGTCGCGCGAAGGCGTCAGGGTTCGACGGCCTCTACACGTACGACGTCGTGACGTGGAACGGCGCGCTCTTCCGGCGACTGTGCGCTCAGGCGCACGCAGCAGGCCTGCTGTGCGCGCCGTCCGTCGGCCCGGGCTACGACGCGCGCCTCGCGACGCGCCACGATGTCGTCCGGCAGCGAAACGACGGCAGGACGTACGACCGCATGTGGAAGACGGCCATCCGAGCCGAGGCCGACATCGTGACGATCACGAGCTACAACGAGTGGCAGGAAGGCACCCAGATCGAGCCCGCGCGCGTGGCTGTCGGCAAGCCGAGCTACGAGGGCGCGTGGGGCAAGGTCGGCGTCCAGGCGCAGCGTGCGTACCTGGCCGCGACCGCCGAGTGGACGGCGCGTCTCGGCGCGCAGCGCTGACGTCCGTCAGTAGAGAGCCGTAGCGAGTTTCCTGCGGTAGGCGATCGTCACCGGGTCGTCGTGGCCCAGATCGTGGAACACCGCCAGCGCGAACTCGCGCAGCCGCTCACGCTCCTCCGGCGATGCGGTCGCGATCGCCTGGAGGACGAGATCGAGCGCGCGCTCTGGCTCGGCCGCCTCGAACGCGGCGAGCACGTCCGGCAACTCCCCGCTGGCGCGAAGCTCCTCCACGACGCCGGTGACGCGCGGTGGAGCGAGGAGCTCGTCGAGGAACGACGCGACCGCCACGGGCGAGCGAGCGCCGACGAACTCGGAGACGACTCGTCCGTCGCGGAATGCCTTGACCGCAGGGATCCCCTGCACGTGGTACGTCGCCGACAGCCCGGGGTTGGCGTCGACGTCCACCTTCGCAAGCAGCACGTCGCCCTCGCGCGCGCCAATCTGCTCCTCGAGCACCGGCGTCAGCGCCCGGCACGGACCGCACCACGCCGCCCAGAAGTCCACGATCACGGGCACATCGCGTGAGCGCTCGACGACCTCCGCCTCGAACGTCGCCTCGGTGACGTCCATCGGTCGACTGTAGCTACGAGGCGACGACATCGGCCGCGCAGCCGGCGATGAGCGCCGCGCGCACATGTGCCGGCTCGACGTCCCGCAACGAGCGGTGCCCCAGGTCGATCTCGATCTCCGGCCAGCTCTCGATTCCAAGCGAGCGAGCACCGATGTCGACGCCGACCGCGTGCAGCTCGTCGGTGGAGAACACGCCCCGGCGCCCCGTCTGACGCCGCGCGATGCCCTCGAGTTCCCGGAGCTCCTCGAAGGGATCGATGCGGACGTTCGAGTCGGAGCCGATGCAGATCGGGATCCCGCGGGTGCGCACACGCTCGGCAGGAAGAAATCCGTCGCCGAGGTCGGCCTCGGTCGTCGGGCACGCGCAGATCGTCGCACCGTGGGACGCCAGCAGGTCGAGCTCGGCACCGTTCGCGTGCGTCGCGTGGACGACGGTCGTCCGCTCTGTGAGGCAACCGGCGCGGGCGAGCAGCTCGATCGGTCGGCAGCCATGCTCCCCGAGGCACTCTTCGACCTCCTTCGGCTGCTCGTCGACATGGACGTGGAGCGGCAGTTGGTGCGCGACGGCGTACCGGCCGATCTCCTCGAGCCAGTCGATCGGGCACGCGCGCACGGAGTGAGGCGCGAGCACGGTGGGGATCTCGGCGCCCTGGAGCCGCTCTACCTGCGCGAGGTACTCGGCGACCGATTCCTGGCGCATCCGCGGGAGCCCGCCGCGCGCGTATGCGACGTGGAGAAGCACGAACACGATTCCCGCAGCCTCGGCAGCCTCGGCCGCGGCGAACGCCTCGTCGACGCCGAGGTAGTGGAATTCGCCGACTGCCGTGAAGCCCGCCGCGAGCATCTCTCGATAGCCATGCTCGTACGTCTCGCGCACCGAAGCCGGTGTCTGACGCCGTGCCTCCTCGAGCATGCCGTCTCGCCATGCCCAGAAGTCGCCCCCTGCGGCACGTCCTCGCAGTGCACGCTGGAACGTGTGGCTGTGGGCGTTGACGAAGCCCGGAAGTCGCAGCGCGCCCGGCACCTGGGCGACGCTACCAGGGCCGACGTAAGGTCTTTTCCGTGTCCTGGACAGAGGTTCGCCGCAGCATCCCGAACGCGCTCACGCTCGCGCGGTTCGCCGCGATTCCCGTCTTCGTCTGGCTCTACCTCGAGGCAGGCGACGGGCCGGCGTGGGGGGCGGGGATCTTCTTCGCCGCGGCGGCCCTCACCGACCAGCTCGACGGCTATCTCGCGCGGCGCTGGCACGTCGAGTCGGCCTTCGGGAAGGTCGCGGACCCGCTCGCAGACCGGTTGATGATCGGCACGGCAGCCGTCCTCATGCTCGTGACGGGGCGGATCGGGCTGGTTGCAGCGCTCGTCATTCTCGGCCGCGACGTGCTCCTCGTGCTCGGCTACAGGCTTCTCTCTCCCGGCGACTACGACCTCGAGGTGACGTTCCTGGGCAAGACCGCGACGTGGGTGCTGTACGCGGCGCTCGGCTTCGTCCTCGTGACCGCAGAGGGGACGACGTGGCCGCAAATCGTGCTCTGGATCGGTATCGCGCTCTCACTGTGCGCCGGAGCCCAGTATGCGCTCCGCGCCTGGCGCGAGCGACCCGGCGGAAGGGACTCTCGAGTCGAGCACGAACCTTGAGGGGACTCAAGTCTCAACCTGAGGTTGACCCCTGAGCGTGACGACTGCTTTACTCAGGCGACCCACGAGGAAAGGCTGCCGGTGGAACCACTCCCTGATCTCTCGACTCTGTCCGACGACGATCTTCGCGGCATGATCCGCGAGCTCGAGGCCGAGGAGGACGAGGTCTCGTTTCGGCGGCGCGTGCTGCACGGCCGCATCGACATCCTGCGCGCCGAGCTCGTAGCGCGCCTCCGCGAGCAGGTCAGCGCGGGGGAGGCACAACTTGCCGACGTCGGGCGCCTGAGCGAGATCCTGACCGCGAAGGCCGCACCCACGGATCCAGAGTGAGCCACACGTACTGCCCAGAGTGCGGCTTCCAGAACCCGGAGGCGTCGAAGTACTGCTCCCGCTGCGGGGCAGCGCTGCTCGTTGCCGAAACGGGCTCGGAGACGACCATGACGTTCGACATCGCCGACGACGGCGAGGAAGTCGACCTCCTCGAAGCGCTCGGGATCACCGGCCCGGCGCTGGTCGTACGCTCGGGCGGCGGCATGGCGGGCCAGTCGTTCTCGCCGGACGAGGGGCAAACGCTCATCGGCCGTTCCCCGGAATGCCACGTATTCCTCGACGACGTCACCGTGTCGCGGCGCCACGCCGAGCTGACACGCGACGGCGACACCTTCTCCATCAAAGACCTCGGCAGCCTGAACGGCACCTACGTCAACCGCCGACGCATCGAGACCGCCGTCCTCGAGAACGACGACGAGGTGCAGATCGGCAAGTACAGGCTGACGTTCCTGCAGCGATGAGCACCGTCGCGACACGCCGGGAGCGAGGAGGCGCCGAGCCGCGCCTTCGCACCATCGGATCGGTCTGCGAGGAGCTGCGCGAGCAGTTCCCGGACGTCTCGGTGTCGAAGATCCGCTATCTCGAAGACCAGGGGCTCATCTCGCCGAGAAGGACGCGCGGCGGGTACCGCCTGTTCGCGCCGGCCGACATCGAGCGCCTGACGACGATCCTGCGACTGCAGCGAGACGAGTTCCTGCCGCTCCGCGTCATCCGCGAGGAGCTCGACGGCCCGGGGGCGTCCGCCGACCGCCGCCGCCGCAGTGCCGGCGTGCTCGGGCACGAGGACGAGATCGACGAGGCGGAGCTCTGCGATCGCGCTTCGGTGTCGCCTGATCTCGTCAGGCAGCTCGAGGAGTTCGGATTGCTCGTCTCACGCACACAGGGCGGGGAGCGGCTCTATGCCGAGAGTGAGGCGGACATCGCCGCGGCGAGCGCGCGACTCGCGCGCTACGGGATCGACGCCCGGCACCTGCGCACGTTCCTGACCGGTGCCGGACGACAGGCCGCGCTCGTCGAGCAGCTCGTCGCTGCCGGGCTTCGCGCACGGAATCCCCAGAGGCGCAAGGACGCGCTCGAGGATCTCGAGGCGTTGTCGCGTGTTGCGCAGGAGCTCTCCCACCTGCTGCTCGTCCGCGAGCTGCGCGCAACCGCCGAGCGGACGGGCTGACATGGATCTTCGCGACCGCATCCGCGACGTCCCCGACTTCCCGACCGAGGGGGTCGTCTTCAAGGATCTGATGCCGCTCATCGCGGACTCGGCCTACTTCGCGGAGACGATCCGCCAGCTCGCCGACTGGGCCAGGCCCCGCGAGCCAGCGCTCATCCTCGGCGCCGAGGCGCGCGGTTTCATCTTCGGAGCCGCGCTCGCGTACGCGCTCGGCGCCGGTTTCATCGCAGCCCGCAAGCCGGGCAAGCTCCCGCGCGAGACGGTCGAGGCGACGTATGGCCTCGAGTACGGCACCGACAGCCTGCACGTGCACCGCGACGCCGTTCAGACCGGGTCCCGGGTGATCGTGCTCGACGACGTCCTGGCGACGGGCGGGACCGCTGCAGCCACGGTGCAGCTGGTCGAGGAGCTCGGAGGGCTCGTCGTAGGCGTGCTCTTCGTCATCGAGCTCGACTTCCTGCACGGACGCGACCGCCTCGACGACTACGACGTCCACTCGCTCATTCGCTACTGAGGAGCACTGTCCGATCGGGCTCGTAGAACGAGTCCATGGCCGGAAACAGCGAGCGGCGCCGTTCACTCCCGCCAGGGATCGCTACCGAAGGGCCGGTGGCCGATGCCCGTTCCATGAGTGCCGCCGTACTCATACAGGTCGCTCCCGCGGCCTCGACACGGATCCTCGCGGACGTCTCGGCCCTCGCGGCCCCGGAACGCGCTCCCAAGGAGCCCGCTCTGGAGCGCCTCGAGCAGGCCATCGGCAGGGACTTCGCGGACCGTCTCGTCGCAGCGCTGAGCGAGCAGTCGGGCGAACCCCGAACCTGAGTCCTCGTTCCCGAGGGGGCCGGGCGCGAGCAGCGCCGGCCGTCAGGCTGCGGTTCTAGTGCGAGGTCGGAGCCGCGCCGCCGCGAATCCGGACGAACAGGAAGATCACAGCGGCCGCGACGAGCGACAGCACGAACGCGATCCCTCCGGGCACGTCGAGCATGATCGAGCCGAGCCAGAGGAAGAGGAAGAACACCACCGACCACACGAACGCCTGCACGCCCTGGTCGATGCTCGGGACGCGAAGATGCATCGCGGCGATCCTACATGCGTGCCGGACCAAAAAAATTCACCGAGCCGGTGGCGCTTTCGTCCACTCGACCCGCTGACCGTCCGCTTCCGCGTAGAGCCTGCGAGCTGAGCTTCGACCTAGTCGCGCTCCGTGCTCGGTGCAAGCGGGAACCTATGGGAGGGTGGGGAGGCGGTCAAGGCGCGCGTTCACCGTATTGCCGCAATTTGCGCCTGAATTCTTCTCGGGCCTGCCGACGTGTACCGAACGTAGGATCCAGCCGTGCGCCGCTCCGTCGTGTTCAGCGTCGCGGGGGCGGCGCTCGGCCTTGCCGTCGTCCTGACGCTGGCCGGAGTGGGGGACGACCCCGACGCACTCACGAACACGCAGGCTCTCGTGCTCGGCATCGTGCAGGGTCTGACCGAGCTCCTGCCGATCTCGTCCTCGGGCCATCTCATCCTCGTCCCCTGGGCCGCCGAATGGACATACCTCGAGGAGAACGACCGCTTCAACCAGACGTTCGACGTGGCGCTCCACCTCGGGACGCTCGTCGCCGTCAGCGCGTACTTCTGGAACGACATCGTCCGCCTGGTCCGTGCGTGGTTCGGCTCCGTGGGCCGTCGGAAGATCGAGACGCCGGACGAAAAGGTCGCGTGGTTCGTGCTCGTGGCGACGATTCCCGCCGGCTTCGTGGGCCTCGCCGGTGCCGACTTCATCGCGGACAACCTCGGCGAGCCCTGGCAGATCCTCATCCTGCTCGCCGCCGGCGCGCTGCTCCTGCTCTGGGCAGACCGCTCGCCGCAGAACCGCTCGATGGGCGATCTCGGGCTCGGTCACGCGCTCATCATGGGCTGCGCGCAGGCGCTCGCACTCGCTCCCGGCGTCTCTCGCTCGGGGATCACGATCACCGCGGGCCGTTTCCTCGGCCTCGATCGCGACAGTGCTGCCCGCTTCTCGTTCCTGCTGCTCGTGCCGACCGTCCTCGGCGCCGTCGTCCTCAAAGGCGTCCAGGACGTCGTGTTCGGCGAGCTCCCCGACGGCTGGACCGGCCCGTTCCTCGTCGGCACTCTCGCTGCCCTCGGCAGCGGCCTGCTCGCCATCCAGTGGCTGCTCGACTACGTCAGGCGCCACACCTACGGCGTCTTCGTCGTCTATCGCCTGATCGTGGCCACTCTCGTGCTGCTCGCGATCGTCTCCGGCGTGCGCGACTCGACGTTCTAAGCGGTTTCGGCTGGCGGCCCCGCTACCGGGCAGGCTTTCGGTCGGAGAGCCGCCAGCACTACTTCGTGAGACGCCGCCCAGGGCGAGAGGCTCGTGGCCTTCACGTTCTCCGTACGCGACGTTTGCAGTTCCTTCGCGATCGCTTCCTGCAATCTCAGCCGAGATCGCTCCGCAGCGGCACGCCATCCTCAGGACGCATCTCCATGATGACCACGCGGTGGTCGTCCACGGGTTCCGCCACGTGTCTCACGGCCCACGTCTCTCCGCCGCGCACAAGGGTGTCTCCGATGTGCGGGACGCTTTCCGTTACCACGTACTCCCAGTTCCCACTAGGGAAGCGGATGGTGATCGATTCAGCGGACATAAGCCTTCTCTCCGCTCGCCCTGGCGCGATGTCAAGATGGCACGGCGGAGGAAAAGCTGCAGGTGGTGAGTCGATACTAGCCGCCCTTGTGCCTTTCGAAACGTTGTTCGAAACGTTGTGCTCAGGGCATGGAAGGCTCTCTCCTGCAACGCACGATAATCAGC
>Ga0190275_10001162_pt1 | contig 20078 bp, 18 predicted proteins | sample Popmic550T_FD_133745 | JGI IMG/M metagenome (GOLD analysis project Ga0190275, IMG submission 133745) | Populus adjacent soil microbial communities from riparian zone of Yellowstone River, Montana, USA - 550 T | ecosystem: Environmental > Terrestrial > Soil > Riparian zone > Trees stand | place...
TCGGCGTAGTTGTAGGCGATGATGAAGCCGCTGAGCACGAAGAAGAAGTCGAGGGCGAGGAAACCGGCCGACATCAATGGCTCTGCCCATCGCGTCCACGGCAGCATCGCGAGGATGTCGAAGCGAATGTGGAAGATGACGACCCACAACGCGGCGACAGCTCGCAGGCCGGTGAGGGCACCGATGGAGCTCGGTGAGACGGCTGGGTCGTCCTGGGCGGTGTCGAGAAGCGAGCGCGAATCGTCGTTCTTCGCGCTGGGGTCAGGTTCGCCGGGGGTGTGGATGCCCGTCAAACTAACCTACGCAGCACCTGCCCGGACCGCGGACGCTCACAGTGGCATCAGGCGGGAGTCAGTCGGGCACAGTCCGCCGCGGAGAACTCCAGCGGTGGCGTCGGCATGATCTCCTCCCGCACGATGCCGGCAATCACGGGATCGGTGATCAATTCGCCGTGGCTGACCACGGAGTCCGCGCAGACGCTCTGCACGGGGATGTTGATCGCGCCCTCCAGTTGTGCCGATTCGGGGGGGACAACCGTTTCGTCCACGGTTGTCCAGATCGAGACGAAGGCCGGTCCTTCCGGGGTTTCGTCGCCGGCGTTGAGCTGCTCCAGCAGCGCGCTGTCGACTGCGAGCTGCTGGCAGGAGACGGGGCAGTTGCCGCTGGCGTCGGTGAACGGGGGCAGCCCGTGGTGCGGGGAACCCAGGGTGACCACTCGCCGGGCCAGTTCATCGCCGCCGTAGGCAGCCACCCAAAGTCGGGCGACCACTCCGCCGATCGAGTAGCCGATCACATCGACCGAGGGGGCGCCGCTTCGCGCGATCGCCTCGGTCGCGGCGAGCCCGAGCGCCTCTGCCTGTTCGCGCAGATCGCCGGTCGCATTACCCGGCATCGCCACAGCGGTGACGTCGCGGCCGTCGTTGCGCAGGATCGAGGCCAGTAGGTTCAGGGTCTCCGGCGTTCCGCCGTAGCCGGGGATGAGCAGGACCGGCCCGGCAATGTCCTGTGGGGCTGCCTGAGTGGGAGCATCCCGCGTCGGTATCGGGTAGGGGTCTGCCTCGTCCTCGGTCTCTGCCTGCTCGTCGGCCCGCGAGGCATCAGGGGAATCCAGGACGCGGACAGCCACGTAGACGCCGGCGCCCAGGATGGCCACGACCGCGAGGACCATGATCACCAACAGGGGTCGACGTTGCCGCGCTGGTGGGTCGGCGCTCATCAGCCGAGAGTATCTGCCTTCCATCAGGTAGCCAGCGATTCACCGGACGGCGATTGAACCCAGCGGGTTACAGTTCGCCGGTGCATCTACTTTTCGTGTGCACAGGCAACGTATGCCGTTCGCCGACTGCTGAGCGCCTGACGCGTGCCTTCGCCGAAGAGCGCAATGTGGATCTGACGGCAAGCAGCGCCGGGGTGCATGCGGTTGTCGGTGCTGGGATCGAGCCGAATGCTGCGCTGGTGCTCAGAGGTCTGGGCGGCGACCCGGAGGGCTTCTACGGGCGGCAGCTCACCGCCGAGCACATCCGTGAGGCTGATCTCATCCTGTGCATGACCAAGCGGCACCGGGACGCGGTGCTGAAATTGTCGCCACGGTCCTTGGCGATCACGTTCACGTTGCGCGAGGCAGGGACCCTGTTGTCCTACCTCGACCGGGACAGGGCAAGGAATCAGGCCTGGTGGCCCCAACCTCAGTCGACGCACTCTGGAGAGTCAGCGGTGGGCGGGCTGGCCCACGGCGACATGGTGGTCGCGGCGCTGGCACGAGCCAGGGCTGTGCGTGCGGCTGCCGATGGGGGCAAGGGCAACGATGACGTGCCTGACCCGATGGGCCGGGATCTGGCGCGCTTCCAGATGATCGGCGATGCGATCGCATCGAGACTGCTGCCGTTACTGGTTGCCTTGACCGATCCGTTCAATCCGGTGTGGGCCACCGGCGAATCCGGTCGACCGGCCTGATCCTCACGCGCCTAGAGTTCAGCCGTGGCTGGAGGCAGGATGCGGGTGCTCGTCAACGCCCTGCCCATTCGCCATGGTGGTGGGGCCAGTTTCCTGAACCAGCAGATGAGCGCACTGGCACGAGTCGCTCCGGAATTGGAGCTGCGCCTCCTGGTCTCCCCATGGACCGAGTTCGATGCCCTTCCCGGGAACATCGAAACGGTCCCGGTGCGTTCGGTTGCGACCCGATTCGCCTTCGAGCAGTTCCGGGTCCCGCTGCGTCAGGCAGACCTCTTGTACTGCCCGGCCAACTTCTCGCCGCTGACATTCCGCGGACCCATCGTGTTGACCCTGCAGAACGCCAACTACTACCGGGCCGGCCTGGCGCTGGCTGAGACCAAGACGTCCCGGCCGATCTGGAAGATCAAGGCCAACCACCTGGCCATCAGGCGAGCCGACGCGGTGGTCGCGATCTCTCATTCCTGCGCAGCAGACATCGTGGCCACATTGCCAGCTGCCAAGGACAAGCTGCACGTCATCTACAGCGGAGCTCCGGAGTGGCCAGAGACTTCGGTTGCCGTCGAGGGCCTTCCCGACCGATACATCGTGGTGGTGGCCAGTGACGCCCCACACAAGCGTGTCGACGATGTCGTCGCCTCCTGGGTCCGATCGATAGCACTGCGAGCCGATGCCCCCGCACTGGTTCTGGTCGGCGGACTGTCGCCCAGCCAGGTCACCAGGTACCGGGCAATGGCCGCCGAGCACGAGAGTCGCCTGATCCTTCTCGGGCAGATCCGCGAGCTGGCGAAACTGAAGTGGATCTACGAGCACGCGACGGCCATGGTCTCGATGTCGGTGCTGGAATCCTTCGGCCTGACCTCGGTTGAAGCCGCGTCGGTCGGGTGCCCGCTCGTCCTCAGTGACATCCCCATCCATCGAGAAGTGAGCTCACCGCGCACCCAGTTCGTACCGCCGAGAGACCGTACGGCGCTGGCCAAGACGCTGGTCTCGGTCTACGGGCTGAGTCCGGGAAGTCGGCCCTGGCAGTGGCCGATGACCTGGGATGAGAACGCCACGCAGCTCTACGAGCTCTTCCAGTCCGTTGCGCAGCGGCGGCGCGAAGAGCGCTCTGCCAAACGGCGCTGACTAGCTGCGGTCGCTGGCCGCGCCGAACAGTGCCGCGTGTGCAGTCTTGGACCGGTCCTCTGGCTGGTCGGGCAGCACCCGCACGATGCGCCAGTCACCGACTGAGTCGCGGTCGAGTGGCGGCACTTGGACATGGCTGATCAGGTGATGGATCGGTCGGTTGTCCGCCTCGTCGTCACCGAAGAGCTCCTCGTGCATCTTCTCGCCTGGCCGGAGTCCGGTGTAGACGATGTCGAGGCTGCGATGGTGCATGTCGATGAGCTGCCTGGCCACATCGGAGATCCGGACCGGTTCACCCATGTCGAGCACCAGGGCCTCGCCGTCGCGACCGATGACCGCGGCCTGGATGAGCAGTTGCACGGCCTCGCTGATCGTCATGAAATACCGGGTCACATCGGGATCGGTCACCGTGACCGGTCCGCCGGCCCCGATCTGCGCGGCGAAGGTGGTCAGCACCGAGCCGCGGCTGCCAAGGACGTTGCCGAACCGTACGGAAAGGTAAGTACCTTCGGCGTGCCTCGAGAAGTCAGCCGTCAGCCGCTCGGCGACGCGCTTGGAGCGCCCGAGCACGTTCACCGGGTTGGCCGCCTTGTCCGTCGAGATGTTGACGAAGCACGTGACGCCCACCATCGCCGCGGCTTCCAAGACGTTGCGGGTGCCGATCACGTTGGTCTTCCACGCCTCTTCGGGGTGGCTTTCGAGGATGTTCACGTGCTTGAGTGCGGCTGCGTGGAAGACAACTTCGGGCTTGAGGCGGCGGAACACCTCTCGGATGGCCCCGAGGTCCCGGATGTCTGCCAGGGCGACCTCGGGCGTATCCAGGTCCCCAGTCCCGTAGAGGCTCAGCTGCACGGCATGCAGTGCGGACTCGTCGCGGTCCAACATCATCAGGTGCCCAGGGCTGAACTCGTTGATCTGCCGGCACAGCTCGGCACCGATGGAGCCGCCGGCACCGGTGACCAGGACGCGCCGACCGTAGAGATGAGCTGCGATCTGGCCGATGTCGGTGTCGATCTGCCTGCGCCCGAGGACGTCCTCGAGATCGATGTCGCGGACGTCGCGGATTCCGACGCGGGTCGACAGCAGTCCGGCGATGCCCGGCAGCACCTTGACGGTCAGACCGACGTCGGAAGCCAGCCGCGAGACCTCACGTACGACATCTCCCTCTGCGCTGGGGATGGCGAAGACGAGGGTGGTCGCCCCGGTGCGTACCGCCGCGGTCGCGATCGACTTGCGGGTGCCGAGCATGCGGACGCCGCTGACCCGAGAGTGCCGCTTGGCCGGGTTGTCGTCGAGGAGGCCGACGGGCAGGTACGGGCTGGCCGGATCCCTCAGCATGGACCGGATCAGTTGATGGCCGGCATCGCCGGCTCCGAAGACGAGGGTGGGCTCGGCGTCGCGGGGTACGGTCGCCAGTTCTCGGGCCCTGCGTACGGCCAGCCGTACGCCGAGCATCAGGACGAAGCCGACGATGGCGGCGATCAGCGGAACCGACAGCGGGACGAGCCGGGGGGTTGGCACGATCACAGCGACGCCGAAAAGACCGACACTTGCGATGGCGGTCGCCATGGCCACGGCAGTCAGCTCATCGACACTGCCGATCTGATACCTGCCGTGATAGACCCGCAGGATGCCGCCCGCGACAGCATGGAGACCGCCGGCCACGGCGAAGGCAATGAGCAAGGATCCCTGGTGGATGAGGCCAAGATTTCCCTCGTACCGGGCGATGCTGGCGCCCTCGAGGGCGAGAAACCAAATGACGACGTCGGCGGTGAGCATGGCCAGTCGTCGCAATTGCAGGGAGTCAACCGACGGTCGCGAAGGGAGTCGCTTCCAAGCTCCTGGCTGAACCACCTGCGCTCCTGTCACGTTGGGCAACCGAACGGCAGGTTTCGGTTGTCTTTAGCCAGCCTGATAATGCCACGCAGCTCGCTCCGGCAGGCTGTTTCGTCGCGTGCTGTGACGATCGACAAACGCAAGTGCGATGCACCGCGCTATGAATCCTCAACGAGCATGATGGCCGCGCGTCACGGCTTGTGACGAAGGACTCGCAGCGGATGTCAGTAGGGCACCTCAGGCAGCAGATCTGTCTGGAACTCGGGGAGGTGCTCGGCAAGGGTGTCCTTGATGAGGTAGTCCCACATCGGAGCAGCCCGATTGGGGTCTATGTAGACGACGCTCTGCGCGCCTTCTCGACCGAGCCCGGAGATGGGCACCGTGAGAAAACTGAGACTTGTCCCGTTGAGTCCGCGCATGTCGTAGGCCAGACCGAGGATGTCGGCGTTGGTCAACGTCTCATCAACACTGATGGCACTTGTCAGCGCCAAGAGGAGGTCATCGGTGCGACCGAGATCTCCGAGCAGATTCTGCTGAAATACCGTGCCCAGCATGGCCCTCAGGTAGTTCTGCTGCCGCTGCACGCGGTCGAGGTCGCCACCAGGCAGGCCATAGCGCTGCCGCACGTAGGCCAAGGCCTCGTCGCCGTCCAGGTGGTTGACGCCGGCGTTGAACGTGACCCCGCCGTTGGTCGTCGTCTGCGCAACCTGGACGTCAACGCCGCCCAAGGCGTCGGTGATCTCCTTGAACCCGGAGAAGTCCACCGCGGCGAAGTGGTCGATCCGGACACCGGTGACGTTCTCGACTGTCTGGATCAACAGGCTGGGTCCGCCGAAGGCGTACGAAGCGTTGATCTTGTTCAGGCCATGACCGGGAATGGATACCCAGGAGTCACGAGGGATCGAGATGAACTGGACGGCCTGGCGCTCTCCGGTGATCCGCATCAGCATGATCACGTCCGACCGATCACCCGGTGGGCCCTCGCCCTCAGGGTCGCGGGAGTCCGATCCGACCAGGAGGAACGTCAGCTGGTCCCCGGTGCCCGAGGTCGAGACCTTGGGGCGCTCGCTCTCGTCGAGACTCGAGAAGGGGTCGGCAATTCGGTCGATGTTGCCGATGTAGCGCTCGGTGAAGAACCAGAAAACACCTCCAGCCGCTAGACCGATCACCAGCCCCGGAATGAGTATGAGCATCGCTGCGCGACGCCAGGGACTACGCGGTTTGCGATCGCGCTTGCGGCGCCCCCGCGAGGGCGACGCACTGGTGCTCGCGGCGTCGGTGCTCTCGGAGTCATCTGCGTCGTAGAAGCTTGAACCGTCATCGGAGACGTCGAATGCCGATTCACGGTCGCTCGACGGCTCGTCGGCACCATGCCTACTCACGCGTGCCCACTCACGCCTCGCCCACTCACGCCTCGCCCACCTCGTCGCATCCGAAACTTGTGGCCTTGTGTTTGCCCGCCGAGCGGTACAGAAACAGCGCCCCGTAGCGGATTCCCCGCTGGTTCGGAGTCTAACCCCGGGGTCCTGGAAGGACTGATTGCGCCGGATCTCCGCTGGACGGCGACTCAGACGCGTGCCTTCTCCCGAGCCAGGTCGGAGTCGACCATCATCTGAATGAGCTCTGAAAAGCTCACGCTGGGCGCCCAGCCGAGAACATCTCTGGCCTTCGACGCATCACCGGTGAGGGGAGTGTCTTCGGCTGGGCGAAAGAATCGCGGATCCTGCCGGACGTGGCGCTCCCAGTCGGCAATGCCAACACGCTGGAAGGCAACCTCGAGCAACTCGCGGACGGTGTGGGTCTCGTTCGTTGCTATGACGAAGTCGTCGGGAGTGTCCTGTTGCAGCATTCTCCAGATCGCTTTGACGTAGTCGCCGGCAAACCCCCAGTCGCGCTGCGCTTCGAGGTTGCCGAGGGCCAGGTTGTCCTGGAGCCCCAAGGAGATTCGAGCGACTGCCTGGGTCACCTTGCGGGTGACAAACTCTGGGCCGCGTCGCGGGCTCTCATGATTGAACAGAATGCCCGAGCAGGCGAACGCGCCATGGTGCTGGCGATAGTTGGCGGTCATGTGATGGCCGAAAACCTTGGCAACGCCGTAAGGAGCCCGCGGGTGAAAAGGCGTGTTTTCCCGCTGCGGACTCTCGAGAGCCTTGCCGAACATCTCCGAACTCGACGCTTGGTAGAAGCGAACCTTTCCCATGTCGCTGCCGGCGTGGATTCGAATGGCTTCGAGCAGGCGTAGGACGCCCATGCCGGTGACTTCACCAGTCAGTTCGGCCTGTTCCCAGGACAGCGCGACGACGCTGATCGCGCCGAGGTTGTAGACCTCATCCGGCTGGGCGATCTCGAGCGCAGCGATCAGACTCGCTGGGTCTTTGAGGTCGCCATCCAGCAGATGGATACCCGGGATGCTCTCCTTGACCGTTGCGACTCTGGGGTTGCCGCGATTCCGCACGACTCCGAAGACCTCATAGCCTTTGGCGGCCAGGAGTTCGCCGAGGTAAAGGCCGTCCTGTCCGGTGATTCCGGTGATCAGCGCGCGCGACATCAACTGCTCCTGGTGGTTGCTCGTCTGACGGTCCGTCGTGTGGGGGTCACGGGGTGACACCGTGAAACTATCTCCAGGCAGGGATTTACGCGCCGCACGTGGTCGCCCGGCATGCGATCCGGTGTTGGTTGAGTCCCCTCCGCTGTCCTTTGACAAGCTACGGCTCGGGGATGGGATGCTCGGGTGCGTGAGTAACAAGGTGGTCGGCCCTGGCTGTGAGATTTGTCTATCCCCAGACATCGTGCGAGTGCATGACTCGCTTAACGTCGGCAGATGCAGTTCATGCGGCCTGGTGTCGCTAATCGTCAAGCCGTCCGCTGAACAAGTGTTTGCCCTCTACTCGTCGACCACAGACTACGAGAATTATGTGGCCGCTCAGCGGGACGACGCGCTGGACAAACGCTACGCCGCAACTCTCGGACGCCTGCAGACGCTGCTCTCCGCGCGACCCGGCCAGCAGGTTCTGTTCGATGTCGGCGCAGGCGCGGGCGCCTTTCTCGAGCGCGCCGCGAAACACGGCTTCGATGTCTGCGGCAATGAAATATCGAGCCCGGCAAGTCAGCTCTGTTTCGAACAGCACGGGATTCGCCTGAGCAATGCGGTCTTGGAAGAAGAATCAGGACAAGATCGGTTTGATGCGATGACGATGTGGTGCGTCCTCGCCCACGTGACTGATCCTCGCGCAGCGCTGGCCGCCGCGCTGCGGCTAATCAAGCCGGGGGGCGTGTTGTACTTTCAGACGCCGCGCTGGTGCGCAATGGATACCGCCGGGCTGGCGCTCTGCCGAATCACTCGAGGACGCCTAAGCCTGATCACGAACCGTCGGATCAGCTTGGCACATATGCGGCTCTACGACCGGGCAAACCTCAGCCAGCTAGTAGCCGACGTGGGCTTTGAAGTCATTCACGTGCGACCAAAGGCGACATATTCCCTAAAAACTGTGTCATATCTTGAGTCGCTCAATTTCCCGCAGGTGACGCGTCAGCCTCTCTCTAGGGCCTTGGACCTGCTCATAGATCGCAATCTTTTTCCGCGTAACGTTCTAGAAGTCTATTTGCGAAAGCCGCGCCCGGCGCAACGCTGAGGTCCCTCCGTACACATTATGGGTCGCACCTGGACTGACGCGCAATTGAGGGTCCCACTATTCCGATGGACTCCGGTCCGAAGTATGTGATACGTCCGCGAGCACCTCGAGTAGCAAGCTACGCGTCCCCTTCACGGCACGCATCCAGGTGAACTCACCTGCATGTTGCTTGGCACTCTCCAGTGTGGACTGTGGTTGGGCAAGCGCCCTGCTCAATGCCTCGACGAGGCTAACTGTGGTCCACTCGGTCATCGTGGTGGCGAGTCCAGCCGTGACCTCGACCACCGCTGGGTCGGGGCCCACCACAACCGGGATGCCGAGCGTCATGGCCTCGACGGCGGGCAGTCCGAAGCCTTCGAAGTCGGAGGGAAAAACGATCAGTTCGGCGCCCGTCATGAGCCGTTCGAAGGCGGCCGCCGGGAGGAAGGGCATAAGAGCAATACGGTCACTAAGAGACCTCTCGGCGATCAGGGTCTCAAGTCGCGCTGCCCGGCCATCGCCAAGACCGACAATGTGGAGTTTCGGAAGGCCTGGCAACGACGAGAGCTGTGCCCAAGCCTCAATGACCATCTCAACCCGTTTGTTGTTGTGATGGGCGAAAGCAACTGCGCCGCCGCGGGGAATGGGGTCTCGCTCCCAACGGAGGACGTGGTCGGCGCCCAAGTACACAACGCGGACTATGGCCTCACTCAAGCTGGGGTGTAGACGCAGTAGGTCCACGCGCGTCCGCTCAGAGATACAAAGGGCCCCGGCGGCCACGCGGTAGCCCCACCCATAGGCCATCCGCCGAGCTAGCCGCCTGAAGCCTGTGAACTGCTCGGGCTGCAACTCGTGCCTGAGATCCTCCACCGCTATGACAATGGGCGCTCGAACCCGTCCGATCGGTGCCGCAGGATTGATCGTCAGAACGACGTCGGCTCTGCAATCCCGGACGAGCCGAGCAATCGCCCGGGAGCCCAGGATGGGGCGCCAGACGAGGTCCGGCGCAGGCACCCGTAGGTAGTGCGTTTGCACAAATCCGTCGTCGGGCAAGCGGAGTTTGTCAGTCTGCACCACCACGTGGACGTCGTCATCGGGGGCAACAGCCGACCAGGCACCGAGGAGCCCCTCGGCAACCGTCGCTATCCCCCCAGACGTGGCGGCTAAGCAATCGACGATCACTCTCACAGGGCGGACTCCAATTCCGATGACCAAGCATCCGCACACGTCCCCCGCGGTGGGTTTCGGGCACGGTCAAGGGAGGCTGTGCCTGGATCTTTCACTTTTCACCGGATCCTTGGTTCTCTGCGCCGGCCTCACCTGCGGCGATCAACGCCTCGACCTACGCCGCTCCTGTCGGGTGGGCCCGGAGCGCTTCACCGGATCGCCGCCCTTTGAAGAAGTGCGTTGTCCGCTCCGAACGTCCGGTTCGTATCCATAGCCGTATCCGTACCTGGAGGCGCCCGTCTTCTGCGGCACCATATTGAGGATCGTCCCAAGTAGTCGCGCTTCGATGCCCCGCAGGCTTTCCGCTGCCATCCTTAGTTGTTCGCGCTTCGTAGACCCGTGCCTTGTAACGATGACCGCCCCGTCGGCCTGAACGGCCAAGACCGCAGCATCAGTGACGGGCAGCAAAGGGGGAGCGTCGATTACGACATAGTCATAACTCTCGCGCAAGTTCGCCAACACGCTGTTCATGTGTGCCGACCCCAACAGCTCGCTGGGATTCGGCGGGTTCGGACCGGAGGCGATTACAGACAGCTTCCCGTCTCGATAAGGCTGTAAGACGTCAGCGAGGTCCGCCGTGCCAGCAAGCACATTGGTCAGTCCCGTTCCCTCGATGAGGCGCATGTAGTTAGTCACCCTGGGTCGGCGCATGTCTGCCTCGAGAAGCACGACACGCTGACCGGACTCAGCCAGCACTAGGGCCAGATTGATGGCCGTCGTCGTCTTGCCCTCTCCGGGGACAGCGCTCGTCACGACTAGGATGCGTGGCGGATCGTCCACGTTGACGAATTGAAGGTTGGTCCGAATCTGTCGGTAAGTTTCAGCGACTTTCGAAGGGCTGGTGGCCCGTGTGGCCGGGAGACCCTTGCTCAGCAGTGGATCGAACATGACGGCGCCGATGGTCGCCGCATCTGTGGCGTCCGCCACATCGTCTTTCGATTTCACTGTGTTGTCGAGAACAGTTCGGAGAATGGCGAGGCCGACGCCCAGCATCAGCCCTATTAGCGCGCCAAGACCGAGGTTAAGCGGCACATTCGGAATCACTGGAGTGCTGGGTCGGTCCGCTGACTCCAACACTGTCACATTCACCGGGGCGGCGGAGCCAGCAACATCTCCGGGCGTCTCTAACTCACCCACGAGTGCAATGAATTTCTCAGCGAGTGTATTGGCCAGGGTTTGTGCCTGGGCAGGCGAGCCATCGGTCACGGTGACGTCAAGCAAGACGGTATCCTGGACCACCTCCGTGCTGACCTGGGTAGACAACTCTTGCGCAGTGAGAGGTAGCTGAAGGTCGTCAATAACTAGTTGGGCGACTCGTTTTCCTCGGATGATCTCAGCATAGGAAAGGACTCGCTGTTGGGATAAGAGGTTTCCTTGATACTGATTTACGGTGTCCGAAGACTCCGGAGTTGATACAAAAAGACGCGTTGTCGCCGAGTATTCTGGGGTGGTGAAAAAGCTCCCCAGGCCGGCGGCCGATACCGACAAGACAAGCATGACCAACGCGAGGATCCAGTGTGCGCGGACGGCACGAATGTACTCACGGAGATCCACTAGTGGCATCCTGCTTTCGGAGGACAACTCTCGTCCGAGTGCTGCGCTAAGTTCACGCACGGTCTGTCAAGTGTAACGGGTGTACCGTTGATCGGTACCATCCGTGCGCCCATCAGGTTGATGGGCGGAGAGAAGTGCTGCTTGATGGCAGCGTGCTCACCATCGAGTCCTCTCTGTGAACATTGGATGTAAGGGCGCGGGCTCGTCCAGCTTGCGGTCGTTCACGACCCGGATTTTCGCTTGCGACCCGCATCGGATCCTCGCAATGCCGCAGGACCAACAGAGACAGGCCGATCAGCAACCAGACGTAGCGGTCCCATAGGACGGGCGAAACCATTCCGGCGACGAGGTAGCCCAGTGGTGGCAGCGCCAGCCAGCGGGCGACTCCAATTTCGGTCCGCCACAGGGGGCGTATGGCGGCATACAGGATGCACACGAAGCCGGCCAGGCCAATGACGCCTGATGATACGGCCAGCTGCAAGAATATATTGTGTGCCTCAAGGGAATTCGCGAAACCTCGACCAAAGAGGGGATTGGCCAGGAACGCATCGAAGTTGACAGTCAACGCTTGAACCCTCGCAGCGTTCGCATCTGTGGCCGCGTCCTCCCCGAGCAACCGATAGAGTGCACTGCCGCTGGGGATCAGGGCAAGGAGCCTTTCTTGGGCGAGCACAGCTAGCCCGATAGCTATCATGCCGATGACCGATGTCTTCCACGCTCGGCGAATTAGAGCTACGGCGACGGCCATGGCCAGCACAGCCAGCAGGGCGGCCCGGCTGCCGCTTGAGAAGACTCCGAAGCCGCACAACGTGCCCGTCGTTAAGGCAAACCAACGAATCCAGCCAGAACCCGATAGGAACAGGAACACCGCCAAACCAACGGCAAGGCCGCTGGCCAACCCGAAGTGGTTGGGATGGTCCGAGAGGCCCTCTGCACGGTTAATGTATCGGCTAACCGGTGTCATAATCCCGTAGAGAACACTGGCTGACTGGCCCACGAGATAGGAGCCCGCGAGGAGCCGCACTTGTGCCATGGTTGGCTGCCATACCGCTGCGAGGAAGGGCAACGCGATGGCGGTGATGATAAGGCGGGCCAGATTCATCAGACTTACAAGATCGCTTGACAAGAACGATGAAACCAACCCACCCAACGCAAGGATCGCGCAGCCGGCGACGAATGCGGTCGGAAGCGAAATTCGCCGATAAACCCACCCGGAGACCAGTGCGCCTAATCCGACGGCAAGCACGAGGGCGACGTCGCCGTAAGCCAAGGAAGGTGTCACACGTATGGCCTTAAGCGGTTCAAGTGCGAAGGCGATACACAAAAGGCTCATTGCCAGGGGTCGAACACCAAGAATAATGAGCAAGAGCGGACAGAGAAGGGCCGCTGTCAGGGCGATTTGCGTTAGAAAGTTGGAGGTCTGCACAATGGTGATCGGGGCCGCCACGGCGACTGCGGCGAAGCCGAGTGTCAGGCTAGTCGTCAGTCGATGGGTTTTGCTCAAGAAGTTGATCGCCGTCCGAAACAAGCGGCCTCCTGGACCTGGTGACTTGCGGAAACGCCGTTCGCGCAGAGGCTATCAGCGCAACGCGCACCGCGATTCATCGTCAGTTTACTGAAGGCCGCTGAGGACGGGCTACGGCGGCGACGAGGCTGGGCTGTTCCCAGCGCGCATGCGTTTGCGCATTTTCAGAAGCATGCGCATCGAACTGAAGGGTTCCAACGCAGGCAGAGTCATCATGAAGCATGGCCTGGTGCGCCGCGCCAGCGCAGGGCCGATGAGGTACACCCACGTGCTTGCGATGACGGTTGTTACTGCCGCACCGATCGCGCCATACCGGGGCAGCAGCAGGAAGTTGAGCCCGATACTGAGCCCTGCCGCTCCCAGATTGCGGACAATCGCTTCGCGATAGAGCTTCTCCCAGTTGGTGACGAACACCAGGGTCATGCCAACGCAGACCATGGGGGTCGTCAGGGCAAGGATTACGATGACCTGCTGGGTCTCGGCGTACCCGGGTCCCAGAAGAGCCGGCGCGAGTGGTGCCATCAAGAAGATCAGTCCCAGCGTCAGTGCGTAACCGAGCAACACGAGGATCCGGGTTAGCCGACGCAACTCGGTGAGATAACGCTCGGGATCGGATTTCTTGAGACTGAGCAGCCGCGGTGCGACGGATAAGAAGATGGCTAGCAGGGGGAACATCGGCGCCTCTGCCAGGCCCGAAGCAACGGCGAAGAGTCCAGCGTCGGAGAGGTCGGAGAGCCATGCCAACATCACTTGGTCCAACCTCATAAAGATCAGTGCGCTGGACGACGCGACCAGCAACGGGCCAAACTCTTTGAGCATCGCCCATGCTCGGCCAATGTCGAAGTCCCACGCATAGTCGATCTCCCGGCGACGATAGGCCAGCCAGACCCCGAGGGAGGCGAGAAGCGCCTCGGCAACATATGTCCAGGCGACCCAAACGACGCCGGCCCCCAGCACCGGTAAGGCGATCCGCGTGATGCCCGCAACGAGCAGCACCGTTAGCCGGATGAGCACGGCATTCCGGCTGGAGAGCCGGATCTGGAACCAGGCGTCAACGACGCCAAGGGGGCGGATCAAAGCCGATCCGACTACAACCAGAATGACCACGCCTGAGCTGCTATCGATGCCGACGGTCAAAGCCACGACGGCGCCGACGATCAGCACAAGCATCGCGGTCACGAACGTCGATGCGAGCATTGAGGCCGCGTATAGCCGATTCGCTGCATCAGGGTCAGAGATCACATCACGCACGAGGCATCGAACGGCGACACCGGTGATGGGCAACAATAGTGATAGAAGGGAGAGGCCCACCGCGAGCCGGCCGTAGTCAACTGGACCAAGTTCCCGGGCAACCACGACTGTCACCACGAACGCCATGCCAAGGTGGGCTATCCGTTCGACGACCAACCAGGCTGCGTTCTCTCCCGTGCGCCTCAGAGCGGCTGCCGGCGGGCTAGGCAAGGCCTCCGGGGGCAAAGCCATGGCCTCAGTCATAAGCCGCTCGGGTCACAGGCGCTCGCGTGCAAGTGCCCGGCAATTGGGCACACTGCGATGCCCCGAGACTGATCAAGAACGGCAGCCGTGGGAATCGCGTCAACTCAGCCGAAGCCATGTCGTGATCATCGCAGAGCACCGGCGGTATGCGCGTGCCCATTCAGCTGCCAGATGCCGCTCTTGCGTTTGGTGCGACGAAATGCGAAGTCACGGCGAGCGGGGAACTGCTGGGTTTGCAGTATTAGAATTCGAAGATGGGGTCGTACCGGAGACCACCCCGGAGGCTGTGGACTAGCGTGGGCGACTGAGGTCTGTTTGGGCACATCGGCGGAGTGTAGCTAGGGCCCCAGCCTCGGCCCTGTGAAGCCTCGTGACCGGGTCTGGTCGATCCACGCTATGGAAGGATGGTCGATGCATCTGCGGGTCACGCGGCGCGAGATGGTTCAACGCGCGCTCCGCTTCGGCAGGCGCCTGCCGCAACTCATCCGAGACGGCCATTACCGTGATGCAATAATTGCCCGCACCTTTACTCGTGCTCTCGCGCAGCTATATCCGGACTTGCGCTACTTAGGGATTGATGACGAGGGTGGTGTAACGTTTATTCACCTGACTGACTCAGTGATAACTCCATACATCCTGGCATCGGGGGGGTTTCAAAAGGTTGATTTCCTCAGGGTGCGGGAGCTTGCTCAGCGATACGCACCGCGGCCCACAAACGGTGTGTTCGTGGATATAGGAGCGAATGTCGGGACGAGCACTCTCTATGCGATGCGCAGTGGGACGTTCGCAAGAGCGCTGTGCATGGAGCCCAGCCCAGACAATCTTGAGGCACTCCGCCTCAACCTAACCGCCAACGACTTCGAGGACCGCGTGACGGTCGTCCCTGCAGCTTGCGGTGCTGGGCTCGGAACTGCACAGCTGTGGCTCTCCGAGAAAACCCAAGGTGACCATCGCGTTGGGAGCGTGGGTGCCTCTCCCCCGAGCACTCACGCGCCGTCCATCAAGGTTGAGTTGACGACCCTCGACGCAGCTTTATCGCACGCGGAAATTGACCCGTCTGAAGTCGCTCTGGTGTGGATTGACACTCAGGGACACGAGCCCGATGTACTAGCTGGCGCCACGGCGACAATCGCCGGCGGCGCGCCGTTCTCAATCGAGTTCTGGCCCGGACAGTATGCCAAAGCCGGCAAGCTCGAGCAGATCGTCCACATAGTGAGTCGCTCTTTTGCAAGCTTTATTGATGTGTCCGACCCTCAGATGACTGTCAGGCCGATGAGTGACCTTTCTGCTCTGTCGGCACAACTGTTGTCCACCTCGAGTCACACAGACCTCCTGCTGATTCCACCCCTTAAGGCAAGTGCGCTTGCCTAGCTTTCCAAAACATATCCCTCGACAAACAGACTTTCCGGCCGGTGTTCAACGTCCTTCAGATCCGGCAGTGAACCCACCAAGTACCCGAATTGCGTGACGTCGGAGAAGCCCGCTTTGGATAGCATGTCGACAATCAGGGCGGGAGTCGGCTGCCAGCGATGCGGCGCACTTGCGAACTTTCCGACTAACTGCTGCTTACGCGTCGGCTTTGTGAGGGGGGCCATATGCAGTCTTACCGTAAATGTTAAGCCAGCGGCCGCAGCTGTTTCCGGTCCCGCCTCCAGTAGTTGACGCGCAATCTCTTGCGCATTCGGTAAAGCCAAACGCAGCACGCCGCCGGGCTGGAGTACCCGACGGCACTCGAACAACAGATCAGTTGCCTCGTTATGATAGAAATGTTCTAGAGTGTGCGACGAGTAGACTGCGGCAACGCTTCCATCTGGATAAGGGAGTCGTTTGGTCAAATCTAGCCTCTTGATGTTCCTGGGCCATGAGGTCATGTGCTCCTCGCGAAGGATCCCAATTCGGCGGAGAAGTTGCTTAGCAAACGGAATCCGATCTAAGAGTACATTAGGCGAGCGGTCTATGTTCTCCCAGCCGTGAGGTGCAGTCTGACCGCAGCCTAGGTTGAGGCGAAGTTGGTTAGTCACCCGATGAACCTTAACCTGAACGTCCACGGACCGTCTCGGGAGCTCGCTGCTGCTGGGAGCATGAAACTCGACTCAAGGCGATCTACCAGTGACGCCACCAGCAGAATCCATCGTCGACAGGGTCATCGGTGACTGCCTCAGAATGTTTGCTCGGCCCATTTGACGCGTTGGTTGCGAAATGTTACGTCAGGACCGGAACAGTCTGTTCCGCACGAAGCGTGCCGAGTGACCACTCAGCCCCGCCGGCGTTGCCATTAGGACCTGCCGGCGATGCCAGTGGTCACTGGGCGAGTCGGCCACCACATCTAGGGGGTGCACGAGCGGAAAGTCCACGGCCCCGGCCGGAAGCAGAAAGGTTGGCTTCGTCGCCGTATGCGTCGAGGCTGCGCCGAATCCGACGTTCTCAATCAGATTCGTATTCGAGGTGGCAGTTAGCCCGCCGGCAGCGAAGGCTGTGAGCACGGTCTGACAGGCCCAGGTGTCGATGGCGCCCCGAGCAACCTGGTCGAACATGGCTGTCCAGTAGGCGAATCCCAGGACATCTCTACCGCTAGCCCTCCAGAGTGTCGATGTGTCCAGCCGTCGACGCCATCGGCGCGCGTCGTATTCGTAGCGGGACCATGACCGACGCCAGGTCGCCCAACCCCAAATGTTCGGGACCGTTGCAAAGCGGTAACTTGCATCGGTCGAAATGTGGTCCGGGGGGGCGAAGTTGCAGCCGGAAATCGACCAAACCCTTGCGTCGTTCTCATACCGGTCGAGCAACTCCAAGCAAAAGGGAAAAAAGGATGGATCAGGCAGCACATCGTCTTCCAGGATGATGCCGCGCTCCTCGCGCGAGAAGAGCCAGTCTATGGCGCCTGAAACCGCACGTCCGCACCCGAGGTTGCTCTCTCGGTAGAGGGTATGCACGTCACACGTCCAGTCGATCCGACCAACTTCGTCGCGGGTGGCCGACACGGCCTCACGTTCTCCTGCGACAGCGGACCTCGGACCATCGACTGCGACGTAGACGGCTCTTGGCTGCACCTTTCGGAGGTTGTCGATCAGCTGGGCAAGGCGTTGGGGTCGGTTGAACGCGAGCAGAAGCACAGCCACATCGGTCACGGTGCACCAACGCGGTGAAACAACCAGTCGCGATGCGCCACTTGACTCACCAGCTCGTACCCGTCACCCAGTGTCTTGCCAATGACCTCGCAGTTCTCCGATTCCACCAGGATCCATGTTGGGGCGTGCCTCGATAGATCGAGCCCCTGCAGGGCCTGTTCCTCGTAGCCCTCCAAGTCAAGACTGAGAAAGTCGATCTCTGGGGCGTCCATCTCATCGAGGATCGCGGACAAACTTCTTCCCGTGACCGTGATGACGCGTCGCCTCACTCCTTGTAACTGTTCACCTGCGACGAGATGGCTCTCGTCCTGCTGAGGTGACCCGCGTGAACCGGGAACGAAGCTCATCAGATCGACGTCGACTAGATCGACTTTCTGCCCGTCCATCGCTGGCTCAACCAAAGCCGCAGACACCACCTTTGAGCGTCTCCGGTTGCCTTGGCAACGCTCGGCCATCTCCGGAATGGCCTCAATCAGCAAGCCATTCCAGCCCCGACGGGCCTCAAGGTAATGGGTATTGCTGTAGCGCAGGCCGTCATTCGCTCCGGCCTCGACGAAGAATCCTCGACCGCGCGGTAAGAACGGCACGACCTTTCGGTCTAAGCCGCCCAGGCCCGTCCATGGGTTAATGCGGCGGTACAGGGGCCGTAACCGACTCCTTGCCTTGCGCACTAGTCGAGAGCGAGTCAACCGCGCAAACATCACTGCCGATCACGCCCCAGCTGGCTCTGCCGATTCTGGGCGGCCCGTTGCTGGCCCCCAACTGACAGTCTCAGAGAACGAACAGCAGTTTTCAGAGTTAGCACAGCGTTCGAAAGGGCAATACGGGTCAGCGGATTAACGCGGGCGCGGTGAAAGAGGTGAAGTTGTTGTCCGTTAGACAGGAGTTGGTAGCCCAGCCTTCGTCCTAGCAGCTCGAGTGACTGCCTCGTGTAAAAGGTGACGTGTTGGCCAGACTCGGCAGCGAAGTACCACCACTCACCTGGAGAAGGTGGAGGGTCCGGGAGCAGGACTGTGGTGAATAGCAATAGATCCGAGCAGTTGGCGACGTCGGCCAGGGCTTCCGCGGGTCGTGGAAGGTGTTCTAACACCTCGTAGGCGGTTACCAGGTCGTAGTTATCATCTAGCTTGCCTTCACGTCCCACCGCGAACAGGTTCTTGCAATAGGGATCCCAATGGTTGAAGTCCAGCCCTGCATCCCGCAGAAGCCCCGTGAGGAGGCCATATCCGCCGGCCCAATCCAAGAAGCGCCCATGCCTCAAGCCTTCGGTACGCACGACGATGCGGGTGAACTTGGCTAGCATCTGGCAGCGGCGCAGCAGCCCGACATCACCCCGAGCGATCGGGTTGGAATACGCCTCATCGAGCCAGTCCGGTTCAGGCAGCGTAATCAAGCCACAGCTCTGGCACCGATGGTAGGTAACTTCGATGTGTCCAAGGATCTCGCCGCGACCGAACTCACGAAGGCCCTCGCTGCATACCGGGCACTTGATGGCGCTTCCCTCCGTTGCATCCTAGGGCGGTGCGTGGGCGGTCATCCGTGAGAGGGGCATAACCCGTCGTACTCCTCATCACGATTGCCCGCATGCCTTTGTCGGTGAGAAGGCCCGCGCGAGGCACCGTGACTACGCCACCAGCTGTTGAGGACCGATGCGCGGCGTGCAGGAAGATCTTGCCGTGGGCCACCCCACCCCTGTGCATTGTATTCGCATCGAATCCTTGATTTGCGCCAGCGCGCCCGGCTCCGCTGAGCACCGCTGTCAATGTGAGGCCTCAGATATGGCCGGTGACGCGAACGGGTGTGCGGGCATCGGGTGGTCGGCTGCATCGCGACCGGGAGGCTCACCTCGCAGTAGAGCCGCGTCGGTGGGGGTGATCCAAGGGGAAGGTTGAGCATGGTGCGCCGCTCGGCGGACTGATGCTCCGGTTCGCGCGAATGCGGCTCTCGACTCGCCGTTTCAGCTCGCAGAGTTGCGGCCGGCGGGTGGCGCTTGTGTCGCGTCATCGGCTCTCCAATCGGAGGGTGCCTCGCCGCCTGGCCAGGGATCCCCGCGCAAACAGTTCCAAATCTTCTTGGACGGGCCGGATGCCGGCCATCATCTGCCGAAGCCGCAAGTACTTAGCCGCAGTCAACAGGAGTTGGTTCTATTTTGGCACGCAGTCGGCAGCGCTAAAGTGTGGTCGGCGCCGGTGTTCGCGATCGTCGGAGCGCCCTGTAATGTACGCACGATCAGCGCTACGACGGTGGGCGATCGAGCAGAGGTGAGCGGCATCTGCTCGCTCCCTCTATTGGGACATCCAGAGTCAGAGCGGTCTAGACTTTTCTCAGAGTTGCCGTCCGCGGGACTCTCCGCCAGTTTGAGATTGTCAGCATCGTGAGCCGTCTATTACGCAGGCTGGCCAATGGATTGCTCGTTGACGGCGCGGCGAATGCGACAGGAGGCCGCGCCTGCCCTTCGCTGGCCGTCCTGTCGCGACGGATTGCACGCTTTCCTCTAGTCCGAGAGGTCGATCGCCTTCGATTTGCGGTCGGCTCCCTCGAGGCCAGGAATGTGCGAGCCGTGGCGACCCTGCGAGATGCTGAATTCACGGCCTTCTCGCAGAACGGCGAGGATGGCATCATCCA
>Ga0190275_10001163_pt1 | contig 20069 bp, 9 predicted proteins | sample Popmic550T_FD_133745 | JGI IMG/M metagenome (GOLD analysis project Ga0190275, IMG submission 133745) | Populus adjacent soil microbial communities from riparian zone of Yellowstone River, Montana, USA - 550 T | ecosystem: Environmental > Terrestrial > Soil > Riparian zone > Trees stand | place...
ACCGCCGCCTCCTCGGGGGTCGGCGAGAGGCCGAAGACGTTGCGGAACACCCGGACCACGATCCGCCGGTTGACCCGGCTCGCGACCGCGGACGCCAGCGGGTGAAATCGAGGCGGCGCCGCGCAGAACGCGCGCAGCCGGCGGTAGCGGGCGCACATCGCGGCCCCGGACTCGTCCCCGCCGCGGACGGCGTCTCGAGGGATCAACCGGAACAACGAGGCGAAGTCGGCCAGCGGGAGCCACCGCGACCGACACCGCCGCGGCCGCCGCGGCCCGAACCGGCGGTCCGGGTCGGCCGCCCCCAGAGCCAGAACGTGGTGCGAACAGCAACGGGCGAAGCCGCGGACCACGCGCCGGTTCCGAAACGCCTGCCGTAGGAGCGGCCCACAGCCGAGGGCGGCCGCCGCCCACAAGTGGGCGTTGGCCGTCAGCCACGCGAACCAGATGAGGGGGGCGTCAAAAGGCACTGAAAGACCCTCCCGTAGACTCTGACAATTGCACCAAAAAGCCCGCAAGGCGAGGGTCCCAGAACGCCCCCAATCCCACCGTGTTCACGACGGGCGGGGTCTTCGTGCGGCGAACGAGGCGGAAGATGTCGTCAACCTGCTTCTGGTCGAAGTCCCCGGCCGTGTTGGTAGGACATCCGTCTGTGAATAAGATTATTGTGTCGGCCCCCGTGCGGGCGAGCGCGCGCTCCATGGCGAGTGCCGTGTTGGTACCCCCCTCGGGACGAACGTCGCGAAGTTGGGCAAGAACTCGCGCGCGAGCGGCCTCGTCCGCGAGCGGGAGGAAGCCTTCCGCCGGGAACTCGACCACCTCGGTGTTGAACCGGAGAAGGGCGACCTGCGAGATCGGGAGGTGCGTGAGAAACACGCGTAGGACCTCGCAGGACGTGTTCCAGCGAGACGACATCGAGCCGGAACAATCCAACACAATTACGACTTTATCGAGTTTGCCCTTGAAGCGAACCAGTTCCCGCCGCACCCCCGGCTCGCGCCCGCGGAGGCGCTTGAGTTCGTCCCGCGCGTCGGCCAGCTCGTGGGTCGCGATTCTCAGTTCGCCTTCGGCCCGCTTCCTGGCCGCGAGCGAGTCCCGTTGGTCCTCCTCGCCCTTCGCCACGGCAGCGGTCAGCCGCTTGTTTTCCGCGCGCTCGGCCGTCATCGCCTTCTCGAAAACCTGCCGCTCCAGGGCGTGATTCCCGACGACCGTATTGAGGCGGGCGATCTCATCCCGCGCGACCAGGTTCACCTTCTCCTCGCTGGCGAGCTTCGCCCCGAGCGCGGCCTGCGCCTCCACGGCCGCGTGGAATTGAGCCCAGGTCGGGCCGGTCAGGCTGGGGTCGGGCGGGCCGGGGGGTGCGTCGGCCGGCGCCGCCCACGAGGCGAGGAACCCCACCGCCGCAAGGAGTAAGAAGAAGTCCGTCAGGCTCAAAAGTGTCAGGGGCTCGACGTGGTTCCGGTTCATGATACGCCCTCCGGTAGGATGCGCTCGTCGAGGCGGGCCTCGTAAAGGCGTTCGAAGTCCTCCAGCACTTGCTCGAATTCCGACACCGCCCGCTTCATGCTCGCCACCTGCTCGCGGAAGTCGTCGGCCTGCGCGCCGGCCAGTTGCAGCTGCTGCCCGAACCGGCCGACGGTGGTCCCGAGGCCGAGGTAGGCCCGGTCGAGCCCCTTGATCTCCTCCGAGTACTTCCGGACGAGAGCGGCGGACTCTCCCACCGTGTCCCGCAAGACCGCGAAGGCGGCCGCCACACACTGGCGCAGCTCCTCTCGAATCGCGGCCAGCTCGGCGGCGCCCGCGGCACCCGCCGTGTGCACCGCGGTGGCGACCGGGCCGGCGGGGAGCGACGACGCGTACGTGCGGATGACGAGAGCGAGGAGTACGCCGGTGAGAGTGGCCCAGATGCCGTCGGCGACGACGCGCAGGGCCGCCGCGCCGCGCAGGGCGCCGGACTCGGGGATCAACAGCGCCAAGAAGCCGACGGCCGCGAAGGCCGCGAGGAACCCGAGCAGGTGCACGCGGACCGCGATCGCGGCGACGGTGTCATGGTCGTGCCGCTCCTCGGCGAGCGCCAGGAGCGCGTAGAGGACGACCACCGCAACGGGCAGCACGACCGTCCACGGTTGCTGAACCCACACGGCGAGGCCGACCGCCGCGACCATGAGGAGCGAGCCGAGAGCCACGGTTGCAGTCGGCTTGAGGCTGGACGCAGGGGACGGGGTTGACAAGGTGATCGTGGACATTCGTGCATCTCCTCGGTGAAGAATCGATGAAGTAGACTCCGAAGTAGCCGAACGGTGACGATTGCGACAGTTGTTTCGGTTCTACGATAAAGAACGATTACACCGTGTCAAGTGCAGTTTTCGGTACGTTCCCGATTTGTTACGGGCGATTTGGCGATCATTCGGCACGTCTGAGTTGAAAAAGTGGCGCTTAACATGGCTGCTGCGCAGTGCGAGACGGCTTCTCGAAGTTGAAGGATCGCAACGTTCGCTTTTTGACGCTTCTCCGTAGAGTAGCGGAACCGGTCGGAAAAAAGGGTACTCCGTTTGCCCTCTGCGCGCGGGAGCATGTCGGGGCGATCACTGGCCCCGCCGGTGCCGGTGCCCCACGCGCAGCAAACCGGGTGAGTCGGGCTCACGGGCGTCTCGGTCCGCCCGGGGAAGGGGTCGATCGATCATGGCAAGAAAGTCTGTCAGCCGGTCCCGCACCAAAGACGGACAGCGGTCCATCGTCCGGTGGTACGCACCGGCCGACCCCGCCACCGGAAAGGGGCACCAGCACCTCGCCAGAACGTTCACCAGCGACGAGGACGCGGACCGCTTCGAGCGGCGGCTGGAGAGCGTCCTCAAGGACGACCCCATCACCGCTGAGGACGCGTTCCAGGAATTACTCGAGGCGGTGGGTGCCGGGCGGGTGATCGTGCCGTTGCTCGGGGCCCGACTGAGCGTCGCATCTGCCGTCTCCTCGGGGCCGCGGCTGCGCGGCTACCTGCTGCGGCTGAAGACGAAGATCGACGGTCAGGACGCCGGGCCGTACCACGAGTGGCTCGACCGCAACGGCTGGCCCGACCCGCGCGAGTTGCACGCCGAAGTCGAACTCCCGGCCGTACCCGGCACGGACGCGGCCGACTGGCGCGAGGTCTTCTACAACCTCACCCTCGGTAGCGGTGCCGACGCGGTGGCCGCCGCCAAACTGGTCGCCCGGTTCCGCGACGAGGTGCTCCACGGGCTGCAGTCGTCCACCAGTCACGCCTTCGTCGCCTTTCTCACCCGGCTCCTCAACTGGCGGCTACTGCTGACGACATCCCTCGACGACCTCCTCGAACAGGTCCTGAAGGAACAGGAGGTGACCGCGCACCGGCTCGCCGTTCCGGATTCCGGGCTCCTCGCCGTCCCGGACGCCCTGGACGAGGCGGTCCGCGACGGGGTCAAGGTGGTGAAGCTCTACGACACCACGCCGGATCAGCTTCTCCACGAACCCCGCCGGTTGCACGGCAGCGGCCTCGAGGTGTTCAAGAAGTACCTGCCCAAGTCGGCCCTGCTGGTGGTGCTGGGCGAGGACGGCGACCGGCGGGTGCTGCAACTCGTCGCCGAACTGGCCGACGACCCGTCGGCCCGGCGCGACTTGAAAGTGTTGTGGGTGTCGCGACACCGCCCTCCGGCCGAGGTGCTGCGCGCCGCCACGGGGACGGTCGGGTACGTCCTGTACGACGACGAGGAACTGTTCCTCCACGAGTTCTACGGACACCTCCGGGCGTTCCACGAGCTCCGTGATCCCTACCCGGTCAGCGCCCTCCCCTATCGCGCCATCCCCCAGGTGCCGCCGCGGGTCGAGCCGCCGGACGAGGCCGTGGCCCGCGAGATCCGGGCGAGGAATCAGCCGGCGGTGGTGTTTCAGGGCGTGTCGGACCCGGCGAGCCAGTCGGCGAGGTTGGCCCGATACCACAAGACGCTGTGCGCCAGTTACGACATCATCCGGGCCGACGCCGAGGAGGCCGACAGCCTCGACACGTTCGTTCAGATGATCCTGACCCAGTTCCGGCGGTTCGACCCGGCCCTACCCCCCACCGTTCTGTCAGACATCGCCTACGACGAGACCAGCCCCGACCGGCGGGACCCGCGCCTCGCCCGGCTGCTCCAAGCGATGGGCCGCGGGAACTACCTGATCGCCCTGGACGCCCTCGAGGAGTTCGGGACGTCGCACATCGAACCGGACGAGGGGGACTCGCCTCCGGAACTCCGGGCGGTCCGCCGGGACCTGTTCGCCGAGTGCGCCACGGAGCGCGAGAAGGTGTTCGAGTTCCTCTGCGAGTTGCTCCGCCACGCCAAGGAGTTCGGCACCTCGCGGCTCGCCATCGCCTACGCCCCACGGGCGCCGGCCGGCCCGCGCGAACAGGAGTTCGTCGCCCTGGCAAACGATCTGCCCGCGGCCGATTTCGAGGAGCCGGCCGTGACCGCGAACCGGCGGCCACCCGACGACGCCGACCGGGCCGCCTTACCGGACGACGCCCGGGGTCTGTTGCTCCTCGCCTCGGCCTTCCGCCGACCTCGCAGCCAGTCCCTACTCGCATACCTGGGCAAGAACACGGACGTCCGTCGGGCCATCGGCACCCTCCTCGCGAGGCCGTCCGCCGGAGGGATGGGTTCGGTCGGGGCAGACGCGGGGTGGGAGGTCGAGAAACTCCTGGCGGGGCTCGGCGAAAAGGGGCTGCTGATCCGCCAGGACGGGGGCTTCTACCGGATGCCCCGGGCGGTGCGCGACCGGGTCTACCGGGAGGCCGTGGGCCGGGCCCGCACCAACCCGGAGGTGCAGGCCGCACTGGCCAACCTCCACGACCTCATCGCCATCGCCTACCACGAGAAAGTCTTTCTCCCCTCGGACGATGCGACGGCCTTCATCGAGAGCGTGTTCCACCGCCTCGGGTCCCTGCACCATCCCGACCAGGTCCGTGCCGGGGGGCGGCTCCGGCTGCTCATCTCCCACCTGGCGCAGGAACACGGCCGGTTGCTCGCCCAGGGCCACGCCGGGCTGCTCGTCCGGTGGCTGAAGCGGCTGCGAACCTACGACTTCGTCATGATCTATCCGCCGCCGCTCGACGACAACGCCCGCGATGTGCGCCGCGCCCTGTGCGACCTGGAGGCCGACGTCCGCCGCCACGCCGCCGACTTCCGCGGGTGCATTCGCATTCGGCTGCAGCAGATCGGCCACCGACTCGACAAGGACGGGCACGGCGGAACGACGGGTCCCCGCGCCAGAGCCGTTGAGACGAGGGTGGAGCAGCTCGACCGGTGCGAGTACTCCGCCCTCAGCAAGAGTCTGATGCACGTGTTGACCGACCGGGACCGCGGCAGTCTCCCCGCGCCCGTGTGGCGGCGGCTGCTCGACCACATCTTCCAGATCGCGGTGTGCCTGAGCGGACTCCGCCAGTTCGGCGAGGCGTCGGAGTTGCTGAGCCAGATCTTGAAGGACGTGGGGGCGGCGGACAAGCCCGAGAAGGCACGGGGTGCGGGGAAGCAACCGGCCAAGCACTCGCGGGACCGGGACCTGATGAACATGCAGGTCCGCTGCCACTACCGCCTGATGACCCTCCACCTCGAGCAGATCCGGCTGTGGGACTACCCCCGCGAGGAGGTCGAGTGGCACCTGGGCGAGGCCGAGCGGGCGTACGAGGCCGCACAGGCGCTCCTGGAGGAGTACCTCCAGAGCGACCCGCCGGCGCGGCCGATGGGGGGGGCCGACAACTCCTTCTACCAGCGCTACCGGTGTTACATCGAGGCCCTCCAGTGCCGCGTGGCGTACCTCCGCGCCCACAGCCGGGTCCTCCTGGCGAGGCCGGGTGACGAGCCCACGCCGGCCGCGTGGGGCCGCGAGTTCACCCAGGCCTTGGAGTTCATCCGCCAGGCGTCAGCCAAGGCCACCCGCCTGGAGGGGCAGCGGGCAACGGAACTGGCCCCGGCCGTGTGCAAACTCATGGAGACGGAGCTCCTGATGCTCTACGCCGACTGCGAGAGTCGGCTGCCGGACGGGGGGGCCGAGACGTCGCCGCGGGACAAGTTGAAGCGGGCCCAGGACGCCCTCGCCCGGGCGGGACACGCCCTCCTCCGCTCCCACCGCAACGTCTGGTGGTACACCTGGTACTACGCCCTCGGCGCTCAGCTGCGGCACGAACTATTCGCGTGGTCGTTCCACCGCCGCGCAGGCCAGGAGGACAAGAACGCCCGGGAATCCTACCTGGCGGCGGGGCTCGCCGCGATCAGTTCCGGCCTCGACAACATCGCGAAGGATCAGGCCCGGCGCCAGTACCTGGAGACCCTGTGGGGGCAGTTGTACATCGGCCTGTTCCTCCACAACGCCTTGGCCGGCGACGCGCCGTTCTCACCCGATCGCTCACCCGCCCGCAGGGCGCGGTTCGGCGAGGAGGTCATGAGCAAATGGAAGGAGCTGAACGACCACGCCGGCCTGTCCTGGTACCTCGAATGCGCAGGTGCGACGGTCGAGCGGCTCACGCACAGTTTGTGTCAGGACAAACTGGTCGCACAGTCCGACGACTTACGCCAGACCCTGCTTCGCCTGGAGAAGAAATACCTCGGCCGGGCGCGTCCTTTGGAGATAGCCCCACGGAATAGTCGCTAGCTATGCCCGCGGCGTCACGCTACACGATGACGCGCGGCGGCCAACACGGATGGCCCGCGGCTGCTCGGATTCGGGTCGCAATAGGGTCGCAAATGAACGCCCGGCAGGGCCGAAACCTGCCTAGCGACGACTACGAGTGCCTAACGGCCGATGATACGGAAACGCTGCGATTTCAAGGCGATGAGCAGGATTCGCTGTGCTTCCTTGGGGATGCTCAAAACAGTGCCCTGTTGATTTTGGTTCTCTGCGTGGGGGTTCGAATCCCTCCCGGGTAACTCGAAAGCCTGATTATCCAGCGATTTGTAGCGATTCGGTCAAGAGAATTTTGCTTTCTTGGATTGCTCGTTCAGGCACAACTAGTTGACAGCATGAAAGAGTCGAGGGCTCGATTCCCACGCACTTTGTGCTCTCCTCACCTCGAAGACTCGGCGACGGATACCCGGTCGCAATAGTGTCGCGAATCGCCGGCAGCAAACCTAGCCCAGGCTGGCCCAGAGGCCTCGGCCCAACGCCTCCGACACTTGACCGTCTGGCGCTCCGAGCATCAGCTTCCCAGGGACTGGCGCCGTCGGCAAGGTGTTCCTCATCCCCGACAGCCTTCCGACCGGTGCCGATCTCCTTCCGGGAGGTGTCGTGGCGGCCGAGACCGGTGCTGTTGGACTCACCCGGCAGGTCATCAAGGTCGTTGGCGTACGAGCGGGTGGCGCACCAACCACACCGTCGCTCGTCGTGGAACTGATCGGCTTGCTGGCGATTCCGGGCGACGGGCTTGAACTGTACGTCCTCGGCACCGCACGGATTTCAACCCGTACCGGCGGACACGCGCGGTCCGTCACCCGACCGCAGGCCGACCGCCCCGGTTCGGGATGAACAGGGCACGCTGGCGGGTGTTCTGCGGCCCGGCGGGGGCGAGCATGGAGGCGGCCAAGCTCACCCGCTCGGCCGCGTCCGGTGCCGTCGGCAGGACCCCGTGATAACTCAGGTCGGTGCACTCGAATGCCACGACCCGACCCGGCTCGGGGCGGAAGCACTGCACGGGAACGCCGAGCGGGTCGGCGAGGTAGAGGTCCCCCCCCCACGAGGCCCGCCATTCCGGGTGGAGGAACGCGATGACGTTTAGTGCCTTCCGCCAGACGGGGCGGTGCGGGTGCCGGTCGTAGTCCAAGTGAGTGGTCAGGTAGCCGCCCGGACCGGTGACGTGGAGCCCGCCCCCGTGCAGGAGCGGGTCGTCCTCAACCGGGTAGCCGAGCCGGTCCGCCCAGTCCGCGCCGAGCGCGCGGAGGGCGTCGAGCGCGGGGCGCAGCGCCGGCAGGTCGGCGAGCCGGCGCGCCGCGCGCTTGTTGCGCTCGAGGTCGTTGTCGTAGGTCACCTCCCACCCGGTCCACCGGCGCGGCGGCACGTCGACCGCGCGGAGTGTCGGCACCAACCCGTCCCAGCACCACCACCGCACCGGGCTGTCGGAACAGGTCACGACGGCACCCTCCCGTGGACTGCACACTGGTTCGTCGCGTAGCACACCACCGGCCAGTCCGTGAGCGGCGGCTTCGGCTCGACCGGGAGGGCACGCACCTCGGCGAAGCCCGCGCGGACGAGGGACCGGTGCACGCGTTCCTCGTAGCAGTTCCAGTAGTGCCGCGCCCCGGGCCAGTCGAAGGTCGGTTCGTTCCGCTGGTAGTGGGAGTCGTCCTCGGTCACCTCCCAAACTTGCCGGACCGCGTCCGCGGAGTGCGGCTCCGCCCGGAGGCGTTCGAGAGCGCGCGCGAAGTCCGGTCCGACGACCAGCACTTCGCCGCCCGGGCGCACCACGCGCCGCACCTCGGCCAACACCTGCGGCACGTCGTCCCAGGGGACGTGTTCGAGCACGTGGCTCATGTAACACCGGTCGAACGCCCCGGCTTGAAACGGGAGCGGGCCGCGCGCCGGGACCACCACGTCGGGGCGAATCGTCTGCGTTTCGACCACGTCCACGTTCAGCCAACCCGGGGCGTAGTGGGGGCCGCACCCGAAGTTCAGCCACCGCGGCGCCGCGGCCGGTCCGGCCGGCTCGCGAACCGCGTTCGCCGCGCGGAACGCGGCCAGGGCCGGTTCGACGGCCCGTTCCCAGAACGCGTGGTCGTACAGGTTGACGTCGGGGACCGCGCCGCCGCACACGAGGTTCGCGGCCTCGTGGGGGGCGAAGTGGAGCGACGGGTACGATTCGATGCCGCCCCAGAACCGGTCGATCCGGGTCCAGTCGCGGGCGAACAGGTCCGCGTTGCGGACCCAGAACCACGACCCGCTGAAGTGCCAGTCGGAGAGGCTCTCCTCCGGCATCCACCCGGCTCCGCGCTTCTGGAACGCGCCGACAATCGGGAACCGCCGCAACCGGTCGGCGACCGCCGGCCAATGGTCCAGATGTACCTCCTCCAGCGCCGCCGCCCATCTCGCGGCCGTCGACGTCTCGGGCCGGGTAACCCCCTTCGCATGACCGTACAGGGTCGCGTGGCCGGGTGCCGCGTCAGCGGCGACCCGAGCGAACAGCGGGAGGAAGGTCGCAACCTCGCGGCGGTTCGGGTCGTTCGGAACCGCGATCACCTCGCACCCGGTGCCCTTCAGGGCGTCTTCCACCAGATTGGGGTGCTCGGTCGTCCCGTCGTGGGCGACCGCAACCACCCGTCGTCCGTTGAACATCTTGATCCGTTCACGGAGTCGGAGCACGCGCGTCCGCCAGTCGCCCTCGCGCCGCGGGTACACGTGGTAGAGCAGGTGCCTCACCGCGGGTTCCGGGGCGAGTGCGGGGGTGTACTCCGCGCAGTCCTCGCACGCCCGCGCGGCTCCGGTCGTGAGCGAGCGCGTGCACCGGGAATGAACCCGGCACGCTCGGACGTGCCGGTTTTCGGCCTCGGCGCCGTCGTCCGAGTGGTCGGGGGCCAGTACCGCGCCCTCGTAGACGCACGGGAGCGGGCGCCGTCCCGGCGGGCAGGTCCGACGGGGTTCGGGTTCCGTCGCGGTCGCGTGCTCGCCCGTCTCCGGGAGCCCCCAGAGGCGCTGGTAGTCGCGGGCGTGGGCGGCGAGCCAACAGACGCGACAGCCGGTAACGGGATTGGGGTGCCGGGCCTGGCAAGGCTTGGGCATGGTCACTCCGTGATGGCCAGCGCCAGGCCGAAGCCGCCGAGGGGCGCACCGCTCTCGCCGGTCGCAAGGAAGCTGGTGAGCGAGAACGGGCCGGCGGAGAACGAGACCGGCGGCGCGGCGGGAACGATCACCTGGACCGGGCCGGGGGTCAGGACGACCTGCGCGCCGACCGCCATCGCGTCCCCGTCGCCGGACATCGACACCTCGAGGTACAGTGCGTACCCGTTTGCCTGGAACAGCGGCGCGCGCCCGAACCAGCCGCCTCCGGACGGGGAGCCCGACAGGGTCTGGTAATACGTCAGCGGGACCGACAGCCCGACTAGGCGGTCCGCGCCGGCGTTCGCCGCGACGACGGTGGCCATCAGCGTTCGCGAGATCGAGGTGCCGAACCACGCGATGCGGGTCGTCTGCCCGGCGCTCGACCCGCCCCCCGACCCGCTCCCCGACCCGCTCCCGCACGGACCACTCGTCCCCATCACTCCCAGTAGCCGGAGGGGGGTATCGAAGGTCCACCCCGTCCCGTTCCAGTACCAGAGGGAAATCTTGTTGGGCGAGCCCGGACCGGAACCCGCGTAGTCCGCGCCGCTCAGTTCCGCGCCGCGGTCGAGTGCGTCCGGAACCCCGTCCCACGTCCAGACCGTGTTGTCGGCGTTCGGCCGCCCCATCACCGCGGGTGGCGGCGGTTCGGCCACCGCGTGCCACAACACTTCCGGGTAGACCAGCGCCATGACCTGGGACGGGGCCGGCGACTGGTACCGGAACGCGATGCAGAGCGAGCCGAGGTTGGACCCGGGCTTCGTTCGCACGGTGATCGTGCTGTTTTGGTTGTAGGCCTCGGTCTGCGCGGGGTTACCCGCACCGATCCACAGCGGCGGGAACATGATCGAGTCGCCCGGCGCGCGCGGGGCCGGCGCCGGCGCTGGAGCCTTTGGGCCGACCAGCGACACGTTCGCGCCGGTCGGCACGTTGATCTCGAGTCGGATGCTGATGGTGTTCGGATCGGGCGTATTCACTCGTGCTCTCCGGTAAGGGTATGGAGCCGAACGCGAACCGACTGGAACTGCGCCGTACCATGTTGGATCCACACGCCGACACTCCCGCCGGCGCCGGTCCGCTTGATGTCGTTGGCCGCCCGGCGTAGTTCGGGGACGTCCGCACCGTCCCACCGTACCGATTCCAGGCCCGTCTTACCCACGCTCAGACTCAAGCGATGCGTCCCGCCTGTCGGGCGCGGTATGGTGCCGGAAGGGGCCGAGAGGTCGTTGAACAGTTGCTGGGGCGGGGCGACGAACTTCTGGACCACGCCGCGGGTCAGCCGGGCGGGGTCCGGGGCCAACTGGTTGGGGATCCGTTCGAGAAGGACCGTGTCCGCGACCGCCCGGGTACTGCCCCTGGGAGTGTCCTCTCGACCTCGGACGAACACGCCGACATCGCCCATCCACGGCGTCTGAAGGAATGTCGCGTCCAGGTCGAAGCCGGACCCGCTCACCTCTCCGAGCGCGAGCATGCCCCAGTCCTGACAGGTCACGCGGAGGGATCTGTGAACCGGATCGTATTCGTACGCCGAGTTTTCCGGGTTCTGCGGCCAGCGCACGACGGTCGGGGGTCGGTCGAGCAACTCGCACCACTCGCCGGGGCGGAAGACCCGGGGCGGGAGTACGGGCGGCGGGGCCGTCGGACGGATGTTCCCCGCCTCCGGGCGCGGGTCCGGATCCGATGTCGGGTTCCGGTCCGGTCCCCACACGACGTACCCGACGACAGCGGCAGCCAGCACGCACAGGCACGCCACAACCCGGATCGGCCCGCGCCGCCGGGCCGACATCAGCGGCGCGGTCGTCGGATACCGCCCCGTGAGTGACGGTTGGAACGATTTCGTTTCGACGGACCCCGACACGCATGGACCGGGAGGGGATCCCGCGTTCGCGGCGGTGAGCCAGGCGAGGTCGCTCCCCACGCAGTAGCCGGCCAGCTCGCGAGCAACCTCTTCGGGGGCTTGGGGGCGCAGCGCGGGGGTTTTCCGGAGCATCCGGCCGACAAGTTTTTCCAGTTCGGCGGGGACCGGGTGGCCACCCGACAGCGGCGGGACGGGCGCCTCGTGGTGGGCTTTGAGCTTCTTGTACAGGGTGTCGAGCCCCGGCCCGGCGAAGGGCGGGGAACCGGTCAGCAGCGTGAACAGGGTGCAGCCGAGGCTGTAGATGTCGGCGCGGATGTCGACTTCGTGACTGGCTTCCCACTGCTCCGGGGCCATGTAATCCGCGGTCCCCATGACCTGCCCGGTCACCGACAAGGTCCCAGCCGTCGGGTCGCCCCGGAGCCGGGCGAGGCCGAGGTCCAGAACCTTGACGACGCCCCGCGCCGAGAGCATGAGGTTACTCGGCTTGATGTCCCGGTGAACGAGCTCGTGCTCGTGCGCGTGCTGCAGCCCGACCGCGGCCTGCCGGATCAACTCGCACGCCTCGGCCACCGGGAGCGGCCCGTGCCGCCGGACGATCCGGGCCAGGTCGGCCCCGTCGATCAGTTCCATGACGAGGTAGTGGAACCCGTCGGCGCGGCCGGCGTCCGTGGCCCGTACGATGTTGGCGTGGTCGAGCCGGCCGGCGACCTCTATCTCCCGCTCGAACCGGGCGACCGCCCGCGCGTCGACCCGGGCCGGGTGGAGCAGTTTCACCGCGACCCACTTCTTCAGCTGGAGGTGCTTCGCGCGGTAGACCTCCCCCATGCCGCCCCGGCCGATCAGCCCGAACAACTGGTACTGCCCGAGCCGCTCGGGCGGAGCCGGGCCGTCCGCCGGCGGCGGGAACGACCCGCGGGCCACAACGGCCATCTGCTCGTACCACCTGTCGGGCGGACCGACGGCCGCGCCTGCGAGCCAGGTGCGGAACCGCCGCAGCGGCGCGTCACCTTCGTCGTCCAGTATGCGTAGCTCGGCCTCACACCCCGGGCAGCTCAAGACGTGAACCCGCACCGCCTCCGAATCTCCCGGGGGCAATTCCTCCTGGAGGTAGGCGGCGAGCGCCGCGCGGGTGGGGCACCGGCCAGCAATCGGAGAGGGGTGCATGACTACCCTTGGACCTGCCCCGACGGACGGACCGAGTCCAGTTCGAGCAGGTCCCCGAACTCGCCGAGGAGGCGGCGGCGGACCCGACCCTTCGCAATGTACACCGCGTCGCGCGTCATCCCCAGGTCGGCCGCAACCACCTCCGCCGGTTGGCCGTCCACCGCGGCCCGCCAGAACGCCTCCCAGGTCTTCGGTTCGAACTCGCCGCGCACGAGCTCGATCGCCCGGCGGACTAGGAGCCGGCGGTCGTCGCAGACGGACGACTCGTCCGGGTCGGACAGCTCGGCCGCCACGACCCGTCCCAGGCGACCGGAGTCGCTCCCGCCCTCACCACCTTCCCCCCGGGCCCTGGCCCAGTCTCGGATCTTGTTCCGCGTGATGGTGTACAACCAGCCGCGGAATGAGTCACCGGGTCGGTCGCGGCGGAACTCCTGAATCTTGCGGGCCACGACGATGAACACCTCCTGGCCCACGTCGGCCGCATCCTCGGGCTGGAGGCCGCCCCTGAGGCACCAGTCGTAGATGAGCCGGCCGTAAAGGTCAACCAGCCGGACCCAGGCAGACTGGTCGTCGGCGCGTACCCGGGCGAGCAGGCTCAGGGACGTCCCGCCTCCCTCATGTCCTTCAACGCTGCGGTCTGTCACAGAGACCTCCGCGGAGGCTGTGGGGCGTAACCTCACGGGTCGAAATGCTGATCCTCTTTCTGGTGGAATTGTCCGGTGCGGGAGCGAACTCGTCCATCAAAAACCCTCCGCCGTTCGATTTCCGCGCAGAAAGCGCGAGACCAGTGATGCTGATAGACCGCCGCGTTGAGGTAAGTGGAGGTGGACAAGTCGGGTGTTCTGCGTCCTCGATGAGGATCAGGACGACGATGCGGCGGCTGCGATCGTCGTCCGCGTTGCCCCGCCGCACCTCAGGAAGTCTGCCCGCGGTCGCCCCGGGTGCCTGTCCCGTTAGGGCCGACTCCGTGGACCGCGACACCGACCGCCAGTCGGGCGTGTGGGCAGCCCCGTTTTCCGTACCTCCCGCTCGATGCCCCCCCCCAGAGTGCCCTGCCATGCGCCTCATCATCATCGCCGCGCTCGTTCTCGGCACCCTCGCGCTGAGTCAGGTGCCGCGAACACCGGCGCAGGGCCCGGACGCGAACGGCGCACCGGCCGCCGCCACACAGGCCGATGCCCCGCACCCGCTCGTCGGCAAGTGGACGTACCGGAGTTTTCGCAGCGACCCCGACCAGGCCACCGAACCCAACGCCCTCCTGTTCGGCCAGGGCACGCTGGAGTTCGACACGGTGAGCCCGGACCGGGTGACGGGTACGCTCGGGGGCGAGGGGTGGCAGTTGAACCTCACGGGGCGGATGGAGGGCACCTCACCCGTGACCGTCCGGTTTCAAGGAAAGGGAGTAATCAACGGCGAGGAGTGGGTGTACGACTATGCGGGCTATCTGGTGCCCCGCTGGCCGAACGGTGTGGACCAGCGGCCGGCCGTCGTCGGCTCGATTGTCCGGACGAAGGCACACTCGCAGGGGACGGCGAAGGCCGGCTACGTCGCGCAGTGGATCGCGGTCCGGCAGGACGCGACCCCCCCCGCTCCGCGCGAGCGGTTGACGGCTCCGGCGGCCGGCGCGGACGCCCTGTTGCGGAAACTCCAAGTCGAGTGGGCCGCGGCCGTCGGGTCGAACGACCCGGACCGGATCGGCCGGTTCTTCGGCAACGACTTCCTGTTCGTCGGGGCCGGCGGGGTACTCCAGAACCGGGCGGAACACCTCAACGACTTCCGGACCGGCCGGCTCAAGGTCCAGTCCGTCACGGTCAAAGATGTCACCGTCGTCGCGCGCGAGACGTACGCCTTGACGAGCACGCTCACTTCGGTCAAAGGCACGTTCGCCGGAGCTGATATCACGGCCGACTACCGGTTCATGGACACATTCGAGCGCACCAAATCCGGGTGGTTCGCCGTCGCCCGGCAGCAGACCAAGGTCGCAAAGTCGCCTTCGCCCACCGCAGTCGCACTCCCGCCGCCTGCGACCTTCCGGGCCGCAACCGGATCGGCGTTGATCCGTCACAACCCGAGCAGCATTCACGCACCATTCGGCAATCTCTACAGCCACGGGGTGGAGATCCCGTCGGGTGCCCGCCTGCTGTACATCGCCGGCCAAGCCGGAGTGTCCAAGGACGGCAAGGTGCCGGCCGATCCCGACGCACAACTCGACTTGGCCTGGGCGAACCTGAAGGCCGTGTTGAACACAGCCGGCATGACGGTGAACGACCTCGTCAAGGTGAACTGTTACATCAAGGAGGCGAAATACACGGACGCGTACGCGAGGTCGGTGCAGCGTCATTTGCCGACGTTGAAGCCGGCGATGACGGCGCCCGTCGTCCGCCAGTTGTGGTCGGAGGATTGGTACGTCGAGATCGATGGGGTGGCGGCGAAACTGCCCGCGTGGGGGCAAGCCGCCCCGGCGGCCACCGGTGCGGGAGAGAAGGCCGCGCAACCTCAGTCTACCTCCACGGACAAGCTGAGGCGGATGTACCAGGAAGAGGACCGACGGGAGCAACTCCGGAAGGGGAATCTCGCCCCGAACGCCTCCCCGCGCGCAACGGAAAAGGCCGGGCCGTCTCCTGATTCAGAACAACTGAGGCGGATGTACGAGGAAGAGGACCGGCGAGAGCAACTCCGGAGGCAGAATCTCGCCCCGAGTACCCCACGCCCGGAATCGAGCCCGGTGAAGGTCATTCGTTCGGTCAACGGGGCTCTCCAGGCGACCTTGGAGGTGAAGTACGGCATGGTTCGGATCGGGAACCACGACGTTTGGTTGCGCACGTATAACGGGCAGCCGGTAGGCCCGACTCTGCGAGCCAAGGCCGGGGACACGCTGTACATCACGCTCGTCAATCGATTGCCGGTCGAACCGCCCTCGCCGGGCCACCCGAGCAATGGGCACCACGACTGGAACACGACCAACCTCCACTTCCACGGGTTACACGTCGCGCCGCAAGGGACGAAGGACGCCGAGAGTGACAACGTGCTTCTCAAGCTGAAGCCGTCGGACCCGTTCGACCCCGCGGTTTCTGTGCAGAAGTACGCGGTCAAGATTCCGGGCAACCACGTCGCCGGCACGTTCTGGTATCACGCGCACAATCACGGGTCGGTGGCCGCCCAGGTCGCGAGTGGGCTTGCTGGGGCGTTGATCATCGAACGGGACGACGACCGGCACAACCTGGACAGCGTTCCGGCGGTCCGTGCCGCCGCAGAGGACATTCTCCTGCTCCAGCAGGTTCCCTACCTGAAAGTCAGTGCTGCGCCGGGAACGATCGAGCGCGTGCCGGAAGGCAGCGTTGACGCCATGCTCGGCCCTGGCGCGTGGCGGAACCTGGGAAGGTACATCACGACGAATGGGACGAGAATCCCGACCATCACCATCGCGCCCGGAGAGGTGCGCCGCCTGCGCTTCATTCATTCCGGCCAGCGAGAAGCAATACGGCTCAAGATCGAACGCCCGCCCGCATCGGGCAAGGCGGGGGGCGGCCCGGCCGTGTTCCCGTTCCACGAAATTGCGACCGACGGCCTGCCCACCGGAACGTGTCGCCAACTGGACATGCTGAACCTATTCCCCGGGTACCGGTCGGACGTATTGGTGCGAGCGCCCGACGACGCGTCGGGCGAGTACTACCTGGTCGACACCGAGTGGGATGATCGGGAGACCGGCCTCCCGAGGCCGGAAAAAGGTGCAGACGGGTCGCCGGAACTGTTGCGCTGGGTGGCCAAGATCGTGGTCGCCGGGCCGCGGCGAGACATGCGCCTGCCCGAGCAACACGAGTTGGCCGCGCACGCGCTGCCGTCGCTCGTCGAGACACCGGGAATGGGTCTCCAGCACAGCTTCTACGGCATCTACTTCCCGCCGCTCAACTTACCGCCGCCCGAAGACGAGCTCCGATTCATGGTGTCGCGGAGGAATCTGGCCTCGAAGCACGACGACTTCGTCAAGCCGACCGAACACCTGGACAAGGAGTACGACCCGACGAACGTCCGGCGGCTCGTCCTGGGCCGGACAGAGAAATGGGTCGTCGGCAGCCGGAACAGCCCGAACCCGGTGGACGGGGGAGGCCCGCCGGCCGCTGTGACTCACCCGTTTCACATCCACACTAACCCGTTCCTGGTCACGCGCGTGACCAGTCTGGTGGAGCCGGGTCAAGTCGGTGACCCGGTCGACGTGACGGCCCGTGAGATCGGGTCGCCCACCTGGCGCGACACCCTCGCGTTGCAGCAGGGGTACACCTACGAGTTGCTCACCCGCTACGAGGACTTCCCGGGCTCGTTCTACCAGCACTGCCACATCCTCGACCACGAAGACCGGGGGATGATGGAACTGGTCCGGATCGAGGACCCGGCCCGGCCGGCGGCGGCCCCCGTCCCCCCCGGAAGAGGACAGCCGCCCCTTCGGGTTTCCCGGACCATCCCCGCGGCCGACAGCAACCCGTCCGCGCTGCTGTTCGTCAAGGGGTCCTTTTGCACGCACTGCATGCGTCAGCTCACCGAGATGGCCCAGGAGTTGTCCGGCCGGAACGTCGCCGTCACGGTCGTGAGCGGTTCCACCGAGGACGACTTGAAGGACTTTCCCGCCCTCCCGTTCACCCTGGTCGCCGACCCGCGCCACGAGCTGTTCAAGCGATACCGGGTGTTCGACGGCGAGGCCAAGCACGGTATCATCGTCCTCGACGCCGCCGGGCGGGAGCGACTGCGGAAGGTTGGCGACGCCCCGTTCACGGACACGAAGACGGTCCTGGCAGCACTCGGACAGGCCGCGCCCGGGTTCATGATCGCGGTCCGTGGCACGGACGCGCCGGCCGACGACTACATCACCTGGTCGCCGACCCCCTGCACGATCCGGATGACGAACGGCACCCCCGGCGACCCGCCCGTGACGGTGACCTTGACCAACGACGACCTGGCCGCCAACCCGACGGCGGGGGAACTCCGGTTCGCCACCACGCTCGCGCCGGGCGCGACCGCTGGGCTGACGTCGATCACCCTGGAGCTGAAGTCCGACGGCACGCAGGTCAACTTCTTCGTCGCCGGGGTGAAGCCGAGTACGCTCACCCGGGATTCCCTTGGCACCGGCGGCCGCGACACGAAGATCGTGATCCGCCGGGGGGGCGAGTCGGGCACCCGGCTGAGCGACCACGCCGTGATGGTGCGGGTCCGCAAGGCCCTGCGCCACCCCGACGACCCGCGGGCGAAGATCACCGACTTCGAGCTGAGCGAATTCCTGAAGGCCCTCCGCGACCTGCACATGGTGGACAACCGCCTCGAGTGGTACGTCCGCATGCACCGGCTCGCGACGCCGCACGGTACCTTCGCCCATCCCTCCTTCGGCGACCCGCCCGACCCAAGATGGCCCGACCAGGCACACGGCGGTTCTGCATTTATCGCCTGGCACCGCGCGTTTCTGCTGCAGTTCGAGCGGGAGCTGCAGGTCCGCTACCCCTACGTCGCGCTGCCCTACTGGGTGCAGGGGACGCGGCAGACGTTCTTCGCCGAGGACCGGCTCGGGGTTCAGGGTACGACTGGTGACCCCGAAGTCGTCCGGTTCCGCCCCGGCTCGCCGCTCTACGGATGGTCCATCTCGCTGCCGGGGGATCGGCCGGGTACGGACCCTGTCCTGATGGGGCGGCTGCGGCGGCGGCCGCTGGACCACAACGACCCGTCCGTCGAGTCCTACCGTCAGTGGCCGGATTTCGCGGCGACGACGGGGATTGAGCGATTCAACGTGTTCCGGAACGTGGAAGGCAACCCGCACAACAACGGCCACGGGGCGGTCGGCCCGGACTTCATCTGGATGTCCAACTGCCGGGAGTCGAATGCCGACCCTGTGTTCTACCTGTTCCACTGCAACCACGACTACCTGTGGGCCAAGTGGCAGTACGAGCTGGACCGGTTCCGCAACGACGGCGACCCGCTCCACTACTTCCCACCCGACTCGTTTCGGGACAAGACGGCCGACCAGAACATTCCCCTCGGCCACCACCTCAAGGACACGATGTGGCCGTGGGACGGCACCACCGGCCAAGTCGTGGCCGGAGTCGAGACCTCGAACCGGCCCGACACGAATGGGTTCGGTGACTTCCCGGCGGCGCGAGTGCCGGGTCTGTGGCCGCCGACTCCGGCCCGGCCCAGGCCCGCGGACGTGATCGACTACCTCGGCGTGCGGGCGGCCGGCAACGACCTCGGGTTTTGTTACGACGACGTACCGTTCGGCGCCCGCCCGCGCGCCTTCGCCGGGCCGCTCCCGGCCGTCGACGACGGGCGGGCGGCCGAGGCCCTCCGCGCCGCCCTCACCACCGCGTCGAACCGGGCCGCCGGGGCCGACACCCGCCTGCTCGCGTTGCGATCTCTCCCACCCGGGCGCGGACCCATGACTCCGGAATTCGCCGCGTTCCTCGCGCGGAGCGCTGCCGACCCGTCGGAACCCCCCGAAGTGCGGTCTGAGGCCCTCCGCCGATGGTTCGTCGCCGCCCCCGCGGAGGCCCTTGACGGTGCGCTTCGACTGATGGCAGACGAGAAGGCCCCACTGACCGTCCGGCTGACGGCGCTTGCGGAGGCCGGCCGGCAGGTTCACTTCTCCGAGGTGCCGCACCGCGACGCCCACCGCGTCACCGAGGGCCTGCAGGCGGTCCTGCGCGGGGAGGCACCGCCTCCAATGAAGGCGGCCGCCGCCCGCCGCCTGGCCCCGTCGGGGGACTCGCTGGCGAAGGCCGAGCTGCTGGCCGCGCTCGAACCGGACCGGCGGTCCGCCCTCCAGCCGCACGAGGCGATCGCCCTGCTCCGCTTCTTCCCGGACCAGAAGGACCGGCTCCGCGGCCTGCTCACGTCGGCGAACGACCACACGGCCGTCGCCGCGATCCAGGCCCTCTTCAAGGACGCCGACAGCGTGGACCGGAGGCGGGGGATGGCCAAGGACGGGCGGCTGTCGCTCGACGTGCGGCGCGCGGCGGTCCAATCCCTGATCGACGAGGACAAGGCCGACCTGACCGGCTTCCTTGTCGGTCTGGCGGCCGACCCGGCCGTGGAACTGGGCATCCGGGAGGAAGCCCTGGCCGCCGCCGCCGTCCGCCTCCGCCGGGGCGTTAAGGCCATGTCCGACGCGGACAAGCGGGGGTGGGCCGAGCGCCTCCGGGCCGTCCCCGCGGCGGACTCAACCGATCTGGGAATCCTGCGCCGCGACGCGACCGAGGTCGTCGCGCCGGGCCGGTAGGCGGGC
>Ga0190275_10001164_pt1 | contig 20044 bp, 8 predicted proteins | sample Popmic550T_FD_133745 | JGI IMG/M metagenome (GOLD analysis project Ga0190275, IMG submission 133745) | Populus adjacent soil microbial communities from riparian zone of Yellowstone River, Montana, USA - 550 T | ecosystem: Environmental > Terrestrial > Soil > Riparian zone > Trees stand | place...
ATTGGAGTTTCCACCCTTGATCTTGTTGTCCGACTCCGCCGGATCGTAGCGTACCTCGCTTTCTCCGAATACGAAGGGGCGCCGCTCGTGATACTTCGAGAGGCTACGAATACCGTAGTCCGACAGGAACTCCGCTGGATCGAGCAGACGATCGAGAATGCGCCGCATCTGCTCGCGATTGACCACGGTGAGCTCGTATATTTGTTCGTCGCTCTTCTCAATGTAGTGACAGCAGGCTTCGGTGAGGCTGCGGCGATTCTTCACGAACCACAGGAAGTTGGTGCGGAACTCCGGGACGTTTTCGAGCGCTGCGAGTTGCAGGTGCTCTATAGCATAAAGAGGGATGATGCCGACCAGCGAACGGACGCGGAACTTCTCGAACCTGCCATCGGGGAAGCGCAACACATCGTAGAAGAACCCATCATCCTCGTCCCAAAGTGAGTACTTCCGTCCACCCATGTGCTTCATGGCCGACCCGATGTAAATGTAGTGTTCGAAAAACTTGAGCGCGGTACCCTCGTACACCTTCTTCGTCTGCGCCAGTTCTAGCGCAATGCGCATCAGATTCAGGCAGAACATACCCATCCAGCCGGTCGCGTCGGACTGCTCCAGCACGGCGCCGCCTGGCAGTTTGTCGCTGCGGTCGATGACGGTGATGTTGTCAAGACCGAGAAAGCCGCCTTCGAACACGTTGTTACCCGCGCTGTCCACCTTGTTGACCCACCACGCGAAGTTGATCAGTAGCTTGTGGAAGCATTTCTCCAAAAATTCGAGATCCGATTGCCCGGTCCTCTCCCGGTCCATGTTGTATACACGCCAGACAGCCCAGGCGTGAACCGGCGGGTTCAGGTCCGAAAATTCCCATTCATAGGCCGGGATTTGCCCGTTGGGATGTTGGAACTGCTCAAAGAGCATGAGCCAGAGTTGTTGTTTGGCGAACTCCGGATCGATCAACGCAAACGGCACGCAGTGGAATGCCAGATCCCATGCCGCAAACCACGGGTACTCCCATTTGTCAGGCATAGATAGCACTCGCATCGAGTTCAGATGACGCCAGTGCCGGTTGCGCACCCAGGTTCGCGATGCAGGAGGCGTGCAGCGGGTACTGTCGCCCTCCAGCCACCTGTTCACATCGAAAAGGTATATCTGCTTAGTCCAAAGCAATCCCGCAAAGGCCTGGCGTTGCACCCGCCGCTCATCTTCGGTTGCTTTCGGAGGATGCACCGCCTCGTAAAACTCGTCTGCCTCCAGCTTGCGATCCTGCATGATGGGATCGAAATCATCCCACGGCTGAAGGGAAGGCTCGGGGGTTAGCCGGAGTTTGAGGACGACGGAGCCGCGAGCAGGGACGGTGTATTTGTAATCAATGCAGGCTTTCGTCCCCATAAAATTCGGGTTCACCGCTCCAGCCTCTTCGTTCACAATGGTCCGGTGAAAAGCATCCTTTTGGAATGCCCTCTTATTAAGAACGCCATAGACGCGCTCAGTGTTCGATTCGTTATCGGTAAAGAGAGGCGTGCCGGAGGACTCGGCGTACAAATACCGCTTGCCCAACCGATAAGTGAAAGGCAAATTTTCCAGCGGCGCCGCCGTACTGTCGTCGGCAATCAGACAAACCGCGTCCCCTAAGGGCGAGCCCATCCGAATCGATGGTTCCGGCTGTGGTTCATCCCCCCAGCACCAAGTGTTGCGAAACCATAGATGGGGGATCAGGTGAAGCGGCGCGGCATCAGAGCCACGATTGAACGCCTCGATGCGGATGCAGATGTCCTCGGCTGAAGCTTTCACGTATTCCACTTGAACGTCAAAGTACCTATCGTGATCAAAAATACCCGTGTCGAGCAGTTCAAATTCAAATCCATGCCCACCCCGTAGCCTGTTCTCCTGGAGAAGCCGCTCATATGGATACCGCGAGTGCGGGTACTTGTATAAGTACCTCATGTAAGAGTGGGTCGGGGTGCTGTCCAGATAAAAGTAGTACTCCTTGACGTCCTCGCCGTGGTTTCCTTCGGCCGGCGTCAAACCGAACGCCCGCTCTTTCAGGATTGGATCTTGCTCATTCCAAAAAGCAACGCTGAAAACCAGGATCTGGTAGCGATCACAGATCCCTGCCATGCCGTCTTCACCCCAGCGGTACGCCTTGCTGCGGGCCATGTCGTGGCTCAGAAAATCCCAGGCCGCTCCAGATTCGCTGTAGTCTTCCCGTACCGTACCCCATGATCGTTCGCTAACATAGGGCCCCCACTTGCGCCATAGCAGTGGTTCTCCGTATGCTTCCGCAAGGCGCTTTCCTTCAGCGGTATGCGGTGCGACTACAGGCTTAGTCTTGCTGTCCGCAAGCATTTGAAATCCTCCGGGAACCGCCAATCTGCACTCCGTCAAGCCAAAGCAATCATAACCAGAATCCCATTTCGAACTCTCTCCCCACCGCACGGTCGAATGATGGGCGGCGGTATTGGTCCGCAGCATGGGGCAAGCGACACGAAGATCAGAGTCCCCATTCCAAGTGGACAGGGCCACAACTCGGGCTTAGGTCCAGATCTCCTAGTGTGCTTCGCGTAAATTCCGATCGGATAATAGATTGGGAGTTGTCACTATCATTCGATTTTCGTTCGGGCATTTATTTACGGCGGCGATCGAGGGTTGTACCTTTGGCTCACGTGTCCTGATTGTTGTCATGTTGGCGGTGGTCGAGCGTATTCGTTCGCTGGCGTCGAGTCGCTTTCGAGGATCTCTCGTTGAAGCGGGGATTGCTGGCTGGGCTGCCCACACCGTAGGCAAATTCCGGACCACAGCCAAGCCTTGTGGCGGCCTAGCCCGCATCAGCACAGCGAATTTCGACAAGCGGCACCCGTCCTTTGCCTTTGAGCTCCACCTCGCCCCGAGGGATGAGGTCGAAGCCCACTCGTTTGACTGCGTCCGATTCCACCAGCGCGACAGATTGTGGTGAAGCCGCCGAAGTCAGGCGTGAAGCCACGTTTACGGTGTCTCCCCAGATGTCGAATTGATAGCGCTCACGGCCGACTATACCAGCCATCACAGGCCCGCAGTGCACCCCGGCCCGAACTTTCCAGCCATCGCCGATGCCTGGAGCTGCAGCGGCGATCTCCAATGCACACTTAACAGCCGCTCGGAGCGGATCCACCACGGGTCTCAGCAAGCCAGCGGTTGCCAAAAAGGCGTCTCCTACGGTCTTGATCTTTTCCAAACCGTTTCGATTCGCGCACTCCTCAAACAGTACAAATAGATTGCCCAAGCTTCCCACGACTTCTTCCGGCGAGTGCCTGTCGCAATACGAAGTAAAGCCGACAAGGTCTACAAAGAGAGCCGCGACATTCTCGAAACGCTGCGGAGTGACTTTGCCCGTCGCCTTGAGTTCGGAAACCGCGCCGGAGGGAAGAATGTTGTCGAGAAGTTGATCGACCAGGTACTTTTCGCGGGCTAGTTGTTGGCGTGTCTCTCGCAAGTTGAGGTGCGTCTGTACCCGCGCCAGCATAACCGGGGGCGAGAACGGCTTGTGAATGTAATCTACCGCCCCCACACTAAAACCATGTGTTTCGTCCTTCACCTCGGTCATGGCGGTAAGAAAGATCACGGGAATCTCGCGAGTGGCGGGGTCAGCCTTCAAATGGGTACAGACCTCGTAGCCATCCATCTCGGGCATCATGATGTCGAGAAGAACCAGGTCCGGACGAGGCGAAACGTTCACCAACTCCAGCGCTTTGGCTCCGCTCGTCGCGACACGGGTCTTGTAACTGTCTTTCAGAATCTCACGCGCCACTTGGATATTCGCCGGGGTGTCGTCCACCAGTAGAATGAGCTTCTTCTCGTCATTGTTCGTCATCAGATGATCCGTCTAAAAGACGACATTTGTCCACGATCTGGACTAACTTAATTCGCCTGCTCCGTCACCAATCGCCCGAATCTTCGCTAGCGATGACTAGTGCCGTTCTTCGGTGGGCATGATCGATATATTTCGGAGCACCGTGATTCTCATGCCACAAGACTTGCACTATGTGAGTCTGGTTACAGTTGTAGCTGTCAGTTTGTTGGTATTCGCGCCGAAGAAGCTAGTCCACATTTAGAGAGTGGTCACCACCCGTTTGGCCCGTCGCACGCCACGCAGGATCCCGCGCGGCCGTTCGCTCGCGGTGCCGGTTTGTCGCTGGGGCGGCTTGCGGTTAAGGGCAAAAGTCCTGCATCGCACAGGTTTGGATATCCTAAGTTCGCACTATCCGCAATAAGACACCGACCGACATTCGACGCGTCTTTATGTTTTAACCTCAATATGAACCCGGCAAAGATCTTAGCTCTGTTGAGTGCGCCCCTGCTCGCGCAGCAGATTCAGAAACCTTACACGGCAAGTCAGGAATCTGCGAGTTACACGATCCTGTATACGGGCAGAACACTTGGTTATTATCGAGTACCGGATCAGCAAACCACCTCCTCACGCGCCTGCAGTGAGCGGGATGCAACGCTCGCGCAGGTGAACCGTTTTCTGGAGACTGCTCGCGCTGGGCCTTCCCCCAGAGTCCTTGTCGGAATGGGCGACAATTTTTCGCCCGAGCTGAATGCACGAATGATCCTGGACGACAGATCGAAGCAACTTGTACCAAAGGATCAGCTCAACTGGGATTTCTCGAGTGATCAATGGGTACGGTATACGGCAACCAGTCCTGTCCTGGATTCGGCACTAAGCGCCGGGGCGGGAACCGCAGGATTCGACAACGTCGCCTGTTTCTTCCGGTTGGCAGGATTCGATGCCGTGGTACCGGGTCGTGAGGACTTCCGCTTTGGCCCCGAACGGCTTCGCGAACTTGCACGGTATTTAGCAAGCAATGCGCCCGGCGGCACTCCTGTCCAAATGCTGGGGGCGAATCTTGTTATTAACACGATCTCTGTGAAGCCCGTGCGCGCTGTGCGCTCAAGCGAGGCGCCCACACGGAATTACTCCCTGACTGGCCTGGACGGTTCCTCTTTTCGAATACCCCCTAATCCGCTGCCGTGGTTGCGTCGCTTCGATCTAATTAAGGGGCGATCGCAGGATTCAGGGCCGCTTTACAACTTCGCATGGCTGTGCGGCGGACTGCAGGGATCCGAGTTCGATCCAGCTCGGTGCGAGGCTCTCCGGCCGGGGTCCCCCGCAGAGAGCACAACCCTGAGCTTTTCGCTGGCGACAGAGTTCCCACGTTTTCCTGCACAGGGTTCGCTTCAACCCAGTCGGGACTACTTCGTGTGTGCATCGAGCACCAACAAGACCGCTGAGATGACGGCGAATAACACTGTTTGCAGCGGGGTCTTCCGTTTTCGCCAGCCATTCTTCCACTACGGTACTGCCTCGGATCCAAACCCGAAGCCATATGTGCGTATCGGCGACCTATCGCTAGTGGTATTCGGAATCGTTGATCCCGCGCTGCTTCCGCGAATCGGAGAGATGAACTATTCATGGGTGAACGAAGATGCAGATCTGGACACGCAGCTTGAAATCCTCGATCCCCGTGAGGCGCTGATGCAAATGCTTGAGACGTGCGACGCGGATCCCAACTGTGCCGGCGCCCGGCGGATTCTTCTGGCGCAGATGCCGCCGGAAGATGTCCGGCGCCTGGCTGATCGTCTTCGCGGCCAGTTTGACGCGATCATATCGGCGCCAGAAGAGGCGCACGCTACTCGCGATACACTCACGGTGGATCGGAACGTTGCGCCTGACACGCGCGCGCCGATTATTCTCACACCGGCTGCGCACTTCTTTCGCAACTCACCAACCACCCTGGAGGTCACGTTACAGAAAGCCCGGTTGGATCTGACGTCCACTACGACGAGTGCAGACAGTCATTTTCATCGAACGACCGTTCCGCTTCGGCTGCGAAGCTACACAGGCCAGCGCTCACTGGCCGATGGCATCATCAATGCCACGGCCGAAAGCAACCGGGGAAGCGCTGCACAGAATGCGCCAACACTGATCGAGAGCACCGTTCTAAATAGCATGCGTAAGCGCTGTCACGCCGACATTGCATTCCTGCAGCATCGAGACCTTTATCGGCCCGAATATTTCGCGAAGCAACAGCCCGCAGCCGGCGAACTGCAGACGATGCTGGACGAACTGCTCTGGAAGGGCGATTTCCTCGTATGCCGTGCCGCTACCGGCGCCGTCATCCGGCAGGTTCTAGCACGGTCCGATGCATACGACGCCGGCGAGAATGGAGGAGCCGAGACCGACCGCAGTCTGGCTCGCCTCGGCATCTTTAGAGACAACTCCACCGGAGATCTGATCGTTGGCGGCGCCGTGCTCCAGGATGGCAGCCTGTACTCGGTTGCGACGACTGACTATGTGGGTTTTGGAGATACCGGCTACCCCGCTTTCAGGCAGGTGCCCGTGCCGCCGGCTACGCGGGTGCGCGATTACGAGAGGCTAGAGGAGATCAGTGCCTTGGTATGCCGCGACCTGATTCACGGCATAGCAGGGAGTGGAACGGGAGCCGAATCCTGCCGGCCGACGATCGACACCACATCCTACTTCGACGAGATAAAGCTCGGGTCGAGTCCGCAAGCTGTCAGTGCGGGCGCTCTCGAACGCTTTCGAGAGTGGATCGGGCGGAACTGGGCGAACCGCAGCAGGTACCCGCGCCCGCCGGACGAAATTGAAGCTGGAGCTCAGGATCGCCGAGTGCTGGCGCTTCGGTTGGACCGCGCCAATGCGGGGTTTCGGCACAACTACCATAACCTCTCAGAGGCACAGCAGAGAGAGCGCTTCAGCGGGGTGCAGGCGTCGCAGCCGACGGCGCCTGAGAGGATCGATGCGACGGCGGATTGGCTGCTGCGGCTAACCTACGGAGGCAGACATGCCGACCTGTTCCTGCAAACCGACGCAGCTTATCAAGCCAGTGCGATCCGGCAGACGTTCACCTCATCCACGCCCCAGGGCACAACGATCATAGAACCATTTCAACTCAGTCAGCCAAGGAATTTAGCAGGGGCGGAAGGTGGCGCGACGTGGCATCTGATTCCTCTTCATCAGAAGAGCGCCGCCGGTTTGCGTTTACTTACGTCGGTCCGTTTCGAAACGGAGCTTGCCTCTCCTCTGGTCGCCTTTCAGGCGAGGGACGGCTTTCTGACTCGTCCTCTGCCCCGGAGGAATGCTCTCTTTGGGAAAGCCGGCCTCCGCTTTGATGGTCGTCAGAGTTGGCTCGAGACGGGAATCCAGAGCGGCCCATTCAACCAGATCACATCTTTGATGTTAGGTACGCTGACATGCACTCCCGGAAACATTGGCGCTTGCGTAGCGCCGCCGGGAGCTGAATTACCGGGAGTCGCAGATCTGGACACCCGTGCGCTGGCCGTCCAGACCTTACGTCGCAATCAGTCGGGTGTGTTCCTGAACGCGAGGATTCACCTGCCCTTGTGGAACCGGTTGGATTACACGATCGACAACTCGGGAGCACTGTTTTTCAACGCAAGCGGCGATTCTCCCGCCGATACACGGTACCTGGAGGTGATGACACATGCGATCACGATCCCGATTGTAGGCAATTTGAGCATCGCTCCGAGAGTGGATCTGTTTTTCTTTCAGAACAAAGTCGCTGGTTGGCGTATTCACGGGTATCAAACTTCGATCACGGCACAATACCGGTTCGAGTGGCATACGGGGCTTCGATTCCGGTCCGCGCTGAAATACTAAAACCCGATAGCAAACAAGTGGGCTTGAGCTATTTTGTCCGAAAGTGTTGCAGCTGCGATAGCGTGACGTCATGAGATCGTGCCTCCTTCGGGACGGAGTCTCAGCGGCTCCGCCCTCGGGAAGAGTGTCAATTGATAAACGCGGGCGCCGAACTCTCCCTGAGCTTGAAGGAGAAGCATGAGAAGCTGGTAGTTCTCATCTCCGGGACGGCCCGGGCTGGCAAGTACCCGACGCGAGGCGCTCTAGAAGCCCCACAAACAGCTCTTGAGGATTAGCGATGAGTCTCGGCTGGATTCAGGCAAACTATTGTTACGCGGAAGTCCTCTGCTATGGCTGACATACTAGGCATTCGTTCGAAGGAATGAGATGAGCACGAAATCGGCAGCAGACAATCTAGGCACACTCCGTATCCGAATTGCCGAACTGGAAGACAAGCTTGCGTCGGCCGACCGAGCTAGTGAGGCGCAAGGCGCAATCGAGACCTCCCTTCGGGAAACACTCGCTTATGCGGAGAGCATTGTTGATACTGTGCGGGAGCCGCTCGTTGTTCTCGATAGTGAGCTTCGCGTCCGGACGGCCAGCCGAGCGTTCTACGAGACGTTTAGTGTCTCGAAGCAGGAAACCGAAGGTCAGTTTATTTACGACCTCGGGAACGGGCAGTGGAACATTCCGGCCCTCCGAACGCTACTCGAGAAGATGCTGCCACTGGCAAAGAGCATGAAGGATTTTGAAGTCGAGCATGAGTTTCCCACTTTAGGAATACGGGTAATGCTGCTAAACGCTCGTATACTGTGGCGCCACGGGAATCATTCCGAGCTGGTGCTCCTTGCGATAGACGACATCACCGAACGAAAGCGCCTTTCAGAAGCGATGGTCCGCTCAAATGAGGATATGCAGCGCTTTGCCTATGTCGCGGCCCACGATCTTCGGGCTCCGCTTAATGGAGCGCTGAAGCTCTGCAAGCTGGCCGCGAGGCGTTTAGCGGATCGCGTTCAAGAAGATGAGGCACATCTCCTTGCCCTCTCGGTTGAGAACCTGGAGCGGCTAAGCGTGCTGATGCAGGACATCCTGACGTATTCGGAGATGGGTAACGCCCCTCAGCAGCGAACCTTGGTCAATCTTGGGGAGCCGCTGAAGATTGCTCTTTTAAACCTTGAGCACCACATCACCCAGAACGGCGCGGTAGTGACTGTCGGAGATCTGCCGACGGTTCCGGCCGATAGAACTCAAATGGTGATGGTGTTTCAGAACCTGATATCGAATGCGTTGAAGTACCGGCGCGTAGAACGGCCGCAAATCCGTATTAGCTCGGTTAAAGACGGGAATAACTGGCGCGTGTCTGTGGCCGATAATGGCCAAGGCTTCGAAAGCGACTATGTCGAGACGATTTTTAAGCCGTTTAGGAGACTTCATGGTAAGAACGTTCCCGGTAGCGGCATCGGACTTGCGACCTGCAAGCGCGTAATCGAGAGGCTTGGAGGAACGATTTGGGCAGAGTCTCAAGTGGGAGAGGGATCTAGGTTTCACTTCACACTGCCCGCCGAGCCAATCAATGGTTAACCCTTGTTCTTCGGCGACAAGGACCATGTAAGAGCTTCATCGACTCTCGCATCGTGGAAGTGAAAAGTAGAAGGTGGAACCACAACCGGGAATAGACTCGGCCCAGATTCGGCCTTTGTAGCGCTCGACAATTCGCCGGCAGATGGCGAGCCCAAGGCCAGTGCCGGGATACTCGTCTTTGTGGAGTCGCTTAAAGAGGCCAAAGATACGCTCTGTGTAGCAGGACTCGAATCCGATGCCGTTATCTCGAACTGCGATTATCCAATTCGTGCCGTCGCAGTTGGCGGCAATGTTGATTTCAGGTCGCGTGCCATTCGACTGATACTTCAGCGCATTCGACAAGAGATTCTGAAAGACCAGCGCCAGTTGGGCGGTATTCCCGTAGACCGTCGGCAACAGAGGAGCATTGATCGAGGCGCTGCTCTCGTTGATACGGTCTTGTAGAACAGAGGTAGCTTCTGTTAAAGCGGCGAAAAGATCAGCTTGGCCTCCGTCAGTGTCTTCTGAGTGAATGGTTCTCGAAAACGTCAGCAGGTCACGTATCAGTGCTTCCATACGATTGACGCCACGATGGACGATAGACGCGTATTGCTGCGCCTGTGGGTTGTCTCCGACATGCCGTCTGATGAGAAGCTGTGTGTAAACGTTAACCATCCGAAGTGGCTCCTGCAGGTCATGGCTCGCGACGTAGGCGAATTCCTCGAGTTCCCGGTTTGCGTTTCGGAGCGCCTCTTCCGCCTTCTTTAGGTCGTCAATATCTGTGCAGGTGCCAAACCACTTCACGATTGCCCCGTGACTGTCGCGCAGCGGAACGCCACGTGTCTGGAACCATCGATACGTGCCGTCCCCCGCACGGATTCGATACTCGATGTCATACTCATGGCGCCCGGCCACGGCGCCAAGCCAGTGCTCAAGCGTTCGCGCCCGGTCCTCCGGATGAATGACGCGCTCAAGCCAGCGGAGATCAAGCTGTTCGGCCTCTGCCACCCCGGTGTAGGAAGCCCACTGGCCGCTCAAATAGTCACACCGGCCGTCCGGCAGGCAGCTCCATACGAGCTGAGGCAAGCTTTCAGTCAGAACTCGGAAGCGTGCCTCGCTATTGCGGAGAGCTTCTTCGGCCCGAGCACGTTCAACTGCTGCCCAGGTGCGCTCGGCGGTTTCTTCTACCAGAGAAATCTCCTCCTCGGTCCAGTTACGAGGCTGAGCACTGTGGACAGCAAGGATGGCAACCAGCTTTCCTTCTTTTAGTAGTGGCACGCCGACCGCACTGATGATTTCGATGGCAACATGTGCTTCACGTTCCTCTGGCGTAAAGGCGGGATCTTTACGCGTGTCGCGGAATACTACTGGCGCACCTCTGCGGTACGTATCCATGATGCGGCGCCCATATGTCTCGGCAGCGTACCGCCCTCGTTCCATAGGCTGCACACCCTGCTCATATCTGCCTTCGACAACCCAGTCGTCACCTTGGACCTCGGCGTAGAAGGCACGATTCGTCCCCAGCTGCTCGCCGAGCACGCGGGAAGCAGTAGCCTTTACTACCTCAGGATCGTGAAGCGTACGAACGGCGTCAGATAATGTCAGCAGAAACGCTTGCCGTCTCTCGCTCTCCCGCTGCCTTCTCTCGGCTGTGATCCGCTCGGTAACGTCCTCGACCTGATGAGAGATAAACCTGACCGATCCATCGGCATTAAGGACAGGAGAACTGACCAGCATCCAGTGCCGCTCCTTGAATACGTGTCCATTAGATGAAGCCTCTGGAAGGTCGTACTGCTGCGCCGCCGGCATGACATCCGGCTCTTTGGTAGCGATCACCTTGCGAAAGGAAGCGTGCAGGTTCTGCACAGTTCTTGTGTGGTTGTGGTCTGGGCCATCTGGAAAGGTTTCAAAGAGTCCTCGGCCGACCATCACGTCACGGGGCCTATCAACCGCCTTCAAGTATGCATCACTCACCGCCACAACGGTAAAGCTGGGGTCATCTGGCAAGAGGATAATGACCCGGCCGGGAATGGTCTCGAAGAGGAGTCTGAAGTCGGCATCGGACATCGACGCTTGGTTCACGGCCATTCGCTCCTTTAGGCGGCCATTAGGGGAGTGGATAAATTGGCTTAGTCCGATCCTCTGCCCGCGCTAGTGTCTCAACCCGTCTGAGCTTTTCAGCCAAGAAATGAATAGAGAGAACCTTGCTCGTGCGCATTGACCGCCTCCGCTATAACGCCTCGCACACGCGCATGTGGACGGTCGGCTCTAGTTTGTCGCAGTTGCCTTTGAAACTTGCTCGTCGCAGTGCTCATAAAGTTGGGATGCAAGCTGTTCCCATTCCTCGAGGATAAGGGGTTTTTTAAGAATTGTGCGGGCGCCGAGAGTTTTAGCAGTCGGCGTGTCTACAAGCCGTGGCTCTCCGGTAAGAATGATGACGGGAACAGTTGGCTGTGCTGCGCGGAGGTTCGTCAGGAATTCCAGGCCTGTTACAGCAGGCAGATTCCAGTCAAGTAGCAGAATGTGAAAGTGGTCGCCATTGGAGAGCAGCTTGAGTGCAGACTGGGCCGTGTTTGCAGTAATCAGCTCGACAGGAACATCCGCAAAGTCGATTGCTTCCCGAAGAATCTGCTGGTCCTCCCGAGTATCTTCAACGTAGAGGACCCGGCACGTAGGAGATGTTCTTGTTTTCATCGTCTTTCTGGGCGCAGCGAATTTGTATCTGTTCAACGAACCACATCGAGTATCACCGCGCCTAAACTCATGGCTTCGTCGTAATCGATCGATTTGTGAAAGTACCTCGTTGCCCCAAGGCGGGCCGTATCAGCCCTGTCTTCTTCAGCCTGCGATGACGTGACAATGACGATAGGAACATCGCCACACACCGGGCTCTTTCGCATGCGAGCAAGAATCGCCTTGCCGTTGTGCCGTGGAAGGTTGAGATCGAGCAAAATAACGTCCGGACAGGGCACGGCAGCGGCGTCTATCTGTTCGATGTAACGAAGCATCTCCTCCCCATCGCGATGGCAAGTCAGCTTTGCATCAACCTTGTGGTAGTCGAGTGCTTCCCGGACAAGAAAAACGTCTGTAGCGTTGTCCTCAACAAGCACTATATCGAGCTTGCGTCGGTGTTTAGGACTTGAAGTCTCCGCCGGGGAGAGTGAAGCTGAAGGTGGACCCTTTTCCTTCTCCTTGTGACTCAACCCATATCCGTCCACCGTATCGACTGACCAGGCGTTGACATATTGCCAATCCAATTCCGGTTCCCGAGTACCTGTCTGATGGATGAAGGCGCTTGAAAACTCCAAAGACTTGCTCCCTGTACTCCGGAGCGATACCGATGCCGTTATCATGAATGCATAGCCTCCATTGATTGTGCTCCCTCGCTGCCTCTATGCGTATCCGCGGGGGTTCGTCACCCCGGTATTTAATAGCGTTTTCGATGAGATTTTGGAACAGCTGCAACAAATGCACTTCGAGCACGTGGAGCGTAGGAAGCGTCCCTTTCTCGATTGTTGCGCCACTCTCTTGGATAGATTGACTGAGGTTTGTAACGGCCTGCTCAAATACGGCTTCTGCATCAACTGTAGAGACCGGCTCTGAATGGTCAACTGGAGCAGATGACCTTGTATACGCGAGAAGGTCCTGAACAAGCTTGTCCATGCGCTTAGCGCCAGTGAGCACCTTTTCGAGGTAATCGCGGGCACTGTCGTCCAGGCTCTGCCCATGTTTCCGCTGGAGGATTTGGCTGTAGATGGCGATCATCCGTAGCGGTTCTTTCAGGTCGTGACTAGCCGAAAACGCAAACTGCTCAAGATCCGAGTTCGCGCGGCGTAGCTCCTCATTCGATTCGGCAAGCGCTTCTCGGGCTCCCTGCGACTCCTGAAAGAGCCGAGCGTTATCAAGGCCGATCGCAGCCTGGGCGGCTATGCCGGAGAGAAGATCTTCATGCTGCTCGGTAAACACTCCAGCCCTCTCGTGTCCGAAGAATAGCCCACCGAGCACTTCGCCGCTCCGGGAAACAACGCGCGCGGCAAGGTAGCTGCGAACGGGTAGGTGGCCTTCAAGCATGCCTCGATACCGCGAATTGCCTTCGTATCTGGAATCCTTTGTGATGTCGTCCGATCGAACAATAGCTTGACCAGCAAAGGTCGATGCAAAGTCTTCTTTTCGAAGCAGCGGGAATAGTGAGAACTGTTCCCTCGCCTGACTGGAGATCGTATATACAAAGGATGCTTCGCCTTCTTCGTTCTGGACGCTGTGGTATAGAACTCCAAACTGAGCGCCAACTAGCTGTGTAGCGAGGTCAGTTACTTTTTGCGTTAGAACTTCTGTATCCAGTTCCGCTGCAAGCAGGGGGCCAACCTTGTTAAGAAGCTCAGCGGTTTCCCTAGCCTGCTGCTCCCGGTTCAGGGCCTGAGTTCGATCCTCGATCAGCTGCTTCTGTTCCGTGATGTCCCTGGTTGCAGAGAGCGCCCCGATGACAGAATCGTTCTCATTCCGTAGCGGAACGACGTTGGTCTCAAAAATGCAGTGGGAGCCTTTCAGACCGGTAATGGCGAACTCAAGGGTTCCGCCCAGACCGCCTTCAAAAACGTTCTCGTTGATCGCTCGGAAATGCTCCCTGTACTCTTCGTCAATGAGTGGATAGACGCACGTCCCAATGACATCTTCAGGCCGGTCTGCCTCAATCATCAGGAGCCCTGCTCGATTCATCTCCTTCAGCTGCCCATCTGGGCCAAGCACCTTGATGCACTCGGGCATGGATTCAAGCACAGCTTGCAAATAGCGCTCACGTGCTGCGAGCTGCCGCGTCTGCTCTTTGACTGCTTCCTCAAGGCGCTTTCGCTCTGTTACGTCCCTTGCGATCTTTGAGGCGCCAACGATCTGCCCTGCAGCATTTCGAATAGGAGAAACCGTAAGCGATACATCCAGTAATCGACCGTGTTTCGTTTTTCTCTTAGTTTCGTAGTGATCGACCTTCTCACCCCTGCGGATGCGCTCGATGATGTTCGGGATCTCCTCAACGCGTTCAGGGATAGCAAGCATCGAGACAGGCTGGCCAATGGCCTCTTCGGCGGTGTAACCAAAGATGCGCTCAGCTCCCGAGTTCCAGCTACGGATTATGCCGTTTAAGTCTTTGCTGATGATCGCGTCATCCGAGGACTCAACGATGGCAGCAAGCCGCGCTTGAAGCTCTGCCCGCCTCTTGTGGTCACTGACGTCCCGAGCTACCTTTGACGCGCCGATGATCTCTCCTGAAGCATCGCGGATGGGGGATACGGTTAGGGAGATGTCTAAAACTCGGCCATCTTTCGTTCGCCTTTTTGTCTCGTAATGATCGACCTGCTCCCCTCGACGAATACGCTCGATGATGTTCGGGATCTCCTCAACACGTTCGGGGACGGCAAGCATCGAGACAGGCTGGCCAATCGCCTCTTCTGCCGTATAGCCAAAGATGCGCTCAGCTCCCCGGTTCCAGCTACGAATTATGCCGTTTAAGTCTTTGCTGATAATTATGTCGTCAGAGGACTCTACGATGGCTGCAAGCCGCCCTTGAAGTACAGCCACGTCTTTCTGAGCAGTAACGTCCCTTGCAATCTTTGAGGCGCCGACAATTTGGCCGGATGCGTCGCGGATGGGGGAGACGGTTAAGGAGATATCTAAGACACGGCCATGCTTTGTGCGTCTCTTTGTCTCGTAGTGGTCAATCTTCTCGCCCCTACGAATACGCTCGATGATATCTGAGATCTCTTCGACGCGTTCGGGGACTGCAAGCATCGAAACAGGCTGGCCGATTGCCTCCTCTGCCGTATAGCCAAATATGCGCTCAGCTCCTCGGTTCCAGCTGCGGATGATTCCGTTTAGGTCTTTGCTGATGATCGCATCATCGGAGGACTCAACTATAGAGGCAAGAACAGTCATCCCGGTCCAATCAACTGGGGGTTGAGCGTCAGTATTCTCTTGTTGCGCATTGCTCTTCTCGCGCATGAGAGCCTCGGAACGACCCTTTGCTGTTGCTTTGCTTGCTGACCTCATCGAGTACCCTTACACTGCCTGAACTTTCTGGCCGGGTTGAGTCTCCTCCCAAAGCAGTCCGTTTCATGCAAGCGATTAAACATCTGCTCGTACGCTCCGCCATCGAGGACGACTACTTCCGGCGGGCCACTTAGGGGCAAAGCAAGACGCCCGCCGGTCTCCTTGCGCTCTCGGACGAACTCCGTCCATTGCTGGCCCTAAGGATCAATGTCTTCTCCAGTGTCGATCATGGCGGTGAAGCTTCGCTTAAACCACTCGTTGTCGTAACAGTCCTTGCGCCTAGAGGGATATGACGCACATCAGCTCGGTTCAGTGTCACGGGAAATCTTCGTCCGATATGAGCACCATGACCTTCGGGAGATCGTAACGGTGACAACGTCCTCGGCATTCATTGACGCACGGCCGAGGCTCATACAGCCTAACTCCCGCTACTTATGCGTCGAGCGCGCCCTGCCCCGTCGCCTACTTATCCTCCACTCAATCCAGCCTGAGTCCGTCACGTGGACATTCTGCTTCGCTACGACAAAGGAGACGCCGACAGCCAAAGTAAGCTGAGCCGATCTGATAAACTTCCCGCCGAGACCGCATCTCTGAAGGAGTCTTTGATGTTTGCTCGTGTGACGGCTGTTCTTATTTTGTCCGTGTGTGCAATCGCACAGGATTTTCGTGCCACACTTCAGGGAACCATTACCGACCCGCAACAAGCAGCAGTGGCCAATGCTACCGTTCTGCTTCGCAATACGAACACAGGTGTCGAACGTACGGCTACGACGGATGCAGACGGCTTCTACGTGTTCCAGTTCCTGACGCCTGGTCCGTACCAGATCACCGTTCGGGCCCAAGGATTCCGGACCGTAGTCCGCGATTCGATCTCGCTCAATCTCTCGCAGACACTGCGTGAAGACATTCCGCTCGTTCTCGGAGATGTCGCCGAAGTAGTGCAAGTGAGCGCTGATGCAGCGGCGATCGAGACAGATACGACGGCCCTCGGCACGGCGATCCGCCAGGAGATCAGGGACAACTTGCCGCTAAAGGGTCGCAGTTCGCTTTTCATGTTTACGTTGACACCGGGGGTGGTCAATAATCGCTACGACGAAAGCACGCGTCCCAACGACACAATTACGAACGTCCTGTTCTCAGCGAACGGCGCGCCCGTCGCGGCTACCGACGTCTTCGTCGACGGCGTCGCTAACACTGTGAATGTGAATCGGGGCGTCAACATTTCACAATGGGTACCCTCTGTGGATTCGATTGGCGAGTTCAAATTAGAAGTCGGCACGCTTTCGGCTGAGTATGGACGCTCTGGCGGAAGTATGACGAACATGGCGATCAAGAGCGGAACGAACCAGATTCACGGATCGCTATACGAGTTCTTTCGCAATTCGTTATTGGACGCGAATCAGTTCTTCGCTCGCGGCCTGAATCGTCCGCTGGCGAAGTATGGAGCCAACACCTATGGCATCGCGATCGGCGGCCCGGTGCTTATTCCTAAGGTGTATGACGGCAAGAATCGTACATTTTGGTTCTTCAATTACGAAGGATCGAAAGAGGGCAATGCCATCGATCGTACCAATTCGACTCCGACTATGAAGATGCGCACCGGCGACTTCAGTGAAGTACCGTTGCCCATCTACGATCCTCTCTCAGTCACCAGCGTCGGAGGAGTTCCAACGCGCACACCATTCGCGGGAAACATCATTCCGCTCGCACGGCAGGATCCGGTTGGGCAGAAGATCATGAGCTTCTATCCAAATCCAACCGGACCCGGAACGACTGCGCCTTGGGTGAATAACTTTCAATTCTCGGGGAAGTGGCCGCGCGACTACAATATGTATTCCGCGAAGGTGGACCACCACTTTTCGGAAGGATACACCACCTTCGTGCGCGTGAACTATGGCACGGCGCTACTCGTTTTTCCATTCGATTTTGACGGCATCGCGACGGCGGAACGAAACGTCGTGAACCGTCCCCACTTCGGCGTATCCTGGGGCAACACGTTTCTCCTGAGCCCACGCAGCACGTTCGATGTCCGTATCGGCTTTGCGCGCGCAAAGGAAGACAACAAACCATGGTCTGACGGTTTTGACCTCGCTCAACTTGGATTCCCGCAATCCTTCATCAACGGCGTTCAAAACCAGGCGTTTCCCAACATCCGAGTAACCGGCATCATGAATTTGGCGGGATCACCGCTGATCAACGATCCCGGATACACCTGGACCCTGCAGCCGAGCTTTGCACAGCAGCGCGGAAAGCATCTACTGAAGTACGGAGCGGATTTGCGACTGCTTTACGGCAACTTCTTTCGCAATACAAACGGCTCCGGTATCTTCAACTTTTCGAATCAATGGGTGAATGGCCCGCGGGCGGATACTCCGGCAGCCAATACCGGCTTCCCATTGGCTGCGCTGCTGCTGGGCGCTCCGTCTTCCGCATCGATAGACCAGAACACCGCCGTAGCGATTCTCAACAAGTATTACGGCTTCTTCGTTCAGGACGACTGGCGTTTGACGCCACGGCTCACATTGAATCTCGGCCTGCGCTATGAGTACGAAACTCCTCGGACGGAACGCTACGATCGCACGACACGTGGCTTCGACCGCCAAGCTTCCTATAACCTCGGCGGCATCGCATCGCGTGGCGGACTGGCCTATGCAAACACCAACGGCCTTCCCAGAGGCATATACGACGAGGACACAAATAACTTCGCGCCCCGAATCGGTATCGCTTGGCAACTCACGCCGAAGACGGTCCTGCGTTCCGGCTACGCCCTGAACTATATCCCCATCGTTGGCGCGGTCGATGCAGTCGGTTACTCTGTGACCACGCCGATGGTCGTCTCAACAAACGGCATCGATATCACTAACCGTTTGTCAGACCCGTTCCCAACCGGACAGCTCACGCCTGCCGGTAACTCACAGGGATACCAAACGCTGTTAGGGCAGAGCATCTCGTTCGTAGAACCAGGAGATCGAACGCCGCTGTATCACACGTGGAATATAAACATCCAGCGGCAGATCTTACCGGGGTCGGTCTTCCAGGCCGGCTATATCGGCGGTCACGGAACCAGATTGACCAGTGAGGTGGCGATTGGCAACAACATCACAGAGAACATCAATCAAGTTGACCCGCGTTATCTATCTTTGGGCGCAGGTCTCAACCAAGTTGTAGACAACCCATACTTCGGGATCATCACCAGCGGACCGATCTCAGGGCGAACGGTAGCCTATCAGCAGCTTCTGCGGCCCTATCCACAGTTTGGCAACATCACGCGAAATCTCCCCGCGTTCGCCAACTCGAGTTATCACGCCCTACAGTTGAAACTCGAGACACGTTCATGGAAGGGTCTGACCACGCTCCTCGCGTACACATGGGCGCGGAGTATCGGTGACATCAGTCCGTATCGGGATAACTACAATCGGCGAGCGGAGCGCGCTCCCATGGCTTTCGATACTCCGCAGCGACTGACGACAACGATGAGTTGGGATGTGCCCGTTGGACGCAACCGCGCGTTCGGATCGGATATGAACCGCGGGCTGGATGCTGCCATCGGCGGCTGGAACATCGCTATGTTCAACACGTTTCAGTCGGGCTTCCCTCTCAGCTTCGGAGTGAATGCCAATACACTGTTCCTCACAGGAGCAGGCGCTCAGCGGCCTAATGTGGTCGGCGACCCCATGGCTGGAATTTCAGGCTCGCATCAGGAGCGATTGAACCGATTCTTTAACACGGCGGCTTTCGCTCAACCTGCGCCCTTCACGTTCGGTGACACAGCCGCGCGTGTCTCATGGCTGCGCAGCCCCGGTATGGATAACTGGAATCTGACGCTGACAAAGACGTTCTCCGTGACCGAACGTTTCAAGGTAAACCTTCGCGCATCCTCGTTCAACCTGATGAACCACCCCGTCTTCACTGCACCAAACACGACCTTTGGCACGGCGCAGTTTGGAGTTGTTTCGGGTCAAAACAATATTAGCCGGCAGCAGGAGATTGTTTTGAAGATTCTCTTCTGATAACCGCTACTTGCCGGCATGCACGGCAAGGAAGTCGACAATCGCCTTCAACTCTTGATCAGTAGCCTTTGCGCCCCGAGCGACCATGTTTTCGACCATCGCCATCCACGCCGTGCGATCGCGCCGGATTCCTATGACGGTGGGTAGCGCATGGCATGTTCCACCGCATGTTCGCTGTAAGAGAGCTTTCTGGGCGCCTTCCGGAAGGATCACCGGAGCAGAGGACGTCGGCTTCGATTCCACTCGCGGCGCCGATACCGGAGCGGCGCCCTGACCGAGCGCAAATGCCATCAGGCTATCGCTTGGCGTACCGCCGAAGAATCCGCCACCACCGGTAGCCATAATGGCCACATACTGTTTTCCGTCTTTACCAAGATAGGTAATTGGAATGGTATGGCCGTTGGCGTCAATGGGTTGCTCCCAAAGCAACCTTCCGGTTTTCGATTCGAATGCCCGAAACCGGCTGTCGTTCGTGGCCCCAATGAATATCAACCCGCCGGCGGTCGCGATGCTGCCGCCCAAGCTAGGGGCTCCCGTGTTCTTAACATCCAGTGCCTCGAGCGACGGAACGGTCCCGAGCGGTGTCCGCCATGCGATATCCCCGGTTCGCGTATCCACCGCAACGAGTTCACCGAATGGAGGGTTGGTGCATGGAACACGCGTGTCACGATTCCAAAAACGCGCATAGGCTCCGTAAGCCGACGTTCGAACGTACGTCGTCTCTCCCGTTTTGGGATCGGTTTTTTTCTCCATATGGCCCCATTGCCCGAGATTGTTGACG
>Ga0190275_10001165_pt1 | contig 20028 bp, 14 predicted proteins | sample Popmic550T_FD_133745 | JGI IMG/M metagenome (GOLD analysis project Ga0190275, IMG submission 133745) | Populus adjacent soil microbial communities from riparian zone of Yellowstone River, Montana, USA - 550 T | ecosystem: Environmental > Terrestrial > Soil > Riparian zone > Trees stand | place...
GCTGACGCTGAGCCGGGATTATTTCTTCCTGCGCAAGCCGCTCGAGCGGCGGGTCTACGAGATCGCCCGCAAGCATTGCGGCCGCCAGGCCGAGTGGAAGATCGGGCTGGAGACGCTCTGCAAGAAGACCGGCTCGACCAGTCCGCGGCGGGTGTTCCGCAGGATGATCCGCGACATGGCCGAGGAGGACGGGCTGCCCGACTACACGCTGGCGCTCGGCGACGGCGACCTGATCCTGGTGCGGCCGCGCGCGAAGCCCGGGGCCGGGGAGGGGCCGCGGCTCGGGGCGGCGGCGCACGACCGGGCGCGGGCGGCGGCGCCCGGGCTCGACCCCTATGCGCTCGAGGCCGACTGGCGGCGCTTCTGGCACGCCAGCGGCCGGCCGCGGCTCGGCAACGCCGACGCGGCCTTTCTCGCCTTCGTGCGCGCCCGCGCCGCCCGGATCCGCGGCTGAGCGCGCGGCGGCCGAATGTTCCGCGCGCGGAACATTCGGGGGGCCGGGGTGCGGAAACTTTACGCTGTCGCGTCCATGCTGGTAAGCAGGGCGCCGACACGAGGCAAAGCCGAGGCGGGTTGAGGAATGAGTGTGAGTTCGAAGCGTATCCTGGTGACCGGCGGGGCGGGGTTCCTCGGCAGCCATCTCTGCGAGCGGCTGGTGGCGCAGGACCACGAAGTGCTCTGCGTCGACAATTTCTTCACCGGCCGCCGGGCCAACGTCGCGCACCTGCTCGACCATCCGGGGTTCGAGCTGATGCGCCACGACGTGACCTTCCCGCTCTACGTCGAGGTCGACGAGATCTACAATCTGGCCTGCCCGGCGAGCCCGATCCACTACCAGTTCGACCCGGTCCAGACCACGAAGACCAGCGTGCACGGCGCGATCAACATGCTCGGGCTCGCCAAGCGGGTGCGGGCCAAGATGTTCCAGGCCTCGACCAGCGAGGTCTACGGCGACCCGGCGGTGCATCCGCAGACCGAGGACTACTGGGGCAACGTCAACCCGATCGGCCCGCGCTCCTGCTACGACGAGGGCAAGCGCTGCGCCGAGACGCTGTGCTTCGACTACCACCGCCAGCACCGGCTGCGGATCAAGGTGGTGCGGATCTTCAACACCTACGGGCCACGGATGCACCCGAACGACGGCCGGGTGGTGTCGAACTTCATCGTGCAGGCGCTGCAGGGGCTGCCGATCACCATCTACGGCGACGGCAGCCAGACCCGCAGCTTCTGCTACGTCGACGACCTGATTGGCGGCTTCCTCGCGCTGATGGCGAGCCCCGACGACGTCACCGGGCCGATCAACATCGGCAACCCCGGCGAGTTCACCATCCTGCAGCTGGCCGAGAAGGTGCTGGAGCTGACCGGGTCGCGCTCGACCATCGAGCGCCGGCCGCTGCCCGAGAACGATCCGCTGCAGCGCCGGCCGGACATCAGCCGCGCGAAGGCGCTGCTCGACTGGCAGCCGACGATCCCGCTCGAGCAGGGGCTGGTGAAGACGATCGGCTATTTCGATGCGCTGCTGAAAGGGCAGGCGGAGGTCCCCGCCTGAGCGCGGAGCCGCGGCCGAGCCAGCGCAGCGCCATGCGCAGCGCATGGGTCAGGCTGCGCGGGCTCGGGTCGGCCCGGAGCGCTCGGCCGAGCCAGCGCCGGGCCGCGGCCGGGTCGCGGCGTTCCCGGAAGCAGCTGTTGGCGATGTAGCGATACTGCCGCGCCAGCAGCGCCGGGTGCCGGGCGAAGGCGGCGCGGTGGCGCTCGACCAGGCGGATGCGCCCGGCGAGCTTGGCGGCGGTGTCGCGGGTGATCGAGTTCGGCGAGAAGCGCTGGTGCACCAGCGGCTCGTCGACGAAGGCGATCGGCCCGGCCTCGGCCAGCCGGATCGCGAAGTCCCAGTCCTCGATCGGCGTGGTGTCGGGGTCGAAGCCGCCGAGGGCGTGGAAGCGGTCGCGGCGCACCACCAGGGTCTGGGTGCTGATCATGTTGTCGGTGAGCAGCGGCGTCAGGATGTCGCCCTCGGCCGGCGTGGCGTCCGGCCCGGGCAGGTAGCGCACCGCGAGCCGCGCGCCGGGGGCGTCGTCGAGCCAGCCGAGGGTCAGCAGGCCGCAGTAGCCGCCGACGTAGGCCGCCCCGGGAGCCAGCAGGCGGGCCATCTGCTTCTCGAGCTTGCGCGGCAGCCATTCGTCGTCGCTGTCCTGGAAGGCGATCCAGGCGCCGCGCGCCTCGGCCGCGCCGAGGTTGCGCGCGCCGGCCGCCCCGAGGTTCCGCGGCGCCGGCACCAGCCGGAGCCGCGGGTCGACGACGGCTGCGGCGGCCGCCAGCGTGCCGTCGGTCGAGCCGTCGTCGACCACGATCAGCTCGAAGTCGGTCCAGCTCTGCGCCAGCACGCTCTCGATCGCCGCGACGATGCTGGCGGCGCGGTTCCAGGCGGGGATGACGACGGAGACGGGTGGCGAGACGGCTGGCGAAGCGGGGGGCGAGACGGGGGGAGGGGTCATGCGCTCAATCCGGGGGCGCGACGGGGCCGCCGGGCGGCGCGTCGGAGGAGTGCTCCTCGACGACGAGCCGGCCGGCCGGATCGCGGCCGAGCACGTGCGCGACCCCCGTGACGCGGTCGGGGTTGCCGGCGGCGTCGCGGCCGAGGATGCGGTCGCCGGCGGCGGTGAACTCCTCGGGGTCGCGGCCGGCGCGGCTGCGGGTCCAGCCGGTCACCGTCCCGCCGGCGTCGGTCCGATAGGTGTCGCGCCAGTCGGCGCGCGGCACCAGCATCGGGTCGGCGTAGGCCGCCGCGCGGGCCGGGTCGGCGTGGTCGATCGCGACGAGGCGCGGCGGCCCGCCGTCCGGGCCGGCCGCGTAGCTGCGGGCCTCGGTCGGCGGGCAGTACCAGCTGAGCATCGCCGGGGCGCTGTCGTGCGCGCCGTTGCCGGCGAACACGCCGACGTCGACGCGGGCGGTCGGGATCGGGGTGTCCTCGGAGATCGGGAACGGGTCGTGCCAGTCCAGCGTGATGCGCGCGGTCGCGCCGTCGCCGAGCGGCTCGATCGCGACCTTCGCCGGGTCGCCCTGCAGTAGCCGCCACTCGAAACGCAGCGCCCGGCCGTTCGGGTCGGCGGTGTCGGCGGCGGTGACGAGGATCGAGCGCCGGCCGGCCTTCGAGCGCCAGACCCGGGCGACCGCGGCCGGGGTGTCGAAGAGCTGCTCGGACAGGCCCTGCCCGAAGAAATCGATCCCCTCGGTGCCGAGGTCCTCCTCGAGCACCCGGATGCGCACCTGCGGCGGGATCGCGTCGGGGGCGATCGAGTTGGCGAGGCTGACCATGCGCGCGAGGTTGACGTCGACGCCCTCGAACACCGCGGGGTTGCCGGGGCCGCCGAGGTAGTCCTCGCGCGACGTGACGCTGCGCAGCGACCGGCGGAACACCATCTGCACGGTCGGCACCACGAGGTTCTCGGCGACGAGCCGCTGCTTGGTGGCCGGGCGGAAGGCGGCGAGGATCATCGCCACCGCCTCGAGCAACGGCTGGTCCGAGCCCGAGGAGCCGTGGCTGATCAGCAGGTACGGCGTGTTGGCCGGGTAGAGGTCGCCGCGCCCGGAGGTCCAGTCGCGGTGCGCCGGGTAGACGTAGAGCTGGTTGCGGCTGGCGTTCTGCCAGAGCCGGAGCGGGCCGGTGCCGTCGGCCGCGGTCAGCGCCGCCCGCGGCAGCGAGCGCCAGAGCGCGCCGGCGGTGATCGCGGTCGAGGAGTTGCCGAGCGTCGGCGCGTCGAACAGCAGGCGGTCGTTGAGCCCGTAGTCGAGGTCGGCGGCGCGGGCGGCCGGCGCGTAGGCCACATGCGCGAGCTGCGGGTGGGCCCCCGGCTTCAGCGTCGAATGGCCGCGGTCGCGGTTGTCGTAAAGATCGCCGCGGTTGCCGGCGGCGCGGCCGCGCTTCCAGTGCTCGGCGAGGATGTCCCGCGCGGCGGTCTTCGGCCGCGCCGGCAGGACGGCGGCGTCGGTCGCGGCCGGGACGGCGAAGCGCGCGACCAGCCGCTCGGTGGCCGGATCCCAGCCGGTGTTGGCGGCCGAGACCGGGGCGCGGCCGTTCGCGACCGGGGCGGGCACCGGCGCGGGCGGCGGCGGCGGCGCCGGGCGGGCGGCGAGCTCCCGGAAGCGCGGGTCGGCGCGGAGCGGCGCGAACAGCGGGTCGGCGGCGAGAGGACCGGGGTCGGCGCCGTGCTCGGCCGCGGCCGCGAGCTCGGCGAGCGCGGTGGCGGGGTCGTCGGCCAGCATGGCGACCCCGGCGCGCATCGCCCGGACCGCGCCGAGGCCCGGGTGGTCGGCGATGACGGCGTCGAGCAGGCCGGCGGCGGCCGCCGGATCGCCGGCCTGCGCCAGTTCGGCGGCGGCGCGGGTCGCCTCGGTGATCGCCGGCATGGCGAACAGGTCGGCCTCGGCGCGCGGGTCGCTGGCGGTGAGCGCCGGCAGGGGGCGGGGCAGGGGGCCGGTCTCCGCCGGCTGGCCGGCCGCCGGCGGGGGAAGCGCGGCGAGCAGCAGCAGGCCGACCGCAGCGGCGCGGGCTGCCCGGGGGCTGGGGTCTCGAGGCCTCGGCTGCATGATCGTTCTTCCGTCCGGACCGCCGGCACCATAGCGGAGATTGCCGTTGCCACAACCGGCCGGGCGGCGCGCGCCGGGGTAAGGCCGCCTCAATCCCCTTCGCCTAGGACCGTCGGCACAACGCATTTCCAGACCGTGAGCGGCCGGGGTCGCGGGGGGAAATCCGCCCGGCCCGGCCCGTGCCAGAAGGGCCCCGCCATGACCGACAGCTTTCGCCGGCATACCCGCAGCCTGACGTCGCCCCCCGAGCACGGGGTCGCGGTGGCGCCGGACGACGCGGCCGACCTCGCGGCGGTGACGCGCGCGCTCTGGGTCGGCGGCGGCGGCGATCTCGCCGTGCGGATGCAGGACGGCACCGCGCTGGTGCTGGGCGGCGTCCCCGGCGGCACGCTGCTGCCGATCCGGGTGGCGCGGGTGCGCGCCACCGGGACCACGGCGACCCGCATCGTCGGCCTCTGGTGATGCCGGCGCTCGCGCTCGGCGCGGGCGTCGACGCGGGCCGCGCCGCGGCTGGCGCCCCCCTTCCCGACTCAGGAGGTCCTGACTTGACCGTAGTGCCGACTTCCGGCGGGAGCCTCGGCTTCCGCATCGCCGGCGGAACCGTCTCCGTCGATCCCGACACCGCCGAGATCAGCCTGCCGCTCGCGGCGCTCGAGGCGGGCCTCGCGCTGACGCTGACGAGCTACGACGCCACCGGGGCGGCGGCCGGCCGCTGGCGGCTGACGCTGGCCGCGACGCCGGAGGCGGCGGCGGAGGCCCCGGCCGGGGCGCGCGCCCCGGCGCTGTCCGGCAGCGGCCTGGTCGGCGCGCCGGTGACGCTCGACCCGGGCGACTGGACCGGCAGCCCGACGCCGGCGCTCGGCTTCCAGTGGCGGCGCGACGGGGCCGACCTGCCGGGGGCGACCGGGGCGGGCTACCTGCCCGGGGACGCCGACGACGCGACGCGGCTCAGCTGCCGCGTCACCGCGGCCAACGCCGCGGGCAGCGCCGCCGCCGAGACCCCGCCGCTGCCGATCCGGCGCCCGGCGCCGGTCGCGGCCGGCGGGCTCGCCGACCGCGACCTGGTGCAGGGCACCGGTCCGGCCACGCTGGCGGCGGCGCCGGCCTTCGCCGGCGCCGGCCTGCGCTTCGCGGTCGCCGGCGGCGGTGCGGCGATCGACGCGGCCACCGGACAGGTCACGCTCCCGACCGACACGCTGCGGAGCGAGGCGGTGACGGTGACCGCGAGCAATTCGGGCGGCAGCGCCAGCGTCGGCTTCCGGGTCAGCGTCGCCGCGGCGCTGCTGCCGCCGGTGGCGGTCGGCACGCTGCCGGCGATCCTGTGGCCGCGCGACGGCGTGGCGCGCACGGTCTCGGCGCAGGCGGGCTTCGGTGGCGCGGGGCTCGGCTACGCGCTGCTGGCCGCGCCGGCCGGCGCAACCATCAACCCCGGCTCGGGGCTGGTGACGATCCCGACCGACGTCGGCCTCGAGGCGGCGACGGTCACGGTCCGGGCCAGCAACGCCGCCGGCAACGCGGTGCAGAGCTTCGCCGTGACGGTGCGCGTGGTCGCGACGGCATTCGACACGGCGGCGGCGCTGGCCGAGATGGGCTTCGTCGCCGAGAGCAGCGCGCCCGGCTGGAGCCTCGACCCCGGCGGCTTCGCCCGGCTGGTCCCGGCCGGTATCGGCGCCACCCACGGCGACTGGAGCCGCGCCGCCGGCGACGGGCGCTATCGCGCGCTGGTGCGCTGGACCGCGCTCGCCGCGGTCGACCGGCCGTTCTGCCTGTCGGCCCGGCTCACCCGCAGTGGCGCCGACTTCCGCGGCCTGCGCGCCGAGGCGTTCATCAACAGCAGCACCGGCACCAACCGGCTCGAGCTGCGCCAGTACCTCGGCGGCGGCACCACGTCGCGGCAGCTCGGGGTCGCCACGGTCGGCTGGGCCAACGACGCCTGGTACTGGGTCGAGCTCGAGCTCGACGGGGCCACGCTGCGCACCCGGCTCTATGCCGACGCCGCCGCCGCCCCCGACTGGCAGGTGGTGACAACGACCGACCACCTGACGCCCGGCGCGGTCGGGATCGGCGGCTTCGGGCGGCTCGGCGCCAGCCCGCAGGTCGACGTGCGGCGTATCGAATACCTCCCCCCCGTCGGGACGGCCCCGGCCGCCGCCGACATCGGCGAATGGGGCCTCGACCAGCAGGCGGTGCAGTCATGAACTACACGATCACCTTCGAGCTTCGCGGCGCCCTCACGGCGGCCGTGGCGGTGGAATGGACCGACGCGGCGACGCCCGGCGACAGCGGCGCGGGCTGGGAGCCCTGCCTGCGGCAGCCGGATGGGCGCTGGCGGCTGTCCAGTCACGATCTCGCCGACGGCGGGACGCGGCACTGGCGCGCCCCCGGGCGCTTCGGCAATATCGCCCTCCGCTACCGCCTGACGGCGGGCGGGCCCTGGTCGCCCGCCTCGACCGACCGCAAGGAGATCGAGATCGTCGCCGTGATCCCGGACGATGTGCCCCCCGTGCTGCGGGCCGGCGACTGGTCCGTCCCCGCGCCGTTCGATCTGCCCGGCGGCGGCCGCACCGGCCGTTTCGTGCTCGGCGGCGCCGCCGCGGCCGCGGCGGCGGTGCAGTGGGCCGACGCCGCAGCTGCCGTACCGGCGGAGGCCGACTGGCGCGGCTGCGTCGCGCTGGCCGGCGGCGGCTGGCACCTCGGCCTCGCGCAGGCCGGCAACCGCGACGCCATCGCCCTTCGCTATCGCCTGACCGCGGCCGGGGCCTGGTCGCCGGCCTCGGAGGACCGCAAGCCGCTGAGCTTCCCCGACCTGCCGGTGATGCCGCGGCTGCTCGCAGTGCCGGCGCTGGCCGGCGCCGGGCGGATCGGCCAGGCGGTCGCCGTGCTGCCCGGCCTCTGGATCGGCGCGCCGGCGCTGGCCCTGCAGTGGTGCCGCGACGGCGTGGCGATCGCCGGGGCGAACGCGGCGAGCTACCGGCCGGGGCCGGCCGACGACCGGACCGCGCTGACCTGCCGCATCACCGCCACGACCGCCGCCGGCAGCCTGCAGGCGACCACCGCCGCGCTCGGGGTGCTCTACGCCGCGCCGGTGGCGGCCGGCGTGCTCGAGGAGGAGATCCTCGACCAGGGCACCGGCAGCTGGGAGGTCGCGGCCGCCCCGGCGTTCCGGGGCAGTGGCCTGCGCTTCACGGTTTCGGGGGCCGGCGCCACCGTCGACCCGCTGACCGGCGTCGTGTCCATCCCGACCGACCTGGCGCGGTCGGACACCGTGCTCGTCACCGCGACCAACTCGGGCGGCTCGGCCGCGCTCGGCTTCGCCGTCACCGTCGAGGCGGCGGAGACCCCGGTCGGCCCGCCGGCGCTCGAGGCGACGGAGTGGTCGATCCCGGCGACCGCCGAGATCGCCACTGGCCGGTTCGCCGGGGTGATCGAGCTCGCCCCCACCAGCCCGGCGGCGAACGCGGTGGCGGTCGAATGGACCGACGCCGCCGGGTCGCCGGCGCCGGGGCTGCCGGCCACGGCGCTCGGAGGCCGGCGCTGGCGGATGGACGACCCCTCGGGGGCCGGGCGCAACGCGGTCGCCGCCGGCGGCGCGAAGTCCGGCATCGCCATCCGCTACCGGCTGGCCGCCGACGGCCTCTGGGCCGGCTACGCCGCCGAGCGCAAGGGTTTCGCCGCGCCGGCCGCGGCCGCCTTCTGGCGGCCGATCGAGCGCACGCCGGAGATGCTGGCGCGATCGCCGCAGACCTACGGCTTCGGCTACCAGTTCATGCGCTGCATGATGGCCTGCGAGGACGAGCCGGGCTACGTGATCGGCGGCGGCGACATGAACGGCATCCGGCTCAGCGACAGCATGGGCCGCTCGTGGTTCCATCCGCCCAGCGTCGGGCTGCGCTGCCCGGGCTTCAACTCGGTGGCGATCGACCCGCGCGACCACAACATCCTGCTGGCGCTCGGCAACATGGTCTGGTGGGGGGCGAACAACGCCAGGCAGCAGGCGCGCTGCGGCATCTGGCGCTCGACCGACTTCGGCGCCACCTGGACGCTGGCGCAGCAGGCCGACAACTCGAGCGGCGACGAATACAACCAGAGCCTGTTCGCCTACGCCCCGGCCTCGCGGTCGGCGCCGGCGGCGGCGCGGGTCTGGCACCTGATGCAGAGCGTGCGGCCGCAGGGCCAGGCCCGGCAGGGGGCCCAGCTCTGGCGCTCGGCCGACGGCGGCGCCAGCTGGGCACGGGTCGGGCCGCAGGTCGGCGCCACCCAGTTCAACGAGATGTACCAGCTGGTCGCGCACCCGGCGACCGCGAACCGGATGTACCTGGCGGCGCAGAGCGGGCTCTGGGTCACCGCCGACGGCGGGCTCGGCTGGACCAGGGTGGGCGGCGGCCTGCCGGGCGCGCAGTGCCGGTCGTTCGCGATCGCGCCGGACGGCGTCACGCTCTACGCCTCGATCCAGAGCGCCAACGCGGCGCAGAACGGGGTCTGGCGCTCGGGCAACGGCGGCGCCGGCTGGACCCGGGTCTACGACGCGCAGCCGGTCAAGCGGCTGGCGGTCGACTGGAAGCGCCGGCCCGAGACCATCTACGTCCAGCTCAACCAGAGCACGGGGCCCGACATGGTGGTCGCCCAGGGGCCCTCGGGACCGTGGGTGAAGCCGCCGGTCACGGCGATGCTCGGCTACGAGAACGACGCCTACCACCAGCGGCTGTCGACCACCTCGCGGTTCGACGGGCTGATCACGCATCCGGGGGCGGCCGGGGTCTGCATCGTCAACGCGGTCGGGCGCATCTTCCGCTCCGAGGACGCGGGCGCGCGCTTCGCCGACTCGAGCCTCGGCTACACCGGGGTGAACTTCGCGGCGCAGCTGACCAAGCTCGCCGTCGATCCGGTGAACCCCGACCGGCTCGCGATCGCCTCGCAGGACGTCAACCTGTTCATCTCCACCGACCGCGGCCGCTCGGGCCGCATGGAGCAGGTGCCGGGCAACGTCTTCACCGAGCTGCTCGACGCCAACGCCAACCTCAACGCCCATCCGCGCTCGAGCTACGGCATCGCCATCCTGCCGAGCGGGCGCATCGTGCTCAGCATCGGCAACTTCGCGATCCAGGGGCTGGTCTCGACCGACGACGACGGCCGGAGCTACCGGGCGATCCTGTCGGCGCCGGCCGGCGACTACAACTTCATCGGCTACCATCCGACGGCGACGAGCTCGGTGGTCGCCGGGGGGCGCCGCTCGACCGACGGCGGCGCGACCTTCCCCACGGCGCTCGCCTACGTGGCGCAGGGCCTGTCGGCCGGCGGCGCGCTCTACGGGCGCTCGGGCAACGACAGGATCATGCGCTCGGCCAACTGGGCGACCGGCACGCCGGGCTGGAGCGAGTTCTACGCCAGCCCGGCGTCGCTCCGGAAATACGGCATGAACAGCCACGTGATGGCGATCGACCGCCACGACGAGTTCACCGTCTGGACGGTCGACGCGTCCGGCGACCTGATCCGGGTGCGCAACACCGGCCCGACGGCGGCGGGCGCCACGGTGACGAGCTTCCCGCTCAAGGGCCTGGCCTGGGGCGGCCCGGCCGCCGACTTCGGCATCGCCGACATCGCCTGCGACCCGACCCAGCCCGGGCTGATCTACGTCACGCTGTTCGCGACCGGCGCCCAGGTGATCTGGCGCGGCCGGATCACCGGCAGCAGCGCCGCCTGGGAGGACATCACCCTCAACGCGCCGAAGTGGCAGGACCTGTCGGTCAGCGTGCTGCCCGGCAGCGGCGACGTGATCGTCGGCGGCGGCGTCGGCGGCTGGGTGCTGTCGCCGCCGGCCGGCTACGTCGGCGTCCGCGGCGACGCCCCGGTCTGGGCCGGCCTGCCCGACCCGGTCCGCCGCTTCTGAGCTGGGGGGAGGCGGGGCGTCACGCGCCCCGTCTTCGCCCCCAATCTTCGCTCCCGTCTTCTCGCCTCCCTCTCCCGGGGCCTTCTCGGCGCCGGGCCTGCGTGCTAAGGCACCGGACGGCACGACGGGTCCGGTCGCCCGTCCCGCCGCCGGTGTTCTCTCGTCACGACAGGGTAGGATGGTTCGCCCGACCGCCGACAGCCTCGACAGCCTGGGGACGCGCCTACCGCTGCGGCGCCAGCGCCCGTCAGCGCGCCCGACGGCGGCGCTGGCCGGCCCGGCGGCGTCGGCCGCCGGCGGCTCGCTGCTGATGCTCGCCTTCATGCTGAGCCTGGCCGTGCCCGGGACCTTCGGGGCCGGTCCGGTCAACCTGACGCTCTACCGGGTGGTGCTGCTCGGCGCCTGCATCCCGCTCGGGCTGCGCTGGATCAGCGGCCGGGCCGGGCCGGTCACCGCGGTCGACCTGCTGTTCCTCGCCAGCTGCCTCTGGATCTCGATCGCGCTCGTCGCCGTGCACGGCCTGTCGCGGGTCGTCTTCATCGGCACCAACTTCGTCGAGCTGTTCGGCGGCTACCTGATGGGCCGGGTGCTGGTGCGCGACGCCGCCGGCTACCGGCACTTCATCCAGTGCCTGATGCTGCTGCTGCTCGGGCTGTTTCCGTTCCTGCTCGCCGAGTTCCTGACCGGGGCGCGCCTGCTCAACACGGTGTTTGGCCTGCTCTTCTCGACCCCCGAGGTGCTGCCGCACACCCGGCTCGGCTTCACCCGCGCGGTCGGGCCCTTCCCGCATCCGATCCATCTGGGCCTGATCGCCTCGGTCGCCTTCGCCAACGTCTACTTCGTGCTCTGGCGCCGGCGCGAGGTCGTGCGGCTGGTCCCGGCCTGCTTCGTGTTCGCGACGACCATGCTGGCGATCTCCTCGGGGCCGCTGTTCTCGCTGGTGCTGCAGACCGGCATGATGCTCTGGGAGCGCATCCTCGCCTTCCTGCGCAGCCGCTGGATCCTCGCCATCCTGATCGGCGGCGGCGGCTTCGCCGTCCTGCTGGTGTCGGTGCAGGGCGGGCTGTTCACCTACGTGGTCGAGAACCTGGTCTTCTCCACCGGGGCCGGCGAGCACCGGCTCGACATCTACCGCTACGGCACGCGCGCGGTGCTGCAGAACCCCTGGTTCGGGGTGGGGCTCGGCGAGTGGGCGCGGCCGTTCTGGCGCGAGCATCCGACGATCGACAGCTTCTGGCTGATGACCGCGGTGCGCCACGGCATCCCGGGCATCCTGCTGCTGCTGATCGGCCTCCTGGTCGGCATGGTGCGGATCGCCACCGCCCGGGGGCTCGACGAGGATGCCGGCCACTACCGCTCGGGCTACCTGATCGCGCTCTGCGGACTGCTGCTCATCCTCAGCACCGTGCACATCTGGGGAACGGTCAACGTCTTCGTGATGGCCTACTTCGGCGCCGGGGCCTGGTTCTACGCCCGCGCCGCCGCGCCGGCGCCGCCGCCGGTCCGCGGCCGGGCCGTGGTCCGCGAGCCCGCTCCCGAGCGCCGCCGCCCGCGCGGCGCGGGCCCGGGCCGCTGATCGCCACGCTGATCGCCACGGCGGCGCCACGGGGGCGCCGGCGGGGGCAGGAGCGGCAGGAAGCGGCAGGAAGCGATTGTGCGACTGCAGCACGTGGTCTATGACAAGGACAGGCCCGGTGCGTGCCGGAAGTGACGTGTATCCCCGCGATGGCCGGCCGGGCCGGCCCTCGGGGGACGCGGAACGCGGCGGACCACCCCATGGCCGCCCGGACCGCGGAAGCGAGTATCGATGTTCGAGACCTTCCGGAAACTGCTCGACCTGCTGACCCCTTCCGAGCGCCGGCGCTGCTACCTGCTGGTGGTGCTGATCCTGATCGAAGGCGTGGTGCAGATGGTGGCGATCGCCTCGATCCTGCCGTTCCTCGCCGTGCTCGCGAACCCGGCGGTGATCGAGACCAGCGACCGGCTGAACGCGCTCTACACCGGGCTCGGCTTCGCAACCCCGCACCGCTTCCTGGTGTTCCTCGGCGGGGCGATCTTCTGCCTGGTGTTCTTCGGGCTGCTGTTCCGCACCTTCACCCACTACGCCATCTACCGCTTTGTGTTCCTGCGCGGCTACGCGATCGGCAGCCGGCTGCTGGCGGCCTACCTGCGCCAGCCGTACAGCTGGTTCCTGAACCAGCACAGCGCCCAGCTCGGCGCCAACATCCTGACTGACGTCAACAAGGTGGTCGGGCAGGCGCTGATGCCGGCGATGCGGCTGCTCTCGTACGGGGCGGTCGGGCTGATGCTGATCGCGCTGCTGGTCGCGGTGCAGCCCAAGGCGGCGCTGGTGCTCGCCGTGCTGCTCGGCGGCAGCTACGGGCTGATCTACCTCGGGGTGCGCAACCGGCTCGCCCGCCTCGGCGAGGCACGGTTCGAAGCCAACCACCAGCGCTTCCAGGCGGCCGCCGACGCGGTCGGCGGCATCAAGGACGTGAAGATCCTCGGCCTCGAGGAAACCTACCTGCGCCGCTTCCAGAAGCCGGCGCTGGCGCTGGCCGAATACGACGCGACCAGCGCGGTGATCAGCGAGTTTCCCCGGCACATCCTCGAGGCGATCGGCTTCGGCGGCATGCTGCTGTTCATCCTCGTCATGCTCGCCACCGGCGACGGCCATCTCGGGGCGGTGCTGCCGGTGCTCGGGGTCTACGCCTTCGCCGGCCTCAGGCTGTTCCCGGCGCTGCAGCAGGTCTACGGCTCGTTCGCGGCGCTGCGCTTCGCGAAGCCGACCCTCGACAAGCTGCACGCCGACCTGGCCGAGACCAGCGGCGGCACGCCGCTGCGCGCCGGCGCCGGCACGCCGCCGCTGCGGCTCGAGGACCGGCTGGAGCTCGCGGCCATCGAGTACGCCTACCCGCAGGCCGAGCGCGCGGCGCTCCGGGGCGTCGACATGTCGATCCCGGCCCGCACCACCGTCGGCCTGGTCGGCGGCACCGGGGCCGGCAAGACCACCGTGGTCGACCTGATCCTCGGCCTGCTCGAGCCGCAGGCGGGGATGATCCTGGTCGACGGCCAGCCGGTCACCGCGTCGAACCGCCGCGCCTGGCAGCGGGCGATCGGCTACGTGCCGCAGGCGATCTTCCTGACCGACGAGTCGGTCGCGGCCAACATCGCCTTCGGCCTGCCGGCCGAGGCGATCGACCGGGCCGCGGTCGAGCGCGCCGCGCGGATCGCCGAGCTGCACGACTTCGTGGTGCACGAGCTGCCGCTGGGCTACGACACGCCGGTCGGCGAGCGCGGGGTGCGGCTGTCGGGCGGCCAGCGCCAGCGCATCGGCATCGCCCGCGCGCTCTACCACGACCCCGACGTGCTGATCATGGACGAGGCGACCAGCGCGCTCGACAACTTGACCGAGAAGGCGGTGATGGACGCCGTGCACAACCTCGGCCACGCCAAGACCATCGTGCTGATCGCGCACCGGCTGTCGACGGTGCGGTCCTGCGACACCATCTTCATGATGGAGCACGGCCGGGTGGTGGCGCAGGGCGGCTACGATGAGCTGATCGCGGAGAACCAGACCTTCCGGGCGATGGCCGGGGGCCACGGGTGAGCCGGCGGAGCAGCATGCTGGCCATCGTCTCGCCCACGTTCAACCAGGTCTCGGAGACGTTCGTCGCCGACCACGCCCGCGCGCTGCTGCCCGGGGCGACCGTGCTGGTCTGCCAGGACGGGCGGCGGGCCGAGCGCTTCGGCCATCCGGTGCTCTCGGACATCGGCCCGGCCAAGCCCTGGGCCGGCGGACCCGGCCGGCTGCGGACCGCGGTCGCCGCGCCGCTGCGCCGCCGCTTCGGCTTCGGGCCGCTGCTCGGCTTCGACGAGCGGCTACGGCTGGCGAACTTCCTGCGCGCGCACGCGGTGACGGTGGCGCTGGCCGAGTTCGGCTACGCCGGCGTGCTGGTGGCCGAGGCCTGCGCCCTGGCCGGCGTGCCGCTGTTCGTCTGCTTCCGCGGCCACGACGCCACCCTGCCGGCCCGGCTGCCGTCGCTCCGGCGGCGCTATCGCCGGCTGTTCGCCCAGGCCGAGGGCATCATCGCCGAGTCGCGCTTCATCGCCGGCAAGGTGGCGGCGCTCGGCTGCCCCGAGGCGAAGCTGTCGGTGCTGGCCAGCGGCATGGAGGGCGGCAGCTACCGCCCGGCCGCGTCCGAGCCCGGGCGCATCGTCGGCATCGGCCGCTTCGTCGAGATGAAGGCGCCGCAGCTGACGGTCGCGGCCTTCGCCGCGGTCGCCGACCGCTTCCCGCAGGCGCATCTCGACCTGGTCGGCGACGGCCTGCTGATGCCGCGGGTCGAGGCGCTGGTCGCCGAGAGGGGGCTCGGCGGCCGGGTGACGCTGCACGGCTACCAGAGCCACGCCGCCTGCGCCGCGCTGATGGCGCGGGCCTCGATCTTCGTCCAGCACTCGCTGACCGACGCCGACGGCGCGGTCGAGGGCTTCCCGGTGGCGATCGCCGAGGCGATGGCCAGCGGGCTGCCGATCGTCTCGACCCGGCACAGCGGCATCCCCGAGCACGTCGAGCACGGGGTCGCGGGGCTGCTGGTGGCCGAGGGCGACGTCGACGGCATGGCCGCGGCGCTGGCGCGGCTGCTGGCCGACCCGGCGGCGGCAGAGGCCATGGGCCGGGCCGGGCGGGCCTATGCGCTGACCCACCTCGACCGGGCCGAGGCGCACCGGCGGCTGCGGGCGATCATGGGGCTGCCCGAGCCCGGGCCGGAGGCCGCGGCCGATCCGGTCGCGACCGCGGCGCAGTAGCCGGCGATGTACGCGGTGTTCGGCGCCAACGGCTTCATGGGCCGGCAGGTGGTGGCCCGGCTGGCCGCCGAGGGCCTGCCGGTGCGGGCGGTGTCGCGCCGCTTCGACGCCGGGTTCGAGGCCGCGTTCGCCGACCGGGCCGACATCGTCAAGGCCGACCTGCGCGACCCGTTCGCCTGCGTCGCGGCCCTCGGCGGCGTCACCCGGGTGCTGCAGCTGGTCAGCTCGTCGAGCCCGGCGCTGCAGAACGACTACGTCGAGCAGGACATCCTCGAGAACGTGATCCCGCAGGTGCGCTTCGCCCGCGACTGCCTCGGCGCCGGGGTCGAGCGGCTGGTGTTCGTCTCCTCGGGCGGCACGGTCTACGGGCCGCCGCGCTACACGCCGATCGACGAGGCGCACCCGACCGAGCCGCTGAACTCGCACGGGGTGACCAAGCTGATGACCGAGAAGTATCTCGGCATGCTCGGCGCCACCCGCGGGCTCGATGCGGTGGTGCTGCGGGTCGCCAACCCGTTCGGGCCGACCCAGGGCTTCCGCAAGGGCCAGGGGCTGATCCCGGCGATCCTCGAGAAGCACCGGCGCGGCGAGCCGGTGCCGGTCTACGGCGACGGCTCGGCGCGGCGCGACTTCGTCTACGTCGAGGACGTGGTGGACGCGATCCGCGCCGCGCTCGACCGGCCGGAGGCCAAGGGCGCGGTGGTCAACGTCGGCAGCGGCGTGGCGCGCTCGGTCGACGAGATCATCGCCGCGATCGAGGCGCGGCTCGGGGCGGCGATCGCCCGCCAGCACCTGCCGGCGCGCGCGACCGACGTGGCGGTCAGCCTGCTGGCGATCGAGCGGGCCCGCGACCTGCTCGGCTGGACCCCGCGAACCCCGTTCGGGACGGCGATGGACCTGACGCTGGCGGGGCAGGGGGAATGACCCGGCCGCCGGTCACCCTGTTCGTGCTGGCCTGGCGGCAGGAGCGCTTCGTGCGCGCGGCGATCGAGGGCGCGTTCGCCCAGACCTGCGCGCCGCTCGAGATCGTGCTGTCGGACGACGCCAGCCCGGACGGCACCTATCGGGTGATGCAGGAGATGGCGGCGGCCTACGCCGGGCCGCACCGGGTGGTGCTGAACCGCAACGACCGCAACCTCGGGCTGATCGGCCACCTGAACCGGGTGATGACCCTCCTCTCGGGCGACTTCGTGGTGCAGAACGCCGGCGACGACGTCTCGGCGCCCGACCGGGTGGAAAAGCTGGTCGCGGCCTGGCGGGCCGACCCGGGCGTGCGCGCCGTGCATTCGGCGGTGCGCCGGCTCGACGCCGCCGGCCGGGCGACCCCTTGGGTGCCCGAGCGGCCGCCGATGGCCGGGGTGAGCGCGGCCGAGGTGGTCGCCGACAGCCGGCCCGGGCAGGGACGCCACCTGGTCGGCGCCTCGATGGGCTGGGACCGCCGGCTCTGGGACGACTTCGGGCCGCTGCCGGCGGCGGCGCTGATCGAGGACCGGCCGATCGCCTTCCGCGCCGCGCTGAGCGGCAGCATCGCCTGGATCGACGCGCCGCTGCTCGACTACCGCGCGGGCGGCGCCTCGGACGGCGGCGGCGACGCGGCGCGCGGCTTCTACCTGAAGAAGCAGCGCTGGTACCGCTCGTTCCAGCGCGCCTACCTGGCCGACCTCGACCGGCGGCCGGGCGCGGAGGCGCCCGACGCCGCCGACCTGCGCCGCGCCGCCGCGGCCGAGCTCGCGCGGCTCGACTTCGAGATCGGCCTCGCCGAGGCCGGCTTCGCCGGCCGGCTCGCCCGCCTGCCCGCCGCGCTGCGCCTCGCCCTCGCCCGCCGCGACCCCGGGCCGCTGCGCGCCCAGCTCAAGCACCTGCTGCGCGCGGGGGGCTGAGGCGGCGCCCCCCGCACGCCGTCGCACGCTGTCGCACGCGTGCGACAGGAGGTATCCACTTGATCATGCTTGTAAATTCCTTCGGCGTTAACGCAATCTCAGGCTTCGTTAACGGCCGGTCTCAGCCGCCGCCGAGGCGGCGGAGCATCCGGGCCAGGTGGTCCTGGCCGCCGAAGAACACCGCCAGCACGCGAACCTGCTCGGTGGCCGCGTCACTGAGGAAATAGAAGACCGCCCGGTTCCGGGTGGCCTGTCGCAGGCCGGGCAGGAGATCGTCGCGCAGCGTCCCCTGGAACGGCGCGCGGCCGAGGCGCTCCATGTCGTCCTCGACGGCCCGCAGCCGGGAAGCGGCCCGGTCGAGCGCGGCCTCGGGCGGATCGCCGGCCGCCTGGTAGGTCTCGACGAGATGATCGAACAGCAGGTCGAGATCGCGGTCGCTGGCGCGCGACCGGACGACCTCAAAGGCCATGCGCCCGCCGCTTGGCGGCGATCATGGCTTCGGTGGCCACCCGGCCTTCGGCGACCGGGACGAACGGACCGTCGGCGCGTTCGGCGAGCAGGGCGCGGAGCGCGGCGTGCTCGGCCTCCCGCGTCTCGGTCGCCTCGCGCAGCAGTTCGAGACCGCGCTGCACCACCGCGCTGACGCTGGCGTAGCGGCCCTGCCGGACCAGTTCGCGCGCGAAGGCGTCCTGCTGGTCGGAGAGCGAGACGGATGCCTTGACCGACATCGGCGCGATACCTCCCGGAAGGCGAGGATATACTACTCAGTAGCATATCTTGTCAAGGAAGGAGAGCCGGAACCAGAGCCAGGCCGGAGCCTCACGCCTCGCCGCGGGCGGCGCGGCGGCGGGCGGTCTTGGTGTCGAGCCGGTGGCGGTAGAGCGGGCCGAGCAGGTACTTGGCGGTCTCGCGCAGGTAGCTCGGGTCGCGCCGGTCGAGGCTCAGCGCCACGTCGGCCGGCAGCCGCAGCGGCAGCTTCCACCACGGCGTCTCGGCCAGGCCGATCACGAAGTCGGCGCGGGCGATCTTCTCGGCGCAGAGCCGGCGGCATTCGTCGGCGTCGGGCGGCGGCACCACCGCCATCGCCTCGAGGTAGCTGGCCCAGAACGAGCGGTGCCAGCGCAGGTCCTTGATGCGGAAACCGTGCAGGTGGTTGCGGCCGGCCTCGCCGGCCGGCCGAGTCGAGGTGCCGCCCATGCGGTAATGCAGCAGCGGCTCCGGGAGGTAGGCGACGGTGCCGATCAGGCTGGCGCGGAAGCAGGTCGGGAAGTCGTCGAACACCGGCGTGCGTCCCAGCGGCCCGAACACGGTCCAGAGGTCGCGGTCCCAGCCGAGCGAGGCGCCGACCAGGGTGCCGTGGTCGCGGATCACCTCGAGTGGCGTCTGGTTCGCCAGCACCCGGGCGTCGTCGAACACCTCGTGCAGGCCGCCGGCCTCGTCGAGCCGCCGCCGGGCCGAATGGATCGCCTTGGCCCGCCGCCCCGAGTCGAGCCAGGCGGCGACCAGCCGCTCGGTGCGCTCGGGCGCCGAGACGTCGTCGCCGGCGTTCTGCACCACGAAGGCGCCGCGCGTCAGCGCCATGATCCGGTCGACGTGGGCCGGGATGCCGAGGTTCGCCGGGTTGCGGTTCAGGATCACCCGGTGCGGCCCGGCATAGGCCGCCGCCATCTCCTGCATCACCCGATAGGTGCCGTCCGGGCTGCAGTCGTCCGACAGCAGGATCTCGAGCGGCTGGTAGGTCTGGGCGAACGCGCCCTCGATCGCCGCCCGCACCAGGTGCTCCTGGCGGTAGGCGGTGACGAAGAAGCTGACCAGAGGCCGGGCGTCGAGGGGCCCGGCTTCGATAGGGGGTTCCTCAGCGGCCGCGGGCATGGCGCTTCGCGCTCCCCGCACCCCGGCGCGCCACCGTCGCCCGCCAGAGCCCGAGCGCCAGCGTGTCGGGCACGTCGACGTCGGCCTCGCGGATCACCGCGCCCGGCTCGATCGCCACCCGGGTGCGCGCGCCGTCGAGCACGGTGATCGGCACCGCGTCCTCGTTGCCGTCGATCTCCAGTGCCTCGCCGCGCAGCGCGAAGCCGCCGAGCGCGGTGTCGATCGGCGTGCCGGCCGGGATCGCCCGCTTGGCGACCGCGCCGATCGAGACCGTGGGGGCGCGGCCGTTGGTGATCAGCGGCGGCGCGCCGGCCACCACCTGGCGCAGCGTCTTCGGCACCTCGAGGTGCACGAAGTAGTGCGGCTTCAGGAGCATGTAGGCGCGCCCGCCCCGGGTACGCACCTTGGCGAACACCGAATAGTCGGGGGTGAGTTCGGCGATCTCGCAGCGGGCGAGGATCGCCACCCCCTTCGGCCCCCTGGGGTGCACGATGTAGTCGCTGACCGGCCGGCCGAGCGCGTCGGCCGCCTCGACCAGGTAGTCGAGGTCGAGCAGGTCGTCGACCTGGCCGCCGATCAGCCCAGGCCGGGCGATGCCGGCGTCGAGGCCGTTGGCCACCAGCACCTGCTCGATCTGCAGCTTGCCGCCGTCGGTGTAGGAGGTGACGGCGCTGAGCGTGCTGCCCTGCTTCTGCGACCAGTAGCGCATGTTCTCCGGGCTCGGGTCCGGGTCGTGGAAGCCCTTGAAGTTGACGTAGGCGACCGGGTCGAAGCCGATCGCCCGCACCTCCTGGTCGAGCTCGGCCAGCGCCCCGGGCTGGTCGCCGTGCGCCTCGGTGAGGCAATAGCCGGCGTGCAGCAGCGCGCTGCCGACCGTCACCTGCGCCTCGGCGTTCAGGGTGACGAGCCTGCGGCCGGCGTCGCCGGCGGCGACCAGCACCTCGGCGGCATGGGGGGTGTCGCCCGAGCATTCGAACACGATGTCGGCGCGGTCGA